>Ga0208261_1000004_pt1 | contig 130957 bp, 131 predicted proteins | sample Knorr_S7_td_DCM__FD_185595 | JGI IMG/M metagenome (GOLD analysis project Ga0208261, IMG submission 185595) | Marine microbial communities from Southern Atlantic Ocean transect - Knorr_S7_td_DCM_ad_131m_LV_B (SPAdes) (version 3) | ecosystem: Environmental > Aquatic > Marine > Oceanic | place...
GGAATCAAATATTTCAAATGAAAAAATTATAATTGAGCCAGAATTTCCAGCAGAGGTAAAGAAAGAAATAATTTATGAAGATATATCTAATATTGATAGAGAATTATTAAGATATAAGAAAAACAATTTCAAATGGCCAAGTATAAAAACTAGCTCACTAAAAACTACTCCAAAAAAAGAATTAGATAAAAATGAAATAAATAATACTATTGAAATCATAAAAAGTACCTTATCAGCACACGGTGTAAACACATCAATAGAAAATTTTACATCTGGCCCATCAGTAACTATGTACCAGCTTAAGCCTGGTTGGATGGATGACAAGGAAAATAAAAGAGTTAAGGTTGAGCAAGTACTTAGAAGAGAGAAAGACCTTGCATTAGCTCTAGGATCTCCTAATATTCGTTTTGAAGCAGTTTTAGATGGAGTTCAAAATATTATGGGTGTTGAAATTCCTAATATGACTCCAAATACCGTAGATTTCAAGGAAATTATTGAAGACGAAAAAATAGAGAAACTTTCTGAGAATTTTTCTCTTCCAGCTCCACTTGGACAAGGAATGGATGGAAAAGCTATAATGATCGATATCGCAAAAATGCCTCATCTTTTGGTAGCTGGTTCAACAGGTTCAGGAAAATCAGTTTTTATCAATTCAATTATTGCGGGATTAATTTCAACTAAGACACCTGATGACGTAAGAATGATACTAATAGACCCTAAGAGAGTTGAATTGACCCCATATGCTCAAATACCTCATTTATATACTGATGAAGTCATTGTTGATACTGATAAAGCAGTAGATGTATTAAATAGTACAGTTACTGAAATGATGAATAGGTTCAAGATATTAGAAAAAGTTGGCGTAAAAAATATATCTGATTTTAATAAAAAGATGAATAAATCTCATAAAATGTGGAATTTATTAATAGTTATTGATGAATTAGCAGATCTGATGTTACAAGCAGGAAGTGAAATAGAAAGACTAATAGTAAGGCTAGCTCAACTTGGCAGAGCAACAGGTATTCACTTAGTAGTTGCAACACAAAGGCCATCAGTTGATGTAGTAACAGGATTAATTAAGGCTAACTTTCCAAGTAGAGTTTCATTCGCAGTAATGTCTCAAATTGATTCAAGAACAGTACTCGATAGCGTAGGCGCAGAAAAACTTATTGGTAAAGGAGATATGCTATTTAGTCCAATAGATAACGCCCAAATGAGCAGAATTCAAGGAGTATTTCTAAATGAGGATGACATTGAAAATCTTACTTCTCAATGGAATAGCTATTTTGAGAAATATTCATTAGAAATGTTAAGATTGCAAGTAGAAGAAAAAAATATAAATAAGGAAATTCAAGGGGACTCTCTATATGATCAAGCCTTAGACTTAAGTTCTCAAAGCAACACATTATCAACTTCATTGCTTCAAAGAAGATTACGGATTGGTTATCCAAGAGCAGCTAGATTAATGGATGAATTAGAAGAAAATGGTGTTGTAGGACCAGGAGAAGCTGGCAAGCCAAGAAAAATTTTAATTTAGATGAATACACAAGATAACAGCATAGAATTAGGGGAAAATTTAAGTAATTGCTTAAATTGTCCCGAAAGTATAGATAAGACAGATTTTTATCTAAAATATGATGTTTGTCCGTTTTGTAATTTTCATTATTCAATAGATTCTAAAAAAAGAATTCAAATTATATCTGATTCAGGCACATTTAGAGAATTTAATAAAAATATTTCAATAAAAAGACCTGAAAATCTCAAAATTGATGATACTTACAGAAAAAATGTAAAAAAAACCAGAGAAAGAACAGGTCTAGAGGAAGCTGCAATATCAGGCACTTGTAATATTGGTGGAATTAAAACAGTGGTAATTATTCTTGATTTTGGATTCCTTGGAGGTTCAATGGGTTTAATTGTAGGAGAAAAAATTTCAAAAGCTTTTAGTTTTGCTTATAGAAATAACCTTCCAGTAGTATCGATAATTTCAAGCGGAGGTAAAAGAGTTCAGGAAGGACTATACTCCTTGGTACAAATGATAAAAACTGTAATTTCTACAAAAGATTTGAGAAGAAGAAATTTACCTCATATTACGCTCTTCACTAACCCATCAGGAGGACAAGTTTATAGTTCCTTCGCTTCTAGGGCAGATATTAAATTAGGAGAGCCAGGCGCAATTATGGGATTATTTCAATTGGATGAATTAATGAATGTAAATGAAGAGGTTTCAAACGTTGATATTTCATCAGAAACTTTTTATGAAAAAGGACTTATAGATAAAGTCGTTTCTAGAAATAACTTAAAAATTGAATTATTCACAATACTTGAAAACTTAATGATCGATTATAAGATACCAAAAAAAGTTGATTTATCAGTACCAATACTTAATTCAAATAAAGATAAAAAAAAGGTTAAAAAAACTATTAATAAAGGTACTCCTAGTTCATCGATATATATTAGTAAATTATTTGATGACTATGTTGAATTGGGACATAAGAGCAAAGAAGATTTAATTATTACTGGTCTTGGGAAAATAGCATCTCAACCTGTAGTTATAGTTGCTCAAGACTATAAAAGATCTAATTCCAAAGAAACTGGAAAAATTACAATAAAAGATTTATCAAAAATAAATAAATTTATGAATATTTCTGAAGACTTTAATATACCTATAATATTTTTTGTTGATAATAAGGGCATAGATATTTCCTATGAAAATGAGCTTTTAGGAGTTGGCAATATACTTTCTAAAATCATATTTGATTTGTCTTCCCACAAACAAAATCTGATTAGCATAATAACAGGTGAAGCGAACTCAGAGGCATCAATTCCATTCTTGTTATCAGATAAAGTCTATATGCTTGAGAATGCGATTTTCATACCAAATAATCAAGACCAAAAAAAAGAATATTTGGATGCTACAGATTGTTTAGAAAACAATGCAATTGACTCAATAATACCAGAGCCGCCATTAGGAGCAGCTAAAGGACCTGAAGATATGGCTAGGCTAATTAAAATCAGTTTAATTAATGGCTTATCTGAATTAAATCATACTAGCATGAAAAAAACTTTATCAAATCGTAATAAGAAATTTTTAAATGTTGATATGGGTGAAAATAAATTGCTTTTAACTGTTACAAATGAGATGAAAATTTGGAAGGACGTTTTAGAAGCAAGCTATAGAGCATTTAGAAATTAATTTAAACCTTCAATAATCCAATCCAAAGCTTCAATAGTTCCATTTTCGATAAATGATTTAGTAGAAAATTTACAAATTTGAAAAAGTTCAGGGACTGAATTACCCATTGCTACTGAATAACCAACCGAACTCAACATTTCTATATCATTTAGTCCATCACCAATTGCAAATATTTTAGATTTATCAATATTAAGAAAAGAACAATATTCATCTATAGCAATTCCTTTATGGATATCTTTTGGCATAAAGCTAAGATATTTTTCATCACTACTTCCACTAGACGGTACTAGGCTAATTTTAGATATATCAATCTTGGAGTTAGAAGAAATATAACCAATAATATCATCATATAAACAAGTAATAATATTAACATTATTATTTGTTTTATTTTTTGATTCATTAGTCATTTGTTCACCCATCGAACTTGCAAAATAATAAAATCCATTAGAATCAAGTAAATTAAAAACCTGTTCTGCTATAGTTCTATCAATAGATTTATTAAAAATAATCTCTTTATTTTTAGGGTCAAATATTAGCGCACCATTATCAGATATTTGCGGTGAAGTAAGACCTAATATTTTTGAATATTCATAAACAGAAGAAAATATTCTCCCAGAGACTAAACTTGTGGGGACAATTTTAGAAATATGCTTAATTCTAAGCACAATTTCTTCTGGAATTTCTTCTTTTTGATTGAGGATAGTGCCATCTAAATCAAAAAGAGCTGCTGATATCTTAGGAGACTTTAAATGTTTATCTATTTTTATATTCAAATTTTTTCCTTATAATTATCGTATGTTATTTAGATATCTTTTATGATTAAATTTATTTTAAACTATATTTCGAGTATCAAAACATGGATGAACTAATAATTGCAGGAAAAAAATTCAATTCTAGGTTAATTACAGGAACTGGCAAACATAGAAGTTCTGAGGATTTGCTTAGTTCTATAAAAGCATCAGAAACGGAAATGATTACTGTTGCAATCAGAAGAATAAATTTTGATGACCCTAAAGAGAAAAATTTATTAGATGTTATAGATTGGAACAAGTATAATATTCTTCCAAATACAGCAGGAAGTAAAACCTCAGAAGAAGCAATTTATACAGCAAATTTAGCAAGAGAAGTTACTGGTTCAAATTGGATAAAAATAGAAGTAATTCCTGATCCTAAATATTTGCTTCCTGACCCAATAGGTACATTGGAAGCATGTGAAAAGTTAGTTAAGGACGATTTTATTGTTCTTCCATATATTTCCCCTGACCCAGTACTTGCAAAAAGACTAGAGGATGTAGGCTGTGCTACAGTTATGCCATTAGGATCTCCTATAGGATCTGGGAATGGAGTTCTAGCTCTAGAAGAAATCAAAATTATTATTGAGCAAGCAACGGTACCTGTTGTAGTAGATGCAGGGCTAGGAGTGCCATCAGAGGCATCAGTGGTTATGGAAAATGGAGCTGATGCAGTTTTAGTAAACAGTGCAATTGCAGGGGCTAAAGATCCAGAACAAATGGCAGAAGCTTTCAAATTAGGAGTTAAAGCTGGAAGAAAAGCTTATCTTTCAGGTAGAATTCCTATTACTAATCACGCCAATCCAAGCAGTCCACAAGATAATATTAGTAAATCATAATAAACATGCTTATTTATGTAACAGACATAAATAAATTTTCAAATGAAAAAGTTTTTATTGAAAATATAATCTCAGCATCAGAATGCGGAGTTAAATACATTCAATTAAGATTTAATAAACCAAAAGATTTGGATACAAAAAAAATAAGTTCGATCATTTCTAAAAAAATAGATAATAAAAAAACTAAAATAATAGTCAACGAAAATATAGATATATCAACGAACATAAAATCTTTTGGCTTTCATATTAGTTCTAAAAATAATATCTCCGGAAAAGAAGTAAAAGATAGAACTAAAGTAAGTTGGGTTTCTAAAGCCGTTCATAGTGAAGATGACATAATAAATTCAAATAAAGATGAGATGATTGACTCATATATTCTAGGTACTCTTTTCAGTTCAAATAGCCATCCTGGTGGAAGTTTTATAGGGATTGAAAAATTTAATGAACTAACTAAATTATCAACGAAACCAGTCATAGCAATTGGGGGCATTGATGAAAAAAATGCAAATTTAGTTCATAAATCAGGTGCTTCAGGCATTGCTGTAATAAGTGCTATTGCATATTCTAAAAACATTAGTACAACTTTAGATTTAATAGATAATAAGAATGATAAATATATTCCTTAACGGAAAAGAAACTAAATTGGATAAATCGATTTCCATAAGTGAATTCCTAGAATCTCAAAATTTGGATAGCAAAATGATAGCTGTTGCTATAAACATGAAAATTATTCATAAAAATGAATACGACAAAACAATTTTATTAGAAAGTGATAAGGTTGAAATTGTTAGACCTGTTGGTGGAGGATAAAGCTTACTCTACTACGCAAACTACTCCATAGTTACCCGTATCAGCATCACCACTGTACAAAGACCTGTATGTGAAACAACCTGGTACTGAGAATTCTCTACCGTAAGTCCATTGTTCAGGTTTTTTATCAAATGGGCCCTTATTAAATGCTCCAGAGTCCCAATCATCATCTTGATCTGAGTCTGCAGTTGATGAACTTGCTGCTCCTTTAGGATTGAGCCAATTTACTGTTGTTCCTGCCTTAACTTTAACTGTTTGAGGATCCATTACTCCTCCTTGACCAATACTGATTTCTACTATACCTTCTAATACTGGCCCATCTGGCATTTCAACTTCAATTTTTTCCTCTTCAACTTCACATGTTGAACCAATACATGCAGCCTCTCCACCAGCTTCAGCAGTTGCAGTAAGAGATATAGAAACAGCCTGAGCTGATGCAGCTGCGTCTTTACCCACAGCTTGAGCTGCAGCTGTAAATGAATTTTCACACTCAGTTACCCATTTTTCTTTATCAGCATCTGAAAGGGTACTATACACTATGCCTTGTTCAGCTGTACATTCTGTAACTTCTGCAACAGCGGTAGCAGTAGCATTTCCTAGCATATTTTCTGCTGTTTGAGTTTGAACAATATTAGTATATGAAAGATAGTCATCTCCTCCACATGCAAAGGATAGTGCTATCAAACCAGCTAAAAATATTTTCATCATATATAACCTCTTAATCTACCTGTCTTAATCTTGGATCTAACCTATCTCTTAACCAGTCTCCTAAAAAGTTCAAAGCTAAAACAACTAGAAATATTGCTCCACCAGGTACAAGTACTTGATGAGGAGCTATTGCTAAATAGTCTCTTCCTTCATTAGTCATAACACCCCAAGCTGGAGTTGGTGGTTGAATACCTGCTCCAACGAAACTTAGTACTGATTCAGCAAGAATTAGTGCACTTGTATTTAGCGTTGCAACAACTACAGCAGTGTTTAACACACCAGGAAGTATGTGCCTATATAAAATTCTAAATGTAGTAGCACCATTAACTTTAGCACTAGCAACAAAATCTAATTCACGAATAATTAGAGTTTGAGCTCTTATCACCCTTACAAATCCCGCCCATGCAATCAGAGCCAAAACACCCATTAACACAGTCAATCCTCTTCCAAAAATAAGTGTTACTACTAAAGCAACCATCAAGAACGGTAGTGCATTCCATATATCAACAAATCTTGTAATAGATTCATCTATTAGCCAAGGACTAAGAATTGAAATTCTTTTCTTTTTACCCTTATAAGTTATATTGAACCCTATATTTGGCTCATAGCGTGTTGCAGTATAACCAGCAATTAGCCCAAGAGCAACTCCAATTGTCATTCCCGCAACTAAAGATATACCCACCACCATCATTGAGATTTGAGCACCATGTAATAATCTGCTAAAAACATCTCTTCCAACATGATCAGCTCCAAGAAAATGGTAACCTGATGGCCAAGCATCCATAAGTTTAGTATCAATTCTAATAACTTGAAGGTCTAAATAAATATTATCGTTCTGTCCATCAAATATATCTTCATTTGTGGTGATTTCAAAAGTTAATAATTCTTCATCTTGACCTATGGTATTGAATAATATGTCAGGAGTACTAGGACTATCTTCATTCCAGGCAATTTCATCATTAAGAAAACCATTGCCATTGATGTCAAACATTCTGTTATCAGTCGGCAGCTCATAAGTAGCTATAAATGTAGATCCAGCTGCAATACTTGAATCAGTTAAATCTATTCCACCCTTAGGTTTAGTTGGAAATGTAATATCTACTATACCAGGAGAACTATGCCTTGCTCTAACATCCCCGATATCTCTTTCATATGGCGCAACAGTTGGTCCGATTATTGCGGCAATAATTAAAACAATAAGTATTACTGCAGGAAAGACAGGATATCTTCTTAAGAATCTCCAAATTGAACTTCCTATATTTAATGGATTCATTAAGGCATTTGATGTTTCAGTTGTCACTTACAATACTCCTTATTAATTTAATCGAACTCTTGGATCAATGATTGTATAGGCAATATCTGCGATAGTAGCAAATACTAGATAAATAAGTATAAAGACAAATACTGTCCCCAATAGAAGAGGAAAGTCATTATCGTTAACAGCTCTGTAAAGAGCATCATATCCAATTCCAGGCCAAGAGAAAACTATTTCTACAACCAAGGCTCCGTTTAACCATCCAGAAAATATCAAAAGTGCACTTGTTACAGGTGCAATTAAAGCGTTTCTCAAAGCATGTTTAAAAATTACTGTTGAAAATCCCACTCCTTTAGCTCTTGCAAGCCTAATATATTCTGAATCCAATATCTCCAACATTGAAGATCTAGTAAGCCTCATCAATGCTGCAGCAGCTCCCCATCCAAGAGCAATACATGGCAAAATATAATCTTTGTAATCAAATTCAGGTTTTCTACCTCCAGCTGGTAGCAAAGGGTCTCCATTAATAGTTATCCATTGATTAAATACATAAATAAGCACTAATCCTGTCACAAATGGCGGGGCTGCTTGACCGACTAGAGCAACTCCTCTAGCAACATAATCCCAAAAAGAACCTCTAAATACAGCAGCTACCACTCCAGTTGGAATACCCAGCAAAATTGCAAATACCCATCCTCCTAACGCAAGTTCTAACGTAGCAGGAATTTTAGCAGCAATAATATCTGTTACTGCCTGTTGACGAGCAAGAGAAATTCCTAAATCTCCCCTTACAGTTCTACCTATCCATTCAGCGTATCTTTGGTGAAAAGGTTTATTCATTCCCAATCTTTCACCTAACTTATCCCATTGTTCTTGGGTAATTCCATTACCACTGTCTGGTACAAATAATAACCTTGGATCATTATGAAAATTTGTTAATGTAAATACTGCTAATGTGGCACCTATAATAGATATAATTGATGAAAAAAATCTGCCAAATAAAAATCGTAGCATTAGTGTCTCTCTTAAATATTTTTTTAGTTCATAAACTTATTGTTTTGATGGTATAAAAAAAGTGGGAAGAAATAAAGCATTCTTCCCACTTTTTTCAACAAATTGACAAATTTATCAATTTACCCAAAGTATTAGTCGTTTAGAACTATTAATTCTGGGTTGTTTGAAACGTTTGCATAGTGTTGCTGAGGAGCATTCCATGACTTGATTCTGTCATTTACAACAATACCCTTAGGTACCTGGTAAACACCAGCATACTGTAGCCAGTACATTGAGTAATCAACAATATCTACGTGCATTTCTTTTCTCTTTTCAGCATCTTGTTCCATAAGAACATTAGCTACGCTCTTTGCTCCAGCTTTTGACTCAAATCCACAACCCCATGAAGGTCGAGTTCTTGAAGTGTCAACTGGAGGAATTGGCCAGTCTTGTGGCCATACGTTTGAGTGAACATCACAGTTCTTCAACACTGGAAGATACTGTTCTCTTCTCTTCATTCTAGGTGAAATAACTCCACCATAGTCTTCAACTAGTCCAGAAATTTCAATTCCTAGTCTAGCCCAGTCACTCATAACAGTGTCAGCTACTTCAAGTCCAACAGGACCTGCTTCAGCTGCATATGCTTGTAGCACTAGACCATCGATAGGTCTGTTACCATTAGCATCTGCTGGGTAACCAGCTTGGTCAAGTAGTGCACCAGCAGCCTCGATGTCACCATCAGCAAGCTCATACATTACTCCACCTGTTGCAGAAATTTTATTACCTTCTGCGTCCCAAACACCAGTGTCTCTTTTTGGATCCCATCCTGGATATTCAGGTCCCATGTACTCAGAATAAATTGGTGTACCAATTCCGTTTAATAGAGAATCGTTAATACCATTTCTATCAAGAGCAGTTGAAAGAGCTAGTCTTACTAGTCTAGCTTGTTCCATATCTGTCATACCTGCTGGGTTGTCAGTATCTGTGTATCTTACAACAGATGAGTCTGTTCCACCCTCGTGGTATGCATCTTCTTGCCATGGGTCACCTACCCAAGCGATATCTTTATCGTAAGCAGGAGAATCCCAAGGATTCAATGCTTCACCAGATCTTGCATGAGTTTCTTCCCATAGGTTTCCTGGGAATATGATAGATTGTCCTACATATCCACCTGGCATAGTCTCTAAGAATCTTAGATCGCTAGAAGTTTCAATAACATCAGCAAGTAGTTTATAGTCAACTACAGCCATGTCTACTTCTCCACTATTTAACATAGCTACCTGAGTTTGTGATTCAGGAACCTGAATTACTTCAATTTCAGCTACTTGTGGATTAGCTCTCCAGTGATCTTCAACTGCGTAAACTGAACATCTGTCTCCAGCTGTACAAACACCGTGTTTGTATGGTCCAGTCATAACAGCATTTTTAGAAGCCCAGTCAGCTCCCATTACGTCAACGTGGTGAACAGCACCTTGTACAGGAGCAGCACCTAAACAACCGAACTCAGAAAGAGGTAAACAGAAAAATACTGGACTTACCAATCCAACTTCGAAAGTTAAATCATCAACAACTTCGGCTTTTGTGAAAATAGCACCAATATCACCAGAATCTGGGTATGAGCTATCTGGGTTTACAGTACCGTTAACTGTATTAAACCATCTTACTCTGTCTTCAGCTGTAACATAACCAAAGTCTACATCTTCAGCACCTTTAGGAGATTGCCACTTCATTCCTTCATTAAGTTCAATAGTGACTTTAGTTCCTGCAGGGTCAATAGACCATGATTTTGCCATCTGAGGAGTCATAGCATTACCTTTATCAAAATAGAAAAGGTGTTCTCCGATTCCAATCAAGTCAGCAGCAGACCACTTGTAAGGACCTGACCATGGAGTTCCAAAAACTGGATTTACTTCATGATGAGCTCTTACTAGTTTTCCACTAGGACCGCTTGGTGCTGAAGTCGAAGAAGAAGAAGCACTAGCAGCTTTAGTAGCAACATCTGCTTTTTTAGCAGGTGCAGCAGCAGCAGCAGCTTTTGGTGCTTCAGGTGCAGCAGCTTTTGCAGCAGCAGCAGGTGCAGCAGGTGCTTTAGGAGCTGCAGGAGCAGCAGGAGCAGCTGAAGAAGATGATTCACTATCATCACTTCCACAAGCTACAACGAATACCATAAGCATTGACACAACAAGCAAACTTGCAAGCATACTGGATTTACGTAGTATATTCATACTCATAAAATTTTCCTCCAAACACTTATCCACCGGATTCCCAGTGAATTTGTTTATTTTTACTTAGCAGAGTTATTACAGCTTTTAGAATTTCATACTTATAAATTGGTTTAGGCTGACTAAGTTACTGTAACTTAAAGCCATTTATACTAATTAAATAAATATTAAAATTTTAAAAACCACAGATAAATCTGCAGGTTCATCGTAGAGTATATATAATAACTACACATGTCAAGTAAATTTAATAATTTATTAAAAGCTTTTTTGAGGTAAAAAATGAATAAAATTTCATCATTAGAATTCAGAAGATTTTCAGCTGAACATCATAATGCTTCTCGAAATTGGTTGATACCAATAATCCTAACAGATGATCCAAATATTTTTGGAATAGGTGATGCTAGCTCTCTAGGTGATGATGAAAGGATTATTGATGAAACCAAATTTTTATTTGATAAGTATCTTGTAGGAAAAGATGCTTTGGAATCAGAAGCCCTTTGGCTTTCAATGTATAATAATTCAATGCAAAGAGGAGGTAGGATTTCAACAACAGCTATATCTGGAATAGACATAGCGCTGTGGGACTTAAAAGGGAAAATATTTAAAAAACCTATCTATACTCTTCTAGGAGGTTCGTTAAGAGATAAATTAATGGTTTACGCTAATGGATGGTACACTAATCCAGGAACTCCAGAGCAAAACTTCAATGAAGCCAAGAAAGTTGTTTCTATGGGTTACAAAGCATTAAAATTTGATCCATTTGGTCAAAAAAATTTTTATAGGCTTTCAAAGGAAGAATTTCATCTTACGGAGCAAAGAATTTCTAAAGTTAGAGAAGCTGTCGGAGAAAATGTTGAAATATTAATTGAAGGACATGCGAAATTCAATGTTATGAATGCAGTAAAAATTTCAGAAATGATAAAAAAATATCACCCTCTTTTCTTTGAAGAGCCTGTATCTGAAGAATCTATAGAAGAATTGGTGAATCTAAGAAAACATACAAATGTATCTATTGCAACAGGAGAAAGGCTATACACTAAATTTCCTTTTGCAGAAATAGTAGAAAAGAATGCAGCTGATGTTCTTCAGCCAGACATAGCAAATGCAGGAGGAATTACAGAATTGAAGAAGATTTCAATAATTGCAGAACCAAAGCATATTGCAATAGCTCCTCACAATACATGCTCACCAGTAGGCGCTATAGCTGAGATGCATCTAAGTAAATCAATACCTAATTTTGAAATAATGGAATATCATGCCGAATTTTATTCACCTCATTATTTTGATGTATTCAAAGGCTTTCCTAGACAGAAAGATGGATTTGTAAGTCTTTCCGATAAACCAGGACTGGGGTTAGAATTGAATGAAAAAGAAATTAAAAAACATCCACCATTTAAATCTACGGATGCTAAAGGTGGGGCTTTTAAAACAATATAAAAAAAGAGGAGATAAATATGATTGAAAATACAATAATAAATAAAAATAAATCAGGGGAAAAAGCAAATGTTTTTGGCTTAACCTTTCCTTCTCTACAATTAGTTGAGTTAGCTGCACATGCTGGATTTGATGCAATTAACTGTGATGGAGAACATGGTCTTTTTTCTCCAGAATCAATTGATGACATATGTAGAGTAGCAAATGGATATGGTATGAGTGTAATAGCAAGAGTTCCTGATAAAAGTGCGTACTGGATTAATCTTTTTCTAGACAGAGGCGTTCAAGGAATTGTGGGGCCACACGTGGAAACTAAAAAGGAAGCTCAAGATTTTGCAGATGCTTGCCTCTTCCCTCCTCATGGTAAGAGATCTTGGGGTGGAGGCAGAGGTACAGAATTCAATGATGATAAAAAAATATCTGAGCATGGAGGCAAACTAGATTTTGCCAAATGGAGTAATAAAAACATGCTGGTTATAGCCCAAATAGAATCTGTTCCTGGTTGGGATAATTTGGACGAAATATTAAGTGTTGAAGGCCTTTCAGGTATAACAGGTGGGCCAAATGATTTGGCTGCTTCAATGGGAATTCCTGGCGAACCAGATAACCCTAAAAGACAAAAACTTACATCAGATATAGAATCTTTGGCAAGAGAAAAAAATAAGATAGTTCAAGATGACATAATTAGAACGCTAGCAATTCAAGAACTTATGATTGAAAGCGGAAGAAAATTTGTTGAAAATGGAGAGTAAAGAGCAAAATTTCCTAAACTTAGGAAATAAAAAGCTTTGTCTTCATGGTAGTTACCTTAGATACAAAAATAGTGACTCTGAGAATATTGAGTTTTTGATAAGTAAAATTACGAGTATTTCAGTAAAAAGATTAGAAAATCAATACAAAAATTTACTTTGGGGATTTACCGGGTTTTTCTTTTCTATAGTCTCTTGGTACTTTTTAGATAATAGTTTGCTAAGCAATATTTTATCAATCTTATCATTTTTCGGTGGAGCTTTTTATTTTATAAGTTATTTTATATTTTCTTCCTATTTCAAGTTAGTAATTGCTACACAAAGATTAGATATAAGCCTAGAATTTCCACCTCAAAAGAAAAATTCCGTTACTAAATATGTGCAGTTTATTCAGGAATGCCGAACTAAAAATAAGGCGAGGATGAATTAGGATTTAAGTAATATTAAGCTGAGGATTTACTTTTATACTTTCAGGACTTACAAATAATTTATTTCTAAAATCTATCAGACCTCTGCAGGCAATCATTATTCCATTATCTGTACAATATTTTCTTTCAGGGAAAATTGCATTTATATCATTATTATTTTCAAAATTATTCCTTAGATATCCGTTTGCAGCTACTCCTCCTGAAACTAATATAGTTTCACATTGAAATTCTTTTGCTACTTGTACTGATTTAGTCATTAGAACGTCTAAAACTGATTCCTGGAAAGCATTAGATATTTCAGATATTTCTAAAGCAATTTGGTCATCAGATAAGTCTCTATCATAAATCTTTTGTTGAGCTAAATTTTTTGTAGCAGTCTTCAATCCACTAAAGCTAAATTCACTATTATCTTTCAACCAAGATCTTGGTAATGTATAATTTTTTCCTACTGATTTTTTTGCCCAATTTTCTATTATTGGACCACCTGGATAGCCTAAACCAAGTATCCTAGAGACCTTATCAAAAGCCTCTCCTACAGCATCGTCTCTTGTTTGCCCTAACATGGTGAAGGAATCATATTCTTTCATCAAAACAAGTTCTGTATGACCTCCTGAAATAATCAATGAGATACAAGGGAAAATATCATTTTTAGAAAAATCAAATTTATCCTCATCTATGAAGCAAGCACTTACATGACCTTCAAGATGATTTACTCCTATCAAAGGTATATTAAGTGAAGAAGAAAATCCTTTAGCAAAATTCAGCCCAACTAATAAAGAGCCAGCTAGGCCAGGACCGTTAGTTACTGCGATTGCTTCTATATCACTCAACTTTAATTTTGAATTTATGATTGCTTGCTTTACAACCTTGTGAATATTTATTATGTGAGCCCTAGAAGCTAATTCAGGTATGATTCCTCCATAGGGTGCATGGGTCTCAATTTGAGAAGCTACAACATTTGCTAAAATCTGTCCGTCTTGATCAACAATTCCGCATGCAGTCTCATCACAAGAAGTCTCTATTCCAAGAATTGGCATTTTTTTCCTTAATTAAATCTTTGATTTAGGAGTTTAAATATATATTAATTTTAATTAATTTAGTCTAATTAAAGTATGACACAAAAAAATATTACTAAAAAAAAGTTTTTTTTTCTATTTGCTTCGCTTGGTATATTTTTTTCATTCTTTCAACCAACATGTGGAGCTTACACTAGAGTAAGTGGCTCTGGGGATGGTTGTCCAGACTGGCCAACATGTTTTGGATCTTGGGTTCCGCCTTTCAATGACATTCATGCTGTAATCGAGTGGAGTCACAGGACATCTGGAACTCTTTTTGGATTAGTTTCTATAATGTTAGTAATCTTGTCTTACGTTGTTTATAGAAAATACAACATTACTGTAAAAATTTACATAGCAACTTTATTCTTAATTATCATTGTTGGGGGTATAGGTGGTGTTGTAGTTCTTTCTGAACTTGATCCTGCTATCAGAACAGTTCATTTAGCTGGCGCTCAAACGGTGGCTGCTTTGATGGTAACTGCTTTTGTTATTGAGAATATAAGTAACGAAGTAAAAATTGACAGGAAAATAAAAATAATGGCAATTATCACTGCATTTTTAGCTATTACATCTTTATTATCTGGGGCTTATGCAGTTTGGCAAGGAGCAGGAGCTGTTTGTTATAAATGGCCACTTTGTAGCGATTATATTATTCCAAAATATACTAATCAGTGGATTCATATGATACATAGATTGATTTCTCTTGGATTAGTATTACATATCTTCAGACTTTCTTACTATCTTATAAAAGATTATTCAAATACAACGATTGGAAAATTTGGTATCTTGCTTTTAGCAAGTGGAATTCTTCAAACAATTATTGGGGCATCAATTCCTATTTCAGAATTTAGTATTTGGTCTAGAACTTTACATTTGGGTCTAGCTACAATAGTTTGGATGATTTCTTTTTCTATTATAATCATCATTAGTAATGCAAAACCAAAAGATTATATTAAAAACCAATAAATCTATTATTAAGTCAGCCAAAGATTATTTTCTTCTGACAAAACCTAGGGTACTGACGCTTTTAATTTTTACTAGTGTAAGTGGTGCATTCTTAGCAAAACAAGGTTTCCCAAATCCCTTAGAATTGTTAGGCTTGCTCATAGGAGGCTATTGCTCTTCTGGCTCTGCAGCTACATTAAATATGTACTTTGAAACTGATGTTGATCAAAATATGGGCAGAACAAAAAATAGACCTATAGCTGAAGGGACTATATCTCATAATAAAGCTCTAGTTTTTGCAATTATATTAGCATTAGCTTCTTTTCTAAGCTTATATTTCTTAAATAATCTTTTAGCTGCAGTTTTAGCATTCCTTGGTGGTTTTTTTTATGTTGTGATTTATACTCTATATTTAAAGAAACGCACAGTTCAAAATATAGTAGTTGGTGGAGCAGCAGGAGCTTTCCCTCCATTAGTCGGCTATGCAGCAATCAGTAATACTATTACCTTAGAAGCTATATATCTTTTTGTAATAATATTTTTCTGGACACCCCCACACTTCTGGGCATTAGCAATAATGATAAAAGATGATTATGCTAAAGCAAAAATTCCCATGTTACCTGTAGTTAAAGGAGTAGAAAATGCATCACTACAAATTTTACTTTACAGTATTTTATTAATACTTATAACAACACTAACTGTTTTGGTATCTTCGGTTTTGGGTGGGATTTATCTAATATCTTCAATTCTACTAGGTTTGATTTTGGTTTATAAATCTTTCAAGCTTTATAAAACATTAGAAAGAAAAGAAGCTGTTTCAACGTACAAATTTTCATTACTGTATCTCTTTATATTGATGGGCGTAGTTATGATAGATAGCTCAGTAAATTTTATTGAGTTTTAAGAAATTAACTTTTAACCTGCTCGACTAAATTCTTGAAGTCTTCAGGTTCTCTGATAGCTAATTCAGCAAGAGACTTTCTATCAATCAAGATATTTTTTTGAGTTAGTAGATTTATAAATTTTGAATATGATAGTCCGTGCAATCTTGTTGCAGCATTTATTCTAGTTATAGATAAACTTCTCATATCTCTTTTTTTCAAATGCCTATGTTTTGTTGAGTAATTTAAAGCATGTGTAAGAGATTCCTTAGCCGCTCTAATTCTTGTTCTACTAGCTCCTCTATGCCCTTTTACTTGGCTTAGGATAGCTTTATGTTTTCTCCTAGTGGTAATTCCACCTTTAACTCTTGACATTTATTTCCTTCTGTTAAGTTATATTAGATTCTTTATTTTATCTGATAATTTTGTAGAATCTAGCTCTACTTTACCACCAAATAATCTTTTAACTCTTTTGGCCTTTTTTCTTCTTAGGTGACTTTTGGGACCCTTTGTTCTAACCAGTTTCCCTGAACCAGTTACATGAAATCTTTTTTTTGCAGCTTTGTTTGTTTTCATTTTAGGCATAATTTATATAAACCTATTCTTTCTCTTTTTCTTTATTTTTCATTGTTCCTTGAGGCAATGCTGGGGATACAACTAAGCTTAATGTTCTCCCCTCGTTGGAAGGTCTTTTATCAAGTTTTGCCATATCTTTAACACCTTCAGCAACAGATCTTAAGACTTTCATAGCAAAGTCTGGATGAGCAGCTTCTCTTCCTCTAAGCATAACAGCAACTCTCACTTTCGATCCATCATCAAGCAAAGATCTGACTTTCTTGATTTTCAACTCTACATCATGTTTTGATGTGCCAGGTCTTAATCTTACTTCTCTTTGAGTTTGAGTAGTTTTGCTTCGATTTTTTTTATCTCTTTTAGATAAGTTATACTTAAATTTTCCGTAATCTAATAACCTGCAAACAGGAGGGTCTTGATTGGGTGAAACTTCAACAAGATCTAGTCCATTATCCATAGCCATTTGTAAAGCTTCAGTTGTTTTCAAAATTTTAGAATTAGATTGATCATCACCAGAAATCAATCTAACTGATGAAGATCTGATTCTCTGATTTACCCTATATTCTTTGGCTATTTTTTTCTCCTAATGTAAGTATTATTTATTTAAAATTTTACTAGTCTATAGTAACACAAGAATTGTACACTTTATAAGAAAAAAAAATTTATTTATATGTAAATAATTTATTTTTTATATTCTTATGATAGGATTTTAGTATACAGCTTCTTCACAAAAAATTCACATTTAGGCTGTAAAATTATCATAAATAAGTAAAAATAATATGAATAAAAAATTACTAAACAATAGCTTAACTTACATCATCGCAGGGCTTCTTTTGGTAGGAGCTTTCTATTTTTTTCTAGGTAATTCTTTTGACTCTTCTGAAGAAAAAGATCTTGGGCACCTCGTTAGAATATCTAAAAGCGCGGAAGGTACAGCATATCCAGTCAATATTGAAGTTAGCGGAGACAAGCTTACTTACAGTAGAAACGGAGAATTTTTTAAGGCTAGTAAAGAGCCAGGAACAAGTGTTTATGAAATAATGTCAGCATCTGGAGTCGATCCTTCTGCTTACTCTGTCCAAGTTAAAAATGGTGGTGGCTTAGGTACTATTTTTTCAATACTTATAGGACTTCTGCCCTTCATACTTATGTTCGGTTTTCTATTTTTTATAATGCGTCAAGCACAAGGCGGTGGTAGCAATGCTATGAACTTTGGTAAAAGTAGAGCAAAAATGTTTGTAGGAACTAAGGCAAATGTAACTTTTTTTGATGTTGCAGGATTGCCTGAGGCTAAAGAAGAGTTAGAAGAGGTTGTTGAATTTCTAAAATTTCCTGACAGATTTACTTCAATAGGAGCTAAAATTCCTTCTGGAGTTTTACTTGTTGGTCCTCCTGGAACTGGTAAAACTTTACTTGCTAGAGCAGTAGCAGGTGAAGCAGGAGTTCCTTTCTTCTCTATTTCAGGTTCTGAGTTTGTTGAAATGTTTGTTGGTGTTGGAGCATCAAGAGTAAGAGATCTTTTTACACAAGCTAAAAGACATTCACCTTGTATTATATTTGTTGATGAAATTGATGCAGTTGGAAGGCACAGAGGAGCTGGCCTCGGTGGAGGACATGATGAAAGAGAACAAACTCTAAATCAAATACTTGTTGAAATGGATGGTTTCGATACTAATAATAACGTTATTGTTATTGCAGCAACTAACAGACCAGATATTCTTGATCCGGCTCTACTTAGACCAGGTAGATTTGATAGAAGAGTTACAATTGATAATCCTGATGTGAATGGCAGAACAGAAATTTTGGGTGTTCATGCTAAAGGAAAACCGATAGATACTAAAGTTGATCTTTCTACAGTAGCAAAGCAAACACCAGGCTTTTCAGGTGCAGATTTAGCTAACTTAATTAACGAATCAGCTTTACTAGCCGCTAGAAATAATGCAAAAAAAATATATTTAGCAGACCTAACCGAAGCTATTGATAGAGTATCAATGGGTCCTGCTAGAAAATCTAAAGTTATTAGCGACAAAGAAAGAAAACTTGTAGCATATCATGAAGCAGGACATGCCATAGTATCTTATTTTATGCCTGAAGGAAAAACGGTAGGAAAAATAACTATTGTTTCTAGGGGACATGCTGGTGGATTTACTAGATATGAACAAGAAGATCAATCCTTAATGACGAATGTTGAGTTGGAAGCAATGATTGCATCCTTGATGGGAGGAAGAGAAGCTGAATTTTTGACTGAAGGAGTCTTAACAACTGGAGCATCTAATGATTTCGAACAAGCTACTAGAATTGCTAGAGAAATAGTTATGAGATATGGAATGATTCCAGAACTAGCACAAAGAACTTATGGGAAAAAACAACAAGCTGTCTTCTTAGGTAGAGAACAAAATGAAGAACAAGATTACTCTAACGAAACTGCAGTTAAAATAGATAAGGAAATTGACAAGCTCTTAACTCAAGGGAAGAAAAATGCTAATAAAATACTTAAAAAGCAAAATGCAGAACTAGAGTTGCTTGCTAATGCATTGTTGAAATATGAAACTTTAGACGCTGATCAGTTTAAAGATCTCATGGAAGGTAAAGAAGTTGATTTCTCTAATGTAGTTATACCAAAAGAAAGAAAAACTGAAAAAAGTTCAGCGAAAAGTAAGCCTAAAAAGGGGTTTCCTGAACCTCAATCTTCATGATAATTTTTGAAAATACCGATTATAAAATTCAAAGTTTTATATCTGGTATGCTCAGTAATAATTCCTATCTTATAACTTCTAAAACTTCTAAAAAGAATATAATTATTGATATTCCATATATTCCAAGAGATTTGTTTTCTAAAATACCTAGGGACCCTCTGAATAAATCTAACAATGTTAAAAATACAATAGGCATAATTACTCACGGTCATTTTGATCATATTGAAGGAATTGATTTTATAAAAGATAGATACGGAGAAATAGAAATTTATATGGGATTTGAAGACTCCAAATACTTAGATTACTCCGGAAAAATAACTAAGTTAAGATCACAAGAAAAGATTATTCATGAAGACATTCAGCTTGAAATAGTTTATACACCTGGGCATTCTCAAGGTTCTATTTGTCTATACTTTGATGTTAAAGAGAAAAAATATTTATTTTCTGGAGATACTTTATTTCCAGGTGGACCTGGGAAAACAACTAGTTATTTAAATTTTAAAAAAATCTATGAATCGATATCGAATAAAATTTATAAATTACCAGATGAAACAATTATTTTACCAGGTCATGGTTCAGGTATTTCAATTGAAGAATCAAAAAAAGAATTTCATAGCTTTGAATTTAAGGGACATATTTTTGGTGATATCACTTGGAAAAAGTAAGCCTTCTATCAAATAAAAAATTATTCGATCTTGTATTTTTTATAAGTTCAATAGTTTACATACTAACTTTAGATAGATACATAATTAATTTATTAAAATATTTTTTTACCGGAAAAAATATCAATTTTATTGATTTTTTATTTTTCACAATTTTTAGTTTATTTTCATATGTCACAATAAAATATTGGGCAAAAATAATAAATATTTCTAATCAAATGGTTAATATTTTATTGTTATTTATTACAGTTCTTTCGATTATTAAAATAATTTTTAGATCTAATTCAATTGAAATACTAATAGATGTAATAATTTTAGATTTTGGAGCAATTTATGTTATTTATGAAATAGTAAAAAGATATAACTTAAAGCCTAATCTATGGCTTGGAATAAACAAATTTAAAATTGAAAATTTACGTTATGCTGGTTTCTATTTTATTGCTTGGCCTATAATAATTATTTGGTCACAGATAATTGAATTTTTTGACTTAGATTTTTTCAAAAGTACAAATTATTCAGAAGAGATTTTCACTTCTTTGAATAATAATTATTTAGTTATATTTATTATGGCTTGTATAGTAGCTCCAATATGTGAAGAAATAATATTCAGAGGATATTTTTTTCGAGTTTTAAAAGAAAGATTTAACTTAGTATTTGCAATTATTATAAATTCAATATTTTTTGGATTAATTCATTTCGAACCATCAGCCATAGTTCCTGCAACTATTCTTGGAGTATCTTTAACTTTAATTAGGCTTAAGGCAAAAAGTTTATTGCTTCCTATAACAATCCACGCTTTACATAATCTTTTGGCATTTATAGTTACTTATCTAACACTATAATAGTAAATAGGAGTTATTTTTGATTTCAAATACTATAAAAGCTAATAATAAAACAGCGATAATACCATTCATTACTTGCGGTTACCCTGATGTTAAAAATTTCATAAAACTATTGATATCAATAGAAAAATCTGGAGCAAGTGTCATTGAAATTGGAATGCCTAATAGTGATCCTTTGGCTGAAGGTCTAACTATTCAGTATTCAAGTTCCATTGCAATTCAAAATGGTATTAATACTCAGAAATGTCTTGAAATTGTGTCAAAAGCTAGAGACGAGGGACTAAGTATACCTGTTGTATTAATGGGTTACTATAATAATGTTTTAGCTTATGATATAAAAAAATTTTGTAGAGATGCAAAAAACTCTGGTGTTAATGGTTTGATTGTTGCAGATTTACCTATATTTGAGGCTTCACCTATTATTGAAGAAACTGAAAAAAACGATATTTCTTATGTACCACTACTTTCAGTAAACTCGTCAAAAGAAATAATCGAAAGTGTCTCTAAAATTGCAACTGGCTTCATATATTGTGTTTCTGTTTTAGGGATAACTGGAGAAAGAAAAATAACATTTGATAGAGTTCAAAAATTAGTAGAAACAGTAAAAAAACTCACTGATATCCCTGTAGCAGTTGGCTTTGGAGTATCAGATAAATCAGATGTAGAAAATATTGGAAAATTTGCCGATGCAGCAATTATTGGATCAGCATTGATTAATAGATTAAAAAATTGCAAGAATGATAATATTATAAAAACAGCAGAAAGCTTTATTGAAAGTTTAGTTTAATAAATGAAGAGGGAAAGATGTTGGTAAGGGGCATTAGAGGGGCTACAACTGTTAGCCAAAATACAAAAACAGATATTGTTAAAGAAACTTCAACTTTACTTAGTGAAATGATTAGTGCTAATGAAATAAATACGGAAGATATCGCATCAATAATTTTTACAACAACTTTTGATGTTACCTTGGAATTCCCTGCAGTTGCTGCTAGAGAAATTTTGTCCCTAAATACTGTCCCTTTATTAAATATGCATGAAATAAATAATCCAGATGGACTAGAAAAATGTATAAGAGTACTAATTCACTGGAACACAAATAAAAGTCAAAAAGATATTAAGCACGTGTATCTAAATAATGCAACAAACCTTAGAACAGATTTATAAAATTAATAGATTTGAGATTTATATAAAATGATTCGAATAAAAATAATTTTATTCATTCTAATAATGCTAGGTATTTCATATATTTTAGATAGATTAACTCGTTCAAAATTTGATGATAAAAAAAGCTTAAGGTTTATTTTTTTCTCGACTGTTCTTTCATCTTCAGCTTTGATAATCGCGTTTGTTTTGTTCTACCTTATTTCATAATTATAAATCTCTTTTTTACCAAAATGTTAGAAATTAAGATAAACTAGAGTAAGGTAAATTAAAATGAATAAGAATTATTACACATATTATTATTTTAGGCTAACAGAGTCTTTTTAATTGTGTAATTTTTACCAAGTACTTAAAAGGCTCTCATAAAGAGCCTTTTTTTTATTAATGCAAAAAGTATATAAAAAGGTAATATCATGAAAAATATACAGAACTTAAATATAAGAGAAATAGCGAAGCTACCATCTCCTGATGAATTTATAAAAAATATTCCATTATCAAACTCTCAGTCAAACTTAATTATGGAATCAAGAAAAGTTATAGAAAACATCTTAACTGGTAAGGACGATAGGATATTATTGTTGGTTGGTCCTTGCTCTATTCATGATAGAAATCTAGGTATAGAGTATGCAAAAAGGCTTAGAGATTTAGCGGAAAAAGTTAAGGATACTATATATATTGTAATGAGGGTCTACTTTGAAAAACCTAGAACAACTGTAGGTTGGAAAGGTCTAATCAATGACCCTGATCTTAATGGATCTTTTAATATTCCAAAAGGAATAGAACTAGCAAGAAATATATTATCAGATGTTACAGAATTAGGTATGCCTACTGCCACTGAATTTCTAGACCCATTTACTCCACAATATATTGGAGATTTAGTTTCTTGGGGCGCAATTGGAGCCAGAACTGCAGAAAGTCAAACTCATAGACAAATGGCAAGTGGATTATCAATGCCTATAGGGTTTAAGAATGGTACCGGAGGATCAGTTCAGTTAGCTATAGATGGCATGATTGCCTGTTTAGGAGAACATGCATTTTTAGGAATAGATAATGATGGCAATAGTTCAGTTGTAATAACAAAAGGTAATCCTGCTAATCATGTAATTCTTAGAGGTGGTGCATCAGGAACAAATTATGATAAAGAATCAGTAAGAGATGCACAAGAACTATTAGAAAAAAACGAACTAGATCCTGTTGTTGTTATAGATTGTGCTCATGGTAATTCAAATAAGGATCATAATAGGCAGCCTATTGTATTTAAAGATGTTATATCTCAAAGAATGCAAGGTAATAAAAATATCGTTGGCCTTATGATCGAAAGTAATATAAATCCTGGTAACCAAACTCTAGGAGAAAATTTAGCTGATCTAGACTATGGAGTATCTATAACAGATAAATGTGTAGGTTGGGAAAAAACTGAAGAAATTATTTTAGAAGCTAGTAAAGAATTAAAGAATTAAGTTAATGCAAAAATAATGAAAAGTTTTGATCAACAATTAATTGAACTTTCAAAATTAATCGGAAAAAATAAAACAGCTTTTTGTATAGGCACATTTGATGGAGTTCATTTAGGCCATAAAATGTTATTCCAACAATTAGTTAACAATTCTAAGAATAATAAATTAAGTTCCTTAGTAATCGTTTTTGAAAAAAGACCTAGAGAAATAGTAAGCAAAGGATACTCAAGGCCATACCTATCAGGCTTTTGTAAAAGAAAAAATAAAATCTTAGAAAATAAGATAAATTTTTTGTTTACTATGGAGTTTAATGATGAACTGAGAGTTCTAAGTGCAGAAGTCTTTCTAAAGAAACTGATAAGTCACGCAAATATAAAAAGCATTGTTGTTAGCGAAAATACAAGAATTGGAAATGATCAGTTGTTTGGTAAAAATTTAGAGGATTTATGTATCAGTTTAGGAATAGAAATATCTAACATAGAAATGAAAAATAATTTAAAAAAAGTGATCTCTTCTTCAATGATCTCAAAATTTATAGAAGAAGGAGATTTTATAAATGGTAATAAATTTTTAGGTTATGATTATACTTTTGAAGGTATGGTTGTTAAAGGAGATCAGATTGGAAGAACTATAGGATTCCCAACTGCAAATATAGAAGTTCAGAATGAAATCCAAATTCCTGGAGATGGTATTTATGCATGTATGGTAGATATTGAAGGAGAAAAATTTAGAGGTGCCCTTTCTATTGGAAATAGGCCTGTAATAAAAAATGATTCTGCAAGAAAAATAGAAGTTTTTATATTTGATTTTGATAAAAATATATATGGTATTCAAATAGAGATTTCAGTTATTCAGAAAATAAGAAATCAGGAATTTTACGATTCTATAGATATTATGAAGACACAAATAAAAAAAGATATTATAAATATTAATGAAGTTTTAGAAAGATAGTATGAATAATCAATTTAATAACGTAATTGAAGAATTTAGATGGAGAGGTAGCCTTAAAGATTACACAACCAACGCAGACTCAATTTTGATCAATGAAAAAATTACTTGTTATAACGGCTTTGATCCCACAGCAAAAAGTCTACATATTGGAAACTTGATACCAATACTAGGATTACAAAGATTACAAAAATATGGTCATACACCTATCGTCATTGTTGGTGGAGGAACAGGAATGATCGGAGATCCTTCAGGAAGAACTGATGAAAGAAAGTTAATGAGTGAAGCATTAATAGAAGAGAATCTTGCAGGAATAAAAGGTCAGTTAGAAAAATTTTTAGATTTTGATAATAAAAAAAATCCAGCTCAGATAATTAATAATGCTGAGTGGTTAAATCAAATCAACCTAATTGATTTCTTAAGAGATACTGGTAAATTTTTCAACATTAACAATATGCTTGGTAAAGATTCAGTAAAAAATAGATTATCTAGAGATGAAGGCATTTCATTTACAGAATTTAGTTATCAATTATTACAAGCTTATGATTTCTTGTATTTATTTGAAAATTATAATTGCAGCTTCCAAATGGGAGGATCTGATCAATGGGGAAATATAGTAGCTGGTATTGACCTAATTAGAAAGAAAAATCCATTAAATAAGAATAAGGCTCATGGAATAACTTACCCTCTATTAACCACATCCTCTGGTGAAAAATTTGGTAAAAGTATAGATGGAGCAGTAACCTTAGATCCAAATGTAACAATTCCTTATAAACTTTTTCAATATTTTTATAATACTAGTGACGATGAAGTATTGGATTATATAAAGTTATTTACTGACATTAACATTGAAGAATTCAACGAACTAGAAAAAATAACATTAGAATCACCATATAAAAGAGAAGCTCAACTATTTCTTTCAAAAGAAATTACACGAATAGTTCACGGTGAAAAAGGAATGAATAGTGCACTTAGGCAAACAGAAGGACTCAATCAAGGGAAATGGGAAATCTTAAGTGATGATGATTTTTCTGATTTATATATTGGTTCAGAAAGTATAAATCAGCTTTCAAGAAAAAAATTATCTAATGGAGTAAACATACAAGAACTGACTGTTGACTATGACTTATGTAAATCTTTAGGTGAGTCAAAAAGACTAATTAACCAAGGCGGAATTTCATTAAATGGGAACAAAATAACAGATCCAGAAATGAAAGTATTTGAAAATGACCTTAAAGCAAATAAAATATTGATTATTTCAAAAGGTAAAAAAAATCATAAAATAATTAAAGTTGATTGAGACTAATTTTCAAATTACCAATAGTATCTAATAGATGGTAACAAAAAAAGAAAAGCTATTAATAGTTGATGGGCATGCGATGGTTTTTAGAGCATGGTTCTCTATACCTGAAAGACTAAATAGCAACAAAATAGACACTAGGGGTGCATTTGGTTTTATTAATACCTTAATAAAATCAATTAGAGAAAATAATATCACCCATATTGCAGTTTGTTTTGACACAAAAGCTGCTACTTTTAGAGATGAAATATTCCCTGAATATAAAGCTCAAAGACCTCCAGTAGATCCTGACCTTCATAAACAGATACCTATAGCAAAAGATTTATTGGAATCAATGGATATTCCTGTATTTGAAAAAGATGGATTTGAAGCAGATGATTTAGTAGGTACAATAAGTGAAATAGCAAATTCAAAAAATATAAATTGTTTGATTCTTACTGGTGATGCAGATCAACTTCAACTTGTTAACGAAAAAACTAATGTATTAATGTACTCTGGATTTGGAGACATAAGAATATATGATGAAGAAAAAGTTCAGGAAAGATATGATGGTTTAGGCCCTGAATTTGTAGCTGAAATTAAAGCTCTTGAAGGCGATCCATCAGATAATATTCCTGGTGTACCAGGAATAGGTAAAAAAGCTGCAAGAGCATTATTATCAGAATTTGGTCATTTTGAATCTCTTTTTATGAATATTGAAAATATTGAAAATATGTCTATTAGAGGTGCAAAAAGAATACAAAATATCTTATCTGAAAATATTGAAATAGCTAAAAAAGGGTTAAGTCTAACTCAAATAGTTAGAGAAGTGGATATAGATTTTTCAATTGATAATTGTGAATTCATTAATCATAATATTGAAGAAATAAAGGCTACTTTTGAACATTATGAACTCAGAAACAGTTTTAATAATTTGAAAAGTATCATTGAATTTCCAAGCGAATTTCAGCTTGAAATCAATGTCGAATCTAATAATAAAGATATACCAAATGATCAGTTAGTACTAGTAAATGATCAAGAATCATTTGAAAGAATGATTACAGATATGAATAGTACAGATCATTTTTCTTTTGATACTGAAACAACTGGCTTAAAAACATTAGAAGATGAAATTATAGGTGTATCATTTTGTAATTCAGAAACTAAATCTTATTATTTAGTCATAAGACACGACAACCTAAGTGTTAGTTTTACTAAAGAAAATTTTAAGAAATTAAAATCATTATTTGAAAATTCAAATATTTCAAAATCAGCTCATAATGCTAATTTCGATATTATGGTTTTAAGAAACTTTGGGATAGATGTTGAGAATCTTAATTTTGATACTGTAATTGCAGCATCATTATGTGGAAGAAAAAGCTTAGGATTAAAAAACTTATCTTCAGAAATATTAAATATTAATATGACTAAAATAGAGGAATTGATCGGTACAGGGAAAAATCAAAAAACATTAAATCAGGCAAATATATCAGAAGTTTATAAATATGCCGCTGCGGATTCATTGATAACTTATAAACTCAGAAATTTCTTTAAAGAAGAATTGAAAAAGTTTAATCAAGAAGATTTATTTTATGAAGTAGAAATCCCTTTGATTAAAGAAATTATTAATATGCAATATAATGGATTCCTAATTGATTCTGAAAAATTATCTGAGATGTCAGAGAAACTTGAGGTTGAGCTTAATGAGCTGGATCAAGCAATTCATAATACTTATCCAGAAAAAGATTTTAATTTAAATTCTGGTAAACAAGTTGCTGAAATTCTAATTGGTGAATTAAAGGCCCCTGCAATTAAAAAAACTAAAACAGGTATTTCTGTAGACGCAGATGTTTTAGAAAATTATTCCAAAAACAAAAACTTAGATGAAAGAGTTAATCAAATTTCATCGGGAATATTAAGATATAGGGAATTATCTAAGATTAAGTCTACATATGTAGATTCTTTACCTAACCTAATTAATAAGAGAACTAAAAGAATTCATACTACTTTTAATCAATTAGGTACTTCTACTGGTAGATTGTCAAGTCAGAACCCAAACGTACAAAATATTCCTGTTAGAACAGATATCGGAAGGCAAGTAAGATCTGCGTTTATAACTGATAGTAAAAATAACTTCCAAATGTTAGCAGTAGATTATTCTCAAATTGAACTAAGGGTTTTAGCTCATCTTTCTAAAGAAGAAAACTTGGTAAAAGCTTTTATAAATGGAGAAGATATACATAATTCTACTGCTAAACTTATGTATTCAACTGAAGAAGTTTCATCTGAACAAAGAAGGATTGCAAAAATCTTAAATTTTGGCGTTCTATATGGATTGGGCCCACACGGAGTTTCTCAACAAACTGATTTAACTAGACAGCAAGGTAAAGAATTTATAGATCTATATTTTGGGAAGTATCCAGGAATCAAGGATTTCCAGAAAGAACAAATAAATTCATCAAAATATAAAGGTTATTCGGAGACATTATTGGGAAGAAGAAGATATTTGGATGATATTAATTCCCCAAACGCTAGAGTAAGAGGATTTGCAGAAAGAATTGCAATAAATATGCCTATTCAAGGTACAGCTGCAGAGATTATCAAGATTGCAATGATAAATTTAGGAAAAGAAATAAGAAAAAATCTAATGAAATCTAAAATGCTTATACAAGTGCATGATGAGCTGATTTTTGAGGTTGCCCCAGGAGAGCTTATGGAGCTAAGCATGATGATAAATGAAATAATGCCTAATGCAATTAAATTGGATGTCCCGGTACTAGTAGATATAAAAACTGGTGACAGTTGGGGTAAATTAGAATAATTTTCTTATATAATAAAAATTGTCTGTTTTCGTTTTTTGGAGGGGTGGCTGAGTGGTTGAAAGCGTCTGTCTTGAAAACAGGAGTATCCGTAAGGGTACCGCAGGTTCGAATCCTGTCCCCTCCGCCATTAATCTAAGAATCAAGAATCTATCTTATTCTGCCTCTAAAAGCCATGATTCTTCAAGTGAGTCAATTTGATTGTTTAAATTTTCATATTCCTCAGAGAGTGAATTAAGTTTTTCATAATCTGAAATATTTTCAGTTGAAGATAATTTTTTTTCTAATTCCTTTTTTTCATCAGTAAGTTTTTTTATTTTATTTTCCAAATTTCTGATTTTTTTTCTATCTGTATTATTTTTATTTTTAGAACTTTCTGTATTTTTTTTATCATTACTTAGTGAAGATCTATACTCATCAAGATCTCCTGAAAAATTATTTACTTTGCCATTTTTTACCATTATTAAATGATCAGCTACATTCTCTACAAGTTTTGAATCATGGCTTACAAGAATAACGCATCCTTCAAAGTCATTTAGTGCATTAATAAGAGAGGTTCTTGAGTCAATATCAAGATGATTTGTAGGTTCATCAAGTAATAAAATATTGGGAGAATCATAACTAATCAAACAAAGTATGAGTCTTGTTTTTTCTCCTCCAGATAGTTTATGTATTTTAGTTTCAGATTTTGTTTTATCAAAACCAAATTTACCTAACACACCTCTTATTTTTAAGTCTTCTTCATTTTTTAATTTTTCAGATAATACTTCAAATGGAGTTAAATCTAATTCTAGCTCTTCAGACAAATGTTGAGCAAAATATCCAATCTTGATATTTTTATTTTTTGAGATAGTTCCTTTCATTGGCTTAATTATTCCTGAAATTAATTTAATTAGAGTAGACTTTCCATTCCCGTTAGCACCTAATAAAGCTATTCTGCTATCATTTGAGATGCTAAGATTTATTCCTTGAAGTACAGGGTTATTCTTTTCGTATCCAACATCAACTTCATTCAATACAATCATTGAAGTTCCAAGATTTTTAGGTTTAGGAAAAGAAAACTTAATCGACCTATCTGTAATTACAGCATCAACAAAATCCATTTTTTCTAATGATTTCAATCTGCTTTGAGCCTGTTTTGCTTTACTAGCTTTGGAGCCAAATCGATTTACAAATTTTAGAACATTTTTCTTATATGCTTCCTGTTTTTGAAATAATAATTGTTGACTTATTTTTTTTTGAGCATATTGTTTTTCAAACTGATCATAATTTCCTGTATATAAGTTTAGTTTTAATTGGTCAATATGAATAATATGAGATACTGTTTTATTTAAAGTTTCTCTATCATGACTTATCAATATAAATGAATTTTTATAATTTACCAAAAAATTCTCCAACCAAGAGTTAGTTTCAAAATCTAAGTGATTTGTAGGTTCGTCGAGTAATAATAGATCAGGCTCATTGAATAAAGCTGCTGCCAATCCAACTCTCATTCTCCATCCACCAGAAAAGTCACTTAAGGGTTTTGATTGATCTGTTTTATTAAAACCAAGACCAGAAAGTATAGTTGAAGCCTTCCAATCTGAATCGTATGCATTAATTTCATCTAACTTATTAAGAATAAAAGATATTCTATCGGGATTTTCAGAAGATTCTAATTCTTTAAGTAAATTTTGTTCAGTAATTCTACTTGATAGTACAAAGTCTAATAAACTCAACTCAACTTTTTGTATTTCCTGCTCTAAAATACCAATTGTTCTGTTGGACTTTAAAGTAATTTTTCCTTCTTCTAAGGATAAATTTTTAGTTATTAAGTTAAATAAGGTCGATTTACCTATACCATTTGATCCAACAAGTCCTAAGTGATAATTATCAGGAATTTCTAACGAGGTGTTTTCAAATAATTTTCTCTTTGAGATAGAGTATGAAATATTTTTGAATTCAAGCATAAAAAAAGTACAAAAAATAAATAATTATTTTTCTCTTTTAGCTAAGTAATTATTTATTAATTGTAAGATCACAAGCCAAGCTGCAGTTGAACCAAAAACAATTATCAAAGCCCATAATGCTTCCATTTAAATTCTCCTCATTAATCTTGAACTAATATACTTATTATATGGCAAAGATCTAAAAAAAATTAGAAACTAACCCAAAAAAGTATTATGAAATACATCATAATAGGATTTAATTACTTTGTCAGTAATTAAAATTGTAAGAATTTCATTAATGAATTTACACGAATATCAATCACGAAATCTATTAAAAGATTACTCTATAGCATTTCCAATGGGAGATATAGGGCAGTCTCCAGAAGAAATTTATAATATCGCCAAAAAATATGATGGAAGAGTCGTTGTAAAAGCACAAATTCATTCAGGTGGAAGGGGGAAGGCTGGTGGAGTCAAGCTATGTAATTCCCCTGAAGAAGCTAAAGAGTTTGCAAAAAATATCTTAGGTAAAAATATTATTACCAATCAGACCGATTCAGATGGAGTTATAGTTGAAAAATTACTAGTTACAGAACTTACGGATATTGATAGAGAATTCTACTTGTCTATTACAATTGACCCAGATTTTGAAGGACCTGTACTTATAATATCGCCTGAAGGTGGAATGGATATTGAAAAGGTAGCAGAAGATACACCTGAAAAAATCATAAGATTACCATTTGACCCCGTAATAGGAGCAAAGCCTTATGAATTAAGGAAAATTATAAGAACCTTAGATCTACCTAAAGAAGCAAATAATGAATTTATAAAAATGATAAATAATTTATATGTTGCTTTTTTAGAAACAGACAGCACCCTAATTGAAATAAACCCTCTTGTTATAGACAAAAAAAATAATTTGATACCCCTAGATTGCAAAATAAACATTGATGATGACAGTTTTTTTAGGCAAAAATCAATTTTTGAACTTAGAGATAAAAATCAAGAAAACCCTATAGAAACTAGAGCAAAAGATTTTGATCTTGCTTATGTAAAGTTAGATCAAGGAAATGTTGGATGTTTAGTAAATGGAGCTGGATTAGCTATGGCAACAATGGATGTAACAACAAAATCAGGTTGCTTCCCAGCAAATTTTTTAGATGTTGGTGGTTCAACTGACAAAGAAAAAATTAAAGAGGCTTTCAGAATACTTGTCTCAGACAAAAATGTTGAATTTTTATTAATTAATTTATTTGCTGGTATAGCTAGAGCAGACTTAATAGCTGAAGGTGTAGTTGAAGCTGCAAAAGAAACTTCTTTTGACCTTCCAATTATTGTCTCAATGAGAGGAACTAATTCAGAAAGAGGTTTTTCCATACTAAAAAATTCAGATTTAGATATACATATTGCCGAAAATTTAGGTAATGCAGCCGAAGTACTAAGTGTTTTAAATAAAAGGAAATAAAATGATTTTAGATAAGAATACAAAAGTATTAGTACAAGGATTAGGCAAAGATGGTACTTTTCAAGCTCAAAGATCAATAGAATATGGCACAAATGTTGTGGCATGTGTCCATCCTAATAGGCAAGGGGTTTTATTTGAGGATAGAATCCCATATTTTGAAACAGTAAAGGATGCTGTTGACGAAACTAATGCTAATGTAGGGGTTATATATGTCCCTGCTCCATTTGCTATGGATGCAATTATCGAGCAAATAGATGCTAATCTAGAAATTGTAGTTTGTATAACGGAAGGAATTCCGATACATGACATGGTTAAAGTAAAAAATCATCTCAAGGATAAAAAAACAACACTTATTGGACCAAATTGTCCAGGCATAATCCTTCCTAGGCTCAAAATTAAGGTTGGTATCATACCTAGTAATATTTGTCATGATGGTAATGTAGGAGTTGTTTCTAGGTCTGGAACACTTACATATGAAGCTATTTCGCAAATTGGGGAAGCAGGTCTAGGGCAGTCTCTTTGTGTTGGAATAGGTGGTGACCCAATTCATGGAACTAGTTTTATAGATGTTCTAGAATTTTTTGAAAAAGACAAAAACACAAACTCAATAGTATTAATCGGAGAAATAGGCGGTACAAAAGAACAAGAAGCCGCCGAATTTATTCGATCTAAAGTAAGTAAGCCTGTAGTTTTTACAATTGCCGGAACAACAGCACCAAAAGGAAAAAGAATGGGGCATGCTGGTGCAGTAATCAGTGGGAAAATGGGTTTAGCAAGTGAAAAAATCAAAGCACTTATAACTGCTGGGGCTCACCATGCAGACGATCCTTCAAAAATAGGTGAAACTCTCAAGTCTATAACTTAACTCCTTCCAACCAGTTACTTAATGCTGTTCCAATATTTACTATTCTTGCACATCTGAATGGACCATTAACATATCTAATGATTGTTTCTCTTGCATCAGAAGACATTTTATTTAAGGCATTTTCATCACGCAATTGCGTCATCCTATCTCCTTCTTCTATAGCAATTTCAGATACACTTTTAGCTCCAACAGATATATCTCCTGATTTTTGTACAAGCTCAAGACGTTTTTGCATTAAGGAAAGTAATTTAGGCCAATATGCTAGATGCCTGAAGATTGTTGCAATACCTGGATTTGATCCAGTTGTACCATAATTATTAGTTTTCAAAATCACATCCCAAACTGAATCAGATATTTCTTGGCGTGGTAATAATCTAGGTAGATTGCCTTGTATTAAATTTGTTTCAACAGGTGCATAAGCTATATAATTTTTTACTTGATCAGGTACCAAAGCTGATTGAGTGAGTAAATTTAAACTATTTGATCTATTGTATGCATTTAGAATAGTTTTAACACTCTTGAGATCATCTGATGTAAATCGAATTTCTTCCATTTCTTCTAATGAAACTGGGCTTAAATTTGGAAATGATGCTTCAGATTTCAACCTATTTAATGCAGCCTCTGGTTGACCTGACTTATAGAGTGGCTTTACGGATTTCCAAGCTAAATCTAGATCTTCTAATGAATCTGCAAGAACTCTCCATATTGAAGTCAACATAGGTATTTGCATAGTAGAACGAATATCATCGAAAATTTTTGCTGTTTCACCTGTTGCTTCTGATTCAGCAAGTGCAGTAACTGGATCATGAATAATAGTTTTTTTATTCATCTTTCCAGTAACTTCAAAATTTTCCCATTTGTCTGATTTATTTTTATTTATTTTCTTATATAAATTATCTTTATTAACTTTTTTTATTTTTTCGTAATACTCTTTATCATCCATTTATTATTCCTTTATTTAGACTGAATATCCAACTGAATCATCATCTCTTAGTGGAATATTTTGTTGAAGCCGAGTTTCAAAAGTTCGTTTCTTAAGTTCTTCAAAATCAACTTTTATTCCTATGCCAATACTTTCAGGAACATTAATATAACCTCCATCTCTAATCCAAGAGGAATTAAAAATTTTGTTCATATCAGATTCATCAATTGTAGAGTATTCTTGAGTAATAAAATTTGGAATTGAGGTATCTATATTGCATGCTGCAGCTGTGATCACTGGTCCTAAATAATTATGCGTAACAATTGCAGAATGATAAGATTCTGCTATGGATGCTATTTTTTTCACATGAGTTATTCCACCAGCCAATCCTACATCAGGTCTAGCATATTGACTACCTCCTAGTTCAAACATTTCTCTAAATTCCCAAATTGTATGCATTCTTTCTCCATTTGCTAATGGAATTGAAGTTTTTGATGCAATTTCAGCTTGAGATTTTATTGAATCAATTTGGATAGGGTCTTCGTAAAATAATGGGTGAAATTCAAAAAGCTCTTCTGCAAGAGCAATTGCATTCATAGGAGTAAGCTTTCTATGAATTTCTAAAATAATATCAACATCTAAGCCAGCTCCTTCACGCAGTGCAGCTACATTTTCTTTAGTATCAGAAATCAATCTAGATAAAGTCATAGATTCATATCCATCTGGAAGAGGATCAATTTTTATAGCAGTATAACCTTCAGAAACAGCATCAATAGCATTTAATCTAAGTCCTTCAGATGTTGTCCCTTTATCTGCAGCATCAGGTCTATCACTTCCCATTAAAAGGTGTAATCTAATTTTATTTCTTAATTTACCTCCAAGTAACTGCCATACAGGAGCTTCATAAAATTTACCCTTAATGTCCCATAAAGCTATATCAATAGCACTTATCGCAGCTGTTAAGATAGACCCTCTAAATGGTCCCATTCTGTAAAGATATTGCCAGTGATGATCAATTTGAAGAGGATCTTTACCAATTAGGTATTCCCTAAAGCTTGATATTACTGCATCAGTTGCTTCCATGTATCCCCAACATGCTGATTGACCTATGCCTTCTATTCCGTTATCAGTAATAATTCTTACTATGTGACTATCACCTGCAAGTACAGACTCAATTTTTTCTATTTTCATTTAAATGAATTCCTTCAGATTTTTTTTTAAAAGTATCATATTTACTTTATTTATTCACATCATAAGATAAACTTTCATAGAATCCATAGAAAAATTGAAAAAGAAAACATGTATAAGGAATTTTTTTGCAATACAAATGATGTAGCGATAAACTTAGCTTCAAGAGAAAAAGCTACGAACAAAATTAATGTTTTTTTTGTTCACGGATTTTTAGAAAGATGGCAGTCTTGGCAAAAAATAATGGATAATCTGCCAAAAAATTATAACGTTTTTTCAGCAGATCTTAGAGGATTTGGTAGATCAGGAAATACAATAATTAGTCATAAAAGATCTACATGGGCTAAAGACATTTCAGATATCATATCTAAGCTTAAATTAGAAAATGTGTATCTAGTTGGACACTCTCTTGGTGGCCCAATAGTATCATCCGTTTCATCAAAAAATAATAAGCAGATTTCTGGTGTAATACTAGAAGATCCATTCCTGGGTACACAACCTGTAGATAAAACAGGAAGAGCAAGCAGGGGCAAAATTGTTGCAGAAATAATAGATAGCTCTAAAAGCTTAGATGAAGCTATTAAAAAACTAAAAAAATTACGACCAGATTGGAGAGAAGATATTCCAGTTGAAATAGCCACTGCAAGAATGTTCACAGATAAGTTTTTACTTCAAGTACCTAGAAAATTTAAGGATGATTTCTCAATAGAAGAAATTTATAAAAATGTAAAAACTAGAACTGTTTTAAACCATTCAAATCCAGAGTTTGGAGGAATAAATTCTGAAGAAAGCCTAAATTATCTCAAAAACCTAAATCCTTCAATTCAAATAAATAAATGGGATAACTCAGGTCATAATATTCATAGAGATTTTCCATCTGAATTTTCTGAATCAATTATTGAATTTATAGAAAATAAATGAAAAATTATTTTATTACTGAAGATAAAAATATCTATTATAGAAAATTTGGAGAAGGTCCTCCAGCAATTCTTCTTCACGGTATATCAAACTCATCAAAGACATGGGAAGGATTTTCAAAAAAACTATCAAAAATACGTACTGTTTATCTAATTGACCTTAGAGGACATGGAAAATCTGACCATTTTGAAAGCTATAGGTGGATAGATTTTAGTAATGATATTGTAAATTTTATTGAACAAAATATAAATAATAAAGTAGAAATAATCGGTCATTCCTTAGGGGCTTGCATTGGAGCTCAAGTAGGACAAATGCTTAAGAGCAATATAAAAAGTTTGATATTAGAAGACCCTCCTTTCTTTCATCATCAAAGATATGGTGTAGAAGGAATAAGTCAGAGATTTAAGTACAATCTTTCTTTATCAAAACAGTTTAATTCAAAAGAAAAAATTTTGGAAAAACTAATGGGAAACTCAAAATTATCAAAAGTTAAAAATTTAGAACTTATCTCAGAAAATCTAGCGAACTTAGATCATAAAGTGCTAGAAGAAACTATTAGTGGAATTGCTTTGGAATCTTTTGATGCTATAAAAATTATTTCAGAAATTTCTACTATTAGAACTTTATTAATGGTTGGAGATGAAAAGAAGACTGGAGGAGTATTAATAGAATCTGAGATAAAAAAAATAGAAAATATCATGCAAAATTTAGAAATAATTAAATTTGAAAACATAGGCCATAATATTCACGATGAAATACCAGAAGAATTTGAAAATAGAGTTATTAGTTTCTTAAATAATGGGTAAATCAATAAAATTTTGAATTATAAAAACAAAAATAAATGTGAAAATACCAGCAACCACATCATCTCCTAGAACGCCATAGGATCCTGGAAGATCCTCAATTTTATTTATTGGGTAAGGTTTGAAAATATCAAAAAATCTAAATATAAAAAAACCAAGAACTAATGCGAATAAATTAAATTCTAAAAAGACCAAAGGTATATACATACCAACCCATTCATCGATAACTACATGATGAGGATCTGGGTCTTTTTCTGAGATAGACCTATTTATAGTAAATATGCTTAAAGGAACATGAAGAAATAACAATAATACATTTAGAATAAAGAATAAATTTTCAGCTATATTTAAGAAATCAACTAAAAATAATCTAAATAGAATAAAATACACTAAACACAACAAAGCAGCCCAACTTCCTCCTCCTCTCAATGGGAAATATCCTACATAAAATACTGAGGATATTATTTTAGAAAAGGAATTAGTTTTTGAAGGTTGCATATCGTTTATAAATGATTTTTTATCCAATAAAGAGAATCATGTGTATTATGTAGAGGTGAGTACTCACAGCCAACCCAACCACTATAGTTTATAGTATCTAACAAATTAAAAATATGAGTATAGTTTATTTCTCCGGTACCAGGTTCATTTCTTCCTGGATTGTCAGCAATTTGTATATGACCTATCTTATCCTTTAATTCAATAATCGTTCTAGATAAATCACCCTCCATAATTTGCATATGATATACGTCATAAAGAAGATAAGCATTATCGTGGTTAATTTTTTCTATTAGATCTATTCCTTGCTTGGATGTATTAATAAAAAAACCTGGTTGATCTACTGTATTTATAGGTTCAATTAGAGCTTTAATATTTTTTTCTAATAATTTTTCAGATGCTATTCTTTGATTTTCAACCAAAGTATTATATATTTCTTCATCATCAAAATTTTCTGGCTTTGTCCCTATTCCAGTATTTATACCTATGCAACCAAGCTGTGAAGCATAATTTATTCCTAATTCTAACCTTTCCAAAAATAGATCTTTTCTATCAGGTCTGAGTGCTATATTTGCTAAATTTGAATCTGGATCTTGCACGGGTAAATTTATTATTACATGTTTCAATTGATATAAATCTAATTTTTCTCTGATTTGGTCAATCTCTAAGGAATAAGGAGCCTGTAATTCTACACCCTTAAAGCCTGATTTTGAAGCTTGTTCATATCTATCTATAAGATCATATTCGTTATACATAAACTGTAAATTTGCTTCAAATTTAGGCACTTTTGCCTCCAATATTATGAATCCATGATAAACCCTTAACTGTATCTCCTAGAGGAGCATATTCACATCCTATCCATCCATTATAGTTTTTTGCCAAATGTTTGAAAACATTCTCATAATTTATCTCTCCAGAACCTGGTTCATTTCTCCCAGGATTGTCTGCAATTTGAATATGTCCTATTTTATCTTTATTATTATCAAAAGTTCTAATGATGTCACCTTCCATAATTTGCATATGATAAATATCATATTGAACCTTAACTGAATCTAAATTAATTTCATCAATAATCTTTCTAGAATGCTCAGTATTAGAAACAAAATAGTTGGGAGCATCTATAGTATTTAGAGCTTCAACCAAAATCATGATATTAGTATTTTTTAGTACATCAGAGGCATAATTTAAGTTTTCAATTAATGTGTCATGTAACTGAGATTTTTTAAATTTACCATTATCGATTCCAACTAAAACTGTAAGCCTTTCACAGTTTAAATGATTAGCATATTCTAAAGCCTTATGTACACCTTCTTGAAATTCTGATTTTCTATCAGGGAAAATTGCAATTCCTCGATCTCCTGAAGCAAAATCTCCAGCAGGAAAATCAAATAAAATTTGCTTTAGACTATTTTTTTCCAACTCTGATTTAATATCATCTTTATCAAAGTCATAAGGGAAAAGATATTCAACGCCTTCAAATCCATTTTCTTTTGCAAGAGTGAATTTTTTTAGAAATTCTACTTCATTAAATAACATAGATAAGTTTGCTGCATATTTATTCATAAAATACTCCTTAGGATATTAATTTTGGTTTTGTTTTATAATAATTTGTTTCTGATTCAAAAACTTTTGCTAATTCTAAAATTTTTAATTCATTAAGTTTTTTACTTACTATTTGTATTCCTATAGGTAATCCATCTTTACTAAATCCTGATGGAATACTTATACTAGGACAACCTGTTACAGTAATTGCATAACATAGAGCCATCCAATCAATATATGTATTTAGTTCTGTTCCATCTATATTTTTTATATATTCTTGATCTATATCAAAAGGAAGAACGCTGGTTGTTGGTAAAACAAGAAAGTCATATTGATTAAAAAATTGTGAAATGTTTTGATCAATAATTGATCTTTGGGATTCTGCTTCAGATATCTCTAATGATGAAAGGTTCAAACCTTTCTCAACATTCCAAATTATTGTTTCTTTCATTTGGTGTTTATTATTTCTTATATGATCCTTGTGCTCATCTGCAAAAATATAAGCTCTTAAGACTTGAAATGCATTATCAACATTCGGTAAGGAAGGATATGCTTCTTCTAATTTGAAACCCAGATTTGAAAAAATGTTTATAGAATTTTCAAAAGATTCTCTGATTTCTTTTGATACTGGATATTGACCTAAATCAGGGCTAAAAGCTATTTTTTGATCAATGTTTTTAATATTTTTTATCTCAGAAAATATTTTTGGGTCTTCATTTATACTATTACCAATTCTATTATCGTAACCTGCCATTATTGACAAAAAAAGAGATAGGTCATCTACATTTCTTGCCATTGGTCCGTTAACACTCAGGGTATTATACGGTTTAGAATTTGGAAGATTAGGAACTCTACCTATAGAGGTTCTGAATCCTACAACATTATTCCATGCTGCAGGATTTCTTAAAGAGCCTCCCATATCAGATCCTTGAGCTATAGTAATCATTCTAGCTGCAAGGGCAGCTCCGGCTCCCCCACTAGATCCTCCTGCAGTTTTACCTAAATTATATGGATTTACAGTTGTTTCAAAAACTTCATTAAATGTATGAGAACCTGCTCCAAATTCAGGCGTATTAGTTTTTCCTAATATAATAGCACCTGAAGATTTTATTTTTTTTACAACTAAATCATCTTCATCAGGTATAAAGTTAGAATATATTGGGGATCCTTTAGTTGTCCTTATACCCTTAGTTAAATTGAGATCTTTTATGAATGTTGGAATTCCTGATAATGGTGATGAAAAATCAGAATCATTGTCTATTTTTTTTGCTTGTTCAATAGCCAAGTCAGGAGTAAAAGTACAAACTGCATTTATCAAGGGATTATAAGTTTCAACCTGCTCAATATGGATATTTACTAATTCCTCAGATGTTATTTTTTTTGTTTCCAATAATTTTTTTATCTCAGAAATTTTCATTTCTAAAATACTTTGTTTTTCAGATTTAGAAAAATTATTCAAACTACCACCAAACTTTTCCATCAATTTCTTCTGATAATTCAGAAAATTCTTTTTCATAAATTCCGCTAGAAAGATATTTCCATCCTCCATCAGCAAAAATAGTAACTATAACTGAATCTTTCAATCTTTTAGACATCTTTATACAGGTGGCTAATGTTGCTCCAGATGAAACACCGACAAATAAACCATGAGTTTCCATCACTTTTTTTGTCCAGTAAAAAGACTCTTCTGCTTCTACCATAATCCTTCCATCAAGTTTATCTAGATCAAGTATTGGTGGTATATAGCCATGTTCTATTGAACGTAATCCTTGAACAACATCATCGGGATGAGGAGCAGTTGCTATGATTTTTATGGATTCATTAAATTCCTTTACTCTTTTACCAACTCCCATTAATGTCCCCCCAGTTCCTAAACCAGCTACAAAATGAGTGATATTGGGCATTTGAGTAATTATTTCTTTTCCAGTCGTGTAGTAATGAGCTTTTATACTAGCTTGATTACCATACTGAAAAGGCATAAAATAATCGGGGTTTTCCGATGCAATTTTTTGAGCCAGTTTTATAGAACCATTTGTCCCATCTTTACCTTTGGAAAAAATGATTTCTGATCCAAAAGACTTTAGCAAAGATGTTCTTTCAGAACTAACAGAATCAGGCATAACAGCAATCATATTATATCCTCTTATTTTAGATATCATTGCTAGTCCTATACCAGTGTTGCCTGATGTAGGCTCTATTATAGTCTGACCTGGTTTTAGTTTATTATTTTTTTCTGCATCAAAAATCAAACATCTAGCAACCCTATCTTTTATGGAACCAGTAGGATTTTCACCTTCTAATTTTGCATAAATTTTCACAGAATCGTTTTCACTCAATGAAGAAAGGTCAATCAAGCTAGTATTGCCAATGTTGTTTAATGTACCTGTATTAAATTTTTCAATGCTTAATTTTGTACTCATTAAACTTAACTTACTGGAACACCACAGAAAATTTCATAATCAATTAATTCTTTAACTTCTGGGTTTTCTCCGCATAATTTACAATTTGGATTTTTTCTTATTTTAATTTCTCTAAATTCCATACTTAAGGCCTCTATTAGCAACATTCTTCCTGAAAGGGATTCCCCTACTCCCAAAATAATCTTTATAGTTTCTAGAGCTTGAATAGAACCCACTAATCCAGGTAAAGCACCTATAACCCCAGCCTCAGCACAACTTGGAACTTCTCCAGGAGGTGGAGGATCAGGGAAAATACATCTGTAACAACCATTGCCTGGAATGTAAGTCGTTGCCTGACCGTCAAATATTAGAATTGCTCCATCAACAAGAGGCTTACTTAGTAAATATGCTGCATCATTAGCTAGATATCTTGTAGCAAAATTATCTGCCCCATTTATAACAATGTCGTATTGTTCCATAATTTCAAATGCATTTGAAGAATTAATTGGTTCTTCATGAATAGTTACATTAACGTCGGGGTTATGAGCTATCAACGTTTCCTTGGCAGATTCTACCTTTCTTTTTCCAACATCCGCATCTGTATGCAATATTTGTCTTTGTAAATTCGAGGTATCTACAACGTCAAAATCAACAATTCCAATATTACCCACCCCAGCAAGAGCAAGATATAGAGCAACAGGCGATCCTAATCCTCCTGCACCAATAATCAGGACCTTTGAATCAATCAAAGCTCTTTGACCCTTACTCCCAACATTAGGCATTATAAGATGCCTACTGTATCTTTCGACTTGAGAGGGATTTAATTGTGTGATCGCCATAATTTTCTCCAATTATTTTTGTTTAAATAAAAAAACCCCTATAAGTTGGGGTTTCGAACTATATTAAAATAAATTTTATTTAGAGTTCGATTGATCTCCTGCAACAACATGTATTTACTTTTAAGTACATTATATTCATGTTTACATTATATAGATAAAAAGAAAAGAATTATATTGATTTTTCATGCAAAAAAAATCATATATATGTATAAATGAATAATATAAGAAAATTGATAAAAATATAGGAGACTAAAATGCCATCAGGACAAAGGCTAGAAAATAAAGTAGCTATAGTAACAGGAGCAGGTACAAGGGGTGAAATAGCTGGAACTGGACAAGCAGCTTCCATATTGATGGCTAGAGAAGGAGCAAAAGTACTGCTTAGTGATATCGATATTGATAGAGCAGAAGAAACATTAAATACCATTGAAAAAGAGGGAGGTACAGCAAAAATTTTTATAGGAGATGTTACATCAGAAAAAGATTGCGAAGCCATGGTAAATGAATCCGTAAAGCAATTTGGTAAATTAGATATTTTATTTAATAATGTTGGTGGCCCTGGAGGGGGTATGGTGACAGAAATAGAGGAAGAAGATTGGCATAGATCCATAGATCTAAATATGAAAAGTGCTGTAATGGGCTCTAAATATGCAATTCCAACAATGGAAAAGTCTGGAGGAGGATCAATAATTAATGTTTCTTCCATAGATGGAACACAGGCAGGTTCTACAAGGAATGTACCTTATTCAATTTCAAAAGCCGCAATTTCACATTTGTCGAGAATAATGGCTGTGCATCATGGGAGACAAAACATTAGAGTTAATTGCGTAGCACCAGGCCATGTATACGGAGCATTTCCAAATAGATTTAAGAAAATGGAAGATGACTGGAGAGAATTAAGAAAAAAGGCAGGACCTTTGGGAACCGAAGGAACTGCATGGGACGTTGGATGGGCTGTTGTATATCTTGCTAGTGATGAGGCAAAATGGGTGACTGGAGTAGTTTTGCCAGTAGATGCAGGGGTGCAAGCAGCGTCTCCTCTTTCAATGTTAGGGGATATTATAGGATCTGAAGAACCAAAAAGTAATTTGTATTAGCTAAGTTTCACTTGTTGATTAAGAATTCCTTGCCTACTAGCAAGTTCAGATATTGAAATCTTGCTTAGATGATCAATTAGGACATTCTCAACATCTTTCCAAAGCTCTCTTTGACTACAGGAGCTAGTGTGAATACAGATATCTAAATCATCAAGACAATCGACAGGAGAAAGAGTGTAATCTAAAATCTTAATTATTTGAGATACATACAGTTCTTTTGGATCAATTATAATTTCATGACCACCAGAAGGACCTCTGGTTGAGTTGATTATTTTTGATTTCTGTAGATCGTTAGCAATTCTTTGTAGAAATTTGACAGGAATTCCTTGATCTTGAGAAACTTCATTAGTTTTAATCAATCCTCTATCTTTGTTTAGAGTAAGATAGACTAATAATCTTAGTGCATAATCAATTTTCATAGGAATCAACATACTTATATACTAGCATAAATATACTAAATAATACTTTTTTGAATTAAATTGCATTATAAAAACATCTAAAATAATTAAGATGTCTTATACTTATAGATGCATTAAAAAAAGTTATTGGAATTTAATATGGCAGAAGTAAAACTAGAAACTCAAAGCAGAAGTACATTTGGAAAGAAAAATAATTCTTTAAGAAAATCAGGAATTGTTCCAGTTAATATGTATGGACTTGGTGAATCAATTAGCCTTCAGGTAGAAGAAGATCTTTTATACAAAACACTTAAAGAAGTGGGTTTTACAACTCCATTAAAAATTTCTATCGAAGGTAAAGAGGAAACTTATACTCTTGTTCGAAATATATCTAGACATCCCGTGACTGATAAATTATTACACGTTGATTTCTTAAGGGTTGATATGGAAAAAGCTATTGAAGTTCAAGTTCCTGTAACTTTAATTAATCAAGACGATGCACCAGGTACAAGAGGAGGAGCTGGAGTTGTGACTCAAGGAACTTATGAGGTAACAATTTTAGCTAAACCCCTTGAAATACCTTCCGCATTAGAAGCAGATTGTTCTATATTAATAGACTTAGAAACATACTTCCTTGCAAAAGACTTAAACATACCAGAAGGTGCTGAACTTACTTCTGACCCTGAATCACAAATAGCTTGGATACAACCACCTAGAGTTCAGGTAACTGAAGAAGAAATGGCAGCTTTGTCAGGTGATGCTGAAGAAGGCGAAGATGGTGAAGGTGATGAATCTTCAGATGGCGATGCAACAGAATCTTCTGAAGAACAAGGTAGTGAGGAACAATAATATATATTGTTTGATATAAACACCTAATACCGAGTAATAATGTTATTTAAAGATTTAAAAGAAGCAGCAAAAGATCCAATTTTAGGATTATCTGAGGAATTTAATAATGACTCAAATCCTAATAAAGTCAATTTAGCTGTAGGTGTTTATCAGGATGATAACGGAAAGACATCAACATTCGAATCAGTCCTTGAAGCTGAAAAAATATTATTGGATATGGATCTTTCTAAATCATATAAACCTATTGATGGTGATAAAGAATTTCTTAAGAAATCTATAGAAATGATATTTGGAGAAAAAATTTTAGAAGAAAAGAAAACTTTTCCTATTGGTCTAAATACTCCAGGTGGAACAGGAGCCCTTAAGCTAGTTTCTGAGTTTCTAAATGAATTTTCATCCAAATCGACCGTTTGGTTCAGTAATCCAACATGGGCTAATCATAAGCCAATATTTGAATCATCTGGCTTCGAAACTAAAGGTTATCAATATTTCGATGTAGATAATAATAACATTGATTTTGAAAATATGATCTCTAGCATCAAATCAATACCTTCTGGTGATATTATTGTTCTTCATGGTTGCTGTCATAACCCTACTGGGTGCGACCTTAATGTAGACCAATGGAAAGAAATTGCTAACGTTCTTAAACAAAACAATATAATAACAATTTGTGATTTCGCTTATCAAGGTCTTGCAGATGGAGTTGAAGAAGATGCATTAGGTGTAAGAATATTAAGTGAAATTTTAGATGATATCTTCATATGCTCAAGTTACTCTAAAAATTTTGGTTTATATAGTGAGAGAGTTGGATGTTTATTTTATAGTACAAAAGATAAAAACAAATGTGAAAAAATCTTGAGTCAATTAAAGAAAACTGCAAGAACAATATATTCTAATCCACCTGCACATGGATCTGAAATTGTAAAAATCATACTAGATGATGATCATTTGAAGAAGTTATGGATTAAGGATCTAACAATATTAAGAGAAAGAATTAAAGATATGAGATCTTCACTTAATTCTAATCTAATTAAGTTGGGCTGTAAAAAAGATTTTTCTTTTATAGTTGATCAAAAAGGTATGTTTAGTTTTAGTGGGATAAATAGTGATGATGTTAAGAAATTAAAGGATGAACATTCTATCTATATTGTTGGATCTGGAAGAATAAATATAGCAGGTATTACAACTAAAAACATTGATTACATTAGCGGAAGCATTAACAAAATAATTAGTTGATTGTATTTTATATATTACCTTCCAAACTTTGAAAAACTAATCCTGCAGGGGGCTTTGGCAAAAAGTTTGTTACCTTCGGAGGCAACCTGTCACCAGAATTAACTGCCGATAAAAAACTATCCATTGGAATTGGTCTCATCATTAGTACAATTAAGTTGTCTTCGGATAATAACTTATTTTTTATCTCACTTAGATCTGTCTCAAACATTATATTTTCTTCAAAATCTGGTTGTAAGTTTTGCCTAATAAAATTTTCATGGATAAATGTATAATCATTTATTTGAGTTTTATTATTTTCTGAATAGATATAAGTATTAATTTGATTATCTTTTTTAATTAAGATCCCAAAATGAATGTTTATAAAGTTATTTTCTTCACAGATATCTTTATAAAATTTATTAATAAAATTTTCATCAAAAGATTGAGAAGAGTTCTTGTATTCATTAATGTTTTCATTTAAGTTTATTTTTTTTAATAATTCATCTATCTTAGATGATTCTAATTTTATATATCGATGATAAGAGCGAGTAATCAAACCTGGTTCATTCATAGAAATCAATTGAATCATTCTGTAATTTATTGATTCTTTAGAATTTATTTCTCTTTTAGAACGTATATTAGATAAATATCTGAGACCTGCCTCGTACCTATGATGACCATCTGCAATATAAATTTTAGAATCTGAGAATTTGTCACAAATTAATCTTATCGTTCCTTTATCAGTAACTCTCCAAACTTTAATTTTTTGCAAGCCATCAGGTGAAATATCTATATATGGTTTTTTACCAGAAATTGATTTGACTAAATTAGCAACAGTCTCTCTGGAATCGTCTTCATAAAGGCATAATAATGGGCTATAGTTTGATCTTGCTACTTCCATAAGCTTAAATCTATCTTCAACCCATTCATCCCTAGTTTTCTCATGAGGAATAACTATTCTTTTTGAATAATCTTCGACTTTAATTGCACATATGAATCCTTTTCGAGTGATAGTTTTATCACCATAAGAAAATTCTTCTTCCGTTACGTAAATAGAAGGTGAGTTATCCTGAATCAAAACTCCTTCTTTAATCCATTTATTTTGAGTCTCAGCTGCTGAGAAATATGGGTCTTCATCTAAACCTCTTAGACCTAACTCAAGCCTGACAGTATTATAGTTTGAAATTTCATATAACTTTTTTTGAAGCCTAGGCGAAATGCTATCAAAAGGAGGACAGACATTTGATGATAAATCTCCAGATATTTTTTGATTATATCTAATGCCCTTAAAAGGAAGTAGTTCTGCCATAAATTCTTAATATTTTTTTTCTTATGTTGTTATTTTATAGAAAATTTGAATAAAACATTGTAACCATATTTATTTTATTTATCATTATAAAAAAACGAGGGAGTTTAATATGGCTGGTAAAAAAAAGTCTGTTTCATTTGAAATTCAAGAAGATCTAGTTGGTATGCTAGAGCATATTACGAAAAAGTATGATTTACCAAATATAGATAAGGCTATGAGATGTGTTCTAGATTTTGTGGCATTAGATGGAGATTGGGAAGATATTTTTACTAAAAGAAGATGCTTAAGGTGCGGTGGGAAACTTGGTTGGGAAGAAAAATAATACTCATAAAATTTTATACATTTCTATATGAGGAATATTAGCTTCAAGGAATATATTTCCTTTTTCTTTATATCCTGAATTAATATAGAAATCTTTGGCATGTAACTGTGCATGGAGAGTAATTAACTTAGCTCCAATACGTTCAGCATGTAACTCCAAAAATCTTAACACCTTTTTCCCGTATCCACTTTTTCTATATTTTTTTAATACAGCCATCCTTCCAATTGTCATATTATCTGTAGATATATTTATTAATCTACCCGTTGCTAATGGAACTGAATCTAGATAAGCTATTGCATGAAAGGATAAATTATCTAAATCATCAAGTTCTTCCTCTTCAGGAACTCCTTGTTCATTAATGAAAACTTCTTCTCTGATTTTTAAGCAATCAGAAATTTGTTTTGTATTAGATGCTTCAATGACCTCTAATCTACTCATTCATAACACTTCCAAAATTAGTTGTAATATCTATAATTTAGTAATAATTTATAATTTTTTTTTTATGGTTTCAAATCAAACTAAAAGACAAATAGAGAACTTAAGAATAGAAATAGAACAAGCTAATGAAGCTTATTACGTTGAAGAAAATTCATCAATGTCTGATTTTGAGTATGATAAAAAATTTAGAGAATTAATTGATTTAGAAAAAAAATACCCTGAACTAATTTCGGAGAATTCTCCAACTCAAAGAATAGGAGGCCTTCCTGCAGAAAACTTTAACCAAGTTCAACACCTAACTCCAATGTTAAGTTTGTCGAATGTTTTTAATTATGAGGAGTTGAAAGAATGGATAGAAAGAAACTCAAAAACTATTGGTGTAAATATCTTCCCTATTATGTGTGAATTGAAAATTGATGGCCTAGCAGTTTCAGTTAAATATATAAACGGGTTTTTATCTGAAGCATCAACGAGAGGAAATGGAGTTATAGGTGAAGAAATAACTAATAATGTTAAAACTATAAGATCTCTTCCTTTGAGAATTAATAGTTTAGATCCATTAGAATTTAGAGGTGAAATATATTTCCCTAATTCAAAATTTAATCAATTTAATAATCAAAGAGAATCCGAAGGATTAAGAATATATTCAAACCCTAGAAATGCTGCATCAGGTTCTGTTAGACAACTTGATCCCTCTGAAACTTCAAAAAGACCTATAAATATTTTTTTCTATAGTCTTTTAAATGGTCAAGGGTCAGAATTATTAGATTCCCAATCTAAAGCTTTAGATAAAATAAAAGATTTAGGTTTAAGGACTGAAAAAAATTACAAAAAAATAAATTCTTTCGAAGAATTATTAGAATTTATTGAGTACTGGAGTTCAAATAGATCAAATTTAGACTATGGAACAGATGGCATAGTAATAAAAATAGATAACGTAAATTACCAAAAAAAACTAGGAAGTACAGGTAGAATACCTAGATGGGCCACAGCTTTCAAGTTTCCACCTGAAGTAGTTGAGACAACTATAAAAAAGATCAATTTTAATGTTGGTAGAACTGGAGTATTGACACCATGGGCAGAATTAGAACCTGTAATAATTGATGGAGTAACGATAAGTAGGGCAACTCTTCATAACAAAGATGAAATTGAAAGAAAAGATCTAAGAGAGAAAGACTTAATTGAACTTCAAAGAGCAGGAGAAGTAATTCCTCAAATACTTAGAATATCTAAAAATAATAAGAGAGAAAAAGATTCTAAGAAGTTTCAGTTCCCTCAAAATTGTCTTCCTCCGTGTAACAGTATTCTATTTGTAGACCCAAATGAAGTTTCTATAATGTGTACAAATTCTTCATGTGAGAATAAATTTGAAAGGTTATTACAATATTTTGCTTCTAAAAATTGTATGGATATTGAAGGTTTAGGAAATAAAATTTGTTCTATACTTTTCAAAAATAATATAATCAAATCATTAGATGATATTTATAACCTAAAAAATCATATAAATGAATTAAACCAAATTGAAGGATTTGGAGATAAAAGCATCAACAAACTTTTATTGAGTATAGAAAATTCTAAAAACAAAAATTTTAGTCGATTATTAACTTCTTTTGGTATAGATGGTGTTGGGTCTGAAATAGCAGAATTAATATCAGAAAAAATAAATAATTTAGAAGAACTTAATAACAAAATTAAAAATTTAGAAAATCTAAGAGAAATATTAATCGATATTGATGGAATTGGGCCAATAGTTGCTGAAAATTTTATAAGATGGTCAATGGATGAAAACAACAGAATATTAATATCGAAATTCATAGAAATTGGAATAGGCAAAGAAAATGAAAAAAATAATCAAAAAAGTAATTTATTTGAGAAGAAATCTTTTGTAATAACTGGAAGTTTTATTGATATAAAAAGAAATGAGTTAGAAATACTCTTAAAAGAAAATGGAGGTAAGGTTACAAATAAAATTTCAAACAAAACTGATTATCTTATTTTAGGAGAAAATCCTGGCTCTAAATTATTAGAAGCTCAGGATAAAAATGTGACTATTATTAATTTTTCTCAACTAAAATCTTTAATTGAAGAAGGGATCCTTCCTAATGGATAATTGGATAATTTTAGGAGTAGGCAATCCAGGGGATAAATATGCAAATACAAAGCATAATGTACCTTGGTGGATACTAGACAATTTGCAAAAAAAATTATCACTTTACAAAAAATATCAAAAAAAAGAAAAAAACTACTTAGAAGTGAGATTTGATCTTGATGAATATAGTATTTATACGATATACCCTACTACTTTTGTAAATAATTCAGGCTTAGCTATAAAAGATCTTCTTGATAAGGATAAATTTTCTCTAGATAAAACAATTGTTATATCAGATGATATAAACCTAGAAGAAGGAAGAATAAGAATAAGAAGAAAAGGAAGTAGTGGGGGTCACAACGGATTAAAATCTATAATTAACCATCTTGGAACTGAAAATTTTGTTCGATTGAGAGTTGGTATCGGTAAGCCACATCAAAATGAAGATCAAATAAAGTATGTATTATCAAAAGTAAAAAATGAAAAATTAGTAAATAAATCTTGCCAAGATGCTTCAGATGCATGCATAAATATAATTGAAAATGGTATAACTAAATCTATGGAAAAATTTAATGGAGAAATCGATGTCTAAACTTTTTGAACCAATTAAGATAAGAGGCGAAGAAATAAAAAATAGATCATGGGTATCGCCAATGTGTCAATATTCATGTGAAGACGGTTACGCTAACAATTGGCATATGGTTCATTTAGGATCAAGAGCAGTAGGTGGTGCAGGTTTAGTAATGTCTGAAGCAGCTGCAGTTGAACCAGAAGGACGAATTAGTCCTTGGGATTTGGGCATTTGGAAAGATGAACATATAGAACCATTAAAAGAAATAACCAAGTTTATTTCCGAACAAGGCTCAACGCCAGCTATACAACTAGCTCACGCAGGTAGAAAGGCTTCAACTAAAAGACCATGGCAAGGTAGAGGTAAAATTGAAAGCAAAGATGGAGGATGGATTCCTAAAGGACCAAGTTCAATACCTTTTGATGATGAATCTCAAGAACCTATTGAATTAAAAATCGAAGAAATTATTGATATTAAATCTAAATTTGTAGATTCTGCAGAAAGATCTATTGAAGCAGGATTCAAATGTATTGAATTACATTTAGCTCATGGTTATTTGGTTCATGAATTTTTTTCTCCTATATCAAATATTAGAGAAGATAGTTACGGTGGAACAATTGAAAATAGAACTTCATTTGGAGTAGAAATAGCAAAAGAAATAAGAAAAAAAATTGGAGACAAAATACCTATTTTTGCTAGAATATCTGTAACAGAATATCATCCTAACGGATGGGATATTGAATCTTCAATTTTATTATCAAAAAAACTAGGAGAAGTTGGAGTAGATTTAATTGATTGCTCGTCCGGAGGAAACTATTCAGACCAAAAAATTAAGTTAGAAAAAGGTTATCAAGTTCCCCTCTCAAAATCCATCAAAGATGGTGCAGAAATTCTTACAGGCACAGTTGGATTAATCTCTGATAATGGTCATGCTGAAGAAATATTGAGTAATAATGAGGCAGATGCAATATTTTTAGGAAGAGAATTATTGAGAAATCCATATTGGAGCTTATATTCTCAAGAAGATATTAATGCTTGGCCCTTACAATATCAAAGGTCATTCGAAGGAACAGGAAAAATCAAGTATATCAGGCAATAATTAGATACTTTCAAAACCTGTATAGGGTATCAAAACTTCAGGAATTTTAATACTTCCATCTTCTTGCTGACCATTTTCTATTATAGCTACCCAAATTCTTGGGAGAGCTAGACCTGATCCATTTAAGGTATGAGGGAAAATTGTTGATGAAGCCTGAGTTTCTTTATATCTAGTATTATTTCTTCTAGACTGAAAATCATAACAATTAGATATAGATGAAACTTCTAGCCATTCCTTAGAACCAGCAGCCCAAACTTCAATATCAAATGTTATAGCAGATTGAAAACCTATATCTCCGGTTGATAGTTGAATCAATTTAGAGCTTAACTCTAATCTATCGCAAAGAGTTCTTGCATTATCTATCATTGATTCTAAATGTTCTTCAGAATCATCTGGATGAACGTACTTAAACATCTCAACTTTATAAAACTGATGTACCCTTTTTATACCTCTAATATCTCTACCTGCAGAAGTATGTTCTTTTCTAAAACTTGGGGTTCTTGCGACATAACTTTTTGGTAAACTAGCTGGAGTTATAATTTTACCTTGATGTAGACCATTTAATGAAACTTCAGCGGTAGGTATTAGCCAAAGATCAGTTTCATCATCTCTATATAAATTGTCTTTAAATTTTGGTAAATTTCCAGATCCTATCATTGTTTCTTGCTTTACTAAATAAGGAGGATCAATTTCTTCATACCCAAATTCATCCGTATGTACGTCCATCATCCAGTTCATCAAAGCTCTATGTAGTCGTGCACCTTTCCCTTTAAATACAAAAAATCTAGCACCTGATATATTTGCACCTGCTTCTAAGTCTAAAATATCTTTCTCTGGGCCTATGTCCCAATGAGGTTTTATATAATTTTCATCTCTTTGTACTCCAATTACATCTTTTTCTATATTTGAATTCTCATCCTCTCCTATGGGGACATTTTTATCTGGTAAATTTGGAATATTAAGCATAATTTCTTTTATTTTTTCATTTATAACAGCAAGCTCTTCATCTACTTTTTTTAATTCTCCAGATAGCTTTTTTATGAATAAACTTTCTTCAGATGTTGGTTTTCTTTTCTCTTGTCCAATTTTTTTTGAAATTTCATTTCTTGTTGATCTTTTATCGTCACCATCAGAAATATAATTACGTCTTTTAGTGTCTAGTTCTACTAATATATCCAGATTGGAAATATCATAGCCTCTATTTGATAAGCCTTCAGAAAAAATTTCTTTATTTTCTATAATCTTTTTTATATCTAACATTATTTTTTACTTCTTAATTGTGGAAATAACAAAACTTCTCTAATTTGATCTTGAGCTGTAATAAGCATTATTAATCTATCAATACCAATACCCAAACCTCCAGTTGGAGGCATACCATGTTCAATTGAAATAAGGAAATCTTCATCTAGCCTATCAGCCTCTTTATCTCCAAGATTTTTTCTTTGTTTTTCTTGTTCTAAAAATCTATTCCTTTGATCAATAGGATCATTTAATTCTGTAAATGCATTTGCCAATTCATGGCCCAATACAAATGCTTCAAATCTTTCTACTACATCTTTAGATCCAGGTTTTAACTTTGCTAAAGGAGACATTTCTATTGGATAATCTAATAGAAATGTAGGTTTAATGAGTTTAGGTTCAACTCCTTGTGAGATCAATCTGTCAAGCAATATTCCCCAAGCCTCATTCTGGTCAGCAACAAACCCTTTATTCTTCATTTCATTGGCTAAATCATTATTATTTTTAAACTTCAAAAAATCTATCCCTGTATTATCAATAATAGCTTTTCTTAAATCTAGTCTTTGCCAAGGTGGTGCTAAATCAATAGTAAGATCATCAGATATATTAATTTTTGTAGTTCCATTTACTTCAATTGAAACATAAGAGACTAAATCTTCAACCATTCTCATAACAGTATTATAGTCTTCATAAGCTTCATATGATTCCATAGTTGTGAATTCAGGATTATGATCATGATCAATTCCTTCATTCCTAAATAATCTACCTATTTCATAAACTTTTTCAATTCCACCTACTATCAATTTTTTTAAGTGAAGTTCTGTGGCTATTCTTAAAAAAAGGTCTTTCTCAAGAGACTCATGATAGGTTGAAAAAGGTATTGCCCTGCCACCAGCTGGAATATCAACCAATATAGGGGTTTCTACTTCCAAAAAACCTCTATTATTCATAAAGTTTCTTACTGATGAAATAGCCTTAGATCTTTTCACAGCAATTTCTAGAGACTCCTCATTAGAAATAAGATCTAAATATCTTTGCCTATATCTTATTTCATTATCTTTTAAACCCGACCATTTATCAGGTAAAGGCCTTATTGCTTTGGTCAGAATAACAATATCGTGTAAATCTAAGGTAAGCTCTCCTCTACGAGTTCTAAATAAATGTCCCTCTACTCCAACAATATCTCCAATATCAATTAAATCTAAAAAGTCTTTATTTATTTCGGATTCTTCTTCCTTATAATGTAATTGAATTTTTCCTGATTGATCTTTGATATCAAAGAATATAATTTTTCCCATTGCTCTTTTAGCAATAATTCTTCCAGAGATGCATAATTGCTTAGAATTAGCACTTTCATTGGAATCATCATATGCTGTAATAGCATCATGGATTATAGTTCGATCTTTCTCCCATCTATTTGGATAGGGATCAATTTTTAATTTTCGTAATTTTTCAAGTTTTTCAAGTCTATCTTTAATTATTCTGTCTTCAGATAAGTTTTCCATGTAAATGTTTTCTAAATGTTTATAATTTATAATTTTATAACTATTTCAATATGAATCGCAGTAATATTCTTTTGTGATATTTCTTTAATATAGGATGTTATTAGTTTTTGTTATAAGATTCTTTAAAAATATAATCTGAAAATGCAAGAAAACAATCCTATAAATATTTCATTTGATAAAAAAGAAAGCAAAACTGACAGACCTTGGGGGAGTTATGAAATACTTTGTAAGGGACCAGGCTATCAAACCAAAAGATTAATTGTTAAGCCTAGTTGCAGACTTTCTTTACAAACACATAAACACAGAGATGAAGAATGGATTGTGGCCAGAGGTACTGCTAGAGTGACTGTAGGTGAGGATATTTTAGAAATAGGAAGAGGTGAATCTGCCAGTGTTCCTAGAACTATAAAGCATAGGATAGAAAATATCTCAGAAATAGATCCTCTTGAAATAATTGAGGTTCAAATAGGTGATTATATTGATGAGGAAGATATTGAGAGAATAGAAGACGATTACGGTAGATAAATTATTGATTCTTTTCTACTGTAATATTTTCTGATGGATCATCTAATAGATCAAGTCCACTTCTCACCTGACTAAGAATAGTTGAAATTCTTTCTTCAAGAGCATAAAGAACTTCTTTTGCATAATTGTCAGCACCATCTCTTCTATCAATAGCAATTTTTTCTGATTCATCTAATACTCTGCTAGATTCTTGTTGAGCATTCATAATAATTCTTTCAGACTGCTCTTGAGCATCATTAATTATTTCTTCAGATCTTTTATTTGCTTGCTCTACAATAGCGGTTTCAAGAACCATTTCCTCAGCTTTTGCTTCTGCGTCTGATAGGATTTCTGCAGCATCTCTTTTTGCAATTTCTCTCATTGTAGAAGATTCTTCGTCTGCATAATTTCTAATTCTTACAGCTTCTTTATCAGCTTGATCAATAATTGCTTCTTTTTGTCTAGTTACCATTCCAGCTTCATCAAGTTCACTAGGTAAATTTTCTATGACATCCTTTAATATGTCTAATGAACGTGATTTGTCAATCATTACCTTAGATGTTCCAGGTAAAGACTTAGTTTCTTTTAGAATAGTTTCTAAATTTTTTATTTCTTCAATAATATTCATAAATCCTCCCAATAAATAAATTCTATGTTATTGATATGGTTAAATTCCGTACTATTTTAAGCAGATTTACTGATTCTTTTCATTAATGGCTCAAAAACATGAGCTGGAACTAAAGACTTAATATCTCCTCCTAAAGATGCTATCTCTTTTACTCTGCTAGAACTAACATATTGATATTTTAAAGAAGAGATCAAGCAAACCGTATCTATGTCTGAGTTCATTTCTCTGTTTGTCAAAGCCATTTCTCTTTCATACTCAAAATCTGCACCAATTCTCAGTCCTCTAATAATTGCTGAAGAATTTAATTCTTTAGCCAGATCAACTGTGAGCGTATTAAAAGGTATAACATCTACATTATTAAGATCAGATACTGCTTGTTGAAACATACTTACTCTTTCATCAATATCAAAAATAACATTTTTTAGAGAGCCTGAGTAAACACAAACAGTTACTTTTTCAAAGAGCAAAGAGGCTCTTTGCACGATATCAAAATGCCCCTTGGTTACTGGATCAAATGTCCCTGGATATATACTTTTAACCATTTTTTATCCCTCTTTATTACTAGAGAATATTGAAATACTTGTGTCTCCATATTCTTTTTGACCTTGCATATTAAAAATTTTAATAGATTTAGCTATGTTCTGTCTAGAAGAATGCTCAAATATCAATTTTGTATCTTGCCCAGAAAGTTTATTATCTATAATTTGAGAAACAATTTTATCTATAGAATTATCAGAATACGGAGGATCAGCAAAAATAAAATCAAATTTTTCTGATATTTTGCCTAATTGGTTTTCACAGTTAGCCTTAATCATCCTTGCCTCACCTTCAAAATCATATTTTTCTACCTGATTTTTAATTTTTTGTAAAAATTTATTATTTATATCAACAAAATAACAATTAGAAACACCGAGTTCCAAAGCTCTTAGGCCTAATGCCCCAGTTCCTGCATATAAATCTAAGAAGTTTTTACCTTGTAAATTTTCATGCCCTAAAATTGAAAAAACTGCACCTATAACCTTTGAAGAGGTAGGTCTTAAGTTTTTCTTTTTATACTGAAATTTTTTCAAGCTTATTTTTCTCTACATTTCTATCAAACAACTTAAAAAATAATTCTATAACATTTTCTATGGAATCCGAGGATCTAAATATTTTTTGCCTTATTTCCCTTGAATTATAGAATCCTTTCGCATAGTAGGATAAATTTTTCTTTATCTGCATGTCTAAATTTTTCTTAGGAAAATAATTTTTAATTTGTTGTAAATGATTTATAATTGTTTTTTTCTTATATAAATCTTTTTCTTCATAACTCAATTTTTCTAAGCTATTATTGAAAACCCAGGGATTACCAATTGCTCCACGCCCAATCATAACAGATTTACATTTAGTGAACTCTATCATTCTCTTAGCATCATCATATGACTTCACATCTCCGTTACCTGTAACAGGAATTTCTACACTCTCAACAACCTGCTTGATAATTGACCACTTAGAATTTCCTTCATATCTTTGGGATCTACTTCTAGGATGTACTGTTATTCCATCAACTCCTTCAGACTCAAGCATTTTTGAAAACTCTACTGCATTAATATTATTTTCATCCCATCCACTTCTAATTTTTACAGTTAACGGAATTTTAGTTGCATTTCTAATAGAATTTATTAATTTAGCTGTTCCTACAATATCTTTCATTAGAGCTGCTCCTTTGCCTTTCTTCGTAATTTTAGGAACAGGGCATCCCATATTGATATCGATTATACTCGCTCCTAAATCCTGAAGGATTTTTGAAGATTCAGTTAATGATTCGGAGTCACATCCAAGAAGTTGCATAGCAATTGGATTTTCATATTCAGAAAATGCTGTAATCAATTTAGTTCTATCAGATTTATTGTAAACTAATGATATTGAATCAATTTCTTCGGTAGTGACAAACCCTGATCCATTATCTAAACAAATTGTTCTGAAAGGAGCATTAGAAACGCCTGCCATTGGGGCTAATCTGATAATATTTTTTTCTAATAAATCATTGAATTTCATAACTAATTTTTAGAAGCATTACTTAGAATTTCAGAAAGTTTATTTTTTTGAGCTGAATAACCTACTGATCTATAAATTTCATCCCCATTATTATCAAAAATAATATAAGTAGGTGTACTAAAAATTTCAAATTGCTTAACCGTTGGAGTAACGTCTTCTAGATATCTATTTGCAACATCAATAACAATAAAATTTACATCTTGTTTATATTCTTCTTTTAAATCCCTTAAGACAACTTCACTCATTTTACAATAGACGCATGTTTCACTCCATCCTTCAAGAAAAGTAGGTTTACCTGATCCAATAAGCAGCTCTATTTCAGATAAGTCGGTCATTATACCTCTTGATCTGTACTGAGCTTCTCTAAGATTTTCAAATGAATTAAATGAACCTAAGTTTGAAGACAAGTCCTTGTATATATCTTCGTTATTTTGATTTTTCCACAAAGAATAATCATTTTCAAAAGTTCTGACTAGCTTAGTTTTTTCATCAATAATCAGAACCTCGTCTGAATTAGAAGTTTGTACCTCAAAAGTTTCTTGGTTATTACAACCAAAAAATAAAAATATAAAAATCGATAAAAATAAAACTTTCATACTAATTATTATATTTGTTTTTGTCTAATTGCAAAAATATTTGGAATCAATGAAATAAGTAGGAAAAATATCGAAGAAAAATAGATGAATTTCCAAGCATTTAGAAATACATTAATTGAACTTTCTTCTAAAGAGCTCAATCCACTTATATCGCCATTATAATTAGCCCCAATAATTAAGAATGCTGAAAGTATTATTGTGGCGTAAGTCTGACCTAATGTATTTCCCATATTCCTAATGAAACTGATAATTGAAGAAACAAATCCATATTGATTTTTATCTAATGAGCTATAGGTAATTGCCATATTAGGAGATCCCCATAAACCTTTACCGACACCTCCTATAATCAAAATAGAAGTAATGAATATTTTTGAAGAATTAACTGAAAATTGTGAAATCATAGCATAAGCAAATATAAGAAGAAGAAGGCCAAGTATTATAAATTTTTCTCTTCCAAATTGATCTGAAAGCCTTCCTCCAATTGGAGCTGAAATAGCAAATGCGAGAGCTCCAAAAATTAACATAAAGCCAACATTTGATTCATTGATATTTAATAATCCAGTTAAAAATATTGGCATCATAATCATATCAGTGCTCATAGACATAAATGCAAAAAATCTAGTATTTACAGCAACAGAAAAATCCTTTTTCTTGAACAATCCAAAATTTAGAAGTGGGTTATTTGCTCTTAACTCTGTGAAAATAAATCCTAAACCAAAAAAAATAGAAATTATTAGAAATAGTATTGAGTAATTTGAGAAAATATTCTCAAATGATAAATTCTTAAGGCCAACAATCAAAGTTATAATGAAGCTTATTCCAAATAAAGTACCTTTATAATCAAACATTTGATTATCACTGTCGACAGATTCTATTTCGTCTTTCTTTAGTAGTAAATATCCTAAAATAAAAGCTAAGATCATAGGAACTAATAGAAAAACATATACTGATTCCCAACCAAAATTATAAACTAATAAACCTCCTACTACAGGGCCTACTGTTTGACCCAAACCAACACTTGTACTCATCATTCCTAGTGATTTACCTCTCTCACTGTCTGGAAATAAACTACTAACAATGGCACCACCTACTGCTTGACCCATTCCTGAACCGATTGCCATAATTATTCTTGAAAAAATCAATATTTCGAAAGTATTAGCAAATACTCCTAATAAAGTACCAATAATAAAAATAAGTATCCCAAATATATGAACATTTTTTCTTCCAAAACGATCTGCAATATTTCCTGCTGGCAAAAGAATCGCTGTTACAGTTAATAAGTGCACAATAACTAACCATGAAACTTGATGAATAGGAGTATTAAATGAGTGTGAAATATCTTTTAATGAGATCAAAATAGCACCCATACTCATAACACTTACGAATAAAGATAGAGTTACTGCTAAGAATGCAATCCATTTATAATTTTTCATACAAAAGGTATGATAACATATCACTCAAATTAACTATCTAAAGTGGAGAAAACATGAAAATTACAAACGTAAAAGTAGAATTATTTGATTGGACTACAGAACCGTGGAAAACTAATGATCACACCCAATTTGGAAGTACTGTGCAACTAGGAGTAGTTACGGTGGAAACTGATCAAGGTATAAATGGTAATGCTTTTCTAGGTAGCTCAAGAGTGGGTGCTAATCATCATGCTCCAGGATTAATAGAATTTATAAAACCTATAGTTATGGGAAGAAATCCATTGGATATAGGTGCTATTTGGCAAGATATGTGGAAGATGAACAGATCTGTATCCACATATGTCATTGCTGCTATAGATGTTTGTTTATGGGATATCAATGGAAAAATGGCTAATCAACCGATACATAGACTTTTAGGAACTTATAAAGAAACTGCTCCTGTATATTCATCAACTGCATATCATGAAACAAAAGAAGAGTATGCAGAAGAAGCTTTAAAATTTAAAGAGCTCGGTTGGACTGCTCACAAAATACATCCACATGGGAACCCACAATATGATATTGAAATTTGTAAAGCAGTCAGAGAGGCTGTTGGTGATGATATGAAACTTATGTTAGATTCAATGTGGGCATATCAATATGAAGACTCAGTTAGAGTTGGTCGAGCAATTGAAGAATTAAATTTTTATTGGTATGAAGATCCTCTAGTAGAAGAAGATATATATAGTTATAAAAAACTTCATCAAAAATTAGATATTCCTATAATGTCAACTGAATATGCTCCTGGTAGATTCTATGGAATGGCAGAGTGGATAACTGAGTATGCAACGGATTTCTTAAGAGGGGATGTTCCTGTAACAGGTGGTATAACTCCTATGATAAAACTTTGTCACTTAGCTGAAGGATTTAATATGAAATGTGAAATACATCATGGTGGAAATTCCCTAAATAATGTTGCTAACCTTCACTTAACAATGGCTGTTCCAAATTGTGAATTCTTTGAATTTTTCCCTTGTACAGGAGCTAATATGTTTGGGTTGGTAGAAGACATAAGTTTTGAAGGTGGTTATGTACAAGCTCCTACTAAACCAGGATTAGGATACGAGATTGATTGGGATTTACTTAAGAAAGGGCACACTGCTACGCTTGAGTAATTTTTCTAAAAAATAATATAATTAAATTAATTCCAAAATAAAGGAGTGTATTATGGTAAATCAAGGTTTCTTTGGGAATATCTCTAATACTATTCACCTAATGAAGTCATGTGTGAATGTATTAAAAAAAGATAAAGAACTGGTTTTCTTTCCAATAATGGCAGCTATCTTTGTCATTGTTTTATTAGGAATAATATACTCAACTGGTGGAATAACTTTTTCAGATAACCCTGAAGAACAGGGGTCAATTATTCCATTAGCGATTTTGATTTTTGGGGCTAATTTTATTATTGTTTTTTTCAATTCAGCTTTAATTTCTGCTGCTTTAGAAAGATTACGTGGAGGGGATCCTAATATATCTTCAGGGCTTAGCCACGCTTTCAAACATGTTCACCATATTTTTCTGTGGTCTATTATTGTTACAATCATGGCGTTAATCTTTGCTGCCATAAGATCTAGTGGAAGAAACAGAGGCATGATGGGTCAAATAATGACAGAATTATTTGCAAGCTTTCTTCAAGCAGGTTGGGCGATGATGACATTCTTTGTTGTTCCGATTATAGTTTCAGAAAATCTTGGTCCTATTTCTGCTATAAAAAGATCTTCTGGATTATTTAAGCAAACTTGGGGCAATCAAGTTGCAGCTAATTTTGGGTTTGGAATATTTCAGATTTTAGCTTTATTAGCAAGTGGAGCCATAGGATGGATTTTTGGCTTAGCAAGCCCTACCTTTGGTATGATTGTAGGCGTTTTATGTGCCAGCATCTCAGTCTCTATTATCTACACACTAGAAGGAATATATAAGGCTGCACTTTACGAATTTGCTATGGGAGAAAAACCTTTAGAATTTGAACAACAAGATCTAAGGACAGCCTATAGAGCTAGTGCGTCTATGGCTTAATTTTTGAACCTTTGGTGAGAAAAATCAGAAACTTCAATTTCTGTTTTATTGTTAGTGGTCATATCTGAAATTAATTTTCCCATTGCAGGGGCTAAAAGGATCCCTTGTCTTCCGGTACCTGAAGCTAAAAAGAGATTTTCGTATACATCAGATTTTGAAATTATAGGGGATTTATCTGCTGAAAGAGGCCTTAGGCAAGCAGTTTGTAGAACAAGCTCAGAATCTTCTAAGAATGGAAATATTTCAACAACTGATTCTAAAATATTATTTAAGCCATAATTAGATGGATTTTCATCAAATCCTTCTTCTTCCTCAGTTGTTCCTGCCCAAATTAAACCATCCTGCTTTGTAGTTACATAATTTGGCCCCCAATGAAAACCTTTATCTATTACTTCATCGCTTCTTAACCTTAGTATTTGCCCTTTCAATGGAGTGATAGGTATTTTGACACCAAACCATTGAGAAAAATTCATACTCCAAGGACCAGCCGCTATAATTATATTTTCAGCACTAATATTATTACCATTAGATAATCTTAGTAGATCTATTTTTGAACTCTTAGAAATACATTCTAAAACCTCAGAATTAATAATCCTTGCTCCCAGTTTTTCTGCAGCAGTAGCTAGTGCTAAAGTTATTTTATATGGCTCTACTCCAGATGAATAATTAGATACAAGACCAGATAATACATTAGGTCCTAATCGATGATCAATTTTATCTAAGTCATCCCTATCGCACCAAGAAAAATTATTTGAATTATCTTTATAAATATTTCTTAATTTAGACTCTTCATTTTCATTTAGTGCCAATTCTATATTTGGATAAATTTTATAACCATAATCAATTCCTGAAAAATCAGGTAATTCACTAGATAAGTTTTTATGTAATTCATAGGAATATTTACTGATTTTTTCATAAGGAGAATTTTTATCTAGACCTACCATTGGAGTTATACCACCATAAGCAAAACCAGAGGCATGACTAGCTACTGAGTCTTTTTCAATAATTACAACCTTAAGACCTTTTAAAGATGAATAATAAGCTGCTGCTGAACCTACTATGCCACCACCAATAATAGCTAAATCAAAATTTTCATTCATATATAAATTATACTGAATTATTAATCTATCTAATCTACAGATTGATGATTTTTATAAAGATCTAAATGAGAGTTTATAAATTCCTGATGAATTTTGTGATTTTTTTCATTAGGATAATATTTTTCTTCTATTTCAGTACCTATATCTTCAAAATTATTAATTTGCCCCAAAGCTTTTAACATCATTATTGCAACACCTTTTCCAGTATCTTGATTATCTTTTGAAATATTTATTTCTTGACCTAAAACATCAGATGTTGTTTGAATCCACCAGGGTAAGTTTTTTATTGCCCCACCACTTGCTATTACTTCAGATCCTTTATCAATAAAGGATTCTAGCATTTGGTATACCAAAAATAATCTATAGCTTATAGATTCTAAAAAGGATTGTAGGATTTCTATTGATGAATTCGAGTATTTCAATCCAGAAATTATACCCTTTGAGTTATTTGACCAACCTAATGCTCTTTCTCCTAATAAAAAGGGTAATATTGAAATTCCGTGAGCTCCTGGGGATAAACTTAAAAGCTCTTTATTTAAGTTTTCTAGCTTTGGAAGTTTTAGATTATTATAAGCCCAATTAATAAGGTTGCCACCTTCAGAAAATGAACCTCCAAGAAGTGAGTATTTATCAAGTAATCTATAGCACCATAGTCCTTTTGGAACTTCTTCTACTTTTGAATCTGTTAAGATTCTTATTGCTGCAGTACTTCCTACTGTTATGGCTACCTTTTTTTTATTATTACAACCACTACCTACTGTTGCTGCCATACCATCGCCAACAGATAAAAAAAATGGAGTATCCGATAGCTTATTCCACCTCTTTTTATAAATTTTACTTAATCCTGTTTCATAATTATCATATGGACTTAGAACGGGTAATTTATTTTCTGAAATATCTAAGTAGTCAATTAAATCTGAGTGCCATTTTAATTTATTCCTATCCAATAATCCGCTCCATGAAGAGATACTATAGCTTGCCTTAAAGCTTTTATTTTCAAACCATTTTGAATATATATAAGTTGAAAAATCAATAAATTTATCAATTTCATTAAAATTATTAAGGTTTTCTTTTATCCACATTATTTTTGAAGGAATATAAGAAGTATGTTGAGCAGCTCCAGTTTCTTGGAGAAGTATTTTTTCATCAAAATCTTGTTTAATTTTATAAACCTGATTATTTGATCTAGTATCAGCATATGTATAGATAGGAGTTATGGCATTCCCATATTTATTTATTCCCACTAATGTACTAGCCATAGAGTCAAAACCTACTCCTATTATATTTTCAATACATCCTTTTGATTGTTCTAAAACTAAATCTATCGACTCCTCAACTATTGACCTTAAGAGTTCTGCATCTTGTTCTGAAGTTCCATCATTTTTACTTATAATGCTATGGGGAATCGATACAGAAAACTCTGGCAATATATTTCCTTCTAAGTCAAAAAAGGAGGTCTTAACAGATGAAGTTCCTATATCAACTACAATCAATGATTCATTTATTTTTCTTTGATTCAAAAACTTTTCCTATAAAGTTAGAGTTAGGTTTATATACTTAAATTATCATATTTGTTAAATCTAATGTAACTAAGTTTTTTTAATATGTTTATCTCATCAATTAAATCCAGTAATAATCCGATTGTAAATAATGTTAAGTTTAGAAGTTTAATGATTGGTTTATTTTTCTTTAATTGTTCTGACTGGATAGAAAGATTATGTATAAGCTGGTTAATTTTACAGTCAACAGAATCAATCTTAGCTACAACTATATCTTTTGCAATTGGCCAAATAATTCAAACTTTTTTTTCTCCTTTTACTGCTGCTGCTGCTGATAAGTTTGGCAGAAATAAAATAATTATTATAGTAGGAATACTAAGGTTTATAATTTTATCTATTTTTGCAATCCTTGTTATTCAAAATAAGAATTTCTTGGTAATTGCTTATTGTGCTTCAGCAATGACAGGAATAAATAGATCATTTATAGTTCCTGCACTTCAAGGTAGTGTTATAAATTCTGTCAAAGAAAATCAAAAAATACTCGCTATGCTAATATACTCACTAATAATGAGAGCAACTGGAGTTATTGGCTCATTAATTGGAGGAATTTTTTCTATATTAGTTGGAATTGAAGAGGCGATTATTTTATCAGGAGCATTAGGACTCATAGGGTCATTTAGTATTTTATTAAAAGCGAATAATTTAATTGAAATAAAAAATCAGGAAAATTATTTAAGTAGTATAAAGAAAGGACTTTCTCTCGTTTTTGGAAATTTCTACTCAAGAAATTTACTTATTTTTGCTGGAATTGTTGAAATATTTGGGTTTTCATTTTTCAGCCTTTTATCATCAATCAGTAAATATATACTTAAGTCTGAAATTGGAACGTTAAGTATTTTACAAACTACAATGTCTATAGGATCCTTCTTAGGAATAATATTGTTATTTAAATGGAAAGATATAAATAAAGCTCATATTTTAGCTTCAATTATTACAATATCTTTTGGAGTAAGCATAATACTTATTCCCTTTTTCCCAAATCTTGTTTTTGTAATTATATTGTTATTAGTTATAGGAGCAAGTTCAGCAAGTTTTGATGCAATTCAATGGATTTTCTTGCAAAAGAATATTCCTAATGAATTAAGAAGTACTGCAGTATCAGCTTGGTTTATAACTATTGGATTTGGATGGTTGGGTCACATTATGCTTGGTTATTTTTCAGACAATTATGGTTTAGAAATAACAATTTTACTAACTGGTATAATTCTATTAATTTCAGGTTTGATATTTTTTGTTTTAGTAAGATTAATAGGCAAAGAATAAACTAACGATATTTACCTACTAAAAAAATTATTAACAAAAACTATAGGATGGTTTTAGCTAGAAATAATATTATTTCTTTTTGCTAAAAATTCGAGCATATCTAATACATCTGTTTGAATATCCTCAATATTTTTAATTCTTGCTTCTAACTCTATGATTTTTTTTTCTATATCCATTCTCAAATTATAGTCTTAAAAATTATGACTCGGGGAATCTAGTTCTAGTTCTATTAACAAAATAAACAAGTGATAACATCACTGGAACCTCTACAAGTACCCCAACCACAGTTGCCAAAGCTGCTCCAGATTCTATGCCAAACATTCCAATAGCTACTGCAACTGCAAGCTCAAAAAAATTCGAAGTTCCTATCAAGCATGCTGGCGCAGCAATTTGATGAGGTAATTTCCAAATATAAGAAACAAAATAACCCAGAAAAAAAATACCATAAGTTTGAATAAGTAGAGGGATAGCTATTAGAAAAATCAGTAAAGGTGATTCAATGATTTTTTCTCCTTGAAATCCAAAAAGTAAAACTACCGTCAAAAGCAATCCAATAATTATAAAAGGCTTAAAATTTTGACTGAATATTGCTATCTTATTTTCATTATTTGAAAAAATAAATTGTCTTGTGACATATCCAAAAAATAAAGGTACAACAACATACAAAATAACAGAAATAATTAGAGTATCCCAAGGGACATCGATTTCTGTGACTCCTAAATATAAAGCTGCTAATGGAGCAAAAGCAAAAATCATAATAAGGTCATTTATAGATACTTGTAATAATGTAAAGTTTGGATCGCCTTTAGTTAGGTTACTCCATACAAAAACCATTGCTGTACATGGAGCAACTCCTAATAGAATCATTCCTGCAATATATTCCTTTGCATCTTCAGGAGAAACTAGTTTTTGAAAAAAAACTTCAAAAAATAATATACCTAACATAGCCATTGTAAATGGCTTAATTATCCAATTTATAGTGAGAGTTAGAGCTAGACCTTTTGGTCTTGATTTGAATTCTTTGATTTTTGAGAAATTAATGTTCAGCATCATGGGAAAAATCATAACCCATATGAATATAGCTACAAGAAGATTTACTTTTTCATATTCAAGCTTAGCTATCAACTTAAATAATTCTGGCCAAACGTATCCTAGAAGAGTCCCAATTGTTATACTGATCGCTATCCAAAGAGACAAATATTTTTCAAAAATTCCCAATTAACATACATTCAATTTATAATTTATAATGATAATTTCACATTGAATGCATGTCATTAAGAGAAGGTTAAAATTATAGAGTTTCTATAAACGGGTATTCCCTAGCTATATTACCCTTAGAATAATTTTTTTCAGCTAAAATCGAATGTTGAAAATCCTCTTTATAACCAAATGAGTCAAAAAAATTCTTATTATTTCTCTTACTTACTAAAAACACTTTTTGCTAACGCCTTTCTTATTATTTTTATCTTTACTAATATTTTAAATCTGTTGAAACAAAAATTGAATAAAGATTTGTTAAATTTTTGTTACGAAATCAGTAACATTATCTTAATTAAAATTATATCACATATCCTTTCCAATGTAAGCAACTTATATAAATACGAATTTATGCCAAATTTTATAAAATAATAAAATTATATTTCAAATTTACGAATATCGTATTAATCATCTAGCATGCTACTTAATGATACGTCTAGAGAGTCGGCTATAGATTTCAAAGATCCTAATGAAACGTTTTGCTTTCCCTGCTCAACTGCACTTATGAAGGTTCTTGCAAGACCTGCTTTTTCTGATAGAGCATGTTGGCTTATATTTCTATTTTTCCTGACTGTCTGAATTTTATTTCCGAGCGATATGAGCACCGATTCCAAAGGTATCATCGCTGGATTGCTATCTACTAGAGAGTTAGCCAAATATGTTGCCTTGAGAGGGTCTTCTGCAAAGCCATCAATTAGCTTTTTGTCATCTTTTAAAGAAATTGCCCCAGGTCCTCCAACTAAAATTTTTATATTTTTTTCTAATGACCTGATATTATGGATGGATTCAATCAACTTCTCCGTACTTTTGGGGTATGTTGATGAAAGCAAGACAAAGTCTGGTAATGATGATTTTATATACTTTAGCAAATCGTCATTTGGTATCGAGCTTCCAAGCAGCTCAACATTCCAGCCATCCCAACGAAAAAAGTCTGCTGACATATAAGTGCCCATAACATGCTTATCGTCTTCAATAGCAGTTATTGAAATTTTAAGACCATTAGGCTGAGGAATTCTAAAATTATTCCGAACTCTATCCATCAATAATAAGCAGAATTGAGTTGCTCTGTGCTCTTCAGATATCAATATCTTCCCCTCATGCCAAAGATTTCCGATGTGATTAAGCGTATTTCTAATTAGATCAAGATATATTACTGCTGGCGACCATTGCTGATTAATTATCATTCGTGAAATAATATTTGCTTGTTTATAGTGCCCATGAACCAATGAGTACTGAAGCTGATTTGCTACAGATTGTATTTCTTTCTTTGGAGGCACATACCAGTTTGAATTCATTATTTTCTCTCTTATAACTATGTTCTATACTGTTTACTATAACAGACATATTAAATAATTGGAACATTATATATATCAATAATGGCATTATATAAATATAAACATTTTTAAGAGGAGTGAGAAATGACAATAATTTCAAAGACATGCCTCCATTGTTCTGGAGACTTGTATGTGCACACTGACATAGATAATTTTAAGAGCTTAAAATGTATGCAGTGTTCAAGAGAATTTACAAAAGATAGTCTGAAACTAAAATCGAAGGACATGTCACATGCTGCATGAAAATGAATGTAGATTATGTGACTTGTCTCCAAGTGAACATATATATGACAAATCTATCTTTGGAATTTATCCGGGCTGCAAAATAGAAAATAATTTTTTTTCTAGCGCTATCAGTAAAATCAAAAGAATTTTCAAATGAATTTAAATAGAAAAATAATAATCTTCGGAGCTAGTAGTGACATAGCCAAACCAATTATCAGCAAATTGTCAAAAGATAATGAATTGATTTGCATTAGCAGAAGCGAATTATTATATGAAAACACGAAAAATATAACATTAGAAAACTATAATGAGAGTTTAATAGACCTGATTTCTAACATGGAATTAGATAATGAGAAAGTTAGTGTAATTAACTTCATTGGCTCTATGATTTTGAAACCTCTGCATCTTCTGAAAGAAAATGAAATGTTAGAAATTATGGATGTAAATTTTATGACTAATTATAGAATACTTTCACAAATTCTAAAGAAAAATTTGTCTGACTTAAATTACATTGCTTTTTCCTCAGTTGCAGCAAACTATGGCTTAGCAAATCATGAAGCTATAGCATCAGCAAAGGCTGCTAATGAAGGTCTTATTAGATCATGTGCATCAAGCTATGGGCACAAATCATACAAATTCAATTGTATAGCTCCAAGCTTAATTGAAACCAAACTTACAAGTAGAATAGTTGGAACTGAAGCAGGTAGAAAAGCTGTTGAGAACATGAACCCGCTGAAGAAAATTGGATCTCCAGAAGATTTATCAGAATGTATCACTTGGTTATTATCAGACAATTCAAATTTTGTAACAGGTCAAACAATAAACATAGGAGGAGGCTTGAATAATATTAATTCAAGAATAGTGCAATGAATAAGAAAATATATGAAGTTCCAAATCTAGATTATTCAATTAGAATTTCAGATGATAACAGTATCAATGAAGAGAACTATGAGTTTAATAAACTACTAGAAAGTCTTACAAGTTCATAAAAATTGATTATAAAATTCTAAGGAATAAATCGTCAGATTAATTTTATACTTGTAGAATTATACAATCTACATTATGTACTTTTATTCTGATCTTTTAAGTTTATATAAAGAAAAATTCTATTCAAAGTTTGCGTCTTCTTGTGCTTTAATTTACTCTATAAGATTTCTAGATTTTACTATAATTGCATGGTTGTTAACTAACATATCTGATAATCCTGCAAGTATTGGTGCACTTGTTTTTGTAAAGTTTATACCTATGATGTTTTCGGGTTTAATAACCGGCTGGCTAGTTGATAAATTTTCAAGATTAGCAATTATAAAATTTGTAATTATTTCTCATAGTATTTATTTAATGTCATGGGCCTCTTATATGCTATTTTTTTCAGTAAACATAGAAGTTATTTTCCTTATGACTTTTATTTCGGGGATATTGATGTCTATAGATATTTCATCTAGAATTTCATACTTATCCTCATTACTCAAGCGTAGGGTTATTAGGTCAGGGATAGCTGCAAATGTGATTTTCTTAAATTTAGCTTGGTTTATAGGGCCAAATATAGGAATGTTTTTTCTTGAATTAAGTAGTTCTGCTATTCTTTATACATCCTTAAGTCTTATTAACATTTTAGGACTATTATTCCTAAGAAAAATCCCAAGTCTGAATATATTAAAATATAAAAAAGAAACATACTCAGGCTTTATAGCAGGAATTAATTTTGCTAAGAAGAAACCAATAATCTTAGGAACTCTATTAATTGTTGGTTTTGGTAATTTAACTGCTTTCACATTTGAATCAATGGGCCCATATTTTGCAAAATTTATATACGAAGCAAGTCCAAAAGAATTTTCATTCATGATTTCATGCCAAGGATTAGGTGCTTTAATTGGATCTATTTTTCTATTCCCTATGCTTGTCAAAATAACTAGACCAGGGTTTGTTTTTTTCATTGCAACTATTTTTCTTTGCACTGGTTCAATTATTTTTTCATACAGCACTTCATTTTTTATTGGCTGCATAATATTAATTATTTTAGGAGCTGGAACAACATTTTTCATGAATATGCACTCTAGAATTCTAATTACACAAACTCCAAATCCATTACGAGGAAGGGTTGGAGGCCTACAACAATTTGGGATAAGTTTATTTCCTATTGGTAGCTTAATTACAGGGCTTTTAGGTGATAGGCTTGGAGTTCCTGTAACTATAAGAATTATAGCGATTTTAGGGATTCTATGTTTACTAGTTATATTTTTTCTATTTAGAGATTTAAAAAATATTATTGAATGATAAAATTTTATGATGAATAAACTTAAAGAAAAAAAAATATTAATAATCATTGCTTCATTTTTAGTATTTTTTTCATGTGATTCAAATAACCAGACTCAAACTTCAGATGATTTAAGACGTTTAGATATTGATTCTATCTCTGAAACAAGGTCATCATTAGGAAATAGTCTTGATGAAGAATCTAATGTTTTTTGGATTATGGGAAAAGGAATAGTGGAGCAAAAACAAGAACTTATAGAAATAAATATATCTATAGAACAAAGAGATAAGGATGTTATTAACGCATCAAAGATAGTTAATGAAAATATAAATAAAGTGGTTGAAATTGCTAAATCTTTAGGAATTAAGGAAGACGATATTGTAACAAAAGAATTCAGTATATCTCCTGTAGAAAGATGGATTCAGAAAAAAGATGAGTATGGTGAATGGGGAGAAAGTGAAATAATTGCTTATGAGGTAAATAATTCAATATTATTGTCATCAGAAAAAATAGATGTAATAACAGAATTTATTAATCAATCTACTGTACAAACAGGAAATACACTTAGAATAAATCATATAAATTTTAGTGCAAAAGATCAAAAAGAAAATAAAATTGAATCAAGAGAAAAAGCCATAGAAGATGCTCTATACAAAGCTTCCTTCTATGAGAAAAGACTAGAAATAAAATTAGGAGATATTATTCATTTTCAAGAACTTTCAGGACCATCTGTTAATCAAAATGATAAAAATCTGCCTATGATGAGGATGGCTGCTGAAGCTATGCCGTCCGCATCAATCTATGCTGGAGATTCAGAAATTATTACAGAAATTTATTTAGGGTTTAAGATAAATTAATATGAAAAAAATATTGATATTTATATTTTGCTTTATGATTATTGGAGGTTGTGAAACTAAAGAAAATATTTGTGATTCAAGTAACCCTTTATGTAAATACTTTGAAATTTATTACCCGGAAGATTCCATTATAGGAGAAGATGTAGCAGAACTAGCTGAAGAAGATTTGGAAACTTATCGTAAAATTTCAGAAGATTTCTTATCCAACACAACAAAAGATAGTATATTTCATGTGTATTCAAATGGAATTTTTATTCCAAGATTTTCATATAGTTTACTTAATGAAGTTGCAGAGGAAGAATTATATCTTGCAGTAGCCTTATATCCTGTAGATAAAAAAAATAAGCTTAAAGATACAATAGAAATATTTTATAAAGATCCAGATATTAAATATGCAAGTGAATCAATTTATGGGGAGTGTAACTTTGATAACGGGTCATATCTAAGTGATGAATATAGCAAACTTTATAATTGTCTAAAAGATAATATTTTTAGTTATGATTATTGGATTGAAGACGAAGATTATATGTGGAGACTAAAATGTGTTTGGAGAAATAATAAATTCTCATCTGTAAGAGACTTAAAAATAACAAATTATACTTCATCTGATCTTTGTAGAAAGTCTTTCGAATCCTTCAAGCCTAAAACAAACTAAAACTTATCAAAATAAGCTACAACTTCTCCTAAGGCATCAACAAAAAGGTCTATTTCTTCTTTTGTATTGTATAGATAAAAACTAGCTCTAGCTGCAGCAACAATTTCGTAAGATCTGACCAATGGCATAGCACAATGATGACCAGTCCTAATTGCAATTCCAAATTTATCCAAAATTTCACCTATGTCATGAGGATGAATTTTATCATGCGTAAATGAAATTACTCCGCCTCGAGCATCCTCATCTGTTGGACCGATTATATTATAACCATCTAACTCTTTAAATTTTTCAAGTGCATATTTTGTTATATCTTCTTCATGTTCAAACACATTATCCATACCCACTGAATTAAGATAATCTACAGCTGTCCCAGTAGCTATAGCATCAGCAATATTTGGAGTTCCTGCCTCAAATTTATATGGTAAGTCATTCCATTTTGCTGATTCATATGAAACTTCTGAAATCATATCTCCACCAAAATAAAATGGAGGCATTTCATTTAATAATTCTTCTTTACCATACAATAAGCCTATACCAGTAGGGCCTAACATTTTATGTGCAGAAAAAGATAAGAAATCACAGTCTAAATCATTAACATTTACCTTAAAGTGCGGGACACTTTGGGCTCCATCTAATACTAAATAAGTGCCAAACTTTTTTGACATTTCTCTTATTTCTTTTATTGGATTTATTACTCCTAAGACATTAGACATATGAGTTATAGCAATGATCTTTGTCTTAGCATCAATTTTTGTTTTAGCATCAATTAAATCAATTCTTCCTTCTAAATTATGTTCTAAATATCTCAATGAGGCACCAGTTTGATTACATAATTGTTGCCAAGGAACTAAATTAGAATGATGTTCCATTCTTGAAATAACAATATTATCGCCAGCTGAAACTTTATTTTTTAGACCATAAGCAACGATATTTATAGATTCACTTGTATTTCTCGTCCAGATCACTTCTTCAGGGATTGAGCCAATAAATTCTGACAGCTTAACTCTTGCATTTTCATATGCTTCAGTCGCTTCAACAGAAAGAGTATGCACTCCTCTATGAACATTAGAATTATATGAAGAATAATACTGTGTTAGGCTATCAATAACAGATTTAGGCTTTTGAGATGTTGCAGCATTGTCTAAATATACAAGCTTATTTTTATTAACGACTCTATCTAAAACTGGGAAGTCTTTTCTTACTTTATTTGGATCAAATTTAGTTTTCATAATTTTTTTTGTGACTTAATTATATTTTACATTATTATTATCAAAATTTATGATAATATATAGAATCATGAGAAATGAAATTTTAACAAAAGAAAACTGTATGTGTTGCTGTTGTCCTAACCGTTACGGGTTTCTTTGATGTGCTAAATTCTATTTCATGACATAAGCTATAAGGAACCCCGAGAGGGGTTTTTTTTTTGGGAAATTTTATGACTACTAAAGCTAAAAATTCATATTATTCAACTCAATTTTTTATTGGGCTCATATTACTTTTTTCAATTTTTATTATTAGTTATCTTATATCAAACAATAATTTTTCAGATGCCGCTATTTGGTTAGCAGCTTCAGCATTAGGATTTACCTTGCAAAAATCTCGCTTTTGTTTTGCATCTTCATTTAGAGATTTATTTTTATTCGGCTCTGGGCAAAATATGAAAGGTGTTCTTATAGCAATTGGAGTAGCTTCTATAGGTTTCGTTGGTATATTAAGTTGGATTCTCCCTAGCCCATTACCTGGAGAATATCCTTCTTCAGCACATGTTTTACCTGTAGGAATATCAACAATCATTGCAGGGACTTTATTTGGGATAGGAATGGTGACAGCCGGAGGCTGTGTCTCAGGAACAATATATAGAATCGCTGAAGGATATGTTGCTTCGGTCGTAACGATGATTGGAATATTCATTGGAACAATTTTGTTGATTATTAGTTGGGATTTTTGGTGGGATTCACTTATTAGTAATGAAAGTAAAATATTTTTACCTTCAACTTTTTCATTAGGTTATGGATTTAGCTTAGCAATAACATTATTGATTCTTGTAGGAATATACATACTAATTGTTTTAGTAGAATCTAAATCTGGAATTAGTGAATTTAGTATAAATAAAAAAATCGAACCTAACATTAAGAGTTTTTCAGAAAAAATTAATGAAAATTTTATAAATATCTTTTCTAACAGCTGGTCTGCAAAAACTGGAGGTCTTGGTATTGGATTTATAGCTATTATTTATTTTTTATTTCACTCACCACCTGGAGTAACGGGTGAAATAATGAAACAATCAATGAGCTTATCTGAATCTCTTAACTTTTCTGAGGGAATGCTAAAAGGGATTTCATCATTGAGTGGATGCCTAGGAGCTAGCGTAGGACAAGGACTTATATCTCATACTTTTGTTAGCACAATTGGAGTTTTTTATGGAGCATTAGTTTCAGCTCTTATGGCCAAGGAATTCAAGATAAGAACACCAAATGATCCTAAAAGATATATTCAGTCTTTAGGTGGTGGAATAATGATGGGCTTCTCTGCAAGCTTAGGCATTGGATGTACTATTGGAGCATTTTTTTCTGCAGTGTCATCTCTGTCACTTTCTGGATGGGTTTTTGGACTAAGCTTATTTGTTGGATCTTTTGTCGGTACAAAAATTATTAAGGCGATTGGTTAAAAATGAATATTACAAATGAAATCAATTTAATAGACAAACCTGTAAAAGATCAACTTTTAGCAGTGGAGGAAATATTAGAAAGTATTAGCTCAGAAAATTCAATAGAAATAATAACAAATGAGGAATTATTAATAAAATACATTCCTCCAAAAGCAATAGAGAAAAAAATAAAAATAAAACTTAAATTAAAAAATGAAAATTGGCATATTCATTTAGAAAAGGAGTAAAAATGTCTAATAATGAAACAAAAAAATTAGATCTTAGGGGAGAAATTTGCCCTTACCCAATGCTAAAAACGAACGAAGAATTAGATGCAAATAAAAATATAGACATTCTTGAAGTTATTACTGACCATTCACCTGCATTATCAACAATACCTCCTCAAGCACTTAAGAGAGGCTATGATGTAGAAATTGATGAAATAGATAATAGTGAATGGAAAATAACACTTACAAAAGAAAAATAAATAAAAATAAATAAGGGGGACTTATGAAAAAAATAATAATAATAATATCTGTAATGATTTCTGTATTTGTAGCTTGTAGCTCTCAATCAACAGATAATTCTTTTGAAGCTAGAGGTTACTCAAGTACAGATAAATTAGTATCTGCAGAATGGCTAGAAGAAAATATAAATGATGTAAAAATTATAGACGTTAGAAAACAAGAGGATTATGACCAAGGGCATATTCCTGGCGCATTAAGACTCACACCAAATGAAGTTTTTCAATGGGAAGATGAAAATGGAGTTAAGGGAATGCTCCCATCAGGAGATCATATAGCTAAGGCTTTAAGTGACATTGGAATAAATGAAGAAGATACCATAATTTTTTATGATGGAAATAGTAATCTTTGGGCATCCAGAGGTCTGTGGGCATTAGAGGTTTATGGGCATGAAGATTCTAGATTATTAGATGGATCTTGGAACTATTGGTTAGAAAATAATTATCCTACGAGTACTGATTCAGGATCAATTGAAAAATCTGATTATAAATTTTCCGGAAATGCAAATACTCAGCTTATAGCAGATTTTGAAGAAATTCTTGATTCTGTAGATGATCCTTCTAAAATTGTATGTGATACAAGAAGCCCAGATGAATATACGGGTAAAGATGTAAGGGCTGATAGAGGTGGGCATATTCCTGGTTCAGAGAATGTAAATTGGGTAAATGCTGTTGATGAAACAGGTAAGTTTCTAAGTGCAAAAGATTTAGAAGCAATATATGATAGCAAAGGTATAAAAACTGATAAAGCTGTCTACACATTATGCCAAACAGCTGTTAGAGCAACTCATACATGGTTTGTCTTACAAGAACTTTTAGGCTATGATAATGTAAAAGTTTATGACGGATCTTGGATTGAATGGGGAAACTCAGATTTGCCAATAGAAACGAAATGAGTATAGAAGAAGAAAAAGAAAATTTAGAATACGGGCTGCCTAGTCACGAGGATATGCAAAGACAAGGCAAGCCTGTAAAATTTGGAACAGCCCCTTTCATATATCAAATTGATGGTAATGAATGGGGTAATATTCCAGATGATTGGACTTTAAAAGAAGCTACTTCTGTTGCTGTAAATAGTATTGATGAAATCATAGTTTTTAATAGAGGAACGAAGCCTATAATGATTTTTGATATTGACGGTAATCTTTTAAGATCTTGGGGAGAAAATATATTCACTAATGCACACGGAATTAGTGTTGATAGTTTTGATAATATTTATTGCGTTGATTCTGGAGATAATACTGTAAGAAAATTTACTTCTTCTGGAGAGCTTATTTATCAGATAGGAAAAGAAGGTGAGAGAGCTGAGAAAATGAGTGGACTGCCTTTTGCTGTGCCAACACAAGTAGCTGTAGATGAAGAAAATAATGATATATATGTAGCTGACGGTTATTCAAATGCTAAGGTACATAAATATAATCAGGATGGAGAATATTTATTTTCTTGGGGGGAATCAGGAACAGGAGAAGGTCAATTTAATATAGTCCATAATATATCAACCGATAGAAATGGGCTAGTTTATGTTGCAGACAGAGAAAATCACAGGGTCCAAATTTTTGACTCCGAGGGTAAATATATAGATCAATGGATCAATTTATCTAGAGCAGCATGTCTATACATTGATAAAAGAGGCAATGAGGATATTTTTTATGTCGGAGAATATTTTTCTGGAATTGCTTCAAATGATACTGGTAAAGATTTAGGTCCTAGGATTTCAATTTTTGACAAAACGGGTAAGTTATTATCTAGACTTGGTGTAGAAAGTTATGGACCAGGTGTAGGAAGATTTTATTCTCCTCATGGAATTTCAGTAGATTCTAAAGGCAATATATATGTTGCTGAAGTCTCTTATAGTGATTATGGGCAATTCTTAAATCCAAAGAGAGAGCTTAGGTCTTTGCAAAAATTAAGTAAAATTAATTAGATAGATTTATAGCATTATTTATTGCTTCATAGGTAACCTTCATTGAAGCTGTAAAAAGCTGGTCAACAGAAAGTTTAGTGGTAGATTCACCTGTAGATACTGCAAAAAAAAGATCCCCGTCGTTAGAAGTATGTGATGGTCTTACTGAAAGAGCAAGCCCATCGTGTGCGGCAATAGAAAGTCTCTTACAATCAACCTTACTTATTTCAGCATTAGTTATTACTACTCCAATTGTTGTATTTTGAAATCCTCTCTTTTCAGGCTTTCCATTTAAATATAAATCTACTGAATCATAGATTTTACCATCGCGTTTTGGCCCTGCTATAATTTCACCATTTTCTGGATTTACGATTGAGCCTAAAGCATTTACTGCTACAAGGCACTCCACAACTGTTCCGTCACCAAAAACATGAGAGGAGAACCCAATCCCCCCGTTCATACTATATTTTGCACCTAAGAGTTTTCCAACAGAACATCCAGTTCCAACACCTACATTCCCTAATTCAAAATTTTTAGAAGCATTTTTAGCTGCTAAATAACCTTCATCTAAGCCAGGTCTTATTTTAGAATTTCCTACATTCAAATCAAAGATAACTGCTGAAGGCACTAAAGGAATGGTATTTCCTCCAAACTTTATACCTATATCTTTTTCCTCTAAGTATTTCATTACACCCGCAGATGCATTGAGTCCAAAAGCACTACCACCCGTGAGCAGTATTCCATTAATATTTGGAGCAGTAGCTATTGGATCTAAAAGAGCAATTTCTTTTGTTCCAGGTGCCCCTCCCCTAATATCAACAGATGCAACTAAAGATTTATCTGAAATCAGAGTTGTACATCCAGTTTTGTTTTCACTGTCTGTCCAGTGACCTATTTTTATACCTTCAATATTTGAATTCATTTTAATTAAAATTTAGTAAACTATAAAAAATCATGATTTCATTTTATAAACAAAAATCTGATATAGCTAATTTAATTAGGAGCAAAGATGAAAAAGACAGAATACAAGGGAATCTATAGCATTCCTGTTACACCATTTAATGAAGATAAATCAATAGACTATGATTCATTAAGAAAATGCATAGAATATTTTTTAGATAAAAAAACAGATGGTATTCTTCTTCCTGTAAATGTATCTGAAGCTTCTAAGCTTTCTGATACAGAAAAAAATAAAATTCTCAAAGAAGCTATAGATGTTACAGAAAATAAAATTCCTATTATTGCAGGTGTAACAAGTTCTTCTACTCAGCATGTTATTGAAAGATGCAAATTTGCAGAAAATATAGGAATTTCTTCTATGATGGCTATGCCTCCAATGGGCTATTCATCTGAGAAGGATTTTTATAATTTTTATGAAGCAATTTCTAAAAATACTGATTCAGATATCTGGGTTCAAAATAATAAAATGCCAGCAGGCCCAACTGTTCCTTCAAGCATACTTATAAAGATTATTAATAATATAGATAAGGTTGATTTTCTGAAGGAAGAAAGTGTCAACTCTTCCCAAATGCACACAATTATTAATGAAAAATGTGAAGGCCATCTTAAATCTATCATGGGGGGTGCAGGTGGAAGATTTATTATTGATGAATACAGAAGAGGCTCTAATGGAATAATGCCTTCAGGTCATATGCTTGAAGCTCATAGAAAATTATGGGACTCTTTAGTAAGTTCTAATAAAGATGAGGTAAATCCAGATGCAATAGAAATTTGGAATAAAATGCTAGAAGCTTTGAATTTTGAATTTATGTATAGCGTTTCAGCATATAAATATTTTTTTTGGAAAAGAGGAATTATTAGAACTAATATATCTCGTGAACCAATAAGAAGTTTAGATAAATTTGATCAAATAGAAGCAGATAGGATTTTAGAAAAATTAGATTATAATTTTTTCTAATTAAAAGTATTATCAAACATTTTTTCAGTAATCCTAAATATATTCAAGGATTCTTCAATTTTTGCTCCATTAAACTTTTTATCATCATATACATATTCTAAATAATTTTTCATCTGTATTTCAGTGCTTGTTAAGTCTTCAGAAATTTCCATTTCATAAATTTTAGATTTATAAAATATTTTTCCAGAATTTATGCCATCTAAATAAATAGAACAATTTTTTGCATGTATAGAATATTTTTCTGATCTACCAGAAGTTAAATATGATGAATTAATGGTTCCAGAAGCACCATTTTCATACTCAATCAGTGCACTAAATGAAGTTCTATATTTAGAACCAATTCTCCTAGAAAATCCATTAACATTCTTAATGCTTGAAGAACTTAAGTAATTTATTAAGTCGATTGAATGAATAGGGGATTCTAAAACCATTTTATCTAGTAGGTTTTCATCAAATGCTCTATGTCCAATCCATTCATTTATATCTTTGTTGAATTCAGCCTGCAGATTAAATATTTCTCCATAATCTTTGATTATTTCAATTGATTTTGCAACGTAAGGATTGAATCTTCTATCAAATCCAATAAAACAATCTAAATTTAAATCTTTAGATATATCAATTAATTTTTCCGCTTCATTAGTAGATAAACCAGGAGGTTTTTCCATCAGAACATTAATACCTTTTTCAAGCAAAGTTTTTGCAACTTTGTAATTACTTTTTGCATCAACAGCAATAACTGCATAATACTTAGAGGATTTATTAATTAATTTATTCAAAGATTCTAAGTCGGTATAAAAATCTGAATTTCTATGAGTATTATTTAAATTTTCTAGAGATTTAGGATTAAAATCACAAAATATATCCGGAACCTTATTAAACTTTTTCATTGCCCTTAAATGCCCTAAGCCTCTTTTACCACAACCCACTAAAATTAAATTTTTACCTTTATCAACCATATAGCTATTATAAGTTAGAGTAATAATCCTGGCATCAAATCTTTAAAAAAATTACAATGTTTTTCCTAAATATAGTTATTATTAATATATGTCAAAAGCTTCTGAATTTAAAAATGGATGTTTGCAAGAGCTACCTTTACAATTAGGAGTCTTTCCATTTGGGATAGCTTATGGAATTTTAGGAATTGAAGTTGGTCTTACAAGTATTCAAACTTTTTTATTATCAATAATTATTTTTGCTGGAGTAAGCCAAATTGTGTTTACCCAGTTGTTTTCTATTTTTACTCCTAATTTTATGATTGTTGGAACTATTGGAGTCGTTAACTTAAGGCATGTTTTGTATGGAATATCACTATCAAGATACTTAAAAGAATTATCTCTAAAGTGGAGAATAATATTATCTTATCTAATAACTGACGAAGCTTTTGCCATTTCGTATAAAAGATTTTCTGAAGAGAAAAAAACTAAATATATGCATTTTCACCTACTAGGAAGTGGAATAACATTATGGACATCTTGGCAAATTTCAACATTAGTCGGAATCTTTATTGGCCCTTCAATTCCTGAGTCATTAAATCTAGAATATGTAATTCCTTTATCTTTTATAGCAATTGTAGTTGTTTCAATAAATACAAAAATTAAGCTATTGGTATTTATATTAAGTGCTCTATTTTCTATTATCCTGAAGGACTTACCTTGGAATTTATGGATTATAACTTCTGCATTAATGAGCATAATTATTGGTCTATTAATTGATAAATTTAGAAAGGGATATTAATGATTTGGCCAGTTATATTTTTATCAGGGATATTGACTTATGCCACAAGGTTTTTGCCTTTATCTAAAATTATGCCTAAGAATTTACCAAAATTTGTTCAGGAAGGATTACAGTATGTTTCAATAGCAGTATTAACTCCTATAATTATCAACTCAATACTAATTAGCGATAATGATTTTATAATTTCAGAGAATAACCCTAAAATTTATGCAGCTTTAGCAGCAATTACAGTTGCTTTAATTTCAAAATCAATACTTATTACTTTAATTGTTGGATTATCAGTTCTTTGGATTTTTGAATTTATAATAAAATAATCTGAAAATTAGTAGGGTTCTTATCTCTAATTATTCTTTTACTGATAAAATTTATCTAAGGGCGATTAGCTCAGTTGGCTAGAGCACCTCGTTTACACCGAGGGGGTCGGGGGTTCGAGTCCCTCATCGCCCACCAGAAAAAATAATAAAATGAAAAGATTTTTCATACTATCTACAATACTAACTTCTTTTTTTGTAGTATCTGCTGATAAAATTTATGCTCACCAGCCCTACGAAATAAAAAACTCTACAGATCAGACAATTATAGAATTATCTGATGCTACTGTATCACACGCCTATTATGGAGAATTTTTTTCAGATCAAGAAGAAGTAATTTTTGATCTGAAAAGCTTTTCAGCACCTATTTTACAATTTAGTATTCTGATACCAGATAAATCTCCAGAAAATATATTTTCCCAAGCAGAACTACCAGAAGTAAAACTTGTAACTGACTCCCAAGAAGAAATTGATTTTTTACCTTATGAAAGAATTGGGTTTTACGAACCATATAGCAGAATGAATCTTATAAGGGTAATCACATATAAAAATACAAACTATAATGATAAAAGTGCACGAATTATAGTTAAGTCTAATAAAAATTGTAGATTTGTTTTTTCTGTAGGATATAAAGAAATTTTCAATAGAAAATATTCATCAGGAGATACTGTTGAGTTAGGTTCAAGTGGTATGCAGACCTGGTATTCAAAGACTCCAATCATTGAAGATAACCCTAACTTAGAAGAAAGTCTTAACATAAAAGAAGAAGAATCTAGTTTGAGAATAATCATTCCAATCATAAGTGTAATTACTGTTAGTTTAGTTGTTTTATTCTTATTTAGGAATAAAATTTTAAATAAATCGTAAAATAAGGGTAAAATTATGACTTCAAAATTAATTGATTATAGAGATTACGATAAAGAATTTTGGTATGAAGAACTAGAAGAATGGGTACCAAAAAGAATCTATGATTGTCACGCCCATATGCTGAATAATAGTCTAATAGATGATTCTAGTGAACATAAAGGTATATTTCCTGACGCTGATTTTGAAGGTATAAGAGGTTGGCAAAAAACCGTTTTTCCAAATAGAAGTGTAAATAACTTAATTTTAGGAAGGCCAGCTTTAGGTACAAGAATAAATGAATATAATGATTGGCTATTTAATGAACTTAAGGATAATAAATTCACCAAATCTCATAGACTAACTACTCCTTCTGATTCCTTAGAAGATATTGAATACGATATAAAAAATAAAGGATTTCAAGGATTAAAAGTTTATAGAATGTATTCAGTTACAGGTGATATGGCAAATTGCACTATAGATGAATATCTACCTCATGAACAATTAGAATTAGCAAATGAGCTGGGACTTTGGGTAACATTACATTTGTCTAGAGAAGATGGGTGTGGTGATGAAAAAAATCTAAATGACTTAACAGAGTTCACCACAAAAAGATATCCTAATATTAAATGGATTCTTGCACATATAGCAAGATCATTTACCTATAGACCTATACAACAAGGCATAGACACATTAAGGAATCTGCCAAACATTTGGTACGATTTATCTGCGGTTACAGATATAAGGCCATATATTACTCTGTTTAATAATGAAGATCATAAAAGAATTTTCTACGGAAGTGATGCCGTAGAGTCTGTATCTTTCCATGGAGCTTATACAGCTTATGGTCATGCGCATCAGCAGGTAGAGACTGACAATCTTCCGTCTCTAACTTTTTCTCATACAACAAATAGACCAATACTTTGTATTTATGAGCAATTAATTGCAATGAAACAAGCTTCAATAATTTGTGAATTAGATAATGATCAACTTGAAGATATTTTTTGGAGAAATGCTGTTAGAGACTTTAATGTAAATTGGTAAATCTATTCAACAGTTACTGTTTTGGCCAGATTTTGGGGTCTATCTGGATCTAATCCGAGATTCAAAGCTGACATAAATGCCAATTTTTGCAAAGGAATAACCGATAAAATTGGAAATATATATTTATTGTTGTTCTCTATAACAAAGTTATAATTTGACAACTCTTGTATTTCGCTATTTTCAACAAAACTAATAGTAATAATATTTGCATTTCTAGAAGCAATTTCTCTAAGAGAACTTATAGATTTCTTAATGTTTTCATCAGGACCAATAATGGAAATAACTGTCGAATTTTTATCTAATAAAGCATTTGGACCATGCTTCAGCTCTCCTTCTATAAATGAGTTGGAGTTTATTTTAGAAATTTCTTGAATTTTTAATGAACCTTCGTTTACTATTGGAAAAGATAAATTTTTTCCAATAAAAAAAACCTTTTCACTATCTGAAATAAATTTAGAGACTTTTAGATAATCATAATCACAGCAATCAAGAACTTTTTGGATATTACTATCTACATTCATAAAATCTTCTTTAAGTTTAGTGATAAGTTGATTATTTTTATCTAACAAGCTTGCAATATAAATACAAATAGAGTTACACATTAATAAAGTAGAGGAAAAAGTTTTTGTCGCAGCAACTGAAATTTCTTTACCTGTTTCTAAAAGTAAATATGAATCAGAATTAATAGCAGCTTTACTATTTGATTCCTCAACAATTGAAACTACATATGCGCCTTGCTGCTTAGCATTTCTTATGGCTTCAATTGTATCTGCTGTTTCTCCTGATTGGGTAATAGCAAAAACAGTAGTTTGGTCAGGAGAAATTATTTTTTTATTTTTTAGCTCCGATGAAAATTCAACCTTTGAATCAATTTCAAGCAAATCTTCAAAAAGTAAAGATCCATATTGAGCAGCGTGATAAGAAGAACCCATACCCGTAAAAATTATTTTTCGTGAAGATAATAATCTATGGCGATTTATTTCAGGGAAGGCCTCTTGTGGTTTATCTAGAATTCTTTTCGTGATTAATTTCTTTAAGGCAATATCTTGCTCTGATATCTCTTTTTCAATTATAAAATTTGTTTGCAAATCTTTAATTTCATGATTATTATCTTTCGTATCTTTAATTAGATTTATATTTTTAGGAGAGGTTGGTAAATTATTTTGATCTATTATTTTCAGAGTATTATTTGAAATAATTACAAGATCATCTTTACTGGTAAAGCTGACTGAATCACAAAAATTTTCCAGGGCATAAGAGTCACTACTTAGAAAGCGATAATTATCTTTTTCACCAACAACTAATCCTCCTGAAGAATTTGTAGTAAATCCAAAAATAGTTTTTGGGATTTCTTTACTCATCAATGCAACGGTATTATTTCCTTCAAGCATATTTGAAACAGAAAAAATTGCAGATTTTAAATTACCATTACTACACAACATTAGATCAACTAAATGAGCTATTAATTCAGAATCCGTCTGACTATATATTTCAACCCCTTTTCTTATTAAGAATTTGCTAAGAAAGTCATAATTTTCTACTATTCCATTATGAACAATAGAAATATTTTTACTGTAAGAAAAATGTGGGTGTGTATTAATATTATTAATTGGACCATGAGTAGCCCATCGTGTGTGCCCAATTCCAGCATTAGAACTTATTTTTGATTTTTCTAAAGATTTAGTAAGAACATCCACTGGATAATTAGAATTAGATGATTTTAATATCTCAAAATTTCTATCATCTGTCTCAAGACATAAACCAGCGGAGTCATACCCCCTATATTCTAGTCGTTTCAATCCCTTAATTATGAGATTTGAAACATCTTTTTCACCCACGCAACCAAAAATACCACACATATTTCCCTCTATTTATTGACTCTACTTATTATATTTTAATTCTAAAGATTATTTGTTGAAATAATCCCATCTTTCTTCAGATCTGCTAAGAATATTCTCTAGATCAAAATCTAGTAAAAATCTTTGTTTTATCAATTCTTTAGAATAATTAGATATTTTTTCTAAATAATCCTCTTTAGAAGAATATCTTTCGGAAATTGACAATCTAGAATCATCATCACTTTTTTCCTTTGGTAGAGGCACGGTAGCTCCTCTAGGTCCACCAGTTAATCCAATTATTTGATAGGGCGCTCCTACATCTGGATGCCTAAGATTCCAAGGAGTTGAAGTTGCTAATGGCACCTGTACATCTGGATGTCTTATTCCTGCAATTTCATTCCCATCTTCATCTACATCTGAAACAATTGAAGAGTATTTTTCACCATGAGTTGGTGGAATTGTTTCAACAATGTCCTCATTAGAACCAAAATCCATTTTTCTAGGAAAAGAAAAATGTTCAGGAAAATTAATAGGAATTTTAGAGTATTTTTCTCTAAGGGAATTAGGATCTACAGCAGTACCATCACTTACTTTTGGATGTGAGCTGTCAGGAGGTTCTATACCTTCAGACGCCCATTTATCTAAATTACTTAGAAGGGCTCTCATTATGGGAGTATAATCAATGGAATTTAAGTAATTTTGACCTCTCATGCCATCAGCTTCTTGAGTATCCGTAGGAGGCCAGACACCTGGTCCATGCATACAAGAAGAAAGATGATAAACTCTTGAGTTTTCATTAGATTCTAAATCCTTTTTTCCATCTGCAGAAGTGTGAATTAATGAAGCATCTCCCCTCCAATATTCTGCACCTGTATTAACAAAAAAAACTTTAGATTTTGATTTTCTTTCTTTAAATTTTTCCATAAGGCCATCATGAGATGATCCTTCAATATCATCAGTAATAATTGATGCAGAAGGATAGAGTTGAGATATTACAGAGGGCAAATCTTTAGAAGCTTGCCCAAATCTTTGGTTAAATTCCCCTCTCATTCCACCTGCAACATGTGGCATGATTCCATCAAATACTTCTCTGCCTAAATTATCATAATTAAAATCTAGATAAATAAATTGCCTCAAGAATCTACCACTTTGAGACACTCCAAACGCAAAAGCCTGCTCAATATCTCCTTTTGTCGGATTATCAAGATCATCCGAATACTTAAGATAAGCTATAAGGTCCCTAGTTGCAGCTAAACCTAAACCTGTAGGTTTAGCTCCATAAGCATTATATGAAACTTGATACATAATTCCTGCTTTAAATTTATCTGACATATAAATGAAATTTGGGTTATCTATAGTCTCATTTCCATCATTCCAAGCAAATCTCCATTTATCTCGAGGAATGATTATCGGATCATCATCTGGATATTTCTTAAAACTTAAAATAGCTTCTTTTTCATTGGTATCTACTGCTGGATAAGGAGTGTGCATTCTGTCACTTAACATAATTTGCTCAACGTCTTTCATAGGTTGAAATTGGGAATAAATTTTTCCCTTAATTGGCTCTCCATCTTTAGCAATTTCACTAGAGAAAAGTCTTAACTTTCCATTAATGGGAGGAGCATCATGAGACCAACCACACCAAACTAATGTATAGCCTTCTAGCATCAAGAATTCATTCCCAATATCATCCTCAGGAGCAACTCCTGCAACCATAACTCCCCTTGATGCTGAGTTAAATTGAGATAGCATAACTTTGTTGCCTCTATTATTAACGTCATAAATAATTTTTTTATTAGACTTACTTGAATCTAAAGGAAGCATAATATGAATATCTGAAGAAAATTCCACTAATCCTTGATTATTAGTTGAAATATTTTCTATATCTGTAATTTTTTTATTATATTCATCGTTAGGATCAAGTATAAATTTTGCTAGTCCCTTAATTTCTCTATATTGACCTATATCTCCGAATGATTTTCCATTTTCTAAAAGATTATCTTCTCGAATTTCTATTGATTTTATTGACATGATCACTCCTCTGGCGCGCCTGGCGAGATTCGAACTCACGGCTTCAGCCTTCGCAGGGCTGCACTCTATCCATCTGAGCTACAGGCGCAAATAATTGCTTTAATAAGATTGTACAGAAAAATAACTTACCAAGAAATTTTTTCTGAATTTACGCAATAGGTAGGTAATGATGAATTAAGTCCCTCAATAATGTTATCAACTGTCATCATAGACATTTTTCGTCTTGTTTCTACTGTTGCTGAAGCTATATGAGGTAAAATCGTGAGATTATCTAATTTCAAAATTGGATGATCCATATTAATAGGCTCAGGATCTGTGACATCTAGAGCAGCATAAGCAATCCTATTATTTGATAATGCATCATATAAATCATCTAAATTTACAATTGGCCCTCTTGCCGTATTAATTAAAGTGGAGGTTTTTTTCATATATGAAAGCTCTTTTTTTGATATCAAATTATTTGTCTCAGGAGTAAAAGGGCAATGAATAGAAACTACATCAGATTTTTCTAATAATTCTTTCATAGTGTCAATTCTTTCAGCTCCATAAGTTTCTTCTGGGGTTGACCTATTATAATAAAGAACCTTCATATTGTTTTCAGAAGCTATTTTACCTAGATATGATCCGATTCTTCCATATCCAATAATTCCAAGTACAGAAGCAGATAAATCATATCCTAATAAATCTAATGGTTCAAAATATTTCCATTTACCATCTCTAACAAATCTATCGCATTCAGCTATTCTTCTAGCTGCTGCCTGCATTAGAGTAAATGCAAAAGAAGCTGTAGTTTCAGTCAATACTCCCGGGGTATTTGCTACTGCAATATTTCTTTCACTTGCTGCATCAACATCAACATTATCGTAACCCACTCCAAACTGTCCAATTATTTTAAGAGAATCTCCAGCTGCATCCATTATTTCTCCATTAATGTCATCATTAATATGAACAAATAGAGCCTTTGCTCCTTTTACCTTACTTTTTAATTCTTCTTGAGTTGGAAGGTGGTCAGATTCTATAATAGTCAGATCTGATACAGCCCTTAGCCTATCCATTTCCGAATCAAATTGTTTTCTAGTTACAACTACTTTAGGTTTATTCATAATTAAAATTCCTCTTTAGTTTTGGTGGCTACGGGTGGAATTGAACCACCGGCCTAACGCTTATGAAGCGCTCGCTCTAACCCCTGAGCTACGTAGCCAATTTTTTACCGAAAATTTAATTTCCTATTAATTTAAACGGTAAACTCTGAAATTAAATTTTATCATAATGAAAAATTCAAAAAACTTATAAAAAAGAAGTATCTATTCTCTAATATATGTTCCTGACTTACCACCAGTTTTTTTCTGTAATTGAATTTTATTTATAGTTATGGATTTATCCATAGATTTACACATGTCATAAATTGTCAAACTGGCTACTGAAACAGCTACTAATGCTTCCATTTCTACTCCAGTTTTCCAATCTGTAGAAACATATGAAATTATATTGATTTGATTATTTGAATCATCAAATTCAAAAGACAAATCAACTTTATTTAATGGAATTTGATGACAAAGAGGAATCAAGTCATGAGTTTTCTTACTAGCAGTAATTCCTGCTAAATGAGCTATATTAATTACGTTACCTTTACTCATTTGGTTAGCCTTAACTTTTTTATACGTTTGATCATTAAGAGTAATTTCACATGAAGCAATAGCCTCTCTTTTTGATATTTCTTTTGATGAAATATCGACCATGTTAGCGGAACCTTCACTATCTATATGCGAGAAATCTTTTTCTGTCATCTAATTTTCCTTTTTTTCAAAATTTTCATCAATAAGTAAACTATCAGAAGAAGCAGCATCCTTTGCTAGTAAATCACATAGTTCATTTTCTGCATGACCTTTATGTCCCTTAACCCAAACAAATTCAATTTTTTGGTGAAATTCACATAGATCAAGCAAACGATCCCATAAATCTGCATTGAGTGCTTTATTTTTTTTATCTCTCATCCAGTTATTTTTTTTCCATTTCTTGGCCCAACCTTTTTCAATCCCATCAATTACATATCGAGAATCTGTAGTAATAACAACTTCTTCTGGTTTTTTTAGTTTTGATAAAGCTTCAATAGGTCCTAAAAGCTCCATTCGGTTATTAGTAGTCTCACGATAACCTTGAGAAATTTTTATTTCCTCATTCTTCCATCTCATTATTACTCCATAACCACCAGGGCCAGGATTGCCTAGCGAAGAACCATCAGAAAAAATTGATACTAGACTCATCTATTATCCTCCAAGTTGAAACATCTCAATTTTTTTATAATTTGATTTAGTTAGCTCGTGCCTAATTTCAGAATATTTGTCTTTTCTTTTTAACCAAACACCTTTAATTACTTCATCCAATTTTTCATCTGTGCAACCTTGTCTAATAATACTTCTTAGATCAAAGCCAGAGTTTGCAAATAAACATGTAACTAATTTGCCATCCATTGTTATTCTAGCTCTCGTACAAGTTGAACAGAAAGGTTGTGAAACTGATGATATAAAACCAAATTCTGTAGAGTAGTCAACTAAATTAAATCTTTTAGCTACCTCTCCTTCATAGTTTGGAGGGATTTCTTCTACTTTATATTTAATTTCAATTAACTTAAGTATTTCATCAATGGATAAAACATCTTTTAGTTCCCAACCGTTTAAATTACCCACATCCATATATTCAATAAACCTAACAATATTACCTGAATCTCTAAAGTAATCTAATAAATCAATAATTGAGTGTTCATTTACATTTTTTTGAATAACACAATTTATTTTTATACTCTGAAAACCTTTCTTATTTGCTTGATCTATTGCAGACAGAACTTTCGATACTTCAACATTCTGACCACTCATTTTTTTAAACGTTTCATTATCAATAGAATCAAGCGATACAGTTAATCTATTCAGTCCTGCATCAATTAATGAATCCAGCTTAGGCTCAAGTAGATAAGCATTAGTTGTCATCGCGATATCATCTATTCCTTTGATTTTTGATAATTTAGCAATTAATTCTTCTATATTTCTTCTAACTAAGGGTTCTCCACCTGTGAGTCTTATTTTGTTAACTCCAAGTTTTGCAAATGTGTCAGCAATGCGATATATTTCATCAAAATCTAAAAGTTCATCCTTTGGTAAAAACTTAAATGACTCACCATAAACTTCTTTAGGCATGCAGTATGTACATCTAAAATTACATCTATCTGTTACTGATATTCTTAGATCTTTTACTGGTCTATTTAATTTATCTAAAGGATTATTCATATGTGTATTTAAACGATTTTATCCTTAATTAGTTTATTTAAGAATATTTCTATTGATTTTCTTCTATGAGAAATTTTATTTTTTTCATCAATTTCTTTTGTAGCAAGAGTGGCATTGTCTCCAATAGGAGAAAAAATTGGATCATAACCAAAACCGTTTTTACCTTGTTTTGAGCTAGAAATAAAACCCTCAAGTTCGCCTCTAGAAAAAAGTGACCTAGAACCAAATCCAACACCGCAAATAACAGAAATAAATCTAGCAGACCTTTCTTCTTTATGAATTTTAGTCATTTTTTTTAATACCAACTCAACCCTATCATTATCGTTTAGATTTTCTCCACCATATCTTGCAGAGTAAATTCCAGGTTCACCATTTAGCGAGTCTATTACTAACCCAGAATCTTCAGAAATTGTTGGCATTTTAGATAATTTACTATAAAAAGTAGCCTTAATTTCGGCATTTTCTTCAAAAGTATTTCCTGTTTCTTCCACATCAACGCTGATATTTAGATCGTTTAAGGTAAATATTTCAAATATTTTTTTCTTATTTAATATTTCTTGGAATTCTTTAATTTTCCCAATATTTGTAGTTGCGATTAATATTTTCATATAAAATTTTTTTCTAAATTACAATAAATGATAATAAATGCTATAATTTTTCATGTCTAAATAAGACAAAAAAAATTACAATAATAGTTAATAAAATATTTTCAGGAATAAAATAATCAATAAATATTTATGTTAAGTAAAAGAATAAAGCTTATATTTAACTTGTCCATAGTAATGGTTTTATCTATATTACTCATGGCATGTAATCCAGAAGGACCACAATCAACTTTTGATGCTCAAGGCCCTGTGTCTGAAATTCAAAAAAATCTTTTCCTATTCACATTCTGGATAGCTGTAATTGTCTTCATAGTAGTAGAAGGAGCCATTCTTTTTGTAACCTTTAGATATAGAAGAAAAAACGATGAGCTACCTGTTCAAACTCATGGAAATCTAAAATTAGAAATTACTTGGACAATAATACCAGCAATAATTATAGTGATAATCGCAATTCCTACTGTTATAGGAATCTGGCAAACACAAGTAATGCCAGATGAGGAAGACTCTTTAGTAATTAATGCTGTAGGTCATCAATGGTGGTTTGAGTTTAATTATCCCTCAGAAGAAGTAGTAACAGCTAATGAACTTCATTTGCCTGAAGATACTAATGTTATTGTAAATATAGAATCTCAAGATGTTCTTCATTCTTTTTGGATACCCAAAATAGCAGGTAAGGTTGACATGGTTCCTAATCATGAAAATCAATTATGGATCAAAGCTGATAATCCTGGGCTTTACTATGGTCAATGTGCAGAATTTTGCGGTGTAGCACATGCAATGATGAGATTTAGAGTAATAGTTCATACAAATGAAGATTATCAAAATTGGTTAGAGTACATGAGAACCCCACCTCAAGATCTTGTTTCTGGATCAGATGAAGATGAGGGAAGAAAGCTATTTGTAGGTAATTGCAGTATGTGTCATACATATGATTCATATAAAAAAGCTGCGTACCACAAAGAGATAAACTCTCAATACAACAGATGGGAAGAATGGAAAAAAGATAAAGAAAATTCAGCAATTGTTTCTGCACCTAATCTAACTCATTTTGGTAACAGAATAACTTTAGGTGCTGGATTAAAAGAAAATAATTACGACAACCTAGTAAAATGGATTGAAGATCCAGATACTATAAAAATTGGAACTAGGATGAAAAATCATGCTGCTATCTACACTACTGAAAATAAACTTTCAGATTTAGAAATACAGCAAATTGCAAAATATTTACTAAGCCTTAAGCCATCAGATGATTCTATGGCAACCTATATAAAAGAATAAAAGAGGAAAAGATGAGTAGCATAACTGGTCCAAAACAATTTCAAATACCAAGGATATTTCCAAGGCCCATGGCCCACAGTGGATTATGGTATTGGCTTGCGACAGTAGACCATAAAAAAATTGGTACTATGTATGGAATAGTTTCTTTCTTCTGGTTCATTATGGGGGGAATAGAAGCTCTTCTAATCAGAGTTCAATTATCACATGCTGAAGCTTCTATAATTAGCCCCGAAGTTTATAATCAATTGTTTACTATGCATGGGACAACTATGGTTTTCTTGGTGGTAATGCCACTGTCAGCTGCATTTTTTAACTGGCTTGTTCCTCTTCAAATTGGAGCTAGAGATGTAGCTTTCCCTAGATTAAATGCTCTAAGCTTATGGGTTTTTATTTTTGGATCTATATTAATGAATATTAGCTGGTTCACAGGAGAGGCTCCTAATGGTGGATGGTTTGGTTACCCACCTAACTCAACAGTACAGTTTAATCCTGGTAATGGAATGACATATTGGGTATTAGGATTAAACGTTTTAGGAGTTGCTTCTATTGCTGCTGGACTAAATTTCATAGTTACTATCATTAACATGAGGGCACCTGGGATGTCATTGATGAAGATGCCTGTATTCACCTGGATGACATTTATAACTTCAATATTGATTGTACTTGCTCTACCAGTTTTAGGTGTAGCAGGAATACAAATGACTGCTGACAGAGTTTATGGAACAAACTTTTTCAACTCTGAAGCAGGTGGAGATCCAATTTTTTGGCAACATATCTTTTGGCTTTTTGGGCATCCAGAAGTATATATTTTAATTTTGCCAGCTATGGGTATTGTGTCTGAAGTACTTCCAACATTTGCAAGAAAACCTCTATTTGGTTATACATTTATAGTATTTTCTGGAGCAATTATTGGTTTCATGGGTTGGTTTGTTTGGAGTCATCATATGTTTACAGTGGGACTAGGCCCAGCTGCTAATACAGCATTCACTGTATCAACTATGCTTATTGCAATTCCCACGGGTGTTAAGATATTTAACTGGATAGCAACTTTATGGGGAGGGTCAATTAGATTTACCACAGCTATGCTTTTCTCTATAGGATTTATTGCTATGTTTACTATTGGAGGGCTTTCGGGAGTAACTCATGCAGTATCACCTTCAGATGCTCAACAGCAAGACACCTATTATGTAGTTGCTCATTTTCACTATGTCTTATTTGGTGGAGCAATCTTTGCAATATTCTCTGGTATTTATTTCTGGTGGCCTAAATTTACTGGTTGGTTCTTGAATGAAAGAATTGGAGTGGTAAATTTTATATTGATGATAGTTGGATTTAATTTACAATTTGCACCTATGCATTGGGTTGGATTAGATGGAATGCCTAGAAGGATTTACACATATGCTGAAAATATGGGATGGGAACTTTCTAATGCAGCGGCTACTGCAGGTGGCTTTTTGATTGCTTTGTCAGTATTGGTATTCCTAGCAAATGTTTATTTATCAAGTAGAAAAAAAGTTATGGCTGGTGGAGATCCTTGGGACGGAAGAACATTAGAATGGTCAATTTCTTCCCCTCCTCCTCATTATAATTTTGTTGAAATTCCAGAAGTAGAACATATAGATCATTGGTGGTATAAAAAATATCCAGGATTATTAGAAGGAAGCCCTAAGAATAATTCTGAGCCTTCAGTTGAAGTTGAGGACACGACCAATGTTGATGAATCAAAGATACACTTACCTGATTTATCTTATTATCCATTATTTATTGGAATTGGATTATCCATAGCTGCGCTTGGAGTTTTATATTCTTATGCACTTGTAACCATTGGGCTAATATTAGTTTTCTGGGGAAGCATTGGATGGAGTACTGAACCTGTAAACGAACCTCACGAGGGAGATCATTAGATGGCAAATCAAGGAATAACCGTTCATCACGGAGAAGAAATAAATAATTCCACTGGAGTTAGTAACAAAAAATTACTAATGTGGGCATTTTTAGGGTCTGATGTAATGTTCTTTGGTACATTCATTGGAACTTTTATGGCCTATAGAAATAAAAGTTTAGTTGGTCCTTATCCTGCTGATACACTAGATATTCCTATAACTTCAGTCAGTACATTTGTATTGCTTATGAGTTCTTTAGGAATAGTTCTTGCTCTTCATTATTTGAAGGAATCAAAAATGGCTCTTGCAAAATTATGGCTAATTTTGGTAATTGTAATGGGTTTAATATTTATTGGATTTCAGGTTTATGAATTTTCACATTTTGCTCATATTGGAATGACTCCTCAAGTAAATTTATTTGGGTCAACATTTTTTACACTTACAAGCCTACATGGAGCTCACGTTTCTTTGGGAATATTGTGGCTCATATTTTTACTTTATAATGAATATAACGGTAATCTAACAAGTGAAAATGCCATTGATTTAGAATTAGCTGGATTGTATTGGCACTTTGTTGATATAGTTTGGATTATAATTTTTGGTTTATTGTACCTTATAACAGCTGGAGACGGAGTTCCACCCGGTGGAGTTCCATGGACAGGCGGACACTAGATAGGAGATTCAATTGTCTATACTAAAAGATTTATTTCATTATGATGGGAATGGTTGGTGGAAAATACCTAAAACATCGGAAGCCGATGAAAACCCTCCTCATGAACATCCTTTTGGTGGCTTTGTAATAAAATTCAAGAATTTTATTACGTTTATAACCTCTGGAAAAGGACACGCTGGACCTGTTTACTATTGGGTAATAGCAGGGATATTAGGAGTAATAACCTTAATTGAAGTTTGGTGGTTTGACGTAGAAGCTTTAGCTTATTTGCTAGTTCCTGCAATGCTAGGTTTTTCTATATTAAAATTTATATTAGTTGTTGCCTTTTTTATGCATCTTAGATTTGATCATAAAATGTATTCCACTGTATTTGTTACATGTATGATTATTGGAATTATAATTTTCACTCTATTCTTATTTCTTTCAGCTTTTCATGGCTTTGGGAATTAGAAAAATATTATTTTGAATAACAATATAGGTTTTATAGAATTTATAAGTTCATGGAATTATAGTTCTTTATTTTTTTATTTTCTAATTATTACTTTTCTCGTTTACCTAATAGGATCATTAAAGCTATTAGCTATATCAAAAAATAATAAACAATTATTAAAATTTTATAGAGGCTTATTAGGATACATGCTCTTAATATTTTCCCTGTCAGGTCCTCTTTCAGCCTTTGAAGATACATTTTGGATTCATATGATTCAACACTTAATATTGATTATGTTAGTACCTCCTCTAATATTAAGCGGGCTATTCTTTTCAGCTAACTTATGGTTTTTCCCTAGAATAATAAGAGTTGGCATTGCTGATTTTATAAGACCTCAAAAGCCTTTTAGAAAAATTCTTAACTTAATCACATCTCCAAGATTTGGATTGATTTTTTATATTATTTCTTTATGGACTTGGCATCTTCCAATTTTCTTTAACTATGCATTAAATTATTCATTAGTACATAACTTTGAACATCTATCATTTTTACTCAGTGGAGTACTATTTTGGTGGCCTGTTATCGGTTTAAGTATTGGTGCAAAAAAAATAAGTATCCCTATGAGAATAGTCTATTTGCTGTTAGCAGTAACTCCAACAGCAGTGGTTGCTGCATTCATAACTCTTGCAGATTCAGTTATTTATGGTGAAGACATCCCTAGGTTACTTAATATTTCTGCAATAGAAGACCAGAAGATAGGAGGACTTATAATGTGGATTCCTGGAAATACTATATTTATTGCTACATTAACAGTGCTCTTTTTTAAGTGGTCTTATAATCAGAGTAAAGAGTCAAGAAAATATAAAGGTTAATCTACCTGTGTAATAAAATACTCATTAGTAACATTAAGCATACTACTAATAGTCTCGTTAGTATAAGATTTCAGGTATATTACTGTTGCCCAAGCTTTCTTAAGATTTTCTTCCATCTCAGAAATAGTCATAGGGTTATTTTTATTAAGAATTAATATTCTAAAAACAGCTTCAATAAGAGATGTGCCAGGTAAAACATATTTTTTTAGTAAATAATCTTCATTACTTTCTTCAGAATCATTTTCAATAATAGAAATTTCATTATATAGCTCATCAACTGACTTACCTAATAATTCTTTCTTTTTTGAAGGATCATCAAAAAATTTCTCTATAACTAAAAAATTAAATGAAAGATTAGAATCTGCAAATTCTTCAACATTAATTTGATATTTTTCTAGACCAACTGCACTTTCATTATTTATTGTCATTATTTATTCCTCATTATTCAATATATCTGAAATGTTCTCATTCCAATTAAACATTTCAACATCTATTTTTTCGCCTTTCTTAAGTATATCAATATCTGATGGACATATTGCTAAACCGTTAGCCTCATGCATTGATGTTAAGACACCTGAACTTTGATTTTTTATAGGGATTGCTATTACTTTTGAAGAGGAGTCAACAATAACTTTTACTCTAGAATATAATCTTCTACCATCGTGATTAATAATATCTGATTCTAAATTAGCTTTAATAATTGGTCTATTTTTTAAGGGCTTACCCTTCATTTTATCTATTGCATATCGTCCAAACTTTTCAAAAGCTATCATTGCACTAACTGGATTCCCAGGAACTCCTAAAAGAGGTATTTTTTTCCCATCAATAGTAATGATCCCGAAAGCCAAAGGTTTTGCTGGTCTCATATTAACCGACCATAAATTAATATCTCCGTTTTTATCTAAAACATCTTTCACAATATCATAGTCACCTTTAGATACACCTGCAGAGGTAACTATTAAATCAACATCTCTTAGTTTTTTAAGTTTTTTTTCAAGATCTTCTACCTTATCTAATGCATGTTTTTGAATTAATGGAGTTGCACCAAATTCTTTAACTAGAGAAGACAATGTGTAAGTGTTTGAATTATAAATTTTACCATCTTGATTTTTTTCACCAGGCTCTAACAATTCATTCCCAGTAGAAAGGATACCAATTATAGGTTTTCTTATTACAGACACCTTCTCAAGCCCTATTGAGGCCATTACTCCTATAGTAGCTGAGGTAATCAATGAGCCTTTCTTGATAATAATTGATCCCTTTTTGATATCTTCACTTTTTTTCCTGATATTCTCTAAATTTTTAACACTGATTTTAATACCTATTTTACTTTTATCGTTATTTTCTAATTCATTAGTATCTTCAAACGGTACAACAGCGTCAGAACCTGATGGTATTGGTGCTCCAGTCATGATTCTTGAAGCTTGTCCTGTTGACAGAGATAATTTAGGAATTGATCCAGCCGGAATTTCTTCAATTACATCTAGATATATTATATTTTCGTCATCTGCATTTATTAAGTCATCTTTAATCACTGCATATCCATCCATAGCAGAATTATCTAAAGGAGGAACATTAATTTCTGAAATAATATCTTCAGAAACAATACTTCCCACAGAATCTAAAATATTAATTTGAGTAGGATTTAGAATTTCGAATTTAGAAAGAATTTTTTCACGAGCATCTTCAACTGAAAGCATGTCTGCATGATAATGAGATTTTCTTATTTTTTGATTCATTATTTTTACTCTCTTATGTAAGCATCTAACTGTTTTTTTAATTTTGAAAGTATATTTTTTTCAATCTTTTCTAAATTTTTTGAAGACAATGTATTATCGAAAGACTGGTAACTTATTCTTATTGATATACTTTTTTTATTCGAAGGAATTCCTTCACCTTCATATGAATCCACAATAACAGATTCAACAGCATATTTTTCTGACAAAATAATTTTATTTAGATCATCAAACTTAACGTTTTTTTCAACAATTAGTGAAAGATCTCTGTGTGCCTGAGGAAAGGTAGAAAATTCTTCATAAACTATAGGAGATTTAGCCTTTATTAGTGAATCTAAATCGAGTTCAAAAATAACCACATTATTAGAGTTAAAATCTAGTTCAGCTAATAATTTAGATGAAACCTCTCCAATAAAACCAATATCTTTATTAATATTTTTATTAAATATCTTTGATGATTTATGGAGATCAAACAAAGGATCAGTGTAATCTGTAAATTCAACCTTTATGTTTAGTTTTTTTAATATGAATTCAACAATTCCCTTTATGTCAAAGTAATCTACTAATCCTTCTTCTTGATTCCAATTTAATTCATTACGAGTACCTGCTAAAATACCCGAAATCATAGTTTTTTCAATGATCTTTGATTGGTCCATATAAAAAACACTTCCTGTTTCAAATAACCTAATAGGTTTTTTCCAGTAGTGAGTATTCCTAGAAGCATTAATAAGTAAAGATGGAATAATACTTTTCCTTAAATAAGCATGTTCATTTGAAATAGGATTATCTAATTCGATTGATTTACCTAAATTTGAAATTAATGGAGTTAAGTTTAACAATTTTTCAGATGTAGCAGAATAAGAAATTGTTTCAGTCAATCCAATACCAACAAGAATATCTTGTAAAAATATTTTAGTATCATATTGCTCATTTGGTTCCCACTTAGGGATTTCACCTGATAGAAAAGATAAAGGGATATCATCATAACCTATTATTCTCGCAATTTCTTCATGCAGATCCTCAGAAATATTAATATCCGATCTCCAAAAAGGTTTATCAACTTGCCATGTAGATTCTTTAGTTGAAAAATCAAAAGTAAAATCTAAGTTTTCTAAGGTATTACTAATTTTTTTATCATCTAGATCTAATCCTAAATGACTTTTGATTTTATCTTTTTTCAAAGATATTTTTGATTTATTATCAGATTTATTTTGATACAAATCTTCCATAAATCCTCTACTTTTTCCACCTGCTAATTCAATTATTAGATTCGCTGCTCTAGATAATGCAAATTCAGTAATTTCAGGATTCAAATTTCTTTCAAATCTTATAGATGCTTCCGTGGAAAGATTTAATTTTTTTGAAGTATTTCTAATATATTGTGGATTGAAATTCGCAGACTCTAAAAAAATTGTTTTTGTTGTATTATCAATCTCAGAATTTCCTCCTCCCATTATTCCTGCTAAACCAATTGATTGTTTTTCATCAGCAATAACTATACTTTTACTTGGAAGTTCTCTTTCTTCTCCATCAAGAGTAATTATTTTTTCTTTAGAATTAGATTCTCTAACAAAAATTTTATCCCCTGATATTTTATCCAAGTCAAATGCATGTAATGGTTGCCCTATTTCGAACATTACATAATTAGTTATATCCACTACATTATTGATTGGCCTTTCACCAATTGAAATTAGTTTTGATTTTAACCAATCAGGAGAGTCCGTTATATTTACTGAATCAAGAATTATTCCTGAATATCTAGGACATATTTTTTCATCTAAAATTTCTACGATCCCTTTAGAATTATCTATATCAAAGTCATTACTGTAGTTAAAGTTTAGTTTTGTAGAAAATTTTGCTGATAAGTCTCTAGCTAGACCGACGATAGAAAGACAATCAACTCTATTGGGAGTAACATCGATATCAAAAACTGTCTCTGAAAAATACTTACTTAAAGGATCTCCTATTAAAAAACTATTATCAAGAACCATTATTCCTTCATGATTATCGCTTAATCCTAATTCTTTTTCTGAGCAAATCATACCCTCTGATATTTCTCCTCTAATTTTTGACTTCTTAATTTCAAAAGTAGAGCCATTTTCTAAAGGTAATTTTGTCCCAGGAGTTGCTAAAAATATTTTTTGCCCCTCTTCTATATTTGGAGCACCACAAACCACTTGAATCTCATTATTACCATCAAAAACTATTGTTAATTTTAATTTATCGGCATTAGGATGAGGGATTATTTTTTTTATTTCACCAACAATTACTCCATCAATATTTCCTGATTTTTCAATAGATTCTACTTCATTTCCAATCATAGTTAGATTTTCAGAAATTTCTTCATCTGATTTTTTGAAATTTATATATTCGTTTAGCCAACTGATTGGAAGTTTCATGATTTATCTTACAAATTGACTTAAGAATCTAAGGTCATTTATGTGAAAATTTCTTATATCTTTTATTTTATTTTTTAACATTGATACTCTTTCTGGGCCTATTCCAAATGCAAATCCACTAACCTCAGAAGGGTCATATCCTACTCCACTCAATACTTTAGGGTGGACCATTCCAGCTCCTAAAATTTCTATCCACTTTCCATCCCATAAAATAGACATGTCAACACCTGGTTCTACAAAAGGAAAAAAATCACATCTAAATCTTACTTTTTGATCTGAACCAAAGATTTTTCTAGCCATTTCAAATAAAGTTCCTTTTAATTCGGAAAAAGAAATATCTTTATCAACAGCTAAACCTTCTATTTGATGGAATTCCCATTCATGCGTAGCATCAGTAGCCTCATATCTATAGCATTTTCCAGGAACAACAACCCTAATTGGAGGTTTTTTATTTTCCATTATTCTTGCCTGCATAGGTGAAGTATGGGTTCTAAGTAAATGCTTTTCACCCTCTGTCGACGCATTTAGCCAGATAGTATCCCATTGATCTCTAGCTGGGTGATCAGATGGTATGTTTAGTAAATCAAAATTATATTTCTCTGTTTCAATTTCTTTACCTTCTAAAATTTCAAAGCCCATAGAACCAAATGCTTCACAAATTTCACGAATAATTAAAGTTGTTGGATGATAGTTCCCTGCTGAAAGATTTAATCCTGGTAATGAGTTATCAAAATAGTCAGATCCATCTTCAGTTTTATTAATATTATTCTTGTGAGCTACAAAAGTTTTATTAAGTTGGTCTTTTAGATCATTTATTTTTGGGCCAACTAATCTTTTATCTTCATTAGGAATAGTTGCCAGTATTTTCATTAGTGAAGATAATTTCCCATTTCTTCCCAGATAGCTGATTCTCCAATTTTCCAATTGATCATCATCAGCATGCAATTTATCTAAATCACTCAGAGCAATTAGTCTCAGTTCATCGATTTCACTTAGTATGGATTCAGTATTGGTCAAAATATATTCCTATTGATTACAGTATAAATTATATTTCAAATGTATTGAAAATTTCCATAAAAAGTAACTTATTTGTAATTTTTCCGTAGTTTATACTCAATTTATTCTAATTGAATTATTTATAAAGTAGTATTTTCCTTCTGGATAGTATATAAATAACAGTATAAATAATCAAAGGTTTAGGAACCGGAGGTTCAAATGGAAGCTTATTGCATGAAATGCAAGGGGAAACAGACAATGTCTAATCCTCAGGAAATAACTATGAAAAATGGTAGGCCTGCTACACAAGGCGTATGCCCAGTTTGTGGAACTAAAATGTTCAAGATTGGTAAAGCATCATAGTTTAAATTTGTATATTTTATACAAAATATCAAAAACAAAATTGCAAAAAAAACGGTTGTTTTTTTTGCAGTTTTGTTTAAAACAGGATGTGAAATATGGAAAATAATACTTTCGGTAAAACTGGTTCCAATGTAAGTAAGCTAGGATTAGGCCTAGCTCAAGTTGGATTCCAACTAGGTTTTGATGGATTTAAGGAAGCAGATAGAATTTTAAATTTTAGCCTTGATAATGGAATAAATTTTTTAGATACCGCTGCTATGTATATTGATAGTGAATCAATAGTGGGTAAATCAGTAGGACACAGAAGAGAAGAATATTTTTTAGCTACAAAAGCTGGAACGGGTAGAACTACCTCTCCTGATTCTGAGTGGACTTATGAAAAGATTAAGACATCTGTTGAAAAAAGCTTAAAAAATTTGCAAACAGACGTTATAGATCTGGTTCAATTACACTCATGTGAAACTCATCTTTTGGAACAAGGTGATGTAATAAGAGCTTTACAGGATTGTAAAATAGAAGGTAAAACTAGATTTATTGGGTATTCAGGTGATAATGAAGCAGCAGATTGGGCTGTTAGATCAAACTTATTTGATACTTTGCAAACAAGTTACAGCTTATCTGACCAAAGAGCTCGAAGTAGAAATATTTTATCTGAAGCTAAAAACAGAAACCTTGGAGTTATTGCAAAAAGACCAATAGGTAATGCAGCTTTGTTAGGCGTAAGGAATCATAGAAATAATTCAACTCATGAATCCTTTGGAAGCGCTTATGATGAATACTTTAAGAGAGTCTTAAAAATGTCAGATGAGTTAGATATTGATCTGAATAATATTGATACTATAGAGCTATCTATGGCATTCTCTTTGTTAAGAGATGAAATACATGTTCTAATAATTGGTTCAAAAAATTCATCGCATGTTGAAGAAAATATTAAATTTATGTCCCAAAAAATTGATAAATATAAAAATACTGTAAAAGAGTATGAAAAAATATTTGAAAAATTAGATGAAAATTGGAGACAATTAACTTAATAGAAAATTTTAATAAACTATTCATGGAAAATAAAAAAAGAATACTTACTGGGATCAGACCTACTGGAGCCTTGCATTTAGGTCATTATGTTGGAGCTCTTCATAACTGGATTTCTTTACAAGAAGAGTATGACTGTAATTTCCTAATTGCTGACTATCAGGCTTTGGGAGATCATTTTAACGATATTGAACTAATAAAAAAATCTGTTATAGATGTAACTCTAGACTGGTTATCAGTTGGACTAGATCCAGAAAAATCTAATTTTGTTATTCAAAGCTATGTACCTGAACATGCTGAACTAAGCATGTTGTTATCTTTTGTAACTCCTTTGGGCATGCTTGAAAGAAACCCTACATTAAAAGGCGAATTAGATTCCTTGCCAATAGAAAGGCGGAGTGCTGGTTTCTTTAATTATCCAATAAGCCAAGTAGCAGATATTCTATTGCCAAGAGCTCATCTTGTCCCTGTAGGAGAGGATCAAGCTCCTCATCTAGAAATGTCTAGGGAAATTGCAAGAAAATTTAACAACATGTATGGATATGTTTTCCCTGAACCAGAAACTCTAATAGGAAAAGTGGGTAGACTTTCTGGTACTGATGGAAAAGGAAAAATGAGTAAAAGCCAAGGTAATGTAATTTTACTTTCCGATACAAAAGAAGCTGTTGAAAAGAAAGTTAGGAGTATGTACACAGATCCTAATAGAATTAGAGCTGATATACCAGGAAAGATTGAAGGGAACCCTGTTTTTCAATATTTAGATGCATTTACTGAAAATGATAAAAATGTAGATGACTTCAAGGAAAGGTACAAAACAGGAAATATTGGAGATGTTGAAATAAAAAATTATTTATCAAATATTCTTAACGATTTTCTAGACCCAATAAGAGAGAAAAGAGCTTACTTTGAAAAGAATATCAATCTTGTGGAAGAAGCATTAGATACTGGTGTGACAAATGCGAGAAACCTTGCCAATGAAACTATGCAACTAGTACGTGATAAAATGAAAATCTCATCCTATAAGAAAGTTTGGTAGGAATGCTAGATAGTCCAGAATATAATGATTTTGTAGAAAAATCAAAAGAATATAACCTTATTCCCGTATATCAAGAAATAAGAGCAGATCTTGAAACGCCTTTGTCGATTTATATCAAATTATCAGATAATAAATATTCTTTTTTATTGGAATCAATTACAGGTGGAGAGAATCTAGCCAGATACTCAATTATAGGAACAAATCCAAGAAAAGTAATAAAAACTGGAAAAAACCAAGATTATGGAGAAGTAGATCCATTAGAAATAGTAAAGGATGAGATTAAGTGCTTTAAAGTACCAGAGTTAGAAGAATTACCCGTTTTTACAGGAGGTGCAGTAGGTTATTTATCTTATGAAACTATCTCATATTTTGAAAATACTGTTTCAAAAAAAGACAATTCAAACTTAGAAGTTCCAGAATCAATATTTCTTCTTACTGATTCTTTAGTTGTTTTTGATCATGTTAAGCAAACAATTTTTATAATTCATTATGCAAGAATAAATCCTGATGATGAGCTTGAGAAAATATTTTTAGAATCTCAGAAAAAAATAAATGAAATTTACGAAAAAATAAAAAAACCTATTCCTAATGAATTCAACAATATCTCAAATATTAGTAACTCTAATAATAAATCTAATGGAGAATTGGTTGAAGAATATGAAAAAAATATGACTAAAGATGAATACAAAGCTGCAATAGAGAAATGTATTGAAAATATTTATTCCGGTGAAATAATTCAGGTTGTTTTCTCACAAAGGCTTACTAAAAAAACTAAAGCTTCTGCTATAGAAATATATAGATGCTTAAGAACAATTAATCCTTCTCCATATATGTTTTTGCTTAATTTAGATGAATTCCAAATACTAGGGGCTTCACCTGAATTACTGGTCAAGTCATCTAATAAACAGCTTAGTGTACATCCTATAGCAGGAACAAGACCTAGAGGAGTTGACTCTGAAGAAGATGAAAAAATTGCTAATGAACTAATAAATGATGAAAAGGAACTCGCTGAACACCTTATGTTGCTAGATTTAGGGAGAAATGATGTTGGTAGAGTATCAATGCCTGGTTCAGTTAATGTAAATCAAAAGATGGAAATAGAAAAATACTCTCATATAATGCATATAGTATCCAATGTAACAGGAACTCTTAAAGATGAATTAGACGAATTTGATGCTCTAAGAGCTGCGTTTCCCGCTGGAACAGTTAGTGGTGCACCAAAGGTTAGAGCTATGCAACTTATATCTGAGCTAGAACCTGAAAAAAGAGGACCTTATTCAGGAGGTGTAGGATATTTCTCATATAATGGGAATATGGATACATGTATTGCTATAAGAACTCTAGTCCTCAAAGATGAAACTGTTTATATACAAGCTGGTGGAGGAATAGTAGCTGATTCAAAAGTTGAAAATGAATATGAAGAAACTTTGAATAAAATGATGGCTTTGATTCGATCAGTTGATGAAGCAGAAAGAAATTTATAATGATTATACTATTGGATAATTATGATTCTTTCACTTATAACTTGTATCAATTCCTAAGCGAATTAAATCAAGAAGTTTTAGTAATTAGAAACGACAAGACGACTTCTGAAAAAATAGAAGAAAAAAAACCTACACATTTAGTTATTTCTCCGGGGCCATCTAACCCTGATAATGCAGGGATTTCTAAGGAAGCGATAGAATATTTTTCTAATAAAATTCCTGTTTTAGGAGTTTGTCTTGGTCATCAGTGTATAGCAAATACCTTTGGGGCAAACATAATTCAATCTAAAGAGATCATGCACGGAAAGATTTCATCTATATCTCATGATGAGAAAGGTATTTTCAAAAACATACCTAATCCTTTTAATGCTGTTAGATATCACTCACTTATTATTGAAGAGAAAACTTTATCAAAGGACTTTGAAATTTCTGCTAGAAGTGAATCTGGGACAATTCAAGGCATAAGACACAAGTCATTATCCTTAGAAGGAGTTCAATTTCATCCAGAGTCAATTGAAACAGAAAATGGCAAAGAGTTACTAAGTAATTTCATAGGATTGTAATATGAATATTTTTGATTTAATTAATAAGGTTTATTCAAGAGAAAATTTATCTTATGAAGAATCTCAATATTGTATGAGAGAAATTATGTCAGGCAATATTTTACCCTCACAGTTTGGAGCATTAATGTCTGCATTGGCAATGAAAGAAGAGACTTCAACTGAATTAGCAGGAATGGCATCAATAATGAGAGAATATTCCTTAAAAATCAAATCAAAGGAAAATTCTATAGACGTATGTGGTACTGGTGGCAGTGGATTGAAATGGTTAAATATATCAACTGCTTCAGCTATTATAGTATCCTCATTAGGAATTCCAGTTGCAAAACATGGTAATAGAGCAATGTCTGGAAACTCAGGCTCTGCAGACGTTTTAGAAGAGCTAGGAGTAAAAATTCAGATTGATCCCCAAAAAGTAGAAGATTGTTTGCATGAGATTGATCTAGCATTTATTTTTGCTCAATCTTTTCATCCATCCATGAAATTTGCTGCTCCTCTAAGAAGAGAAATAGGTATTAGAACAATTTTCAATTTTTTAGGGCCATTGACCAATCCAGCAGGAGTAAAAAAACAAATTATAGGAACACCCAATAGTATAGTTGCAAAAAAAATTGCAGAGGCCGCAAAAATCCTAAATTCAGAAAGAATAATAACAATCAGTGGAGAATCTGGTGCTGATGAGATTGAGATAGATAATAAAACAAAGTTTTATGACTCAAAAAATGAATTTAAAGAAGAAATAATTAATTTTACAAAAGGATATGATTCAAAGTATCTGATAGTTAGTTCACCTAAAGAATCTGCAAAAAAAATAGTTGACTCTTTCAACTTAAAAAGTGTTAGTTCTGATGAAGAGAAAAAATCTGTTCTACATTCTATACTAATCAATTCTTCAATCGCTCTATATTTAAATGAAAGTAGTTCAAATTTAGATGAATGCTATCAAATTGCAGAAGAAAATGTATACAACGGTAAAGCCTTAAAAAAGCTAAATCAACTTATTGAAATAACTAATAAATAAATATGGGTATATTAGAAGAAATAGTAAAGAAAAAAAAAGATCATGTTCGATTGAAAAAACAATCTTTATCGCTTGAAAAAATAATGCAATTGGATCCTAAATACTTCGAAATAAATAATTTGGAATCGATTTTGGGGGAAAAAAATATTCTTATTTCTGAAATGAAGAGAAAATCACCTTCTGGAGGAATACTCGATAAAGACTTAATACCTAGTAATCAAGCTGATCTGTATATAAAATCTGGATCTGATGCCATTTCAGTATTAACTGAAAAAGACTATTTTTCAGGAAGTAATGAAGACCTAAGTGAAGTCTTGAAAATATCTAAACAAAAAAAAATACCAGTTTTACAGAAAGATTTTATTATTGATGAGTACCAAATATATGAAGCTAAGCAAATTGGAGCAGATAGTATTTTATTAATCATTAGAATACTTAGCGATGAAAATTATATAAAATTCTATAATTTGGCTGAATCTTTAGGATTAAGTGTAATAGTAGAAATTCATAATGAAGAAGAATTAGACTTAGCACTTAAAGCAGACATTAATATTTTAGGTATTAATAACAGAAATCTTGACACACTAAGTACTAACTTAGAAACTTTTGAAACATTATCTAGCATGGTACCTAAAGGGATATATAAAATTGCTGAGAGCGGAATAAGAAATTCAGAAGATGCCACTAGAATGATAAATTCAGGTGCCAATGGATTACTGGTGGGAGAATCAATAATTAAATCAAAAAATATACAAGAAATTATTTCAGATATAGCTTCAAAAAATGTATAAAAATAATCCTAAAATTAAAATTTGCGGAATAAAAGAAATTCGTACTGCCAAATTATTAGTTGATTTAGAAGTGGATTTTGTAGGTCTAAATTTTATTAATAATTCATCAAGATACTTAAATGAAAAAAATGCAAAGCATATATCAGATTACATAGATGATTACAGGGAATCAAAAAAATCTCAAATACAAAAGGTTGGTTTATTCTTAAATGAAAAAATTGAGAAATTAAATCACTTAACTAAAATTTATAATTTAGATTTTGTTCAATTATGTGGGAATGAAGATATTGAATATATCTCTATGGTAGAAAAACCCGTAATAAAAGTAGTTCACATAAAGAAAAAAATGAATTTTGATGAGTTGAAAAATAATATCAAATCTTTTTTTTCAGTTTCAAAATATATTATCTTAGATACTTTCTCAAAATCTTCAGCAGGTGGAACTGGAGAAACCTTTGATTGGTCTGAATATAAAAAATTATTTAATAAAAATATATTTATTGCGGGTGGATTGAATCCAGATAATATAAAGGATTTCTCAAATTCATATTTACCTTGGGCAATAGATGTTTCTTCTGGAGTAGAATCAAATAAAGAAAAAGATCCTGAAAAGATAAATCTATTTATTAAGAATAGTAAAATACATTAATCTAACTTAAATCCTACAGGCCATCTAACTTTTTGTGTTTTTGTAAGATGAAAATTGCAGTTTTCTATTTTTGCATTGGTCAGCACGCATCTATATAGCCATGCATCTTCAAAATCTACATTAACACATATAGATCGAGATAAATTAGCTCGATATAAAGCTGCTTTTTTAAATTTAGACCCGGTGAAATCTACACTAAGAGCAGATATTTCTGATAAATCTGCATTAGAAAAATCACAATTTATAAATTTCGAATTATTCATTAATGATTTTGAAAATCTCCAGCCAGAAAAATCTTGATTCTCAAAAAACATATTACTAAGATCAAATCTTTTATCTGGATTCTCTTTTATCCATTGATTTAAATAATTTTTACCCAAATCAAGAATATTTTCTTCTTTATTCATCGTTTGTACTTTATTTACAGTTTTGTAACAAATAATAGTTATTATAGAATAACATTTAATATTTTAAGACAGGAGTTTCTAAATGGCTAATGAATCAAAAGAAGCACTAAAATTAATGCAGGACAATGGTTGTGATGTATTAGATATAAAATTTATTGATTTACCAGGAGTGTGGCAACATGTTTCTGTTCCGATCAGCGAAGTAAATGATGGTCTGTTTGCTAATGGTACTGGATTTGATGGATCAAGTATTAGAGGATTTCAATCAATTGACGAATCAGACATGCTTCTAGTGCCCGATAAATCAACAGTAAAAATAGATCCATTTGTAGATGGACAAGTTACTGTAATTGCAGATATCAAAGATCCAGTAACTGGAGAATTTTACACAAAAGATCCAAGAAATGTTGCAAAAAAAGCTCAAGAATATTTGAAAAGTACTGGTGTTGGAGACTCATCATTTTGGGGACCTGAGGTTGAATTTTTCATATTTGATTCAGCTAGCTTTGACTATGGACCAAATCATGGATTCCATCATGTTGATTCAGATGAAGGTATTTGGAACTCCGGAGAAAGCCATATGTTAGATGGTATTACTCTTAATAAATCACACAGACCAAAACACAAAGGTGGATACTTCCCTGTTTCTCCTGTTGATACTCAACAAGATATAAGAAATGAAATGATAAGAATAATGCAAGATTCTTTTGATATAAAAGTTGAAAAGCAACATCACGAAGTAGCTACAGCTGGTCAAGGAGAAATTGATATAGTTTACAACACACTTTTAGAAACTGCTGATAATGTAATGGCTTACAAATATGTGGTAAAAAATGTTGCAAAAAGACACGGTAAAGTTGCCACATTTATGCCTAAGCCTATTTTTGAAGATAATGGTACAGGAATGCATACCCATCAATCTATCTGGAAAGATGGCAAGCCTCTTTTTGCAGGAGATTTATATGGTGGATTCTCACAATTAGGGCTAAATTATACAGGTGGATTAATTAAGCATGGTAAAGCATTAATGGCATTAGCTGCTCCAACTACTAATTCTTATAAAAGACTTACTCCTGGATTTGAAGCTCCAACTATTCTTGCTCTATCAGCAAGAAATAGATCTGCAGCTTGTAGAGTGCCTATGTACTTTCAAAACCCTGCAGCAAAAAGAATTGAGTTTAGATCTGCGGATCCAACTTGTAACCCTTATTTGACTTTTTCTGCTATGTTATTAGCAGGTCTTGATGGAATAGAAAATGGTTATGACCCTGGGGAACCCTTAGAGCAAGATTTGTTTGAACTTCCTCTTGAAGAACAGGCAAAACTACCTCAAGTTCCTTCAAGTCTTGAAGAAGCACTAAATGCACTTGAAGAAGATCATGACTTTCTTCTGAAGGGCGGAGTTTTTACTGAAGATGTTATTCGATCTTGGATTGATTTCAAAAGAGAGAATGATGTTGACCCAGTCAGACTAAGGCCTCATCCTTATGAGTTTTTCCTTTCTTTTGACGCTTAGTTGATTTTTTATTGATGGTCTAAAATATCTTTTTTAGGCCATCAAGATTAGTGATTTTTAGAGATTTATTGAAGTCTTTGTAATACCCAAACCTATCAATAAGTATTGGTGTAATCCCAACATTCTCAGCCCCCTTGATATCAGATTCTATCTGGTCTCCAACTAAATATGAGTTAGTTACTTTAGCACCTGCTTTTTTTAAGCAATATTCAAAGATTTTTGGATCAGGTTTTTCAGATTTACTATCATATGAAGTGATTATAAATTGTAAATGATTTTTAAGTTTTAAATTTTTAATCAATGACTCTCCTGAAATATCCATATTAGTAATTCCAGCACAAAAAATATTTTTTTGTTTTAAATAATCTAAATTATCATAAACATCAGAAAAGATTTTTAATTCATATTTTTCATTAGAAATTTCTTCCCAAATTTTCCAAGCCTTTTCTTTATCGATAAAAATCCCATTTTTCTCTAAAATTTTCATTTCATAGATAGAAAAAAAATTCTTAATTTCTTTTTTATCCATCAATCTAAGAGGTTTTATTTTTTTTTGATATGTCATAAATTCATCAGCATCTTTATAACCTTCGGTTATTTGGTTTTCAGTAAGGGTTATATTGTATTTAATTAGAATTTTTGTTTGAATTTTTTCTCTTTCAGGATAAAATCCTGCAAGTGTTCCATATATATCAAAAAATATAAATAAACTATTTTTCATACTCATAAATTGTGTATCCATTATTACTATAAATTTCAGAAACTCTATCACTCATAGCTATCTTAAGCCTTGTATCAAAGTCAGGATAATGATTTTTTTCAATTGGACCAAATATAATTAGTTTAACAGAATAAAAATTCAAAAAGTCCTCTATAAATTGCTCTGAATTAGTAGTATAAAATTCTTCAATTTGCTTTTTTCTAAGATTTACTGCATTTGCATTTAGAGATCTTTGTTGCTTTTGATGCCAGTCCCAACCTAATACTGCTGGTAAGCCAGTATTAATAGATACATTTGAAGACCAGCTATATAATTCTTTTGAAGCCTCAACTATCACTGGATTACCATTTATATTATTATTAATCCATTTAGTTGCATCATATGTAGTAGATAAATCAATTAAGTTTCCTGTCTGAGAATATTTTGCTGCCTTCATATAGTAATCACCTTCAAGACCTTTATATTCGTTGTTAAATCTATCTAATATTCTAGGCCTTAAGGAATAAATCGGATAAATTAAACCCAAAATTATTAGTATTCCTACTAAATAAGAGAAAATATTTTTATATATTTTCTTATTTGCATCCTGAAAAGCTAATGGTATCAATAAGCTAGCTCCTAAATTCAGAAGAATCCAAGATTGAAAATGAAACTTAAACACCGTATTCATCCTATTGATGTCATCATTCATAACAAAAATGTCTGTAAAAATAGGTATAGATAAACCAACTACAAGTAATAATGTTATCCACAAAAATAACTTCGAGTCTGATTCAAATAGAAAAAGTTTTGTTACAGCTACAAATAAAACAATTAAGACTAGAGTAGAAAAAAGAATAATTGTATAAAGATTTAGAAAAAATAAAATTACCATGAACAAAATTATCAATAGTAATAATAGTATGATCTTATTTTTTATAAGACTAAACTTCAGGTCAGGAAAATATTTCTTTTTATACGATAGATTTTTGAAATAAATTATCGTGAATAAAAGAATTATAGCTATTGGTAAGAAAGATATCTGAACTATAGAAAAAATTGGTGTTTTCCAGTTCGATAAAGATATTCCTACTTCAGGCATTATAAAATTTTGATCAAAATTATAAAATAGAATTTTTGTCATTATGAAGTAAAACAAACTATAAAAAATAATTTTTTTGAATTTGTCATATTTTTTAATATCTAAGAATATAAAAGAAAAAAATATAGAAACTAAAACAATAAAAAGGCTCAAAGGATAATCCCAAGTGTTAGTTCCTTGAATGCAACCTGTAAGAAGAGCTAGGAATGATAATATAGCTAAGTGTTTATACTTTGAATCATTCTCAAAAAATTGATAATAAAAAATAAATGACACAGAAATTATGGAAATCATTATAGGTATACTCAATAGATGTGCATGTAAGTCAGCAAATAAAAAAGTAAAAAATGGAAATTCATTAATCTCTAATCCAGAAGAATTCATTGAAATTAATCTTGTACTTCTCCAGTAATCAAAAAAATCTTGACGATCAAACATTATATTAAATAATTGAACTAACCCATCAAAATTACCAAAAATTAAGATTGAAAATATAGAAAATATTCCTATAAATAAAGGGGACTTGAACCAATTAAGGCTACTATCCCTAGCTTTTTTATATAGATAAACAAAACTAGAAGAAAAGCCAAAAATAATAGTACCTGAGTACGCAAAAAAAGTAGGTATTGCAAGATTGTAGCTTATTGCAGAGGGTATTCCAGTAAGCTTTATTAATAGAGCAACCATGAATTGTCCAAAATAATAATAATTTAATGTATATCCAGAAAACCATGGATCATAAGGGGGCATAGAGAAGCTTCTTACAATAGCATTTAGATAGGCTAAATCCATGGGTTTTTCACCTCCTCTATGAGGATGCCATAAATCAGGATTTAGAAATCTAACTACTATGCCTATCACCAAAAGTAGAAAAAATATCAACTCAACTGTAATAATTTGTTTATATGATTTTTTTATATAGAATAGGATTTCATTTTTATTACGCAGAAAAATAACTATTGAAAATATACTAAATAATAAAAATATAGCTAATATATCTGGTAACCTAAAATCTATTATTCCCATCGAGCTCAATATCCAAATAATAAAAGAAAAGGATATAAGCCCAAAAAATTTATAAAAAGAGAATCCAAAATCTGAAAAATTTATGAATAATTTATAAAAAAATGGGACAGACACAAAACCTAACATAGTGATAATAAATACCCATACAAAAATTTTAATAAAGGAATTGTTTTCACTTAAAAACATTTGTGACTTGAATAAATTTATTTGATCTAAGTCATCATTATTTTGATATTTTTTATAGGGATCATCATTGAAAAATTGTGGTTGAAAAAAATCACTCTGATTTGAGATAGTAGAGATTTCAAATAATTCTTCCTTAGAATATTTTTCAATATTTTGAAAAATTATTACATTTGGATGATCATAAACAGAAAAACTTTCATCTGAAAATCCAAAGTCTAAATTAAAAGCAAATTTATTTTCATAGTCTGAGATTATTTTAGGTTTATTTATATTTATTCTTTCAAAATAATTTTCAGAATAATTTATTGAAAGAAAATTCATAGATTGTTTTTGAAAATTAACTATTTCAAATCCTAGCTCTTCGTCAAAAAGCTTATCGTAAAATAAACTCGTAGCTGGATATCTTTCTTCTAATCTAGGTATAGTTCCATATAATCTATTTGAAAAAATTACATAGTAATCCGCATTAGATAAATTAGAGAATATTTTTTCGAATTTGCTATAAGAATCCGTATTATATAATTCTAATCTTTCATGGACAAAGTCTATTTTGGGAGAACCTGGTATAGATTCTTCCCAATGATCTTGAACAATAGTAACTTTAGAAGAGTTATTTTCTTCTAACCATTTTGATGCCAAAACAGCAGGATGTTCAGTCATGTATATTCCATTAATAAATGAAACAGTAAAATGGATAGTTGGAATTAAAATTAAGAATAATAGTAAATATCTAATATTAATATACTTTGTTGATAAATTAGAAAGCTTGTCATTTAGATCTTTTAAAAAAATTGTTCCAAAAAGCAGTAAAAAAGGGATTAAGGGTAAAAAATATCTAGTAAATTTAACTTGGAAATTACCATTTATTAGAGCATAGACTATAAACCATAATAAGATCATTATTCCTAATTTAGATTTATGTTTATATGTATAAAAAATAAAATAAAAGAACCCAAAGTAACAGATAGTTCCTAAAATGGGACCTAGTCCCCACTTAAAAATCTGAACAATCTGATAAATATAAATAGTTGTATCAGAGTATTGCCTAGTATAAGGAAAGTCATGGATACCTCGAACCATCTTAGATTGTTCTAAAATATGTGATAAATAAGTTTTATGATCCAAAAACATATATGGTTGAAAAATTGCTAAAAATAATAAGATAGAAAAGAATAGAATTGCTAATAATTTAAATAATTCATATTTAGTTAATTTATTTTGAGTAAACGAAAAGAAATAGGAAATAATAATAGGTATAGCAGAAGGTAAAAATGAAAACTTAAATGCTAGCCCAATAGAAAAAAATAATGCAAGCATCAAAGTTTTAGTGACTGATGGATTTTCTATATTTTTATAGCTAATAATAACTAAAATAATAATGAAACTTGTAATAAAAATATCAGTAGTAAAAAAATGGCTATTTTGAATATTTATAAGTGAAAAAGCAAGAAAAACACCTGTAAGCAAACTCCATTTTTCGCCTACAAAATATCTTGAAACAATTGTTATTAAGATAACTGAAAAACAGTCAATCAATATAGAAAAAAATCTTCCTACAAACCTAAAATCATAAATATCTAGATCATAAAAAATTCCTACAAAATTTGTGGATAATTTGAGAAAATATATTGGGAAAGAACCATAATTAAACCAATTAGGATTGAGTGAGCTTTTATTAGAATCAAAAAATTCAAAGCCTCTAGAAAGAGACGAGAAATTTATATCGTAAACATGCATAAATATAGCTCTTTCATCAGGATGAAAAAGATATCCACCATCCCAGTTCATTCCAATTATTCTTATTAAAAATGAAAGTGTAAATAAAAGAATTAATCCGAAAAGATAATTATTAAAAATTTTATTTACTGGCAAAAACTTCATATTTCTTTTTGAACATTTTGAATTAAGCTATCATAATTATTTTATGTCATAAGAAAAAAATATATTTATCAAATTAATATGGACATAGATTTTTCAGAAATAACTCTTGATAATAATATTCGTATAGTTTTATCAGAATTTAGTACCACAAATGCGGTAGCGGCTAACTTTATTTTTGGAGTTGGTTCAAGGTATGAAGATGATGAATTTGCAGGTGCGTCACATTTATTTGAACATATGCTTTTCAAGGGTACAAAAAAAAGACCCAGCCCTAAACAAATTTCAAGTGTGATTGAAAACACCGGAGGAGTAATCAATGCTTTTACAGACAAAGAGATCACAGGTTATTGGGCTAATTTTCCTAAAGAAAACACATTAGAATCTATAGACTTATTTTCAGATATTATTCAAAATTCTTTAATGAAAGAAAATGACTTAAATCTAGAGAAGAATGTCGTTATAGAAGAAATTAAGTCTTCGCTAGATAATCCATATTCTCTTTGTAATTTAAATTTTGAAAAGATAAACTGGAAAAATCATTCCATGGGTAGAGATATTGCAGGATCAGAAAAAAGTGTAAGAAGTATATCTTTAAGCTATTTAGATACTTTTTTTAAGAAATTCTACACCCCTGATAATCTGGTTGTGTCAATTTCAGGGAATATTGATAAAAATAAAGTTATTGATCAAATAAACAACAATTTTATTAATTTTAAGTCCATCAAAAAGAATATAGATAATCCAGTAAAAGAGATTTTAGGGTTTGATCAAATCTCAGTGGATAAAGAAATGGAGCAATCAGTAATCACTTTAGGATTTAAGTCACCAAGCTACATGGATGAAAAAAAATATGCTTTATCTTTGATATCTATTATTTTAGGAGAATCTATGAGTAGTAGATTATTTGAAGAGATACGAGAAAATAGAGGTTTAGTATACGACATACATTCTTCCATTAATCTTCATAGCGACACCGGGGTTATATATTTTGAAGCAGGAGTTGATGATAAAAATTTATTTGAAGTTATTAAATTAATTTTTGCTGAATTAGATAAGATAAAGAATTCAAATGTGGATGAAATAGAATTAAATACTGCAAAAAAATTAGCAACAGGTAGGTTGCTCTTGAGATTAGAAAATTCTAGAGCAATTTCTGGTTATTTAGGAAGTCAAAAAATTGTTTCAAATAAAATAACAGATGTCGAAGAAGTAATTCAAAAAATTAATAATGTAAGCCTTTATGAAATAACTTCTTTAGCAAAAGAAATTTTCATAAAAGAAAAACTATGTATTTCAAAAGTTGGACCTAAAAATAGCAAATTTATAGATTTCTCTAACATAAGTTTATAAAAATTATAAAAATCCGATTAAGAATTGCTAAGTACTTTAAGAAGATCTTAAGTAGTCTTTTCATATGGTAATTAATAACATTAACAAAATTAATAATTTTGAATGGAATTCAGAAACTATTCTTGCCTTAAGAGGTCATATAGGAAATTCCCAGACTAAGCTAGCTCAAGAGTTAGGGGTAAGGCAGCAAACAATTAGTGAATGGGAAAAAGGGCAATATAAACCAAGAGGTGCATCTATAACTCTATTAAATCTTTTAGGTAGGACTGCTGGATTCCCTTTTCAAAAATTTCCTAAAAAGAGATCACAATTATCATTTGATAGATTTGGATTTGAATCAACTAAATTGAATGAAAATAAAGATATACCTAAACCAAGTTTGTCCAGTAGGCAAAAGATAAAAAGAATTAATTCAATAGACGAGTTCGAAAAAAGAAATAACGAAATTCCTATCTAAGGTAATTTCTTTGAAGTTTCTGTATCATTTAGTTTAAATTATAAATTCCTATGTTTTCATCTGAAGATTTATCATTCAAAAAAGAATTAAATTCATTAATTGACAAGCATCTTCCAGAAGATTGGCAAGAGTATCCTGACGAAAGATTAGATAGTCATTGGGAGCTCTCAAAAAAAATCAAAAGTGAATTAGCAAACAAAAATTGGATAGCACCATCTTGGCCAAAAGAATACGGTGGGCTTGAAGAAGATTTTTCAAAATCAATAATCCTTTCTGAAACTATGGCGTACAGGATGGCTCCAGGTAATGATCGTTTTGGAGTAAGAATGATTGGACCAACTTTGTTGAAATATGGTACTGAATTCCAAAAAAAGAAATTTCTTAATGAGATAACTACTGGAAAATCTCAATGGTGCCAAGGTTACTCTGAGCCTAATTCAGGTTCAGATTTGGCCTCAATAAGTACTAAGGGAGAATACGAAGAAGATTCAAACACTATAACCATAAATGGAACAAAAGTGTGGACTACTCTTGCTCATAGAGCAAACAGAATGTTTATTTTGGTTAGAACTCAACCTGATTCAACTAGACACAAAGGTTTGTCATTAATTTTATTAGACATGAATGATCCCGGTATCAAAGTTAATCCTATTAAGAATATCTCTGGTAAATCATCTTTCAACGAAGTTGTTTTGAAAAATGTTAAGGTATCTGCAGAAAATGTAGTTGGAAAATTACATGAAGGATGGATGATTGCTTTAGATTTATTGAATTTTGAAAGATCTGGAATTGACTACATTGGTTGGGGGGAAAGATGTCTTGATGATTTAGTTGATTATTGCTATAGAAATGATTTGATAAAGGAAAATCATATTAAAAATAAACTAGCATTACTAAGATCAGACTTAGAATCAGCAAAATTAATGACTTATAAAGCACTTTGGATAAAAGAACAATCAGATGAGATTCATATGGAGCCCTCAATAAGCAAAGTCTTAGCTACAGAAACAAATATAAATATACATGATTTTGCATTTGATTTATTGAATACTAAAGCTACTTTTTTGAATACTAAAAATAAAGATAGTTTCGCTGAAAGAGTAATAAAAAATAGATTATTTTTCGTATCTGGAGGAATTTTAGGGGGCACTACAGAAATCCAGAAAAATATAATTGCTCAAAGAGGCCTAGGGCTGCCAAGATGATAGATTTTACAATCACTGAGACTCAAAAAATGATAATAGAATCTTTAGAAAATAATTTTTCTAAAAAGACTGATATAAGATTGCTAAATGAAAAAGCAGAAGGTGATAATGAATATAAGTATGGTTATGAAGAGGTTTCTAAATTAGGATTTTTAGGTATGATTACCTCTGAAGAACTTGATGGATTTGGCCTAGATTTTGTAGACTTTTCTATATTTATGGAAAAGTGGGGATCATTTCTATGCAACGGGCCTATTATCAATAATATAGTTTCTGGCATCTTTGCTCTTCAAAGTATTGATGAGAAAAGATTTTCTAAATTAATAAAAGATTTATCAATATCAAAAAGAATTATTACTAGTTCAATCGCTCAACAGTACGAAAGCAAAGAATTTATTAAAATTATCAATAAAGATCAAAGCTTTTTCTTGAATGGGTCTATTACTAATATTGAATTTTTTGATGAAGCTACAGATATCACAATCATTGGAATGCTGGATAATCAATTAAAATTATTAATATTACCCAAAAAAAATATTTCTATTTCTCAAGAGAAAAAAAGCTTGATTGGAGATAAGATTGTAGACTTGGAATTAAGTGATCATTTGATTGAAAAAGATCTTATAGTTGATTTGAATAACTCTGAAAAACTTATAGAACAAATCTTTAATCTTACAAATTTAGCACTATGTTCTGAATCAATCGGAATATGTCAGTCAATTTTAGACAAAACTTTAGACTACTTGATAAATAGAGATGCTTTTGGGAAAAAAATAGGAACATTTCAATCAATTCAACATAAATGTGCAGAAATATACATATACATAAATGAAGTAAGAGAATTAATAAGAAATGCATTTAAAAATATAAATAATGAAGATTTTTCTAGATTAGCCTCTATGTCAAAAATTAAGTCCGATTTAGAGTTAGATAAGATAACTTGGATTTCACATCAATTACATGGAGCCATAGGATTCACTTGGGATTATGGCTTGCACTTATACACAAAAAAAATACTCATAAACAAAAGCTTGGGAGGAGATCTAAACTTCCACTCAACCAAGTTATATCCTGATGGTAATTAGAGAACAACCATTCATCAAATTATTTTCATCAAAAGAATATTCTTTATTTTGGCTAGCAGCTTTATTTTCAAATATTGGAATGTGGGCATTAATTTATGGAAGATTATGGCTTATGAGAACTATGACAGATTCTGAAACTCTATTGGGCTTAGTATCAAGTGCAAATCTTATGCCTGTTCTTTTATTCAGTATTTTTGGAGGTGTTATCGCAGACAAATACAACAGATTAAAAATTCTTCAAACAACAAGATTGTTTTTTGCATTAGTCACCCTCTTAACTGGCCTTCTGATTTTTAGCAATAATATGAATCCTAGTATTTTGATAATAATTAGTCTTATAACAGGATTCTTGCTAGCTATAGATATTCCTTCTAGGGCATCAATGATTGCAAAATTAGTAAAAAAAGAATACTTGGCAGTAGGAATATCTATGTATTCTATAGTATTCGGTGTCTCTGGAATAATTGGCCCATCTTTATTTCATCCTATTGTCCAAGAATTTGGTTTAGAAGGATTATTTTTTATCATAGGGATATCTTATGTTTTGACCTTTTTTACGCTTCTAAAAATGAATTCCTCCATACACTCTGTGGAAAAAGAGTCTATAAATCCAGTGCAAAAAGAAAATAATAAGGAAAGTGTGCTAAGTGACCTTTTGTCAGGAGTTAGATACTTATTATCAAATAAAATAATAAGAAACATTACATTTATTGGACTTTTGGTGGGTGTAACTGCTGGATCAAATGAGGTACTTTTGCCAGCTCTTACTACAGACTTACTTGAAGGAGATTCAGAAACTTACGGCCAATTGTTACTTTTTGGAGGTATTTCTGGTTTATTATCTACAACATTCTTGATTCTTTATGGTCAAAAAATAAATATGTATATATTCTATTTTGTTTTCGGAACTATTATTTCTATTTCATTAATAATATTAGGAACTAATTTAGGTATAAATAATATATTTATTGTATTTTCTATAATGTCATTTGCAAAAGTAATATTTAACACTTTGAGCTCAACAATAATTCAGTCTAATGTTGAGGAAAAGTTTAGAGGACGAGTAATGAGCATAAATCAATTAAGCTGGGGGTCCGCTGCATTAGGTGCATTGATGGTAGGTTACTTGGCAGAAATCATATCAATAAAATTTGCATTTCAATTTATAGGTTTAAGCAGTTTTTTTATAATATTTTTTGGAGCAATGCTTACAGCTTCTATCATTTTGAAAAAAAAATAAACTAAATTTATGTAAAAACTTTTTTGTTTACTCTTTGATTATTTACTATTTATATATAAACTGATAATAAGAAGAAAAGATTAACGAGAGATAAATATTTTAAAGGAGAAGTTATGCAACCATTTGCATATGCAGCACCCTCTTCAGTGAAAGAGGCGGTGGAGATTCTAACAAAACATGGAGACAAAGCTAGACCTATGGCTGGAGGAACAGATCTTCTAGTACAAATAAGAGGTGGTAGATTTGATTTAGATGTAGTTGTTGATGTAAAAAAAATACCAGAACTAACCGAAGTAAATAATACTAAAGAAGGCCTTACAATTGGAGGCGCAGTACCTTGTCATATGCTCTATGAAGATACTCAAATTAGTAACACATTTCCGGGTTTAATTGATGCTGCTACCCTAATTGGAGGGATACAAATTCAATCAAGATCAGGATTCGGTGGAAATTTATGTAATTCTACTCCATCAGCAGATGGAATATGTCCATTAATTGTTCACTCAGCAGTAGCTCGTGTTCAAGGTGAATCAGGAACAAGAGAAATTCCAGTTGAGGAATTTTGTACTGGACCAGGTGCAAATGCGCTTGGAAAGGGAGAAATGCTTGTTTCAATTTTTATACCTAATCAAGGTAAGAATTTTGGTTCTGCTTACGAAAGATTTATACCAAGAAACGAAATGGATATTGCTGTTGCAGCTGTAGGGTCTAGTATACTCCTTGGTTCAGATGGAAAAATACAAGACGCAAGAATAGCTCTAGCATCAGTTGGCCCAACTCCTGTTTTTGCAACAAAAGCATCTGCTTCTTTGATAGGTAAAGATGCTAATGAAGAATCATTTGCTGAAGCTGCTAAGATAGCTAAATCAGAATGTTCCCCCATTGAAGATATGAGGGGAACTGTTGAACAAAGACAGCATTTAGTAGAAGTTATAACTAAAAGAACATTGAGCAAATCATTAGAAAGAATAGGGGGATAACATGGCAACCGAAAAAATTCATGTAAAGACAACTATAAATGGTAGGCCAGAAGAATTTCTTACCGATCCATATGTGAGCTTATTAGACGCTCTTAGAGAAATAGTTGGTCTTACTGGAAGTAAAGAAGGATGTTTAGATGGAAACTGTGGAGCATGCACAGTCTCTGTAAACGGCAGAATAGTTGATTCTTGCTTAGTTCTTGCAGCTGAGGTAGATGGACAAAAAATTGAAACAGTTGAAGGGATGGCAAATTCAGAAGGCCTTCACCCTTTACAACAAGCATTTTTAGAAGAAGCTGCATTACAATGTGGTATTTGTACACCAGGATTTTTAGTTGCTGCTAAAGGTTTACTTGATAATGAACCAGATCCAAGTGAAGAAAGAATTAGACATTGGTTAGCTGGAAATTTATGCAGATGCACAGGTTACGAAAATATAATTAAAGCAGTTCAAAAAGCTGCCAAAGAACTTTAAAAGGAGAAAAATCATGGTAAATGTATCAGATTCTAAGGATTATAAAGTTATTGGATCAAACCCCATAAGACATGATGGTTACGATAAAGTTACCGGAAGAGCTATTTATGGAGCTGACATTAAACTTCCTGGGTTAATTTGGGCATCAATAATTAGAAGCCCTCATGCTCATGCAGTAATAAAGAATGTAGATACTTCTGAAGCGTCTAAAATTGAAGGTGTATTTGCAGTTATGACTGGAAATGATCTTCCAAAATTAGCAGATAGCTGGATAGATCATGGAGAAGGCACAGAAAATATATCATGGTCTTCTGAAAATATCATGGCAACAAAAAAAGCTCTATACAAAGGGCATGCCGTTGCAGCCGTTGCAGCTGTTGATCGATATGTTGCAGATTATGCAGCTTCAAAGGTAAAGGTCGAGTATGAAGTACTTGAATCTGTAACTAATGTTGAAGATGCTACAAAAGAGAATGCTCCAATTCTTCTAGAAGACCTTGTAGGAGACCATATTGGAGAAAAAGTTAGTAATACTAATATTGCTTCAGTTACAAGACATGAATTCGGAAACCCTGATAAAGCATTCGAAGAGGCAGAGAATGTTGTTGAAAAAACATTTACTCTTCAAATGGTACATCAAGGGTATATTGAACCTCATAATGCTACAGCTCATTGGGATGAAGACGATAGAATAAAGGTCTGGACATCAACTCAAGGAGCCTTCCCTGTTAGAACTTCAACTGCTGCTATTCTAGATATGGACGTATCAAGAATAAAAGTAACTCCATTAGAAATTGGTGGTGGATTCGGAGGAAAAATCCCCGTTTACTTAGAACCAGTAGTTTCGATTCTTTCGAAAAAATCAGGTAGACCAGTTAAAGCAATTATGGAAAGATCAAATGTCTTTCAAGCTTCAGGACCTGCTCCTGGTGGAACTATAACTGTAAAAATGGGAACAGATAAAGATGCTAATATTATTGCTGCTGAAACATCAATAAAATTAGAAGCTGGTGGATTCCCTGGTGCTGCTGTTGGAGCAGCCGTACAGTGTATATTTGCTCCTTACGATATCCCAAATACAAGAATTGATGGCTATGACATTGTTGTGAACAAGCCAAAATCAGCTGCATATAGAGCCCCTGGATCTCCCCAAGCTGCATTTGCTGCTGAAACAGTATCAGACGAATTAGCTAGAATTCATAATATGGATCCTATAGACTTTAGGCTACAGAATGCTTCTAAGGAAGACACTAGAAGAGCTGATGGAGTTGTATTTCCTAAAATTGGAAATGTTGAAGTGTTAGAGGCTGCTAAAGCAAGTGAACACTGGAAATCAGATCTAGGTACTCCTCCTAAAGGCAGAGTTAGAGGAAGAGGTGTTGCATCGGGATACTGGTTTAATGTTGGTCTAAAATCTGCAGTATCTCTTACAGTAAATAATGACGGTTCAGTTGCTTTGGTAGAAGGTTCAACTGATATCGGTGGAACAAGAACATCTATATCCATGCAAGCAGCTGAAGTTTTAGGTATTGGAGTTGAAAATTTCATACCAACAGTTGGAGATACAGATACGGCAGGGTATGCTGATGTAACTGGTGGATCTAGAACAACTTATGCGACTGGATTTGCAGCTGTTAAAGCAGCAGAAAATCTAATAGAAGTATTAAAAGAAAGATGTGCAATTATTTGGTCATTGGATAAAAATGATATAGATTTTAGAGACGGCACATTTTATGCAAGCAAAGATCCTGAGTTGAAATTCTCATTCAAAGACCTTGCATCAAACTTAGACAATACTGGTGGGCCAGCTTCTTCAACAGGAAGTGTTGATCTTGAATCAGCAGGTGGAGCATTTGGAACACACATAGTTGATGTTGATGTTGATCCTGATACAGGTAAAACTGATGTAGCAAGATACACAGTTGTGCAAGATGTTGGAACTGCTATTTATCCTGCTTATGTAAAAGGACAAATGGCTGGAGGTGCTGTTCAAGGTATTGGATGGGCACTTAATGAAGAATACTATATGAAGGATGACGGTTCTCAGGCAAATACATCTTACTTAGATTATAGGATGCCTACAGCATTAGATCTTCCAAACATTGAAACAATTATAGTTGAAGTACCAAATCCTGGACATCCGTTTGGGGTCAGAGGTGTTGGAGAGGTTCCAATTTGTCCTCCAGTAGGAGCAATTGGAAATGCACTTCATGACGCTCTTGGTAAAAGATTCTATGATGCGCCAATGAAACCAGGAAAAATTCTAAATGTGTTAGGGAAAATATCTGACTAATCTAACATAAGAAAATAAAAATTTAAAACCGTGATCTGTAAGTTTTATATATTTGAGTATAAAATTTAATTATCACGGTTTTTTTTTGAAAGGAAATATCTGTAAATGACAATAAATTTTGATTCTAAAAAAGATTATAGCGTTATTGGAACAAATCCAATAAGACACGATGGTTACGATAAAGTTACTGGAAGAGCTATTTATGGAGCAGATGTAAAATTACCGAACATGATTTGGGCAGAAACATTACGAAGCCCTTATGCTCATGCAAAAATCATTTCGATAGATACTAGCAAGGCAGAAAAAATGGATGGCGTCTTTGCTGTAATCACATCTAAAGATATTCCTATAAACCAAAAAATTGATGGAAGCAAAAGTATAAAAAGAGATGCGGAAAATATTCTAGCCAGTAAAAAGGTTTTATACAAAGGGCATGCAGTTGCTGCAGTTTCTGCAACTGATAGAAATACGGCTAAAGAAGCATGTAAATTAATCAAAGTAGAATATGAAGTACTTGAACCTGTAAAGAACGTTGATGAAGCAATAGCTAAAAATGCTCCAATAATTCTTGATGATTTAGAATCAGATCACCTAGGAGAAAAAGTTAAGAATAGCAATATAGCTCAACATTTTAGACATGCTCTAGGAAATATAAAAGATGGATTTGATAAAAGTGATCTAATCGTTGAAAGAGAATTTAATTTACAGATGGTTCATCAAGGCTATATTGAACCTCATAATGCTACGGCACATTGGGATGAAAATAATCATTTATCACTATGGTCAAGTACTCAAGGTCAATTTGCTGTAAGGGATCTTACTGCGGGGTTTTTAGATTTATCAATCTCTAAAGTAACAACCTTTCCTGTAGAAATTGGTGGTGGATTTGGAGGTAAAACAAAAGTTTATCTTCCTCCACTTGCTGCAATACTGTCAAAAAAATCAGGTTATAGGCCTGTAAAAATGATAATGGATAGAGTCTCAGTTTTTCAGGGGTCTGGACCTGCGCCTGGTGGAAAAGTCATAGTAAAAATGGGAGTAACAAACGATGGAAAAATCCAATCAAGCTCAGTTGACCTAAAATTTGAAGCAGGAGCTTTCCCTGGATCAGCGGTTGCTGCTGGATCAGTATGCTGCTTGGCTTGTTACAATATTCCTAATATTCAAGTTGACGCATTCGATGTATTAGTTAATAAACCAAAGTCAGCTGCTTACAGAGCTCCGGGCTCACCTCAAGTTTCATTTGCTGTAGAGAGTGTTATAGATGAGATATGCGATAAAATGACATGGGATAAGATTGATTTTAGAATCAATAACGCATCAAAAGAAGGAACTAGAAAACCTGATGGGGTCTTATTTCATAAAATAGGTTTTATTCAAACTTTAGAAGCTGCTAAAAAAAGTAAGCATTGGAATTCTCCAATAAATAAGAGAAATAAAAATAAAATTTACGGAAGAGGTATTTCATGTGGCTACTGGCATAATGGTGGTGGAAGATCAACAGTAGATTTAATGCTTCAAGATGATGGTAATATCGCTCTAAATGAAGGTTCAGCTGACATTGGAGGATCAAGAACTTCAATATCTATGCAAGTTGCTGAAACTCTAGGAATCTCCGCAGAAAGTGTACATCCTTCAATTCCTGATACGGATACAATTGGGTTCACTCAAACTACAGGGGGGTCTAGAACTACCTATGCAACAGGATATGCTGGATGGGAAGCAGCTAAAAAATTAATTGATGAAATGAAGAAAAGAGTTTCTATTCTTTGGGAAGAGCCAGGATCAGAAATTATCTTTGAAGATGGAATTTTTATTTCTAAAGACTCAAAAAGAAAAATAGGAATTCCTGAATTAGCATCAAAAATAAACCCAACAGGCGGACCTGTAACATCAACTGCTTCTGTTAATTTATCCGTTGCTGGAAATGGATTTGGGGTAGGAATATGTGATATAGAGATTGATCCTCAAACAGGAAAAACAGATGTAGTAAATTATACAGCTATTCAGGACGTTGGAAAGGCAATTTATCCTGCTTATGTTGAAGGACAAATTAAGGGTGGTGCAGTTCAAGGAATTGGTTGGGCACTAAATGAAGAATACTACATAGAAAATGATGGAAGTATGGCAAACACAAGTTTTCTTGACTATAGAATGCCAACTGCTTTAGATATGCCAAATATAGATGTAATACTGGTTGAAGTTCCAAATCCTTTACACCCATTTGGAGTTAGAGGAGTGGGTGAAGTTCCAATAGTTCCACCATTAGCTGCTGTAGGAAATGCTATAAAAGATGCTACTGGAGAAAGATTGTTTGAGACTCCTATGAATCCAAGAAAGATATTAGAGGTTTTATAATTTGGCCAAAGTTTTTTTACCCTATCAATTAAAAAAAGTTACTAACAATGAGGATTTCATAGATGTTCAGGGAAAAACATTGAGAGAAGTCATAGATAATCTTGAACAAATGTTCCCTGGAACAAAAGAACATCTTGTTGAAGAAGAGAGAATAAAGCCTGGGCTTGCAGCTATTTGTGGGTTCTCTGCAACCAGAAAAGGGCTATTACAAGAACTAGAACCTGATACAGAAGTGCATTTTTTGCCATCTATTGCAGGAGGTTAACATTTCAGATATTGATAAAGATATAATAGAAAGTTCTATAAAAGCAATTTTAGATAGTTTGGGAGATAAAATAGACAAAAATGGAACTATGAAAACTCCTACGAGAGTTGCAAAGGCATACGAAGAACTTCTTGAAGGTTATAACACGGACATAGATTCATTAATAAATAATGCTTTATTTGATGTAGAGTATGATCAAATTGTAACTGTAAAAAATATTAGCTTTTACTCTTTATGTGAACATCACCTTTTACCCTTTTTTGGCACAATCCATATAGGATATCTACCTAAGGATAAAATCATAGGACTATCTAAATTGCCTAGAATAGCTCTAATGTTTGCGAGAAGATTACAGGTCCAAGAAAGACTTACAGAACAAATAGGTGAAGCTATATATAAAAAAACTAATGCCTTAGGAGCAGGTGTTGTAGTAACTGCTCAACATATGTGCTCAAGTATGAGGGGTGTAAAAATGCCTGGTACAAATATGGTTACAAGCTCCCTATTTGGTAGTTTTAAGTCTGACAGTTCAACTAGGAATGAATTCTTAGATTTAATCAGATAAAAAGATAAGGCTTTCATTTTGAATATTAAAGATAAAAATGCTCTGATTACAGGTTCTGCAAACAGAATTGGTAGAGAAATAGCAATATATTTATCTAAGATAGGAGTTAACATAGCAATTCACTATAATAAATCTGAAGCAAAAGCAATGGAGACTTTAAGTGAGGTAAAAAAATCCAAAGTAAATTCAAGAATCTTCAAAGCAGACCTTTCGGTTGAATCGGAAACTTTAGCTCTTTATGATAAAGTAACCGAAGAATTAGGGCCTATTAGTATATTAATAAATAATGCATCAACATTTAGAAAGAATAACTTGGAAAGTACCACTTCCGAAGAAATACTAGAAGATTATTTTGTAAATGTGATATCTCCATTTTTACTATCTCAAAAAATACATAAAAATAAAAAAATTAATTCTGGCAAAATAATTAATATTAGTGACTGGAAAACTGCAAGAGAAAATCGCTTTTCTTATGGTGCTTCAAAATCAGCAATTGCAGGTCTAACAAAATCTTTAGCTGTTTCTATGGCTCCAAATTTTCAAGTAAATGAAATTGCATTTGGGGCAATGTTGCCACCAGCTGATGAACCTAATCGTATTCCTCAAAAAATTAATCTTGGGCCTATGGGTAGAACAGCTCAGATGTCAGAAATTAACAGTTGTATTAATATGCTATTACAAAATGATTTTATAACTGGAGAAAAGATTTATTTAGATGGAGGAAGGCACATCTATTAATCATGAGTAATTATGACGAAATTTTTATAGAGGGATTAAAATTCTATGCAACTATTGGTATTCATAATTGGGAGAAGAATACAAAGCAACCAATCATTATTGACCTAAGTCTTTTTATTGAAAAAATTAAAAATAATAATAAGGACAAAATTGATGAAACAGTTGACTATAAAGCTATAAGTTATTCTGTAAAAAAATTGGTTGAAGATAATAAATTTGAATTGATAGAAACAATGGGAAAAGAAATTGCACTACTATGTTTGACAAATGAGAAGGTTTTTGAAGTTAAAGTGAAAATTAATAAACCCGAAGCCTTAAAAATATCAGATAATGTAGGAATAATAATAAATCGGAGAAAAAATGAAAATTAAGATGGATTATGGAAAAGAAGGAGTATTTTTTGATATCCCAGATAATTCAGATATATTGCTACCTAATCATAAAAAAAGGTTAAGTAATCCAAAAGATCAAATTATAAACTCTGTTGAAAATCCAATTAATTCAATTCCATTAAGATCTCTTTACAAAAAAGGAATGAAAGTCGGAGTGTCTGTTTGTGATCATACAAGAGCGCAACCAAGAAATGAAATTATATTATCTTTATTGAAAATTTTTGAAGGGATTAAAAAAAATGACCTCCTGATTTTTATAGCAACGGGAAGTCATAGAGCAACAACAGAAGAGGAAATAAAAGAAATTTTTGATGCAGAAGTTATATCTAATACTACTATAGTAATTCATAACTCAGAAATTTCATCTGAACTTGAAAATTTAGGTAATACCTCTAAAAAAACTCCCGTGATTCTGAATAAAGAGTGGATTTCGTGTGACCTGAAGATTACAACTGGATTCGTTGAACCTCATTTTTTTGCAGGTTTTTCAGGAGGTCCTAAAATGGTTGCTCCAGGATTAGCTGGAATAGATACAATAATGAATTTACATGATTATGATCGAATTAATAATAAAAAATCATCCTGGGGGATTATTGAAGGTAATCCCATTCATGAAGAAATAAGCGAAATATCTAGAATTTTAAAGCCAGATTTCTCAATTGATCTGACATTAAATAGAGAAAATAATATTACAGGAATTTATTCTGGTGATTTATTCACAGAGCATAAAATTGCTTGCAATGAAGTAAGAAAAGATTCAATGATTGAAACAAAAAAATTATATGACTTAGTCATAACATCAAATTCAGGTTATCCTTTAGACCAAAATCTATATCAAACTATAAAAGGGGTTTCAGCTGCTTCTCAAATTACAAAACCTGGTGGATACATAATAGCTGTTTCCCAATGTTCTGATGGCATTCCATTCAATAGCCCATATGAAAAGTTATTAAAATCTGTAAGTAACCCTAAAGAATATTTAGATCATCTAAAAAATACAGATTCTCTAGAACCAGATCAATGGCAATTACAGATACAAGCTCAATTACAAGAAAAAAATAAAATATTTCTCTATTCCAAGCTGAATGAAAAAGACACATCAGATGCTCATCTTTCAAAAATAGAAAATGTTGAAAAAATTATTGAAGAAATAACTTCTAAAGTTAAAAATCCTTCAATTTGCGTTTTACCAGAGGGGCCTCAAACAATACCCTACAAACAATGAATGATGCCAATAAACACTGAAAAAGCTATTAATCAGCTTTCTAAAGAGGGTTTGGTTAAGGATATTTCAATTTCAGTCTTCAAAAAAAATAAGTATATTGAAGATTTTGAAAAGCTTAATGAAAGCGATCTCTTTCATATTTTTTCTGCAGGTAAACCTTTTATAGCTTCCGTTCTTTGGAAACTTTATGAGAAAAAAATAATAGATTTTGACGATCCTATTTCAAAATTTTGGCCAGAGTTTGGTAAAAAAAACAAACAAAATATTACTATAAAACATGTACTAACTCATTCATCTGGGATCTCAATAACATCAAGTCTTCTTGACCATGATTATATTGACCTAAATAGAGTTTGCAGGTGGATAGAAAATTATGAACCAGAATCTAATCCTGGAGAAAAAATCTCTTACCATGAAGTTACATATGGGTGGATATTAGGTGAAATTATTCAAAGAATAACGAATAAAACATTTAATGAAAATTTCAATGAATATGTTGCAAATCCATTGGGCTTGGAGAGTACAAATTTTACTTTAGAAGGGAAAAAGTTTCCAAAAGAAGTATATAGACATGAATCCTCAGAATTAAAGACTATTCCAAGTATTTTTAAGCTACTACTAATTAATAAAATTCCTATGATTTCAGGAACATGTATATCAACTAGTTATGATTTAGCTAAATTTTACAACGAATTAATAAATAATGATAAATGGCTAAATAAAAAAATAAAAAAAGAAGTCACCAGGGTTCATAAAGAGGGAAATGATCATAATAGTGAACTAAAATTTACAAGGCTAGGTTTAGGAGTAAGAATAAATAGTAAAATAATAAATATAGATGATTCAATTAGTAATTCAGAAACATTTGGACACTCTGGTTTAGTGTCGTGTGTTGGATTAGCTTCTTATGATCAAAATATTTCGTTAGCTATTTTGAATAATCTTTTGTTATCTGATCAATTAAATGAACACCGAATGAGGACAATAATTTCAGCAATAATCATGGATATAGATAGAATGAAAATATGAAAAGATTTTTATTTGTAATTTTAATTGTGGTTTCTTGTGGAGAGCCAGTTGATATAGAAGCTACTATTGATGCTAGGGCTCTTAAGATTTCAATGGAAAATATCAGCAAAATAAGTACTGCAACTCCCCAACCACAACCAACCGCACAACCAACTGCTACTCCGCAACCTACAGCCACCTTAGTTCCTTTTGATAGAGCAAAAGTGGAACAAATTGCTGAAGAAAAAGTAGCCGTCGTAGCAGAACAAGCTTACTCTGGAGATATGTATATTATTGAAGAGGCTCTTCCAGAATTAGTTCCTTTGTTAGCTCCTCAACCTACACCTCAACCCACAGCAACACCACAACCAATCCCAACACCACAAACTTTTGCCGATACAGACTCTGCATATGAGATATATCAAGAGAATAGACAAAAGGTTTTGATGATTGAAGTGGGTAATAGTACGGGAACAGGCTGGGTGATTGAGGATGGTTGGATCATAACTAATGAACATGTCGTTGGAACAAATAAAAGCGTTATAGTACACATACCTATGTCAAGTGAAGGTAGCGGTTATACGAGTTTTGCAGGTAATGTTTTTGGGGTAGATAGAAAAA
>Ga0208261_1000005_pt1 | contig 126068 bp, 127 predicted proteins | sample Knorr_S7_td_DCM__FD_185595 | JGI IMG/M metagenome (GOLD analysis project Ga0208261, IMG submission 185595) | Marine microbial communities from Southern Atlantic Ocean transect - Knorr_S7_td_DCM_ad_131m_LV_B (SPAdes) (version 3) | ecosystem: Environmental > Aquatic > Marine > Oceanic | place...
TCTAATGCTATTACTCCTGAGGAAGTTAGATATAATGCATGGCAAGCTAGGCATTTACTTACTGCTGGAGTTCATGGTATTTTACATACCCACACTAGAAGCCCAGAATCGGTCAAGGCTTTTGTGCAAGTTACAAGATATCCGTATCAACAAATTGGTAGAGATTTTATAGGTGAAGGGTTAAGAGGATCAGGAGGTCAAAAAAAACCAGCCGAATTATGGGGATTAGAGCAACATGATTATACAGATATGGCGGATCCATGGCCTATGAATCCTAAGGGTGAATTGATTTTAGGCCTAAAAATAGAGGATAGGCACTGTGTTGCCAATGTAGATGATATCGCAAAAGTACCAGGAATAGCTTTTGCTGAATGGGGACCAGGGGATATGGGAATGAGTTATATGCAGCCAGATGCCCATGATCCTCCTTATCCAGATATTATGAATCAAGCTAGAAATAAAATTAAGTCTGCTTTAGACAAAAATGGAATAGTATTTTATTCAAGTTGGATGGATGAGAGTATGACGCAGGAAGAAAGACTAGATTATATAATAGATGAACTTGGATGTAAGATGGTTGGTATACCAGCAATGCTTTCAAAGGCTGATCAAAAAAATCTGCTTGAGTATGGAAGAAACAAAACAGGAAGAAAAATGCCTGTTTAGAAAAATTCACTTTTTCATATTATTTGGAACTAAATTTTTTTAGTATTATTTTTTTAATTTAAGTAATATATATATATACACTTGCAGAACAACGTAGAAATAAATTAAGATTGAACAATTTTTCAAATATAAATAAATTATCAGGTTTTAAGGATAAGTTTTCTGATTCTTTGATTTATTCAAATAAATTAAGGAAAGACTTTTCAGATTTTGTAGAGAAATGGGGCTACGAACAAGTCAGTACCCCTATACTTGAAAGATCAGACCTTTTTACTAGCAAAACTGGAACTAGCTTAACTAATAATATTTATAGTTTTACAGATCCTTCGGGAGTTGATGTTTCTCTAAGGCCTGATTTTACTTCTTCAATTATGAGAATGATTATAGAAAAAGAAATTGATTATTCTAAAAATTCTATAAGGTTTTCTTATTCTGGGGATATCTTTAGATATAGTCCTAACGAAAATAATTTTATTTCTCAAAATGGAATTGAGTTGATTGGAACCAATAACATAACCTCAGATGTAGAAGTTTTATCTATAGCTATGATATTTTCTAGAAATATGATGTCTGAGGATGTGTTTGTAAGAGTTGGACATGTTGGAATTTTAATGGATATATTTAGATTTTATAAAATCAGTGACAGGGAATCGTTGTTTATACTTCAGAATTTAGATTTTATTTCATCCGAGACATCTATTGAATCTGTTTTTTCAAAGGCTAAAGATTTCGGAATATTTATAAACGATGATTCAGGGACCACTCAGTCAAAAGATTTGTCTGATGTAGAAATATCTAAGATGTTAGATTTTGCATTTTCTAATGATAATAATTTTAAGCAAACTAGAGATAAAGAATCTATTATAAAAGGGATTCTGAATAATTTTGAAAAACAATCTAATTCTAAAAATTTTTCAGAATGTTTATCTACTATATCAAAGCTAATTAATATAGATACTAATTTAGAAGAAGCTATTTCTTTAGCTAATGAAATTCTTGCAGGTGTACCTGTTAAAAAGAATCTTTCAGATTTCTATCAGATTGTAAAAAATCTAGAAAATTATGAAATAGATATCTCAAATATAAAAATTGATTTTGGACTTGTTAGAGAGTGGGGATACTATAGTGGATTCGTATTTGAATTATATTCCAAGGGCTTTGGTGAAAAAAATTCTTTTGGGGGTGGAGGAAGATATGATTTTTCATCTAAATCAGGAGTTATTCCTGCGACAGGATTTGCAATAGATTCTGAGAAAATATTTAATAATTCAATAAGTTTTTCCACAAAAAATATTAAGAAGATTGTTGTTTATGCAAAAAATAATGAAGATTATACTCTAGCCCAAAAAACCTGTTTTGATGAAAGAAATATTGGCAATATAGTAATCTTAGAGACTTCAGAAAAAAATATAGAAGAATTAAGAGTTTGGTCTAAGGAAAACAATTTTTCTGAAATTATTAGTGTAAGTCAAAATAAAATAAATAGGATTGAGGTATAAATTGGAAAATATATCGTTTGCCTTACCAGTATCTGGAGCACTTTATGAAGGAAGTATGGATTTACTAAATAAATGCGACCTTTCTGTTTCTAGATCTAATAATCGTGTTTACACAGCAAAAATCCCCAGTCTAAAAGGATTGGATGTAATGTTCCAAAGGCAATCAGATATTCCTGCTCGCTTGGACTCTAAAGTTGCAGATATAGGGATTGTAGGTTTAGATAGTTTTTATGAATCTAAGTTAGATGATGGAAGTTCAACAGTATTAATTGATAATTTAGGATTTGGAGCATCTGATTTAGTCTTAGCAGTTCCAGAAGCTTGGCTAGATGTTACCAATTTAGTTGATCTTGCAGATTTATCTTTCAAAATGCGAGAAGAAGGAAGAGATTTAAGAATTGCAACTAAGTATCCTCGGTTGGTTTCAAGGTTTCTTAATAATAATTCTATATATTATTTCAATATCGTTGATGCTAGTGGGGGGATTGAAGTTGCCCCATTTATTGGATATGCAGATATGATTTGTGATATTACTGCAACTGGTAATACTCTTAGGCAAAATAGATTAAAGATAATAGATAATGGAATTGTTTTTACTTCTCAAGCTGCTCTTGTTGGTAATATTGAATCATTATCTGAGAAGACTAATTTGGAAAATATTAAGATAGTTATAGAAAAAATTGAAGCATATATGAACTCAAAAAAATACCAAAGAGTTACAGTTAATCTATCGATTACTGATTTAGGTCTTGCAAGTGTGGATGATTTAGAAGCTGTTATTAGCTCAAATACAATTTTACATGGATTAAAAGGGCCATCATTTAGCCATGTATTAACTGGAGAGCCAGGATCATGGATTTCATTAGAATTAATAATTTCAAATGATCAAATTATGCAGTGTGTAGAAGAACTAAGGAAATTAGGTGGGATTAGTATAACTACTTCTGATTTAGATATGATCTTTTATAAAGAATCATTAGGATTTGAAAAATTATCTGAAGCAATTTCTTTATTTGGAGAAAAGATTTGAAGATTATTAAAGATATAAATTTATCTCTAGATTACATAAATAGTCTTAGAGAAAATACTTACTCTAACATCAAGACTAGTGGTAATGATTATTTTAAGAAACAATATTCAGTGGAAGAATATGTAAAAAAAATAATAGAACTAACTAAGTCAAAGGGAGATGATTTTTTATTTGAATTGAGTTCAAAGGTTGATGGTAAAAAATTTGATAATCTACAGATATCGAATAAAGAATTAAAAAAATCAATCGATAAAATTTCTAAAGAAGAAAGGATTCTTATTGAAAATACAATAGACAGGATAGAAGCCTTTCAAAAAAAAACATTGATAAAAAATTGGTTTGATGAAAAATCAGGTTATGGAGAATATGTAAAGCCAGTTGATTCAGTTGGATGTTATATTCCAGGTGGAACAGCCCCGCTAATCTCAACAATATTAATGACAGTTATACCAGCAAAAGTTGCTGGTGTGAAAAATATTTCAATTTCATCTCCAACTATTGGTTCTAGTTTGCCTAATAATATGCTTTTGGCTGCTGCTTATCTTTGTGGAGTAGAAAATTTTTATACATATGGTGGTCCTCAAGCCATCGCTAGTTTGGCAATTGGAACTGAAAATGTTTCTAAAGTTGATATGATATGTGGTCCGGGCAATATATTTGTTATGACAGCAAAAAAACTAGTTTATGGAGAAGTTGGATTAGATGGTATATTTGGTCCAACAGAGACTCTAATAATTGCTGATAATTCTTCTAATATAGATTATGTAGTAGGTGATTTAATGGCACAGGCTGAACATGATGTATTAGCTTTACCTATGATGATTACAGATGATTTAGATTTTGCTAATAAAGCAATTTCTTTTTATAAAAAGAAATTAGAAAAAATGGAAAGAAAAAATATTATTGAAAAATCTATGGATAGAGGATTTATCTCTGTCTTAAAAGATGAAAAAGAAATAATCGAATTAGCTAATCAATTAGCTTCTGAACATTTATCTATTGCTTCTGAAAAAAAGGTTCACTTAGCAGATAAAATAAATTCTGCTGGATCAATTTTCCTTGGTGAAATTTCTTCAGAAGTTTTGGCAGATTATGTTGCGGGGCCTAGCCATGTAATGCCTACAAATGGCTCTGCTAGATATTCTTCTTCCTTATCATCAAGGACTTTTCAGAAAACTATTCCTGTTTTAGCAATTGATAAAAATAGATTTAAAGAAATTTGTAGTGATGCTGAAAAATTAGCTAAACTAGAATCATTACAAGCTCATAGCGAAGCTATTAGTGTAAGAAAAAAAAATTATTTCATGGAGTAAACTTTGAAGCTAGAGGATAATATAAGAAAAATTATTATGCAAATCCCTTCATATGAAGGAGTAGATCCATCCTTAAAATTAGCTGCTGAGTCAGGAATTAAACCTGAAAATATTATCAAACTAAATGCTAATGAAAATCCATTTGGAGATTCTCTAGGATTAGGAAAAAATCTTTCAGATATAAATATACATGAGTATCCTGATCCCAATCAAAAATTATTAAGAGAATCGTTAGTAAATTATACTGGCAATAGATTTGATCAGTTAGTTGCAGGATCTGGTAGTGATGAGTTAATTGATATTCTCATTAGAATATTCTTAAATGAAGGTGATAAATTAATAGATGCAAAACCAACATTTGGAATGTATGAATTTTTTGCAAAAATTCAGGGAGCAGAAGTTATTTCTGTACCAAGGGATAAAGAATTTAACTTAGATTTATCCATGATTTTGGATCAAATTGATGAAAAAACTAAGATGATTTTCTTAGCTTCTCCTAATAATCCAACTGGAAATCTAGCTTCTCTAAATGAAATAAAAACTCTGCTAGAAACAAATTTAATTGTTGTTGTAGATGAAACATATTTTGAATTTTCTAATTTTTCATACTCCAACTTAATAGAAGATTATGAAAACTTAATAATACTGAGATCTTTTTCAAAATGGGCAGGATTGGCTGGCTTAAGAATAGGATATGCAATTTCAAATTCAAAATTAATCGAAAAGATTTTACTTGTAAAGCAACCCTACAATATAAATTCTGCTGCAGAGCATGTTGCAATTAAGGCTATGAAAAATAAAGATGATCTTTTACAAAAAGTGAGGATACTTATAGAACAAAAGGATAATATTTATAATTTCTTAAGTAAATTTGACAGTGTCACTCCATATCCATCTTCTGCCAATTTTATTTTGTGTGACTTTTTAAAAATTGATGCAAATGATGTATTTGAGAAATTAGCTAAAAACGGTATTTTTGTAAGAAAATTTTCTGATAAAAGTATAATGAATTCTTTAAGGATTTCTGCAGGTACTCCTGATCAAACTCGTAAATTATTACGAGTGCTTGAAACAATAATTTAGTGATATAAATAAATATTATGGAAAAACAAAGAATTTCAAAAAAATCTAGAAACACTGGGGAAACTAATATTTCTTTTGAAATAAATATTGATGGAAAAGGCGATTCCTCAATCTCTTCACCAGTTGGAATGCTCAATCATATGTTAGATCAAATTGCTAGACACGGTCTAATTGATATAAAAGCAGATATAAAAGGTGATCTAGAAACAGGCACTCATCATATTATTGAAGATACAGCTATTGTCCTTGGTATGTGTATCGATGAAGCTCTTGGAGATAGATCTGGAATTACAAGAATGGGTGATAAAACATGCTTGTTAGATGAGGCTTTATGTCACGTTGCAATTGACCTTTCTGGCAGAGGTTACTCAGTGATAAATATGGGTGAAAATGATAATGAAGGAGAATTTTCTTTAGATATGGGTAGGCATTTCTATGAGTCTTTATCGGCAAATGGAAGATTTGGTATTCACCTTAGAATGTTAGCTGGAAGCAACTATCATCATATTTTAGAATCATCTTTTAAGACATTTTCTAGAGCTTTAAGAGAAGCTGCATCTTATGATTCAAGAAGAATTGACTCTATTCCTTCAACAAAAGGAACCCTCTAGATCAGGCTATAAGAAAATTTTTCTATTATTGGATTAGATAATAATTTATCTGAAATTTTTTCAGCAATTGTGTTAGCTTTTTCTTCGTTTTCTGATTCAATTTCTAGTATAAATATTTTACCTGATCTTATTGATTTTACATTTTCGAAGCCTATTCTATTTGCAGATTCTGAAATAGTTAAGCCTTGAGGGTCATTTACATTGTCTTTATATAAAATTTTGACTTCAAATTTATAAATCAATTTTTACTCTCATCTAATCCTGCAGTCATTACTTGTCCAAATGCTTCTTCTGATAAAGAACCAGAATGTCTCATATTTATTGTTCCATCACTATTTAAAAAAACCCAGTAGGGAAATGCTGGCAATCCAAAATGTTCAGCTATGGAGTTATTTTCATCATCAAAAATTACTGGTACATTCCAATCTTCCCTTATGAGCCAATCATTTGGAGGATAATTAGGCTTGTTTTTATCAATATGAGTAGCAACAGAAAAAAGGTTGATTGCATTAGGTGAACCATTTTTATCTAACCATTTTTTTATCATTGGTACTTCTCTTTGGCAATGCGAGCACCAATGTGCCAAAAAGACTATAACTGTAGCTTTTTTTTCTTCAAGTCCCACTCTAGTTGTTACTGTTATATTTTCTCCATATAGATTTGTGCCAGTTGGAATTGGGGCAAATGCTCCTACTGCAGCATCTTGTGAACTTCTATTATATTCAGGAAGTTTTCCTCCTTTTATTGAGACATCTGAAAAAGTAAATGAACTACTTGAACAAGAGATTATAAAAATTAATGAGATGATAGTGTAAATTTTTTTCATATTATTTTTTTGATAAGATTTTTTGGTTCACTATTATTAATAATAATCCAAAAAAATTGAAAAAGGCCATTAATGGAATCGATATAAAACCTAATTCCCAAAGATACGGGCTTGAACAATTTACCAAATCACAAGAATCGTCACTTGGAAACCACTGAATGAAGTAGTGATAAACAGAAATAATCATTCCAAGAAATATAAAAGGTAAAGATATGAATATTCCATTTTTATCTTTCTTTAGATAAGTTGTGAGATAAATTATTACTAAAGGAAATAACAAAATTCTTTCGAACCAACAATATTTACAAGGTTCTAAATTTTTTATTTCAGATAAGTATAAACTTGCTATAGTTCCAAATGCAGCAAGAACGAAACAGTATAGTAATACATTCGTTTCATCAAGTTTGAATTTAGAGTGCAAAGAACTTGTAATAAAATTATTTGGATTGAGAAAATTTAAAAGTGTTACTAAAGAGAAAAGTGAAATATAAATCAAGCTTAATATAGCTAAAACTTTTATCTCAATCATGTACTAATTACCTCTAAATGAAGAAAGGGGAGCTCGGTCTTGATAAGCATTGATAAATTCAGTAATTTTTTCCTCATCAAATTCCATTAATCTTAAGTGATGTCTCCATCCAGTAATTATTATTGGGTATTCATCAAAAGCACTATAAGGAGTCATTAAGAATTGAAATTGATTCGTTGGCATTAAGTCAGAAAGTTGTTCTTTTAACTGATCACAAATTTCACCTCCTTCTTTTATTGAAGTTGCTTCTTGATCTATTCTAGAGCAATCATAATGTAATCCAATCCCTCCATGTAATAGATTGGCAACTAAGATTTCATTTGGTAACTGAGTTTCATATTTACCCCAAGGAGCTGGAGATGTGACTCCAACACCAGGAACAGGCCTTTCAAGATCATACCAATATGCCCCTGAAGTTGGAGGTGAAATAGAATAACCATCATGAGGCTCTCCAATCCCAACTTCTTTTCTTTTATCTTCTTTATCAGTTTCAACTGGTCCTTCGAGATTAACTCCTCCACCGCTAATTTTTGAACTATTAGAGCTTGATCCAAGAGCTGGGCTGATAGTCAATCCTAAAATAAATACAAAAGCTAAAATTCCACCAAAGAAATATATAAAAAATCTTTTTCTTCTTTTTTTCTCTTTGTTTTTTTCACGCCTCTCATTAGTTATTTGAGATTTGCTCATTCCTTTTCTATGTTTAGGTCTTGAAGTTGTAATTTTTTTTTCCTTAATTTTTTTTTACTATTCTAGATTATCATTAGTAATAATTTCATAGATATCTAAATACCTTTTTAATGTGTTTTTTATTACACTATCAGGTAAATCAGGAGGAGGAGGAGTCTTATCCCATACTTGATCATTTAGCCAATTTCTTAAGAATTGCTTATCAAATGGATCAGGAGAATAGCCTAATTTATAATCACTAGATTTCCAAAATCTACTTGAATCTGGAGTTAAAACTTCATCAATTAAGACTATTTGATCATCAATAAAACCAAATTCAAATTTTGTATCAGCAAGTAAAATTCCTTTATTTTCACAAAATTTAGCAGCCTTAGAATATAAATTAATCGATAAATTTTCTAACTTTGAGTAAATTTCAGAACCTACCAAATTTTTACCTTCCGCTTCAGATAATGCTTCATCATGACCTTCCTCAGCTTTTGTAGAAGGGGTAAATATAGGAGTATTAAATTTTTCAGCTTCTAAAAGGTTTCCCATAATTGGTTTGAAATTTACGCTATTTCTAGATTTATACTCATTCCAAGCACTTCCAGTAATAAATCCTCTAACAACACATTCCATATCTATCCTTTTAGCCTTCTTAACTACAGTCGATCTTTTTAATATTTCTAAGTCAAAAATTTCATCATAATTTGTATTTGAGAAATCAAAATCTACTGCTTTAGAAATAAAGTGTGTGTTGTAATTACTAAAAAAATCAAACCAAAACGAACTTAAGTTATTTAACACAATACCTTTGCCAGGAACTGTTTGTTCCATTATTACATCGAAAGCTGAAATTCTGTCAGTTGCTACGAAGAGTAGCTTATCCTCATCAATTTCATATATATCTCTAACTTTACCTGAATGAATTTTGTTCTTTAAGTTAGTATGCTTTATAGATTTAGAATTCATTCTAATCGATTTTCCATCCCAATGAAATAAATTGCTGTTTGGTATATCTTAGGTAGAATTCAAAATCAAAAATTTCAAGTATTTCTTCTTTACTCAATCTATTAGAAATAACTTCATTTTCTAGACAAAGAGTTTCTAGATTTATATTTTTATCTGCACTTTTCATAGATAGCGATTGAACTAAATCATATGATTTGTTTTTATCAAGCCCTGATTCGATAAGTTTAAGCATTACTCGAGGTGAAAAAATTAGACCATTTGCTTTATTAAGATTTTCTAACATTTTATCTCTATTTACGAATAGATCTGAGATTATTTGGTTTGATAGATAAATTATATAGTCTAATGCTATAGATGAATCGGGAAGAATTATTCTTTCAGCAGAAGAATGAGAAATATCTCTCTCATGCCATAAAGGAACATTTTCTAATGAAGCAATACTATTTGATCGAATAATCCTTGATAGGCCACATATTCTTTCGGATAGTTCTGGATTTCTTTTATGAGGCATAGAAGAAGATCCCTTAGTAACAAAACCTTTTTTACCAAATGGTTCTCTTGCTTCATCCACTTCGCTTCTTTGCAGATGCCTTATTTCTAAAGCAAGTTTTTCTAAAGAACTGGCAATTAACGCCAAATTCTGTGAATATTCTGCGTGAATATCTCTTTGGATTACTTGATTTGTTATATTTGCTGGCTCCAAATTTAGTTTTTTAGCAACTTTTTGTTCAAGTTCTGGAGAAACTGTGGCATAGGAACCGACTGGCCCTGAAATCATACAAATTGAAGCTCTTTTTTTTGTTTCCATTAGTCTATCTTTATGCCTTCTAAGTTCATCCCAAAAAATAGCTAATTTTGCTCCAAAACTCATTGGCTCGGCATGCATACCGTGAGATCTTCCTACGCAAGGAGTATTGATTTCCTCTATGGCTTTAGACTTTATAGAATTCATTAATTCTTCTATTTCATCGATCAAGTGATCTATGGAAGATCTTAATTGTAGACTTAAGGCTGTATCTTTTACATCATTGGATGTTATTCCATGGTGAATCCAACGTGACTCTTTTCCAACATTTTCAGAAATAGATTTTACAAAAGAAACTATATCATGCTTAGTTTCTTCAAAAAATTTATTATAACTCTCCATATTAAAAGTGAGGTTTTTAAGCTTCTTTAGATCTTCTTTAGGTATTATTCCTAATTCATTCCACGCTTCACAAGTTGCAATCTCAACTTGAAGCCAATGATTATACATGCTTTCTTCAGACCAAATCTTAGAAATTTTTTCTCTTGAATATCTAGGAATCAATATAACTTCCTTTAAGCTTATTTATATATTCCATTATTTTTTTGAAGCTATTAAACTTAGTTGCAGAAATATTTTCTTCTAAGCATCTATTATATAACGGATTCAAAGCAAAAATTTTATCGCATTTTTGTGAAGCACACAAATCTGTTGTGACTCCATCTCCAACATAAATAACAAAATTATCTTTCATTTTCTTTTCTACAGTCTCACATTTACAAATACCCCATTGCATGGAGCATGATTTTTTGAAGGATTTAGAGTAATCAAATTCCAAATTGTTAGATTTATCTCTTTTCATATCTGCGGCTATTATTTCTAAACTTGTAAAGTTTTCGACAACTGGTTGAATATAATTTTTTAATCCTGAACTTAGAATTGTGATTTTTATTTTATTTGTAGTGCAATATTTATAAAGATCGCTAAATCCTTCACGAACTTTCACGTTATTTCTTGAGTAGTTTTCAAGTTCCTCAAAAGATGTGTTTTCAAGAGATTTTTCAAAAGATTTTTCTTGATAGATTTTGAAAGATATTTCCTTGTATTTATACTGATTTGAAATTTTTTCATATTCATTAGGTGAAAATCTATTTAAAACAACTCTTGCTGCATTTTCTTCAACTAATGTATCGTCAAAATCTATTATTAATGAGATATCTTTTTTATTCATTATTTTCGGCTCTTAGACCAATATCTTTTCTGTAAAATGATCCCTCAAATTTAATTTTATCTATTTCTTTATAAATATTTGATCTAGATTTCATGATATTTTCATCTAAATTTGATAATACTAAAACTCTTCCACCGTCAGTAATGATTTTATTTTCGGTTTTTTTTGTCCCTGCATGAAACAATAAATTATATTTAATTTTATCTATTCCAGATATTTCTAAACCTTTTTTGTAAGAATTAGGATAACCACCTGAGCATAAAACAACACATACACCTTTTTTATTTTTCCAACTAACTTTTTTACTATCAAATTTTTGATTGGCAATATCTAGAAAAACTTCCGATAAATTTCCTTGAAACATAGGCATTATCAACTCACATTCTGGATCACCAAATCTACAGTTAAATTCTATAACTTGGGGTCCTGATTCAGTTATCATTATCCCTGCATAAAGAATACCTTGAAATGGTGTTTGATTTTTATTCATGGAATTTAGTGTAGGGGAAATGATTTTGTTAATTATCTGATTACTTAGTGATTCATCCCAAAATTCAGGTGGGGTATAGCATCCCATACCTCCAGTATTTGGCCCTATATCATTATCATGAACTCTTTTATAATCACAAATTGCTATTGGGCTAGAAAAATTTGTTCCGTCAGTAAAAGAAAAAACACTAACTTCAGGCCCATAAATCCTATCTTCTAGCAAAATCATTTCACCTGAAGCACCTAGTTTTTTTTCAACTAATAGCATTTTTATTATTTCTTCCATTTCTTCATTTGAACTGGGTAAAAAAACTCCTTTTCCTGCAGCTAATCCATCAGCTTTTATAACTAGATTATTGAAACCTTTATTCTTTCCATATGAAATAGCTTTTTCTGCATTATTAAAAAATTCTGCATAAGCGGTTGGAATATTGTTATCGAGCATTAATTTTTTTGAAAATATTTTAGATGATTCTATTTGAGATGCACTTTTTGTAGGCCCAAATACTTTTATATTTTCATCAGATAAGACATCAGTTATACCATTACTAAGAGGGCCTTCAGGTCCAATAACTACTAAATCTGGATTGTTTTCGATAATTATTTCCCTTATTTGTGCAATATCTTCAATATCTACCTGAATAGTTTTAGCAATTTCTGACACACCTGCATTTTGACCTAAGCATATGATTTCATCAACATTAATATCTTTGGATAATCTCCAAATAATTGCATGCTCTCTTGCACCTGATCCAACTACCAATACTTTCATTAATAAATTTACCTTAATTATTAATATTATTTCTTAATATTATTCCCACTCAATTGTTCCCGGAGGTTTTGATGTTATGTCATAAACCACTCTATTTATTCCTTCAACTTCATTAATTATTCTCGAAGAAACAGAAGAAAGAACTTCATAAGGAATTTTAGACCAATCTGCGGTCATGGCATCTTTTGAATTTACAGCTCGTATTGCTACACAATTTTGATACGTTCTATTATCTCCCATAACTCCAACACTTTGAGTATTAGTCAAAACTGCAAAGGCTTGCCATATTTTATGATACAAACCTGCTTTCTTAATTTCATCTATAAAAATATGATCAGCTTCTCTTAATATATTTAATTTTTCTTCTGTTATTTCACCCATTATTCTTATAGCTAATCCTGGTCCTGGAAAAGGGTGTCTTTCAATTATTTCTTTGTTGATTCCTAATTCATAACCAATTTCTCTAACCTCATCCTTAAAATGCAACCTAAGAGGTTCGATAAGTTTTAGCTTCATTTTGTCAGGAAGTCCTCCTACGTTATGATGGCTCTTAATAACTGCTTGATGCCCAGATTTTATGACCGCAGATTCAACTACATCAGAATAAAGAGTACCTTGAGCTAAGTATTTTACATTTTTGATTTTTTTTGCTTCTTTTTCAAAAACATTAATGAATTCTTTGCCTATTATTTTTCTCTTTTCTTCTGGGTCAATAATGTTCCTTAATTTATATAGAAAATTTTCACTTGCATTTACTTTAACGATGTTTAGCCCAAGTCCTTTTTGAAGAAAATTCATTACATCTTCTGATTCACCTTTTCTTAGTAACCCATTGTCAACAAATATAGACGTCAAATTATTTCCTATGGCTTTATGAATTAAAGTGGCAGTTATACTTGAGTCAACACCACCTGAGATTCCGCATATAACTTTGCTGTTGCCAATCTCTTTTCTAATATTTTCAATAGATTTATTTATAAAATTTTTAGCGCTCCAATTATCTGAGATATTACATATATCTAAGGCAAAGTTTTTGAGTATTTCTTTTCCATAATCTGTATTATCAACTTCTGGATGAAACTGAACTCCATAAAATAAATCTTTCTCGAAAGCAGCGCAGAAAGAATTATCAGTTTTAGCCACTATTTGAAAGTCGTCAGGGAGATCGATTACTTTATCACCATGACTCATCCAGACATTACTTTTTTTTGGGATACCATTAAATAATTTTGAAGAGTCTAATATGTTTAATATTGAGTTACCGTATTCTCTTTTGGGAGTTTTTTTGACTTTACCTTGATGATTTATTGCTATTAATTGCATTCCATAACAAATACCTAAAATAGGAAGTTTACTCTCCATAACCCATCCTGGTAGATCAGGCGAATTCTCTTCAAACACACTATTTGGTCCACCAGATAAAATAAAACCTTTAATGTTTCTTTCATCGAAAAATGATTTGTCAATTTCTGGATAAACCAAATCACAAAATACATTTATCTCTCTTAGCCTTCTAGATATAAGCCTTGTGTATTGTGATCCATAATCAAAAACTACAATTGTATCTTGCTTCAAATCGAACTCAATTAAATTTTTATATAAAATTATAGGATAAAGGTAAAAATTTAAAATTTGAAGACAGAAAAAAATAAAAATATATTAATAGACGAAATAGTTTCAGAGTTATCTAATGGAGGTGTTTGTATTTTACCTACAGATACCTATTATTCTTTATCTGTAATTGCAGATAAACCTTCTGCAATTAGTAATTTATTTGAAATAAAGGAAAGGGACTTAAGCAAACCGGTTCCTATACTTATTTCAAGCTTGCTTGATGTTGAAAAATATTGTGACATATCTAGCGAGCCTCTTCAAAAGCTAGCCAAAAGTTTTTGGCCAGGTCCCTTAACAATAGTGTTACCTCTTATTAACGAGTTTCCTAAAGAGATAAATAATGGATCGGGGTTTTTAGGGGTTAGGGTACCAAATCATAGTTTTACTCAAAAAGTCATTGAATCTTTAGGTAAACCTATAACTGGTACCTCTGCAAATATAAGTAATGTTGCTCCAACAAAAGACTTAAATGAAATAAAAGATACATTTAGCAAAAAAGTTTCTATAATTGCAGAAGTAGATTGTGGCCCGGAAAATCTATCTTCTACCGTTATAAAGATTGACAATAATAAATCAGGAATAGATATTTTAAGAGAAGGCCCTATAAGTTTGGAAAAAATTAAAAAAGTAATTAATTTATAAAGATTAAATGAAAAATTTCGTACCAACTCTATCTTCTTTGCTTGATAAAGAAAATCTTGGTTTATATCAAATGATGAAATATCATTTTGGTATAGATAATTTACAAGATTCTAATTCTTCACATAACTTTCCTCTTGGAGTCATATCTGAATTATTTTGTAATCATTTTAGTATTGATTTGAAAAATTCAAACCTAATTTCTTCTTCACTTGAATTATTAAATGCTTCATTTGAAGTTCATGAAGATGTCAGAAATGGTAATACTGAAAGATTTAGTAAAGAATCTCTATGGTGGAAATATGGTCCAGCTCAGGCAATAAATGTAGGAGATGGATTTCAAGCATTATCAAGATCTGTGATTCTAGAAATTTCTGATAACTTAGATGATTATAAAGAATTACTAAAAATCATTTCTAAATTTGACTCAAGTATTATAAAAATTTGTGAATCTGAAAACTTTGAACTTGATCTTCAAGAAAAACCAGTTACAACAACAGAAGACTATCTAAGTGTTGCTGAAAATAAGTTTGGAACTTTGTTAGGATTAGCTATTTCTATACCTTTAATAATTAGTAAATCAAAATCTGAAAATTATAATGAAATTGCTAAGAATCTTATGATTTATGAAAAAATCAGACAAGATGTTGAGTTCTTAAGTGATGAATCACCCCATGATTCAGCAAAATTTGGAGGAATATTATCGAAAAATAAACCTCTTCCAGTAATTTTGATATTCGAAAAAGGAAACGCAACCCAAAAAAGAAAAATCGGAGAAATTTATCTCGATAGGATTATTGATCCTAAAAAAGTACCCGAAATAAAAAATCTTTGTATTGAATTGGATACAATCAATGATTCAAATATTATCGCAGAGCAGTACAAAGAAAAAACTGATCTTAAATTAGATGAATTAGGTTTTTCAGATTCATCTAAAAATGAGATATATAAAAATTTGAGTTATTTATAAAAAAAAATGGTAAGAATTAAGAGTATAGTTGGTAATAATTTTTCAGGTAAAACTTGTATCTTAAGATTGGATTTAAATATTCCTTTGTCAGAAGATGGAGAAATTTTAGATGATACTAGGATCCTCGAGAGTATCCCAACGATAGATTATCTAATAAACCAATCAGCAAAAGTTATTATAATTTCTCATATAGGGAGGCCAAAAGGAAAGTTTAATAAAAATTACTCTTTTAAGCCTCTTATTCAGGATATTAGTAAAAGAATAAATAGAGAAATTTTTTTTATTGAACACAAGAATCAATCTAAAATTTCAACTATTTTAGATTCTCAGCCAAGTGGAACTTTATTCTTATTAGATAATGTTAGATTTAATGAGGGTGAAGAAAATAGTAATCCTGATTTTATCGACTTTCTTTCTTCGTTTTCTGATGTATTTATAAATGATGGATTTGGCACAATTCATCGTAACCATTCATCCATAACTGGAATTACAAACAAACTGCCATCATTCGGTGGAATACTCCTAGAAAAAGAAATTATAAATATTACTGAGTGCATCAGTGCTAAATCATCAAACTCTACAGCTATACTTGGAGGCTCAAAAATTAGTGATAAAATTCCAATAATAGAGAATCTTTCAAATAACTTTGAAAAAGTAATCATAACGGGGGGTATGATTAGACCCTTTTTAATTGCAAGTGACAAATTAAAACAAAAAAATATTTCAGAAATAAAGGAAGAAATATTCTACGCTGAAAAAATATTACAAAAACATTCTCAAATATATGTTCCTGAACAACTTGTATGTTCTGAAAATATAAACGAAGAGCCAATAATTTTGCATTCAAGTCAGATAAATGATTCAGATCTAATCTTTGATATAGGGCCTAATTCGATTGATGATATTGGTAAGATGATTTTAGAATCAGACAAAATAATTTGGAATGGTCCTCCAGGTGTTTATGAAAATAAAAATTTTAGTAATGGAACCAAAAAACTAATCAACTTTATAGTAAACTCTAAATCAAAACTCAAAGTTGCAGGAGGAGGCTCAACTGTTGCTTCTATAAACTACTACAAAGCATCAGATTATTTCTCACATATTTCAACTGGAGGAGGAGCATTCCTAAGATTACTAGAAGGGAAATTTTTAGAAGGGATTGAGGTTCTCAAGGATGAGTAAATTTTATATTCTAGCAAATTTGAAAATGAATAAGTCTTTTGATCAAAGTGTGAAATACTTAGAATCTTTGTCTAAAAAAGTTACAAATTATGATGACGAAATTATATTATTTCCTTCAAATATATCTCTAGAATATTTTTCTAGAAATATAGGAAAATTTAAATTAGGAATACAAGATTTAGACTATAGAAATGAAGGGCAGGGAACAGGTTCAATTGCTGCTTCTCAAGTTAAGAATTTATGTGATTATTCTTTGATAGGTCATTCAGAAAGAAGGCAACATTTTTTTGAAAATGATGAAATTATATCTAGAAAAATCAATATTTCTCAAAAAAATAATATAACTCCTGTTTTGTGTGTAGGAGAAGATTTAGATACAAGAAATAAAGGTTTTTCAGAGGTTGAAAAATTTATTTCAAATCAAATAAATAAAGCAATCTCTGAAGAAACTGATTTAAGAAATATTATGATTGCATATGAACCAATTTGGGCAATTGGAACTGGTAAATCTGCATCGATAATTGATATTGAAGAAGTGATACTAATTATTAAAAATTGTTTAGAAAAAATTTCTAAACAATTTATTGTTCCAATTCTTTATGGTGGAAGTGTAAGTGAAAAAAATTCAGAAGAATTTAGAAAAAGCAAAAAAATCAATGGTATATTAGTTGGAAGTGCAAGCCTAGATTCAGAAATATTATCAAAAATAATAAATTATGGGTAAATGAGAGAAAAAAAAATAATTTCTATTGTAGGACCTACTGCATCTGGTAAATCTGATTTAGCTATAAGTATTGCTCAAAAATACAAACTCTCAATAATTAATTCTGATTCAAAGCTTCTATATAAAGGACTTAATATTGGAACAGCAAAACCTTCGATTGAAGAACTTAATAAAACTAAGCATTATATGGTAAATATTCTTCAACCCGATGAATCAAGCAATCTGTTATGGTTTCTTGAAAATTGTAGAAGGATTATTGAAAAACTAGACAGTGTTCCAATACTTGTAGGAGGTACTGGTCAATATACTTGGGGAATTTTAGAAGGTTGGGATCCACCCCAAATTGAGCCTGATTTTAATCTTAGAGAAAAGTTGGAGCAAGAAATTTCTGATTTGGGGATCAATCAAGTAATTGAAAAATATTCAAAAATTTACCCACTCTTTGAAAATAAAGATTTGGAAAACCCAAGAAGATTAATAAGAATAATTGAAAGATATAAATCTGGTTATACAGATTCACCTAGAAGAAGAATAAAAAATAATAATTTAGAAAGCTTAATTTTGGGTATAAAAATAGATAGAGAAAGAACTGATATGCTAATAAAATCTAGGATAAAAAAGATGATAGATTTTGGATGGATAGAAGAAGTAAATCAATTATTAAAAAATGGCATAAAAAAATCCTCACCAGCTATGACCTCCATAGGATACAAAGAAGTAGTTAGTTATATCGAAGGAGAGTACGATAAAAATCAACTAGAAGAAAAAATATTCATTTCAACAAGAAAGTTAATGCGTCATCAAGATAATTGGTTTAAGAAAAGTGATAAAAGAATTAAATGGATAGATTTTGATAATTCTTTTGATCTTGCGGATAATATAATATCCGAATGGTTATCAAAAAATTAGGAGAATAAATGTTACCATTTGTTAAGCTTCAAGGTGCTGGAAATGATTATATAGCCTTAGATGGAAGGAATAAAAATTATGACTGGAATCAACTCTCTTTAGATATGAGCAAACCTGCTTTTGGAGTTGGATCAGATGGGATAGTAGTAGTTTTTGAAAGTGAAACAGCTGATATCAGAATGAGAATTTATAACCCAGATGGCTCTGAAGCTGAAATTAGTGGTAATGGAATTAGATTATTTACTAAATTCGTCATTGACTCTAAAATAATTTCTCCTAATAAAGAGTCAATAAAAATTGAAACTGGAGATGGCATTAAGACTGTTTATCCAAAAATTCAAGATGATAAAGTTATATCATCTCGAGTTGAAATGGGAGTTCCAAATTTTGTTGCCAGCAAAATTCCTATAAGTGTACCTTCAATTAGTGATAATGATTCTCCTAAATTCCCTCTTGAAATTCTAGGGAAAAAATTAGATATTACCTGCCTTTCAATAGGTAATCCTCATGCAGTAATTATAATTGATGAAAATGTTGAAGATTTCCCATTAGTAGAAATTGGTACTATTGTTGAGAAACATGAATATTTCCCAAACAGAATAAATTTTGAAATTGTTAATATTTTGTCAAGAAATAAAATAAGAGCTAGGATTTTTGAAAGAGGAGCAGGAGAAACACTTTCCTCAGGTACTGGTAGCACTGCATCTGCTAGTGCTGCGCGTTATAATGGACTAGTTGATGATAATGTAGAAGTTATTTTGGATGGTGGAAGCTTGAATATTTCATGGGATAAAAATGATATGGCAATGCTTGAAGGCCCAAGTGAAGAAGTTTTTTCTGGAATTTGGCCTCATTAATAAAAGGAGTTTTTTATGAAATTAGCTAAAAGAGTACAAAATTTACCACCCTATCTTTTTGTAGGAATTTCTAGAGCTATAGCTAAGAAAAAAGAAGAGGGCATAGAAGTGATTTCGTTTGGAATAGGGGATCCTGATATTCCAACCCCTAATACAGTTCTAGATAGACTAAAGAAAGCTTCAGATAATCCTGTTCATCATCGATATCCAGAATCAGAAGGCTTACCTGAGTTTAGGCAAGCTGTTTCTAAATTTTATAAGGATCGTTTTAACGTTAATTTAAGTTACGAAACAGAAATTATAAACTTAATTGGAGCAAAGGAAGGTATTGCTCATGCTCCGTTATGTTTTATTGATCCTGGTGATATTGCACTCGTTCCTAATCCTGCATATCCTGTTTACGAAATTGGAACAATGTTTGCTGGAGGAGAGACTGTTTTTGTTGATCTTTTAGAAAAAAATGAATTTCTTGTAGATTTCACTTCTATAGATACACAAGTTGCGAAAGATGCAAAAATGCTTTGGATAAATTATCCTAATAATCCAACAGGAGCTATTGCTAATCTAGAATTCTTTACAGAAGCAGTTGAATTTTGTAAAGAATTCGATATTGCACTAATGCATGACGCATGTTACACCGAGGTTACATATGACGGATATGTCGCTCCAAGCTTACTTGAGGTCCCTGGAGCTATGGATATTGCAATTGAATTTCATTCTCTATCTAAAACTGCAAATATGACAGGATGGAGAGTAGGAAGTGCAGCAGGAAATCCTGATTTAATAAATGCCTTAATGAGAGTAAAATCAAATATTGATTCAGGCTTATCACAAGCTATACAAGAAATGGGCATAGAGGCCTTATCTCTATCACAAGAATGGCTTGATAGTAATAATGATATTTATAAGAAAAGGCGTGATAAAGTTGTTTCAACCTTGAAAGAAATCGGCCTTGATGCTTTAGCTCCAAAGGCTACTCTTTATATATGGACTAAAGTCCCTGAGGGATACACATCCGCTTCATTCACAGAGAGGCTTCTTGAAGATGTCAATGTTGTTGTTACTCCAGGTAACGGATATGGATCTGCAGGTGAGGGATATATTCGACTTTCATTGACTATTCCGGATGATCAAATCGATGAAGGATTAAGAAGACTTTCACAATTTACAGTCAGTTAATTTGAAAAGCTACAAAACAGAAATTATAAAAGAAAGAGCATTATTGATCGCTGCTGATCAAAAAAAGAAATGCTCAAAAAGAAAAATAAAAGAATCACTATCTGAACTAAAAAACTTATGTATATCAGCTGGTGCAGAACCTGTATTAGAATTATCTCAATTATTAGATAAGCCAATTAATACCTATATAGGATCAGGTAAAATTTCAGAAGTTAAGAATTTAATTAAACAATTAGATATAGACCTTTGTATATTTGACGATGAGCTTAATCCTAGTACTCAAAGAGATCTTGAAAATAAATTAAAAGTAAAAGTCATAGATAGAACAGCGCTAATCCTAGATATATTTTCAAAAAGAGCTCAAAGTCACGAAGGAAAGCTCCAAGTTGAATTAGCCCAATCTGAATATCTGTTACCTAGATTAGCTGGTCAATGGTCTCATTTGGAGAGACTTGGAGGAGGAATTGGAACAAGGGGGCCTGGAGAAACTCAGATTGAAACAGATAGACGTTTAGTTAGAGATAAAATAAAGCGAGTTAAGGCAGGGATGAAAAAAATAGAAAATACTCGTACATCCCAAAGAAGTAAAAGAATAAATAATAACATAATCAATTATTCTTTAGTTGGATATACTAACTCAGGTAAAAGTTTGTTATTTAATAGACTTGTTAAATCAAATATATTATCCAGAAATCAATTATTTTCTACGTTAGATACCACAACTAGAAAATTTTACTTAAATCAGAGTATTTCTTCAACTATTTCAGATACTGTTGGATTTATAAACAAATTACCTACAATTTTAGTAGAGTCTTTTAAATCTACCCTAGAAGAAGCTATCAATGCAGATGTTTTGCTACATGTAGTAGATTTTGCATCAGATGATTATCTAGAAAAAATAAATACTGTTGATAATATATTAGAAGATCTAGGATTAGCCGAAGTACCTAAATTATTAATAAAAAATAAAATTGATCTTTTAGATAATTTTGATGAAATCATTGATTTAGATGCTAGTTATTTGGCACAGATATCAACTTCAGCTAAAGAAGGTTTAGGGTTAGAGGAATTAAGACAAGGCTTAATTACCTCGGCTGCTATTATACAAAATGAAAAAAGCTATATATTCATTTAAGTAGTGCATATATAATTGGCACACTTATTATTGCGCACTATATTAGTTATGTAAAATATATACTTGAATTTTATCGTTAGCCACTAAATCCTCCAGGTGCATAGTCAAGTTTAACTCCAGCTCTATCAGCTATAATCTTTCTTACTATCCCAGAATTCTTTTTGCCCCATCCATTGTTCATTGCTTCAATTACTTTTTGTTCAATTATATTTGCCATGTCCATTGGAACTTTATTTTCTCTACCCATTTCGCATGCTAATCTAACATCTTTCGCAGCTAATTCTAGGAAGAATGACATCTCATTTCCTTCAAAATTATATTCTTTAGCTTCTTTCCAGTTATCAAAAGGAGGATTCTTTGCAGATGCACATCGTGAAATAGCATCAATTAAGGTATCAAGATCCATACCAGCTTTTACTCCAGAAGTTAGTACTTCAGTAGTTATTCCGAGTAACAAAGCACTAAATAGCTGATGAGATAGCTTACAGATAGTACCACTTCCTACTGGACCGCAATAAATGGCCTTATCTCCCATAGCATCAAGAGTTGGTTTTATCTTATTATATGTAGATTCTTCCCCACCAACCATTATAGACATATCTTTATTCATAGCTCCAATAACTCCGCCACTAACAGGACAATCTAAAAATTCCACACCTTTTTCATTAAATAATTTGTGTAGTTTCTTTACCATTGCTAGAGAATTTGTTGATACATCTAGAACGACACTATTTTTCTTTACAGATTCTATAATTCCGGATTCACCAATAGAGACCTTTTCAACATCCTGAGGCATAGGCAAACTCATGAAAACAACATCTTTATCTTTTGCACATTCAGCAGGTGTTTCAGCCCAAATCCCACCGTCTTCTAAAATATCTATTGCTGCCTCTTGATTGAGATCACAAACTGTAAATTCACTAACATGTTCTTGTATATGCTTAGCCATAGGTTTTCCCATGTTTCCAACGCCAATCCACCCTACTTTCATAATTCCTCACTTACTATTGAATAAAATAATATAATAGATTTTGTTTTTGATTTTAGGAATATGTGTATTTAAGTAAACTTAATAAGAATATTTATTAAAGTTTAAGGCTTCTTTTTTAAAACTAAAGATTCCATTTTTATTCTCAATCGACTTCCAATGTTTTTTGACATGCTGAATTTCTCGACTATTTGAATCAAAATCATTTTCTCTTGCACAATTATCAAAAAGACTAGAATCCATTATTGAATTTTCTGAAAGAAGATTTAACTTAGTCATTAATAATAGTGCTGCTGCTCCCCATTTATCTGGTTGCCCTATTAATTCATCTTCAGATAAATCTCTAATATCATATGCCATTCTTAATATTTCACTATTGATATTTTTCTTTGATTCTTTAGCTAAAATAGAAGTAGAAAAATAGTGAGCTCCTCCTTCAACAAACCAAATTGAGTTTGATTGAGAAAAATCTCCATTAATGTTGCATTGATCTAAATCATTTTGTTGAGCATGATAATACTCATGAATAAAGGTATTTTTGAAATCATTTTGACTAGAAGCTAAACCAGATTCTTGGGGAATAGCTATTGCAATAATCCTCAAATTTTTACATTCAGCTGATTGAGTTGATAAATCTGCTCCATATCTAATCCATTGTTCGAAATCAGTTACAACAACACTTGGTTCAAGTTTTCTTTCAGTACATTTATTCGTATTGTTTTGCATCCAAGTATCCATATTAGTCAATATATGACTTATTTCTTCCTCGCTTAATAAAACTTCGTGTTCATTTACGTATTTACCTCTCACCATTGACTCTTTATCTAAACTTCTTCCTATTGGATAAATAAAACTAAAGATTGCTTTATTTTCTTTATGGCTGAGCTTGTTATAACTAGTATTTTCCCAACTTAATATATCTTCATCATTATATTTTGATAAATTTATTAGAACTGAGTGATTTCTTGGATATTGAATGCGTGATTTGGTAGGTGGAATAGAAGTCGCAGTAGGTGGAACTGAAGTAGCAGTAGGCGGAACAGAAGTAGCAGTAGGCGGAACAGAAGTAGCAGTAGGCGGAACAGAAGTTGAAGTAGGCGGAACAGAAGTTGAAGTAGGCGGAACAGTTGTAGCCTGTTCTATTTTAGCCTTAGTTATTTCTTTGGTAGAAGGACTATCCTTAATAGATTCTTTTTCAATAATTGAAACTTCCTCAGGTTTTGTATCTCCTTCTTGTAAATTACTTAAGTTTGAAGATATGGTTTCTTCAATAGATGAACAAGATAGTAAAGATACAAAAAAAATAGCAAAAAAAATTTTTGTTCTAATTATTTTCAATATGTTAATATTATTCACCAGCTGTAGGATCACTTATCCCCTTTACTTCTTCTATTTGATTTGCTGGGGCGCCTAATCTTTCTGCATGTTCCTTAACAAGTTCTTTATTGTCAGCTATATAAACACAATAAACTTTATCTTGTGTGGTGTAGCTATGTTGCCAATGAATATTTTTGCCTTCATCGTTCATTTCTTTTAAGACTTTATTTGAAGCAGTAGCTCCAGAATTACCTGTTCTGTCTCCAGCTCCTTCAATATTACGTTCAATTATATACTTTGGCATAAATTAGACCTTTCAATTGTTATAGTTTATTTTTACTTAAGTTTATAACTCTTTTTTCTTCTCATGAACTATAATTAAGTAGTAATGTGAGAAATTTCAATGCAAAATCAATTTAAAAATTTTAATAATATCTTAATTATGGTTATTTTAGCCATAGTATTTTTTGTTTTAGGATTTTTCATAAATGACTATATATCAGAAGATAATTTATTAACTGAAAATAATAAAGAAATTGTTTTCGAAAACACTGAAAGACCAAATTCAGTTCCTGAAAATATCAAAGCATTTTGGGAGGCCTATGATTTTATTAATGATTCATATTTTGACAGAACTAGAATTGATGATGAGAAAATTACAGATGAAACAGTAAAGACTCTAATCAGAACCCTGGATGACAAACACTCAACTTATGTATCTCCTGAAAAATGGCAAATCGCTAGCTCAGACCTTACAGGATCTTATCAAGGGATAGGTGCATATGTTGATATGGCAAATGATCAGTCATCTGTTGTGATTGTTTCACCTATTTCTGGAGGTCCTGCTGAAGCTGTAGGAATAAAAGGTGGTGATAAAATAATCAAGGTTGATGGAGTAAGTATAATTGGAATGACTCTAACTGAGGCTATTAATCTTATTAGAGGACCAGAAGGAACTTCAGTATTATTAACTATTGAGAGATTGGGTGACTTTGAGCCAATTGAGATTAAAGTTACTAGAGCTAAAATAGAACAACCAAGTGTAAACTCTGATCTAGTTCCAGATACAAAATATGTAAAAATTAGAATCAATCAATACACTGAATCTACTCCTAAGGAATTATCTGATGCATTTACTGAAGCAATTAATGAAGAAAATGCACAGGGAATAATATTAGATTTAAGAAATAATCCTGGTGGATTACTAGGATCAGCTGTAGATTCAACAAGTTTATTTTTAGATTCAGGCGTAGTAACTTTTGAAATAGATGCTAAGGGTAGAAAGACTTTATGGAATGTAAATGGAGAAATCGGTAAGTTCTCTAAAATACCGATGGTGACACTTGTTAATGGTAACTCAGCTAGTGGATCAGAAGTTATGGCAGGAGCCCTTCAAGATTACGGTAGAAGTGTAGTTATAGGAGAAAAGACTTACGGGAAAGGTAGTGTGAGTCTAGTTCGAAGCTTATCAAATGGAGGAGGAATGTTTCTTACTAATGCTCATTGGTTTACTCCCAACGGAAGAGCAATACATGATATAGGAATTGATCCTGATGTAGTAGTTGAATTACCTGATGCTTCATCTAAAGCAGCAGATTTCTATGACAATCAAATAGAAGCAGCAATAACTCAGCTAAATTTCGAGACTAAGGATTAATAAAATGTCTTTAGCAAGAAACAGAAAAGCTTATTATGATTATGAAATACTAGACAAATTCGAAGCAGGTTTAGTTCTAAACGGACCTGAAATAAAATCAATTAGGAATAGTAATGTTTCTATAGCTGAATCAAGAGTGATTATAAATAAGGGAGAAGCATGGTTAATAGGATGCCATGTTGCAGAATATAAATTTGATTCATCATCGGATTCATATGATCCAATAAGAGAAAGAAAACTTTTACTACATAGGAATCAAATTGATAAATTAGGCGGTGCAAAAACACAAAAAGGATTAACTATAATCCCTTTGTCTATATATCTTAAAAGAAATCTTGTAAAAATCGAAATTGCTTTAGCTAGAGGTAAAAAGAAGTTTGATAAAAGAGCTTCTATTAAGGAGAAGGATTCTAATAGAACAATCTCAAGAATTTTGAAAAACAAGAATTCTTGAAGTAAACTTAACTATGTAATATGGGGACGAGTGGGTTCGACAGGGAATGGATCTTTAAGTCGCAGGTCGTGTTGCCATACCACGTATGAAATGGCAAAATAATGATTGGCGATCAAGAATACGCTCTCGCTGCTTAATAAATAGTAGTGACGTTCTATAGTATCTTTGCTTAGGGTGATGCTTTAGAACGACGAATTACCTAGGCTGAGTAAAATTATTGCTAGAGTAATTTTACAAATACTTTTTCTGGCTAAGCAATAATAGTTGGTTTGTCGATAGCGCCTTTATTGACGAAAATTAAATTATCGGCTAAGCCTGTAGAAGCTTAAGGAATAAATTTCTTGGACGGGGGGTTCAACTCCTCCCCGTCTCCACCATAGTAATTTTTGATTTGAATATAAAAATAAAAAAATTTAATAATAGCTTGATTATTACACCTAAGTTATCTTCAGTTATTGGAGAGAATATTCAAGGTCCATCAGTAATTAAATCCCCAACGTGGTTACATAATAAGTTAGGAAAATATTTATTATATTTTGCAGATCATAAAGGAAATAATATAAAACTTGCCTACTCTGATGATTTATTTGGACCTTGGAAAATATATGAAAAAGGAACATTAAAATTATCTGAATCACTTTTTTTAAACGAAAAACCAACTATCCCTGATGATTACGAAAATATTAAATTAGGGTCAATGAATAATCCATCTGGATATGAACCTCACCCAGACCAAGTAAGTGCTATCCCAGATCGTTTAGATGACATGACCATACCGCATATAGCTTCACCGGATGTGCATGTTGATAATAAAAATAAAGAAATAATAATGTATTATCATGGTCTTGAGAAATTTGGATTTCAATTAACTAGAGTCGCAACATCTAAAGATGGGATAAATTTTGTCGCCTATAAAAATATAGTTGCTAGACCTTATTTTCGAAGATTTGTGTATAAAAATAAATTTTATGGTATTTCTATGCCAGGTGTTTTTTATGAAGAAGTAGATTCGATTGATAATTTCAAAGAAATAAAAACTCTTTTTGATGGAAATATGAGACATTCATCTGTTTTAGTAATTGAAGATACTTTATATGTTTTTTTTACGAAAGTTGGTGATATCCCTGAAAAAATACTTTTTTCAAAAATAAACCTAAGCCAAAAATCTGACAAATGGGCTCCTAGCGAACCTAAAGAGGTAACTAGACCAGAATTTGATTGGGAAGGAGCTAATTTGCCATTACAAAAATCAGCTCGAAGTTCAATAAATATGCCTGTTAACCAATTGAGGGATCCATTTATATTTAAAGAAAAAGAAAATGTTTATATGTTTTACGCAGTTAAAGGAGAGTCTGGAATAGCTATTTCAAAATTAATATTTTCTTAATATTAATCACATTCACCACAAATAATATAAATTTCAAGATTATGTGAAAGAATTTCACCATTTATATTTTTCTCATATTGATTTAAGTCTTTTTCAAAACCAATTAGATTTATTTCTTCAATTTTATTGCAATTTTTACATACAGTATGATGATGATGATCAGATAACGATATGGCGTAGTAGCTATGTTCATCAACTATATTAATTCTGCAAATAGTACCAATTTCATATAATAATCTTAATGTTCTGTAGACTGTAGCTCTTCCAATGTTAGGTAGAGCTTTTGCGAGTTCCTCTGAAGTAAATAGACCTTCTTGTCTTGCAATTTCAGCTATTATTCTTCTTCTTGAACTAGTAATACTATTACCACTAATATTTACTAACTCTATTAATTTATTTACTGTTTCTACCTGATTATTTACCATGAAAAAATATTAGATGCAAAACCTAGAAAATTCCGCAATATCTTGTGTTCTTTGATTGTAAGCCATGAAGGTTATTATAATTAAAAAAACAAAGCTAACAATGAATATTAGAGATAAATTATTTCTTTTTACATTAACTAAAATAGAATTTTCAAACATTTCATTAGGGAGTATTACTAATTGTTTAGCGGGGCTGAGTAACCACCCAATAGCAAGACCGCAAATAATACCACTTATATGCGCAATATGATCTACTCCTGAAGCTGCTGCCCCATATATAACATTTATAAAAATTATTGCTCCTATTGAAATCAATGAATCTTTTCCTTGTTTTCCTAAAACATTCTTATTAACGATCAAGTAAGATGCATAAGCACCTAAAAGTCCAAATATTGCCCCACTAGCGCCAGCTCCTACTGGACCACATGTAAAACCAAACCAAGATCCGGAAGAGTATGAAAAAATATTTGAACTTATACCACAAAAAAAATAAATTAATAAATATTTTGGTTTGGAGAAATCTTTTTCTACTAACATTCCAAAAATCCAAAGACCAGCTAAATTAAGTAATAAGTGAGTAAATCCTATATGTAAAAAATTTGGAGTAATAAATCTCCACCAGTCCCCACTGGCAACGTAAATATCGTATCTGGCTCCCATCTTGACTAAATCTGCGGGATTGCTTGAATCACCGCTTATCTCTTGAATGATATAAATTAATAAATTACTTATTATTAGTAAGAAAGTTATTGGATATGTTTTTATAAAACCTGTCTTTTTTTTATTTTGATTCATCTATTAGTTTTTTTATTTTTTTTCTATCAAATTTTCCATTATGTAATTTTGGCAAAGGTTTTTTTAATTGAACTATATCTTTTGGATACTTAAATTTATCCAAACCACCAAGATAAGAATTTATTTCTTCTAATGTTATATCATCGTCAGAATAAATAGCTGCTACAACTTTTTCTCCCCAATATTCATCGGTTTTTCCTAAAACAATACATTCTTTTATTTTTTTATTTTTGCTAATAAATTCTTCAACTTCTAATGGATTTATATTCTCTCCACCTGAAATAATTAGCTCATCTATTCTGCCTTTGACAAATAAATAATTATCTTTATCTATATAACCATAGTCTCCTGTTTGGAGCCATTTTTTAGATACTTTTTCATCATAATAATTAGCAACCATTTCTCCACTAACTTGTATCTCAGAATTTTTTGCAATTTTTACACTATCTCTTAAAAGAGGTTTCCCAACAGAATTTAAAGGCCTAAATTCATCATTTGGTGATGCTGTAGCAATCTGAGATGAAGTTTCAGTCATACCATAAGTAGGTAGTGTCTTTAATCCAATATTATTTGAACTAAGAATTAGTTCTTCTGGAGTTTTTGCACCTCCAGAAAGTACAAATTTAAATGATTTTGGCGCAATCAAATTTCTATCTTTCATTTGATATACGATTTTACTTAGCATTGTTGGAACCATAGATACAATATTTATTTTCTCACTCATAATAAGGTCAATAACTTTTTCAGAATTAAAATCATCTTCTATATGAAATTTATTTCCAAGAATTAGGCTCCTATAGATTATTGATAATCCACCTGCATGGTAAGGAGGCATACATAGCAACCATTTATCAGATTTTTCAACATTTAAATTCTTTTGAGATATATTACAACTTGATTCAATATTTTTTCTTGAAATACTAACAGCTTTTGGTAATCCAGAGCTTCCAGAAGTGAATAAAATACAAAATGTTTCTTCGTAAGAAGGCCAAGTAAATCTATAGTTACTTTCCTGTGATTTTTCAGAACGAAAAAGAGATATATTATCAACTTTTTCTAATTCAATACTTTCATCATAAATAATTTTTTTTGATCCAATAATATTCATCTTTTTGGTTATTTCATCTATAGGACTTTTTGGATTCATTGGAACAAATATTCCTCCTAACATGGGTATTAAGTTAGAAAAAATTGAATATTGTAGAACGCTTTTTGAAATAAATGTGATTTTTTCATTTTTATTTATAATTTCACTTGAGAAATTATAGTATTCAATTAATAATTCAAAAAAATCTTTAAAGCTATATTCTCCATTTTCTATATATATAAATGGATTATTGCTTAAGTTTTTTTCTATCCAACTCGTAGTCATATAATATTCTTTCTTAGACTATTTTATTATTAATTTACAATATATTAATTATCCATTCAGAAAGTCCAAAAATTGGTGCTATATATTTCCAGGAAACTAAAGAAAAACTGATAAGTAAACAAATTATAAAATGAGCTTTGACTGTTTTTATTAAAGTAAAATTTAATTCCGATAATTTTAGGCTTTTAGTTAGATCATGTTTGAAACCGACCACTATAAATCTTTTAAATCCGATATCAGAAATTGGAAAAATATATAAAACTAAAATACTAAGTAGAATAAATAAAATATTTTTTAAAGATATAGCAATTATCAACATTAAAATTGATATTGCAATTAAGATGTACAGATATAAAAACCTTGATTTTGATTCTCCAAGTTTTACAGCGATTGTGTTTTTTTTGTTTATCTTGTCATTTTGAATATCTCTAATATTATTAACCAAGATTATAAGACTAGCTGAAAGCCCAGGTAAAATTGAAATAAGAAAAATCATAATAGAAGGCTTAATATCAAACAGATACAAGCTTCCTAAAACAGTGAATGGGCCAAAAACTACTAACACTGCTAATTCTCCTAATCCTAAATAACCATAAGGTAATGGACCACCCGTGTATGAATAAGCAAGAATAAATAATAATATTCCAAAAAATATTACAAAAATTCCAGATGATAAAAATGCTATAAATCCTAAAAATAAACTAATTAAAAAAACTATTGATATCAATAGTTTCATTTCTCCAACAGATAAACCACCTGATTGAGTTGCTCTTGTTGGACCTAAACGTTGATTGTTATCAACTCCTTTTAAGAAATCTTCTAAATCATTTATTAGATTAACAAGAATTTGTAAAGAAATTCCTATAGAAATTATCAATAATATCTTTATAAAGTTGAAGAAATCTATACTTGATATAGCAATTGCAATGGCTAGAGGTCCTAGCACTGCAGGCAAAGTTTTCAATCTGAATGCAACTATAATATAACTAAGTTTTTTAGTCACAATTTAACCATGAAAAGGTGGTTTAGGGAATTTAGAAAAATCTGGAGATCTCTTTTCAACAAATGCATTCTTACCTTCTTTAGCCTCTTCAGTCATATAGTACATCATAGTTATGTCTCCTGCCATATTTTGAAGACCAGCTAAACCATCGGATTCAGCTATAAAAGTATTTTTTAAAAATCTTATTGCTGTCGGACTTTTTTGTAAAATTTTATTAGCCCAAATAATTCCTTCATTTTCTAGTTCATCATAATCAACAATTTTGTTTATTAAACCCATCTGCAAAGCTTCGTCTGCATTATATTGATCACACAAAAACCAAATTTCCTTTGCTTTTTTTGTACCTACAAGTCTTACTAATTCATGACTGCCAAATCCTGCATCAAAAGAACCTACTCTTGGGCCAGTTTGACCAAAAACTGAATTTGTTGAGGCAATTGTTAGATCACAAATTACCTGAAGAACATGTCCCCCACCTATTGCATATCCACTTACTAATGCAATTACAGGCTTAGGCATATATCTAATAAATCTTTGTAAAGGTAGAACTCCTAAGCTTGGGTTTCCTCCTTCATCATTATAGCCTCCATGACCTCTTACTTTTTGATCACCACCAGAACAGAAGGCTTTATCACCAGCCCCTCTAAAAAGTACTACTCCTGTCTCATCATCTTCCGCGGCTAGTTTAAAAGCTTCAGAAAGTTCACTGATTGTTTCTGGTCTAAATGCATTTCTAACTTCCGGTCTATTAATAGTAATTTTTGTGATTCCATTATAAAAATCTACTAATATATCCTCATATTTCCCTTTGGATTTCCACTTAATTTCCATTTATTTCTCCTAATACAAATTTCTTGATTTCTTGAGCTACAAAAATTGGATTTTCTAATATTATATTATGACCAGAATTTGGAACCATAAGTAATTTAGAATTTTCAATTTCTTTTGATATTTCATTTGATATTTCTTTATACTTTGTATCATTACTTCCATACATTATTAGACTTTTTATTTTTATTTTTTTTAATTTATTTCCTATAAACTCTTGTGTCCCTTGTCCTTGATATATTAAATTTAGAGCTAGTCCAATTTTATTCTGAGATAACCTAATTTGATTGATTTTGTTTCTTTTTTCGACAGAAAGATTCTTTTCAGAGTCCCAAATATCTAGATTTTTCCAATATTTTACGAATGTTTCAATAGGCTTATTTTGTAGCATACTAACAATTTTTTTATCAGATAGTAATCTATTTTCTCTATCTTCTTTTTTCTCTATTCCATATGAAGCACTGCATATAATTAGACTGCTTAATTTATCTGTATTTCTTAATGCAAATTGCATAGCTAATCTTCCACCAAGTGAATATCCTATAAGATTTATTTTTTTTATAGATAAAGAATCTAAGATTTTATTTAAATCATTTATTGATCTATCAAAAGTATAGTTCTTACCTTCATAATTCATAGACTGACCGTGCCCTATCATATCCACGGTAATAACTTTGAATCGAGAACTTAGAAAGCTTGAAACTTTTTCAAATGATTTATGAGAACCGGTAAAACCATGAATCAATAAAACAGGTATTCCACTACCTTCAATTTTATAAAATAAATCTTTAGTCATTATCTTTATCAAAATCAGTAATAATTTTATTTATCTCACTATTGAAGTCTTCATAATCTGAATTACTGATGTCTAACTCAATAATATCTACTTTGTTTTTGCTTAAATTTTCTAAAATAATATTTTTTAGTTCTGAGTAGTTGTTTGCATAATGGTGTTCACAACCAAAGCTTTTTGATATGTTTTCTATAGAGAAATCAGAATGTGAAGTGATAAACCATTCATCATAAATTTTTTTCATATTTTTTTTCTGAGGGAGTAAATTAAAAATTTGTCCTCCTTTGTTGTTATTCACTATTATAGTTAGATTACTAGCATGCCTTACAGCTGTGATTAGACTGCTAACATCATGAAAAAAAGATAGATCGCCAATATCTAGATATGTATGATTATCCGAGACACTACTGTAGCCAGTTGCAATCGATATGTTACCATCTATACCAGATAATCCTCTGTTACCAACAATATTTATTTTGTTACTTTTGTTCAAAATCAAATCTAGGTGTCTAATGGGAAGAGAGTTGCCCGATATAAAATTGGAATTATTAGGTATATTTTCTAAAATAGTTTTTTTCAAGGATAATTCTTTAAAATTTCCAATAAAATCATCAATTTTAATTCGTAAAATATCATTGAAATTTTTTAAAGTTTTTTTCCATTTATTATCGACTTTTATAATATTTTTTTGGTTTTTTGCTAGAAAAGTATTCAAACTACTTAGTCTTAATTTCAAGTGTAAGTCTATTTTTGAAAAGCCTTCAGCTAATCTATTAGAGTCTTCTATAAATATATGATTTTTAGCCTTCTCTATTATTTTTGAGATGAATTTTGAAACAGGAAGAGATCCTATATGAATTACAACTTCTGGAATGATAACAGGATTCGAGGATCTAAATAAGAAATCTCCAGTGTCTATTATAGTATTATTTTTATAATATTTTGAATCTCTAAGGTTTGAAAGAGGATCAGCTATAATCGGCCAATTTAATTTTCTAGATAATTCTGATATTTCATCTAGGTTTTCATTATGATCTCCTACTAAAATTACCCCCTTTTTATTATTTGATATTTCTATAAAATTTGAGAGGTCTTCAGTATAAATTTCTGAAATTGATTTTTTTTCATGCGATTTTGTTTTAATTATTTTTTCAATATTTCCATCTGTAAAAGGTTCATTGAATTGCCAATTAATATGAACAGGACCTTTAGGTGAATTATTAGAAAACTTAATTGCTTTGAAAGCAATATTAGAAATAATATTTAAGTCAGTTTGTAGTGGAATATCGTAAAACCAATTTATATTATTTTGATATAAATTGGTTTGATTCAATGTTTGATTTGCGCCTGTATCTCTAAAATACATTGGCCTATCTGAAGTAATAACTATCAAAGGTATTTTAGAGTAATATGCTTCAGAAATTGCAGGAGAATAATTTAATGTTGCAGTACCTGATGTACAAATCAATATAGTTGGAGAGTTTGATTTTTTTGCTTTACCAAGTGCAAAATATGCTGCAGATCTTTCATCAAGCACTAAATCAATATCAAAGAACTCGCTGTTATTTAGAAAATTATTTACTAAAGGAGTTGATCTAGATCCCGGACTAATTACAACGTTTTTAACATCCGTACTTATCAGTTTCTCTAAAAATAATTTTATTTGTTTATCATGATGTAACATTTAATTTTCTATTATCGATTCATTTATTGCTTTAAATTTTGAGTTTAACTCATCAATCTCATAATTCACTTTTGAATCTTTTACAATTCCGTTTCCTGCAAAAGAAACTATTTCGCTTCTAATATTGTTGTACATTGCGCATCTTAAAGCTGCATAAAAATTAGAATTATCTTTTTCTACATATCCTATCGAACCCGCATAGAGACCTCTGTCAAAATTTTCATTATTTTTTATCCACTTCTTAGCTTCATTCACAGGAAATCCTGCTAAAGCAGGTGAAGGATGAAGAAGTGCTATAAACTCAAAAAAATCATTATCTTTTATTTCAACTTCTATTTTTGATTGTAAATGATTAATATTATTAAGTTTTTTCACTTCTAAATCAGACTTTCTTATTTTGTTGGATGATATTTTAAGCAACTGTTTTTCAATATATTCAGATACAATTTTATGCTCTTCAATAAGAGTTGTATTTTCAAATTTTCTTTTTATCTCTTCAGTTTTTTCCCCTTTATTAGGTATAGATCCAGCAATAGCTTCAGTTTTTAATACATTATTAGTATATTCAAATATCATTTCAGGGGTTGAGCCGAAGAAAATAGAGTCTTTCATTTTGTACAAATAAGTTGTGCAATTGGGATATTTTTCTATCAAATCTAAAATAGTGCTTTTTAAATCAAAATTATCTATAGATTCCTTTTTCATTTCTGCCACAACAATTTTTTCTAGCACTGAGTTATTTATTTCTTTTTTCGCTTTTTCTACAAGATTTTTCCATTGTTCATGTTTATTTCTTTTAAGTGGTGATTTTGATTTTACTCTGTTGTTATCAATAGATTTTGAAAAATTTGAAAAATAAGATTTAAGATTATCATTATCATCTACTATAGAAAGGTTATTATTTTCATATCTAAGTACTGAATTAGTAAAAGTAAATTCAGCCTGTTCAAAATCTTTCCAAAGCTTAGATTTTATATTTATATCTATATCAAAAAATAAACTTCCAAATCCTATATCTCTTGAACTAAGCTCTTTATTTACACTTTCTTTAAATTCAAAATAATTATTGTAATCAGATAACTTAATGATTTTTTTTATTCCAAATCCAGCAATCAAAGTTTTTGTTGTTGGCTTAACAATTAAACGTGTAGGATTTTTTTCTAATATTAGAGATAATATTTTTTCAAAATCGGTCATTTTTATGAGAATCTATGAATCAAATATGAAGAATGATTCAGTTTAATTATACACTATCTTCCAAATTGTCTGGATAGTTTATCAAACTCTAATTTCACAACAGCAGGTCTTCCATGAGGATCCCATGGAACTTCAGTTTTTTCTAGATCACTAATAAGTTTTTCTGATTCTTTTTCTGATAATTTATCACCAGCTTTTACAGCATTATTACAAGCTAATCTTTTTGCAATAATATTTGAAGGGGTATCTGTATTTGCCTCTAAATCTAAAATTATAGTCTCGAAAAGATTGTTTAAATCCACTTCTCTAGTTTTATAAATTCCAAGAAAAGGTAGATTTCTAACTAAGATTTCACCTGTTGCAGATTCCTCTATATCCCATCCCATTTCCTTAAATTTTTCTATTTTTTCTAAAATAATTTGATTTTTCAAGATACCCAAATCTACATATCGTAAGATTCCTAATGTTTGAAAATTTTCATCAGATTTAATTTTCATAAATTTTTCAAATAAAATTCTTTCATGAGCTGCGTGTTGGTCAATAATGTATAAGCCATCAGGCCCTTCACAGAGTATAAATGTATTCTTTATCTGCCCAATAAATCTCAATATAGGTAGAACTTTTTTTAAAGAAATTTCTTCACTGTTTTCAAAAAAATCAGTTTGATCAAACTCTGTATTTTCATATTGAGAAATGACTTTATTTTGCTCAATATTTATCTTAATATTTTCTGACGGGATTTCTGAATTTAATACTTTTAAAATATTGTTATATATGAAAGATATTACTTCAGCTTCTTTCTCAAACTTTACCTCATGTTTTTGAGGATGAATATTAACATCAACTTCATTAAATGGAATCGTAAGATTAAGGTTGAAAATAGGAAATCTTTTGTTCTTATTGAAGTACCTATATGCATTTTCGATACTATAAAATATTTTAGGATTTTTTATAACTCTTCCATTGGTAGTAAAGTTCATGCGAGATCTGTTCCCAAAATTTTTATTAGGTTTACTTATATATCCAGATAATTGATATGAATTTTCTCTAAAATCTACACTTATTAAATCATTAGAAAGTAATTTATATAATTGATTAAATATTGTGATTTTACTATTGTCTCCTTTTGTATGATATTTTTTTTTCCCATCAATTATAAGTTCAAATGAAATTTTTGGGTATGACATAGATACACTTTGAATAAATTGACCTATTCTTCCAGATTCTGATCTAGTATTAGATAAGTATTTTAGTCTTGCAGGAATATTATGAAATATATCTTTTACTATTATTTGAGTTCCATAATTAGAAGCTATTTTTGATTTTGAAATAACTTTTCCATACTTTATCTCGATTAAATTCCCATAATCTAAACTCTTAATTCTTGATTTGCACTCTATTTTTGACACGGAAGATATTGATGCTAACGCCTCTCCTCTAAAGCCTAAAGATGATACTTTATATATATCATCTTTAGAGTTTAATTTTGATGTAGCATGACTTTCAAAGGCTAATTCTAATTCATCAGGATTTATACCAATTCCGTCATCGGTAATTGATATGTAATCTTTTCCTCCATTTTTAATTTTTATAATAATTTTTTTTGAATTTGCATCAATAGAATTTTCAACTAGTTCTTTTATGATTGATACAGGCTTATCTATCACTTCACCTGCTGCAATTAATAATGAAATATCTTTAGAAAGTTTTTTAATTTTAGGTTGCATTATTTTATTTTTACCAAAGCTCTTGCCCAAATCAGGCTAGATATAGCAAATAATAATGTAATTACAGCCGTAAATAAAGTAGTTATTTCTGCACCAAAATAACCAAAAGCCCAACTCATAGGTAGCATACTTAGTGGCATTAGCCCCCAAGACATCATTAATAAGCTTATTACTCGTGCACGATATTCTTCATCTGCATTAGACATCATCAGAGCTTGACCTAAACTCCATCTTCCTGTCTCTGAAAAACCAAGTATTATCATTCCAATTATTCCAATAAAAAATAAATTAATAGTTGCCATCATAAATAAGCCTATGCCTGTAGCTATTCCTATTATAATAAGTATTATTCCTCTCCTTGTTTCAGATGATAAAGACGCAATCAATATTGAAGATAAAATACCACCTATTCCCCCAGCGGCCATTAAATTTCCAACATCTCCTGGTGATGAAAGATAAACATCTTTTGCAAACACTGGAATAAGCATTCTAAATGGACCAGTGCATAAAGCAAGTATAACTGCATGAATCCATATTATTCTTATGATATTGTTTTTCTTTAGATACTTAAATCCATTCATTATTCCACCAAGAGTAGAAACATTATCAGTTTTGATTTTTGGTGGAAACTTCGGAATAAATCCAGTAAATCCTACTCCTATTACCATTAAGATTGAAACGATCATATAGGAATTAAGGGGTCCAAAAAATTCATATGTATAACCCCCTATTGCAGGAGCAATCATTAATGTAACTCCCATTGCCATTGAATTTAGACCTATAGCATTAGTAACTAATTTTTTCCCTACTAAATCAGGTATCAAAGATTGTCTTGCAGGTACTTGAATAGCAAACATAGCTCCTTGGGTTACAGAAATAATTAGTAGATGGCTCCAATGAATAAATTCAGTGAAAATTAAAAAGCCTACAACAACACTTCCTAAACAATTCATCCCCTGTGCAAATTGAATTAATTTTCTTTTCTCTACTTTTTCCCCTAAGACCCCACCAAACATTGAGAAAGCTAATAAAGATGGTGCAAATCCAGCAGATACCAATCCAGTTAGAAAAGCATCATCTGTTATGTCATATACTAAAATACCTCGAACTGTCATTTGTATTTGAAATCCAGCCATTGAGAAAAAAAGACTTAACCACATATATCTGAAATTTTTTATATAAAGGCTAGCTAAGAAACCTGATCTTTCTTGAGTGGTCAATTATTTTCCAATTCTAATATTTCATTTTCTAGTTCTTTTACCTTTATATAATCTTCTTTGAACATACTATAAGCTCTGCTTATATAAGCTGAAATTATTGCTTCTGAATTTTTTTTCTCTAAATCAAGATAATCTAAAATTTCTTTAATTTTTCTGTTTTCTGGTAATAAAGAGCTAATATTATTTATATTTTCAATTTCTGAACTTATTGACTCATTGTTATCTTTTAGAAATTTTATGTTCCCTACAATTTTTGTGATCTCGGCTAATAATTCTGACTCAGTAAGATTTGAAAATTCATTTTTTGAAGAATCTACAGAGTTATTAAAAATTTTTTTTAGAGAAACATTATCATAGAAATCTTTACATGTATCAGAATAATCTTGGCCTAATTTTGATAATTTTGACATTGCAAGGGTGCTCTCTTTTATATTAATTGTTCCTCCATCAACTAAGTCATCTCCTCTCAGCTTACATAAATTCTCAAGTGACTCAATTGATCCTTCGTATTTTTCTGGAACAGGAGGTATTATGATTTTATCCATATCCTGCTCAGGAATTTGATCAGCAAACATCTCAGGGATATATTTTGACATATCAACTGTTATTGGAAAATCTACTACGTATGACACAAAAATATTATTATCTTCAACAAAATATATTACTGCATGACCTTTGGGCTCTTTTGATGAGCCTAATCTAAAATTTATGTCTGACATAAATATTTATTCCTTGTTACTAAGTAATGTTTTGTTTAAAATAAAAGTGAGGAGTAAAAATTGCTTTACAAATTACTAATATTACCAATTCTACAACTTATAAATCCTGAGGTGTCTCATTTTTTAGCTGAAAAGTTATTACAATTACCTTTTTTTAGTCATTTAAATCCCATAAATTATTCAAAAAAAAATAAAATTACTCAAACTAATATTGCTGGTTTAGAATTAGATTCTCCTATTGGTTTAGCTGCAGGATATGATAAAAATTGTAAAACCTTAAAACCTCTTTTATCTCTAGGATTTGGTTTTGTAACTGGTGGTACAATTACACTTCAAGAGAGATTTGGGAATCCAAAACCAAGATTATTTCATATTCCTGAAAAGTACGCTTTAGTAAATTCATTAGGTTTTCCAAGCATAGGTTTGGATAATGTTGAAAAAAACTTGAGAAAATCCAAGGGTATTAAAAAAAGCCTCTTTTTATCTGTATCTGGTGTAACTGAGGACGAAATAATTTCATGCGTAGAAAGATTAGAAGAATACACTAATATATTTGAAATAAATGTATCAAGTCCAAATACATCAGGCTTAAGAGTATTTCATAATCCTTCTGCACTTTCTAAATTAGTAGAAAAAATAAAAAGTATATCTAGAAATAAAATATTAATTAAGCTTCCACCTTGGGAAGATAAAGACAAAGATGAGTACTTAGATTTAGCAAGAACAAGTATAATATCAGGTGCAGATGGTTTGGTAATTGCTAATAGTATGCCAATTATGAACAATAAATTAGCTGTAGGCAAAGGTGGGATTTCAGGAAAAGTATTAACTAAGAATACTCAAAGAATGATTGCGGAAATTAGATCTGCATTGGGTTCGGATCCTATAATTATAGCTTGTGGGGGTATTTTTGATGAAAAAGATGTATGGAATTGTCTGGCTCTAGGAGCTGATTTATGTCAAGCATATACTGGATTTATTTATAATGGGCCTTTTTTTGCTTATACAATAAATAAAAAATTAGCAAAACTAATGAAAGAAAAAAATGTTAATTCATTAGAAGAAATAAAAGGTTTAAGTTTAGTTTAGCCTATAATTTCTTCTATCTCAGAATAATATGGCATTGATTCTTGAGCTCCATATTTTGTTGTACTTAATGCAGATCCAATTACTGCAATTTTAATTGCTTCTTCTAAAATTATTCCTGATGATAAGGAAGCTCCTAAAATACCAGTAAAAGCATCTCCAGCTGCAACACTGGCTTTTACTTTTTCAACATTATATGGAGGGAAATATTTTTCTGTTTCATTATTAACTAAAAAAGCTCCATTTTCTCCAAGAGTTATTATTATATTTTTTATTTTTTTATCTAATAGTTTTTTTCCTGCATTTTTTGCATCATCTATATTTTTTATCTCAATTCCTGTCATATACTCTGCTTCAATTTCATTAGGTGTAATTATACTTGCCATTTTGTAATAGTCATTTTTCAACGACGATCTAAAAGGAGCAGGATCCAAAATTATAGGTATATTATTCTTTGAAGCTATTTCCATACATGATAATGTGATTTTTTCATCCATTTCATTTTGTGTAATTAATATTTTTGTATTTTTTATATTTTTATTAAATGAATTTATAATTTCTTTATTTCTAATCTCATTTGCACCATAAACAGCGTTAACATAATTTTCACCATCTATATCTGTAAAAATAATTGCAATTCCACTATGATTATTTTTATCGATATTTATCTCATTTGTAATAATATTTTCATTTGAAAGATAATTGGTTAATTCAGTTCCATAACTATCATTTCCAACAGATCCCAAAAAAATTACAGAATTCTCTTTTGAGACTCTAGCTGCCGCTACAGCTTGGTTGCCACCTTTTCCGCCTGGAGCTGTATAAAATTTTTTACCTACAACAGTTTCACCAGGTTTAGCTGGTCTTTCAAGATCCATTATCAAGTCCATATTTAGTGCACCGAGTACGGTTATTGAATTTTCTAAAGTTGATAATGCCATAAAATTTACTTTCATTTTTAGTTATTGTGAATCATAATATAATAAAAAGATAACAATAAGTTAATAATAAGTAATGGCTAACGTAAAAATACCAACTCCACTTAGACAACTCACTGATAACATGACATCAGTTGATGTTGAGGGGACAAATGTAATTGAATTAATAGATAATCTTGATAATAAATTTCCTGGTGTAAAAGATAAAATTATGGAAGATAATTCCTTGAAACATTTTGTAAATATTTATATCAATGGAGAAGATATTAGATATATCGATTCCCTAAACACAGAAATTAAAGATAACGACGAAATTTCTATCGTTCCAGCAGTTGCTGGAGGTTAAAGAATTACCTCGCTTATAGCTTCTTTAACTATACTTTCATCAACACCTCTTACAATTTGAGCTTTTCCTATTGAATTTAATAGAACCCATTTTACTTTACCATCAACATTTTTCTTATCCATTTTTATAGCTTCGAAAATTTTAGATTTATCTAGATTTTTTGCAAAAGTTGGTAAATTATAATTTTCTAAAATAGCTTTTTGTTCAATTTCTGAGGACTTATCAATCATTCCAATTTTTTCAGAAATTTTTATTGCAACCATCATTCCAATACTTACTGCTTCTCCATGTAGATATGAATTGAAGTTAGAAACTTTTTCTATGGCATGACCCACTGTATGACCATAATTTAATTTTATTCTTTCTTCTCCAGTTTCAAATTCATCTTGAGATACAATATCTCCTTTGATCTTAACTGATCTTTTTAATATCTCAGCTGAGTAAACATTATCTAGATTATAAATTTTATCTCTATTTAATTTAAAGTCCTCAAATAAATTTTTATCCAAAATTATTGAATGCTTAATAGCTTCAGCCCACCCACTTATTTTTTCTCTTTCAGGTAAAGAACTCAAGAAATTTAATTCTTCAAAAACTAACTTTGGTTGATAAAATGCTCCTACTAAATTTTTGCCATGTTCTAAATTATATGCAACCTTTCCCCCAATAGAAGCATCTGTCATAGCTGCTAATGTTGTGGGTACTTGTATAAATGGCATTCCTCTAAGATAACTTGAAGCCACAAATCCAACAATATCACCAGTGACTCCACCTCCAAATGACAATATAAAATCTTTACGTTCAGCTTTCATATCAGCTAACCAATTATAAATTTTATTTACAGTATCATAATTTTTTAAGGATTCAGAGAATTCAATAGAAAAACTATTCGTAATAAATCCTTGTGATTCTAAAGATTCATGTAATCGTTTTGTATTTTTGGGGAACATAGATTTATCAGCTATAAGGAAACATTTTTTTCCCTTAAGCCCTGCATATTCTAGTTCTGATTTCATTTCACCTAGTATATCTTTACCAACAATAACTCTATAATTCCCTTGAGTTGTTTTTACTTCTGAGGCTAAATAATTATTATTCATTTAATTTATCTTTTATTTCTTCGACTATTTGATTAACATTTTTTTCGGATGTATCTATTTTAATGTTAGCAATGTTGTAATTTTTTTTTCTATTCTCATACATTTCAGCAACTTCTGTACTGTTGATATTTTTACCTAACAATGGTCTTATTTCATTAGTTCCTTTTAGTCTACTTTTTATAACTTTTAATGATGTATCTAACCATATAATTATTCCATTTGTTTTCATAATTATATTATTTTCATTTATGGTAGGAACTCCTCCGCCTGTAGCTATAACTAAATCTTTTTTCTCATAATCTATTTTTTGAAGTATTTCAGTCTCGAATTGTCTGAAATAATTTTCTCCATATTCATCTATAATTTCATGAATTTTTTTTTGCTTGATTTGCTCAATCTTTCTATCAGTATCAATAAAAGTAAAATTTAATACTTTTGATAAGGTTTTCCCTATTTTGCTCTTTCCTGAACCCGAAAAACCAATAAGAAAAATATTATTTATTTTATTTTTGGTTTCCATACTCTTTAAATGTTTTTAGGTAGGAAGTGAAGTTTCTCTTGATTTCTTGAAGACTATCTCCACCAAATTTTTCTAAAATTTCTTCTGCAATTGTTAATGCAAGCATAGCTTCACCAACTGGACATGCTCTCGAAACCTGACATATATCTGATCTGTTGTAAGAAGCCTCTACTACCTCACCCGACAATATATCTACAGATGGTAATGGTCTTGTCATTGTTGCTATTGGTTTTATCGCAACATTTACAACTATAGAATTTCCATTAGACATTCCACCTTCAATACCTCCTGAATGGTTAGTAAGATGTGAGAAATTTCTAATATCATCTTTATTGGGCTCTATAACATCTTGAACTTGGTTTCCATATTTTTTTGTATTATCAAATCCACTTCCAATTTCAACACCTTTTACAGCGTTAATAGATATCATTGATTGAGCAATTTTACCATCTATTTTTTTATCCCATTGTGTATGGCTACCTAGCCCTAAAGGTACTCCAAAAGCTATAACCTGAAATACTCCACCTATTGTAGTGCGTTCCTTTTTTACTTTATCGATAACTTTTTTGAATTTTAGGTCCTCTTCTTGATTTGATGCTCTAACTTCGGATTTTTCAACAAATCCCCATTCTATTGATTCAATATCATTTATTTCAGAACTTTCCCAACCAACAGATTTTACTCTCGATTTTATTTCTATTCCTAATTCAGATAAAAATTTCCTACAAATTGATGCAGCAGCTACTCTCGCAGCAGTTTCTCTCGCACTGGCTCTCTCTAAGACATTTCTTGAATCTTTATGATTATATTTTAACGAGCCTGCAAAATCAGCATGACCTGGAACTACTCTTGTTTGTACTTTAATGTCTTCGGAAGGATCGACCTCTTCAACTGACATTGGAACCGTCCAATTCTTCCAGTCTTTATTTTCTATCCATAGAGATATTGGAGAGCCTAAAGTTTTACCATGTCTTACTCCAGATTTGATTTCTGCTCTATCTTTTTCAATCTTCATGCGACCTCCAGAGCCATACCCTTTTTGTCGTCTAGACATGTCATTCTCTATGTAATTTTCATTAATATCTAAATTTGCAGGAAGACCTTCAATTATCACATTTAATCCCTGCCCATGAGACTCACCTGCTGTTAAGAATCTAAATTTTGTCATATTTTAACTTTCGATACCAACTGACTTTAACATATTTTCAATAGGAGGGTCTAATTTAGTCGTAAGTTTAAAACCCAACGCAGCTTGAAAAACTAACATACTCAAACCTCCTAAATATTTAATATTATTTTTTTTTGCACCACTTAAAAATGGTGTAATCGAAGGCGAATATACTAAATCATAGCATAATGCATTCTTATTTATGATATCAGTATTTATTGGAGAAATGCTAGGATTAGGTCCACCTGTCATACCAAGTGAAGTTGTATTGATTATCATATCAATATCGTTTAGAAATTTAGGGTCTTCTAAATTATTTTTTTCAATAATATGTATTCTGCTTTTATGCTTTGAAAAATTTTCAACTAAATTAGTAGAATTAGCTTTTGTTCTGTTATATACATATATTTTTTTTGCATCACCTTTTAGTAGGGACATACAAACAGCTTTAGCCGAACCTCCTGCACCTAATATTAGGGAAATTTTATTTTGAATATTATAGTTAATGAAATCTAAACTTTTAGTAAAGCCTTCCCAGTCTGTATTATAACCAACTAACTTTCCATCATTATTCACAATCCAGTTTACTGCTTTCATCTCCACGGCTGTTTCATCTAGTTCATCTAAAAAATTAATAACTTTGAATTTGTGAGGTAGAGTGACACATGATCCCAGTATGTTATTATTTCTTAAGTTGTTGATGGCTTGTTCTAAATTTTCTGGTTTAGTCTCCCATATATTAAATTTCATATCTAACTCTAGTTTATTAAAAGCTGATTCATGAATAGTTGGAGACATAGTGTGTCCCAAGGGATAACCTATTATTCCTATTTCTTTTTTCATCTACTTTGACCTAAAATATAACTTTCTAAAATAATTACTGCAGATGCAGAATCAATTTTTTCTTTCATTTTATTTTTTTCTACACCTGACTCTATTAAGTACTTTTCAGCTTGCTTACTAGTTAATCTTTCATCCCATAATACTATTTCTACATTTTTATTTTTTTCCTTGATTTTTTTCGAAATATACCTTGAATATTTAGCTCGTTCTCCTTCTTTACCAGATAAAAGTTTAGGTAAACCAATTATTAATTTATTAATTTTGTTTTCAATTATTAAGATACTTAGATTCTCTAGAAAATAATTTATATCTTGAGAAGGAATATAATTTAATGGTGTACAAATACTCGAAACATCATTAGATATGGCCACTCCAGTTCTTTTGTCTCCTATATCTAATCCTAAAATAGACATTAATCTAGGTTATCTAGGATTTTATTTGGATCCTTAAAGAAAAGTTCAAATTTTTCTAAATCCTTAATACCTACTTGGGCAGAAAATTTGTTACCACCACCACCACCATCGGTTTCTTTTGCTATGAGTTTAGCTAATTCACCTGCATCTATATTCACTCCATCTGTAGCCATGATTACAATGGATCCTTTTTCATCAATTATTGAACCTAATATAACTAATCCTTTTCCTAATTTTGTTCTCTGTAAATCTCCAGCTTTTCTTAATGCACCAATATTGGAAGCAAATACTTTTGAACAAGATACTTTTGTAGATCCTATTTCAAATTCTTCACTTGTTGATTTTTCACTGTTTCCCATAGATAAGTTTGTAATTTGCATTTGCAGATCTTCAATCTCTTTTTGTTGATCTTTTGAAAGTTTCAATAATGAATTAAATTTATCAATAACATCTTCAGTATTTGAACTTAGGGTTTTCATTATTTCTCTTACAATAGTTTGATTGTTTTCAACTATATTTTCGGTTGCTATACCTGTAGTTGCAAAAATCCTCCTATTACCAGATCCTATGCCAGCTTCTGAAACAATCTTAAATAATCCTATGCCTCCAGTTCTACTCATATGGGTTCCGCCACATAGTTCAAAGCTCCATGGAGCATCAATTTTTATTGTTCTTACATCATGCTCATATTTATCATCAAAAAATGCTAAAGCACCGTCTTCTATTGCTTTATTATAAGTCGTGTTGCAAACCTCAACTTCTAAATTGTTTCTTATATAATCATTAACTTTTTCTTCGACTTTTTTTATAGAAGATTCACTTAGTGACTCTAGATTAGTAAAGTCAAACCTTAGATAATCAGGATGAACTAGTGATCCAGATTGACGAACATGTATTCCAATAATTTCTCTTAAGGCTGCATGAAGTAAATGTGTAGCTGTGTGATTTCTTTTTATTTTTTCTCTTCTATCTTCGGAAACTTCTAAGTTTATAAGAGAGTTTTTTGTAATTTCTCCTGATTTCATTTTTGATTTATGTATAAAAACCCCTCCATATGGAGAAGTTGTGTCAATTATTTCAAATTCTCCAGTTTCTGAAAAACCTTTACCTGTGTCACCTATTTGACCTCCTTTTTCTGCGTAAAAAGGAGATTTATCAGTGATTATTTCAAAATCTTCACCTTCATAAATTTTTTCTTTAATTTCATTATTTTGAATAATAGCTAACACTTTAGATTTAGTAGTCAGTGTTTCAAAACCTAAAAATTCAGTAGGATCTAAATTTAATTTTGAGTATATTTTTTCAGATATATCTTTATTTGAAGAAGATTTTTTTGAATTATCTTTTTGCTTATTCATAATTTCATCGAATGACTCACTATCGATTTCTAATCCAAATTCGCTGCATATTTCGGAAGTGATTTCAATTGGAAAGCCATATGTATCATATAGAATAAAAGCTTCTATTCCACTTAAAACTTTTTTATTTTTTTTATCATTTATCTTGTTAAATATCTCTTTGGAAACCTCTTTTGCATCATTGGAAATAATTTCATGATCAATATTAATGTCTCTTTTACTTATAAGTTCATATAAGACTTGAGTTCCAAAATTTAGCGTTTTATTGAAATTTTCTTCTTCTTTATTTAAAACAGATACTATGAAGTCTAATTTTTCATCTAGTTCTGGATAAATGTGGCTGAGTTTATTAGAAGTGATTTTTGCCATAGGTGATAGAATTGGAAATTCTAGATCCAACTTTTTTGCAGTAACCATAGCTCTTCTAATAAGTCTTCTTAGTACATAACCTCTTCCTGTATTCTCTGGCAGAACTCCATCACCTATTAAGAATGAAGCAGATCTTCCATGTTCTGCAATTATTCTTTTAGATTTTTCTACATCTAAGCCTTTTTCTTTTATTAGAGTGTTTAGGTGAGTTAAGTGTTCACTAAAAATATCAGTTTCATAAGAACTTTTCACGCTATTTAAAATTGAAACTGTTCTCTCTAATCCCATTCCAGTATCAATATTATTGAAGGGTAAACTTGTATCTTTACCATCAAGATCTCGGTAATATTGCGTAAAAACTAGATTGTAAAGTTCTACAAAATCTTCATGAATGTTTGGCCCCCATTTATCATCTGAAAATTTCATATTATCTAAATCTCCAGTGTAGTAATGAAGTTCAGAGCATGGTCCACAAGGTCCTTCATCACCAGCAGGCCCCCACCAATTATCTTCATCCCCAAATTTATATATATATTTTTCAGGGATACCTAATTTTTCCCATATTTCTTTAGTTTCATCATCATCTTTATATACTGTAAAAAATAATCTGTTTTTATCAAACATGAGTACTTCAGTCATGAATTCAAGAGCCCATTCACAAGCTTCTTTTTTGAAATAATCACCAAAACTAAAATTACCCAGCATTTCAAAAAGAGTTAAATGGGTATCGTCTCCAACTTCTTCAATATCAGTAGTTCTAAAACACTTTTGAGATGTAGTCATTCGGTTTCTAGGAGGCTTTTTTTCTCCTGAAAAATATGCCTTAAATTGTGCCATCCCAGAATTTGTAAGTAATAAAGTTGGATCACCTGATGGTATTAGAGAAGAAGAAGGATGAGTCAAATGATCTTTAGATTCAAAAAAATCTAAGAAACTTTTTCTTAATTCATCTGCAGTTTTTGGTGGTTTCATAATTTTAAAACTTATTAGATTATTTTACGATAAAAAATAATCATTTGCCTCTTTTTTTATTGTTTCAAAAATTTGCTTTCGCCAACCTAATGGTAAATTTTTTTTTGGATTGGATAAAAATTTTTCTAAATCCTTTTTGTTTGCAATCAATGTTTCAGAGATCTTAGTGTTCATTGAAATCTTACTCAAAATTTTTTGAGCATGCTTTACATTTATCTTTTTGTCTTTGTTTTTGTAGGTACCATTTTTATAATTTTCATAAATATCATAAATGTCTTTATTATCATTTTCTTCGAAGAATTTGTTACTTGTAAGATTAAGTTTTTTAAATATATTATAGTTTTCGTATTGTTCGGTAGAAATTTTAATAATATCTCTATCTTTTAAGAACCATGATTTGGGTATATTTCTGGATCTTGAAATTATTTCTCTATTTTTAGCAATTATTTTTAGTAATTCAATATTAATCTTATTTCTGTCATTGATTTTTATTTTTTCCCAAGAATTTTCTGGAAGAGTTTTATAACTTAAATCTCTTATAACTTTTTCCATATCTTCTTTAAACCATTCAAATTTATTTTGAATTATTAGATCATCTTTTAATTTTATGTATATATTTTCTAGATAAATCACATCGCCAGCAGCATATCTCAATTGTTGTTTAGATAGCGGTCTATGTAACCAATCTGAATTTTGTTGATTTTTATCTATGTCAATATTTAATATTTTTTTTACAAGATTTTTGTAACTTATATGATGGTCAAAATCTACAAAAGCATTTCCTAATTGTGTATCAAAAATATTTTCTATATGAATATTCAGATTTTTATTTAATATTTCTAAATCTTGTTCACAATCATGAAAAATTTTAATATTATATTTTGATTCTAAAATTTTTGAAAGAAAGGATTGTTTAGTTTTATTTTTTATATAATCAAAAATAAAAACAGTATCATCTACTGCTATTTGAATCAAAGATAAAATAGGATAATATGTGTTTTCTCTGATAAATTCTGTATCAACTGCTAATAATTTTTTTTTATCAACAAGTTTATTTAATAAATCAATATCAGAATTATTTTTAATATCGATAATTTTCATTTATATTACATATCATATTCTACTCATTCCCAAATATAAATGTAGATAAAAATACTTTTTTTAAATTCTTAATTTTTATGCATAAGAATCTGATTTTTGTGATTCTTTTTATTATCATAGTGGAATAAATGTTGGTGGAGAAAAAATGGCTAAGTATGATAAAAGTGAAAAATGGTTTGGAGAGAAAAATTTAGAAGGTTTTTTACATAGATCTGGAATGAAAGCTCAAGGTTGGCCAGATAATATGATAAAAGACCGTCCAATTATTGGTATTGCAAATAGTTTTTCTGAAGCAGTACATTGTAATTCTCATCTTAGAAACTTAGCTGAACACGTAAAAAAAGGTGTTATTGCTGCTGGAGGTACTCCAATTGAATTTCCAGTAATATCATTAGGAGAATTTTTTCTTACTCCGACATCAATGTATCTTAGAAATCAAATGTCTATTGATGTTGAAGAAATGATTAAGGGGTTGCCTATAGACGGAGTTGTTTTACTTTCTGGTTGTGATAAAACTACTCCTGCAATGTTGATGGGAGCTGCATCTGCAAATATTCCAACTATATTGCTTCCAGGGGGACCTTCACTTAGAGGAGACTGGAAAGGTCAGGAATTAGGATCTTGCACAGATTGTAGAAGATTTTGGACTGAACTTCGCGCTGGTAATATTACTCAAGATGATTACGATTCAATGGAAGAATCTATATATCGATCACCAGGTCATTGTATGGTAGCTGGTACAGCTTCAACAATGAGTGTTATTTCTGAAGCGATGGGATTGACATTAAAGGGAGCTGCTTCTATTCCGGCTGTTGATTCTAGAAGACTAACATTATCTAATAAAACGGGTCAGAGAATAGTTGAAATGGTAAATGAAAATATAAAAATTGAAAACTTCTTAAAGAAAGAAAATTTTCATAATGGTATTAGTGCATTAATGTCCTTTGGAGGTTCAACTAACGCCATAATACATATGTTGGCAATTGCTGGCAGAACAGATGTAAAGATTGACCTTGAAGACTTTAATACTATTTCTGAAAAAACTCCAGTGATTGTCAATCTAAAACCTGCAGGAGAAATGTTGATGGAAGACTTACACTATGCTGGTGGGGTTTCTGGAATACTAAAAAATATTGATGATCTTATATATAAAAATGTTTACACAGTATCAGGAGAAAAAATTTCAGAAATTATTGAAAATTCTGAAATATATAACGAAGACGTAATAAGAGAAAAGTCAAAAGCAATTAATTCGGAAGGTAGTATATCTATATTGAAAGGATCGTTAGCTCCAAATGGTGCAGTAATAAAAGTTGCAGCTGCAAGTAAACAATTTCATGAACATACGGGGAAAGCCTTAGTTTATAATTCTGCAGAAGAACTATCAGATAATATAGATGATCCTAATTTGGATGTTGATGAAAATACTATTTTGATACTAAGGAATAATGGTCCTATTGGAGGGCAAGGGATGCCTGAATCCGGATTTTTACCTATCCCAAAAAAATTATTAGATATGGGAGTGAGAGATATTGTCAGAATCTCTGATGCCAGAATGAGTGGTACTGCATTTGGCACAATAATACTTCACGTAAGCCCTGAAAGTTATGTTGGAGGGCCTTTATCTCTTGTAGAAAATGGTGACTTAATATCAATATCCTTAAAAAATAAATCTCTTGACTTATTAGTTGATGAGGATGTTCTAAAACAAAGAAAATGTAATATGAAAAATAATTATCTTATAAGTGATTACAAAAGAGGATACGGTTACATATACCAAAAGCATATACTTCAAGCAGAAGAGGGTTGTGATTTTGACTTCTTGAGAAGATAAATTAAGTTTTTACTAACTATTAATTTTAGAAATAATTGTTGGTAATTCTATCAATGAATTTATCTCATAAGTAGGATAGTATTGCTCATTCTTAATAACCTCGTTTTCTCTGTTTATGAACACAGATTTTATACCCAATTTATTAGCACCAAAAATATCGCCTTCAGGTCTATCTCCTACCATAATTACTTCATTAGTAGATAAATTTAATTTATTTATTATAAACTTAAATCCATGTGAATGAGGTTTCCCAAATTTAATTTCACTTGAAGTTAATATTTCTCTGTTTTTCCCAGAAAAAAAATATAATAACCCTGACTTAGCTAGTTTTCTTCTTTGATGAATAGCCATACCGTTAGTCAATACTGCTAATTTGAATTTTTTTAGCTTTAACAAAACAGGAAGAACATCATCAAATGCTTTTATTCCACTCCACATATTATGAATATATTTATTAGAGATTTCTGGAATATTTATGCTATTACTCTCAAGAATGATCTTTGAAATTTCTTTCCAAATTTGTGATCTTATTTCATTGTAATTACTAGAGATATATCCATTAACTTCTCCTAAACCTCCTGTGTCACCCCACAGAATATCTCTTCCGCCAAATTTTGCATCTAAATATTTTTCGAAATACTTTTTAGAACCAATTTTATCTATCTTATCTATGATCAATTCTAAAGTATTTTTATCAATTATCTTTTCAGATATTTTTTTTGCAATATTTATATACTCAATATTGTAAATTTTTTCATGAACGGTTAATGTATCATCCAGATCAAAAATAATTCCTTTTATCATAAGTTTGAAATGATAGCTTGAGTAACATCTTTTGTTTTTGAATTCCCTCCTAAGTCTGGAGTTAAAATTTCACCAGATTCAATCACTTTTTTAACTGAATTTTCAAGTTCATTTGCAGATTCATTTTCTCCTAGGTGACTTAACATTATTCCTGCAGTTAATATTTGGGCCATAGGGTTTGAAATTTCTTTACCAACGATATCTGGAGCTGAACCATGTGTTGGTTCAAACATTGAAGGATTTTTACCAGTAGGATCAATATTCCCACTTGAAGCTAATCCCATCGATCCGGTGATTATAGCTCCAATATCTGTGAGTATATCTCCAAATAAATTGCTAGCAACTACAACATCAAATTCTGATGGTTTTCTAATAAAGTCCATACATGCTGCATCAATTAATAATGAATTGGTAGAGATTTGAGGATATTCTGATTTAATATCTTCAAAGCATCTATCCCACAATGTCATTGAATAACCTTGAGCATTTGATTTTGTTATGGAAGTAACGTGATTCTTTTTATTTCTTTCTATAGCTAATTCAAAAGCATATCTGATAACTCTTTCACATCCTTTTCTTGTGAAAACTGCACTTTGTACAGCTACTTCATCTGGAAAATTTTTGTATTGAAATCCACCTACGTTCGCATATTCTCCTTCAGTATTCTCCCTTACCACAATAAAATCTACATCATAGGGTTTGATATTTTTTAAAGGAGTATCTACTCCTGGATATAAAATAGATGGACGTACACAAGCAAACTGATCAAAGGCTCTCCTTATAGGTAGCAAAAGTCCGTTTAAAGTAATATGATCCTGTATATCTGGATGCCCAACTGCTCCAAGAAATATGGCATCAAAATTACTTAATTGATTGATACCATCTTCTGGCATCATTACACCGTTTTTGAAGTAATATTCAGAACTCCAATCAAAATTAGTAAACTCAAATTCAAAATCTTTATTTTTGCTAACATGAGTTAAAACTTCTAAAGCACTAGAAACTACTTCAACTCCAATGCCGTCTCCTGGTATAACCGCTATCTTATATTTTTTCATCTTATTGAACCTCCTATAGTTCCTCTATTATTTGTATTATTCCTGCCATATCATCCATCTCTTTTCCTTCATCTTTTAGAAGGTCATAGAGCTTTTTAGAAACCTCAGTGAGAGGTAGTTTCACAGATAAGTCTTTTCCCATTTTTTCTATGATTGATATATCTTTATGAATGTTTCTAGCAGGAACAGATGAGCCTTGAAATTTTCTATCTCTAATTATTGGAGCAGATCTTTCTAGCATTCTTGAAAAGCCAAAACTTACCATTAATATCTCCATTGCTGAATCTATATCGACTTCTGCAGCATTTGCTAGGCTTAAAGCTTCTGCAGAAGCAGTAGTATGAACAGCTGTTAGCAATTGATTGATTAATTTCATAGCTGTTCCGGTTCCTGAATCTCCCATTCTTTTAATAGTTGTTCCCATCATTTCAAAATATGGCATTGACTTATCAAAAGAATCCGATTCCCCTCCAACCATGATTGATAAAGTACCATCTTTTGCTCCTGTAGGACCTCCAGAAATTGGAGCATCTAAAAAATTAGAACCTCCATTTTTTACTACCTCATAACATTTCTTAGACGTTGCAATATCAACAGTTGAATGATCTACTATTATTTTTGATTCATCAGAAATAAATGACATGATTCCCGATTCTCCGATTATTATTTCTAATGAAGTATTTATATCTGGTAAGCATGTAAAAATAATTTCACTGTTTTCTACAAGTTGATCTAAAGAGTAACATCCTTTAGCTCCTTTTTTTTCCATAATCTTAATTTTTTCTGGATTTCTAGTATAAACATTAAGATCTGCACCTTTAGATAATAAATTCTCGGCCATTCCTTGCCCCATATTTCCTAATCCAATAAATCCAACTTTCATTATGAAACTCCTATAAATTACTAGTTATATTTTTAGCAAGGGTATTGATACTTTCTTTTATTGATTCTCCAGAATTCGCGGCGTTATGGGAAGTCATTATTACATTTTGTAAACTTTTTAATTTATTATTTTCATTAATAGGTTCTTTTTCAAAAACATCTAAAGCAGCGCCCGAAATTTTCCCTCCAATTAGTGAATTGTATAATGCTTCTTCATTAACTAATCTCCCTCTTGCTGTATTAACTAATATAGCTGATGATTTCATCAATGAAAATTGTTCTGTATCTATGAGGTATTTAGTATTTTCTACTACTCTTGTATGTATAGAAACAACATCAGAATTTTCTAATAGAAAGTTTATGTCTGATACTTTAGCAAACTCTTCAAAACTTAATGTTCTTACCTTATCTATTCGAAGCATTGGTGAGATGATAATTTTCATTCCTAAATTAAGTCCCATTCTTGCAACTTTTTCTCCTATTGCTCCTGAACCTATAATTCCTAAAGTTTTTCCCTCAAGAAGTTCTACCTCTATAGAAGGCCATTCATTGCCTCTAATTCTTCTATCTAATTCTGGAATTCTTTTATTCAAAGACATTATTAGTGAAATAGTGTGTTCAGCAACAGAGTTTGTTAATATATCGGGGATAGAGGTTACTTTAATTTTATTTCTATTAGCTGAATCAACATCAATATGGTCTAAAGCAGGGCCATATACAGCTATATGTCGAAGATTAGGAGAATTCTCAATGACACTATTTGTAATTTGAGTAGTTGCCTTAGTTACTACGATAGTGTGACAATCCTTAACTCTCTGAATTAGTTCTCTTGAGTTTGATGGTCTGGTCTTATATACAGCTATTTCATTATTTTCTTGAATAGATTTAAAGAAATCTGCTTCATATGAAATTACCTGCGGATCATCATCAACTATTACAATTTTAGCCATAAAAAAAATCTCCCTAGGTTTATATATATTATAATGTTTATATTAACTTTTAAATAATATTTTTTTTATGTCTTCATACAAAATTTTGTATTGGAAAGAAATTCCCACTCAGATTAAATATACAGACTCTGAAGGATCAGATTCTTCTTATCCTTTGAGTTTGTTTTTTCAACAAGCTATTGATGCAGTTGCAATGCATGATGGATCAATATCTTCAGGAGAATATTTAGATGCATGGGCTTGGGGAGAATCAATCAATTCCCAAGAGAGCGCTGAGGACATAATTTCAGGTTTTGATAATAACATCCCAAAGTCTTTTATAAATAAAATAAAACAACTCCACGATTCTGGAGAAAGGGATCCTTCCCCTGGAGCTATTGATAAATGGTTCACAAATTAAATCAAACTTCTCAAAAAATTCTTAGAGAAGCTCAATCAGGAAAGATTTTTTTACTTGATGGAGCAACTGGAACTTTTCTTCAGAATAATGGACTTGAAGCAGGTGGGTCTCCAGAATTAATGAATATTGAAAATCCATCTGTAATAGAAAAAATGGCTAATACTTATTATTCTAGTGGTAGTGATATAGTCTTAACTAACACTTTTGGTGGAAATTATTTTAGATTAAAACACTATGGTTTAGAAGATAAAGTAATTGATATTAATAAAAAAGCTGCTGAAATAGCAAAATCTGCATCAAATAATTATAAAGACAAGTATGTTTTTGGTTCTATTGGTCCAACTGGAGAGTTTATTGAGCCATTGGGACAAGTTTCAGAAGAAGAAATGTATAATGTTTTATTTGAGCAAATGAAGGGTTTGTATGAGGGTGGTGTTGATGCATTCATGATTGAAACTCAAATCGCCACAGAAGAAACATTATTAGCTATAAAAGTTGCTAGAGAAAATTTTGATTTATTAGTTTTTGCATCTATGGTATACGACAAAGGTCCAAGAGGATTTTTTACAATGTTTGGATTAGAGCCCTCAAAAAGCTTGGATTTATTGTACGAAGCTGGTGCTGATGTTGTTGGTACTAATTGTGGGAATGGTTCCGATAAAATGCTCGAAATAACAAATATATTTAGAGAATCAACTGATAAGCCTCTTTTAGTTCAAGCCAATGCAGGTATTCCAATTATTAAGAAACAAGATATAATTTACCCAGAATCACCAGATTATATGATGAAAAATTACAAAAAACTGATAGATTTAAATGTAAATTTTTTAGGTGGATGTTGTGGAACCACAGCAGAGCATATTACCAATTTTTCTGAAATTATAAGGAGTCATAATGAACGTATCGCAAGTTAGAAAAGAATTTGGGAAATGTTTGGAATTAGTTTCTATGGACCCTAATTTTCATGAAATAAGTGTAGGTTTATTTGTTAAAAAAAATATTCTTACTGTTTGGTCATACAGCAAAAAAGAAGGAATTGAAGATAGGCTAAATCAAATAAGAGATAAAATGGTTGATTTTGGTGCTTTAGAAAGAAGTGATTCTGATTTTAAGTTAGTTATTCCTGAGGGTGCACTGATAGAAAGACCTCTAAAATTTTTATTCGTAAAATCTGTTGAAATGAAACCAGATTCTAAACCAGAAACTGGAGTAATTCAAGCAAAAGATAATAAAAGTAAACTAACCTTTATTATTGAAGGTTCAAACGTTGATGGAAAGTATATTTATAAAGTTACAGCTAGTGGAGAACATGATAAACCTAATTTACGAATAAGGGCTGTAGTAGGTGGATTTATAAAATATGGTGAATGTGTAAAAAATGATAATGAAAGTTTTATATTCCCTGATGCAAAATCTCATGATGAATATGTCAGGATTTTATTACCATATGCTAGAAATGTAAGTGCTGTCGAAAATATGTTAAATGCTAATGAACAAGCTGGTCAAATGACTACTCAAACTTTAGGTTTTTCACAATAAGGAGAAAATATGAAAGAAATGTCAAAAAAAGAAAGAGTTTTAGCTGCTCTTAATAGACAAGACGTTGACAGAACCCCTGTTGCAAATCCTACATCAGTAGCTACTGTGGAAATGATGGATTTAGTTGACGCCCCTTTCCCTGAAGCATGTAGGTCTGCTGAATTAAATGCAAAATTAGCAGCAACTGAAATATCTCAATTTGATTTTGATTCAATTGCTCCGTATTTTTCTATTATCCAAGAATCAAGTGCAATTGGTTGTGAAATGCAATGGGAGCAAAAAGATAATTGGCCGACAGTTAGGATGAGTAATCCAATATGGAAAACCGCATCTGATGTAAAAGTTCCTTCAAATTTTCTTGATCATCCTGATGTAAAAGTTATTACTGATTCAATAAGAATTTTAAAAAAAGAATTTGGAGATGAAGTTCCTATTATAGGTAAGACTATGGGACCTTGGACCTTAGCTTATCATGTATTTGGTGTTGAAACATTTTTACTTGGTTCAGTAGATAATCCTGATGAAACTGCTGAAGCATTAGAAAAATTATGTGAGTTTACATATCTTTTTGGTGAAGCACAAATTGATGCTGGTGCAGATGTCTTAACTGTTCCTGATCATGCAACTGGAGATTTAGTTTCAGGTCAATATTACCAAAAGTTTCTCCAAGATATACATACAGAAATGGCTGAAAGATTTTCTGTTCCTTTAATTCTTCATATATGTGGAAGAACAGTTGATAGAATGCCATTTATTGCTGAAACCGGAATGCATGCTTTTCATTTTGATTCAAAAAATTCACCACAAGAAGCAATGGATGCAGTTAGTGATAAGATCGCTCTTGTTGGGAATATAAACAACCCTGAAACGTTATATTCTAAAGATACTGAAGATGTAAAAAAAGAAGTTTTTGAATGCCTAAATGCTGGAGTGCAATTAATTGCTCCTGAATGCGCTATTCCACTAAAAACAAAAGCAGAAAATTTGATTGCAATTACTGAAGGCATTTCTGATTGGGTAGCAGAAACTCAAAATTAACTATTGATGATAAAATTAAGTGGAACGTAATTAGTTTTTGTTGTAAGGGATAATTTTATGTTTGAACATGAAGGTTTATTAAAAGAATTTGAGTGGGTCACAAAAGAAAGTGAAAAAAAACATATTGGCGAATCTATAGCTAAAACATCACTTGAAATGCAAGAAATTGCATTTGCATTAATACAAGGTGACAACGATTCTGTGGATAAATTAACTAAACAAAATTTAGATAATGGCATCGAGGCTAATGAAATTCTTGATGATGGATTACTTAATGGAATGGCAATTGTTGGGGTTAAATTCAGAGATAATATTATTTTTGTACCAGAAGTATTAATTTCTGCAAGAGCTATGAAAGCTGGAATGACTCACCTAGAACCTATATTATCTGAATCTGGAATAGAACCTCAAGGTACAGTTGTTATGGGTACTGTAAAAGGTGACTTGCATGATATTGGGAAAAATCTATGCATAATGATGCTTAGAGGTGCAGGATTTATAGTACATGATTTAGGAGTTGATACTTCACCTGAAGACTTTGCTGATGGATTTGAGGAACATGAACCAGATGTCATTGGAATGTCAGCTTTGCTAACTACAACTATGCCTAATATGGGAAGAACTATTCAATATTTTGAAGATATTGGTCTTAGAGAAGATGTTCGATTGATGGTCGGAGGAGCTCCAGTTACTCAAGAATTTGCTGATGAAATGGGAGCTGATGCATATGGTGAAAGCGCAGTTGATGCAGTTGATAAAGCTAAAGAATTGATCGTTCTGTTAAAAGAATTGAAAAGTTAATAAATATAATGTCTGAAAAAAATTCAGAAAGAAATGATAAAAAAAATCTTCAAAACAGCTTAGATAAACTTTATGAAATTTTTCAAGATATTTCTTACCATGCTGACGAGCTAAGTAAACATAGATGTCCTTATAAAAATGCTATGAGTAAATGTACTGCAAATTTTTATTGTCAGAATCAAAAATATGTAAAAAAGGAAGATGATGCCCCTTTTTGTGCAGGATCAGATAAATTGGATTATAGACCTGCATGGAAGGTTGATGAACCAATAAAGAAAAATGACTAAATTTATTTATGAAAAATCTAATGTTGATCTAGAAAAAGATAAATCTCTTTTTGAATATGCAGATAAAGTTAGAATGAGAATTCCTACTTCTTGTGGTAGAGTTGGAGATTGCCACGAATGTATTGTAGAAATCATAGAAGGTGAAAATAATTTATCTGAACAAACTAATGATGAACAATTTTTATCTCCTCCTTTTAGATTAGCTTGCCAAGCCAAAACTATTTATGTCAAAGATAACCTAAAATTTACTCCCAGGAAAAGAGATAGAAAAATACTTACTACCTTTGATAACAAAAATGATTATGAAATAGATAATCATTATGTTTTTGATAAAGATTCAGTTTCTATTGAAAAAAATAATCAAAAAAAAATATTAATTAATAAAAAGTCTAAAATATTTGGTTTAGCAATAGATGTTGGAACTACAACTGTGGCTATTAATTTACTAAATTTAGAAACTGGGAAAATTATGGCTACTTCTTCATTTGAAAATCCACAAGTTTTTGGTGGTTCCGATGTTATGAATAGAATTTCTTATGACACGAATAAGTTTAAGGGTGAATTGCATAAATCTATTATTTCAGCAATAAATTTTGAAATAGGAGAAATAACAAAAAAAATTAAGATTAGAAGAAGGCAAATAGTTGAAATAGTAATAGTTGGTAACTCAACTATGAGAGATATATTTTTCAATTTAGATGTCGAAACTATAGGTGTAAGACCATATAAATCCCTCACTGAGTTCAATTTTATCGATAAAAAGGTAGATTCTACTGAATTATCCTCGATTGCCTCTAAATTAGATATAAGAATTAATCCTGATGCAATTATATATAGTCCACCATTGATAGCTTCTCATATTGGATCTGATATTTCTGCAGGACTTATTGCTGTAGATTTTTTTAGTAATAATAAGAATAAGATATTTATAGATATTGGGACCAATACAGAAGTAGTTCTAGGTAATAATAATAACTTTTTAGCTGCTTCTTGCCCTGCAGGCCCCGCGTTTGAGGGGGGAGAAATTACATATGGGATGCCTGGCTATGCTGGTGCTGTAGAACATGTAAAATGGGAATCAAATAAATATTCATATAGAACAATAGGAGACTCTTCTCCAACAGGTATTTGTGGATCTGGATTAATAGATTTTTTATCAGAAATGATAGATAACAAGTTTATGAATAGTGTTGGTAAATTTACAGAAAATCTTGAATTTTTAAAATTAGACGAGAATTATGATGTAATGCTTACTAGAAAAGATGTATCAAATCTTGCTCAAGCTAAGGCAGCTAATGTTTGTGGGCAAGCTCTAGTTATTAAGGATTTTGGGATATCTGTAGAAGATATTGATGAAATTTATTTAGCTGGAGGTTTTGCTAACTATATCGATATCGAAAGAGCTAAAAATATAGGATTTATTTTAAATTACCCAACAAAAAAAATAAAAAAAATAGGAAATTCTGCCTTAGAAGGTGCAACAAAATTATTATTATCTTATAAATTGAGAAAAAATCTTTTGAATTATGTAACTAAGATTGATCACTTAGAGCTAGAAACTAAAGAAGAATTTTTTGATTATTTTGTAGAAGGTTGTCAATTTAAAGAGATATCTGTTTAAGGGGGAATATTATGAAGTATAAAGCAGTAATCAGTGATTACGTTTGGCCATCACTTGATATAGAACAAAAATTATTAGGAAGTCATAATGTTGATATTGTAGATTGTAATAATTCTACAAAAGAAGAGCTTATAGAAGAAGTTAAAGATGCTGATGCAATAATTTTTTGTTTCAAGGAAATTGATGCAGAAATTTTGGAAGCTGCAAAAAAATGTAAAGTAGCATCTAGATATGGCATCGGTGTTGATAATATTGATATTGAAAAATGTTCTCAATTAGGAATTGTTGTAACAAATATACCAGATTATTGTTTAGAAGAAGTTTCTGATCATGCTATAGCAATGATCCTAAGTTTGAACAGAAGAATTGTCGATCATTGGAATATGGTGAAAGAAGGAGGATGGAATAATCTTAATCTTGATATTCCTGTTCTTAGATTAAGTCAGTCTACTTTAGGTATTGTAGGATTCGGTAGAATTGGTAGGACTATTTCAGAAAGAATGTCTTCAATGGGAGTTAAGTGTGTTGCTTATGATCCGTTACTTAAAGAGGGTGAAATTATAAATAATATTGAAATAGTTTCTTTTGAAAAACTTCTTGAAATATCTGACTTTATTACGGTTCATGTTCCCCTGATAGAATCTACTTACCATTTATTCTCTAAAAATGAGTTTAATAAAATGAAAAACAATGCTATTTTGGTAAATTGTGCTAGAGGTGGATTAATTGATGAATCAGAGGCTTCTATAGCCTTGGACAAAGGTATTATTGGTGGTATTGGACTTGATGTAATTGAAGATGTTTCAGAGAATCCAACTAGCCCGTTATTCAATAATAATAATGTGATAATTACTCCTCATACTGCTTTCTTTTCAAAAGCATCAAGTGAAGAGTTACAAAGAAGAACATGTGAAGAAGTTATAAGGGTTATTAATAATGAAATACCTGAAAATTTCATAAATCCTGAAGTAAGAAAAAATTCTAGATCAAAAATAAATTAATTATCGAAAGACATTTGTTTGTCATTTTCGTCTGAACTTTCTAGCTCATTATCAAAAAGAATTTCTTCTTCTATTTCATCTTGTAGTTGAGATATATCTATTGCTTTTTCTGGATTTTGATCCAATTGAGTTTCTAATTGCTCTACAGCCTTAAATTGATTATCTAAAGCTTTCCTTCTTCTTCCCATAAGATATCCATGGTGAAGAGTAGCAGTTTTTAATGCTCTTTCAATTTTTTCTTGTTCTTCAGTGTAATTATTCCATTCACTTTGTAGTTTTTCTAAAATAGAAATTATTTGAGATTGATTCTCTCCAATAGTAACAACTTTCATAAATTCCTTAATTACACCTACAACTAACAAAAGATTGCCAGGTGAAGTTATAGTTACTTTTTTAGATTGTGCATATTGAATTAAGTCCATTCTTTTTTCGTAAATATAGGAAAGAATATGATCACTTGGCACAAAAACTATTACATTATCTAGTGTATTTTGTTGAGTATTAATATACTTTTCACCTACTTCATCGATTATATTTTTTTTCAATGTATCAAAAAACTTTTTTTCTCTTTTTTGCTGGTCCATTGATTCTATGTCTTCTTCGATGAGTGGCTGAAAATGTTCCCAAATAAATTTTGAATCCATATGGATAACTTTATTCTCAGGTAAATTTATGGTGAAATCGGGCCTTGTTCCATTATCTAGTACTTGTTGTGTTTCATATTGCACACCCTTAATGAAACCTGCGCTTCTGAAAATATCTTCAGCCATTAGTTCTCCTAATTGACCTCTAGTTTGACTTCCAGATAGTACATTAGTTAGTTTACTAAACTCATTTTTTGCAATATTTATAGCATCTTCTGTGCTTTTATTTTGTTTTCTAAGTTCATTATTTGTTGTAATAAGATTTAGTGTTTCTTTTAGAGTTGAATCATATTGTTTTGTCATTAATTCTTTAACTTGTTTTAAGTCATCTGTAAATTTGTTATCTTTTTCAATTAGCAATTGTTTTACTTTATTTTCAACTCCTTCAGTAGTGTCATCAGCAAATTCTTTAAATTTCATACCTGAAAAATATTTTGAAAATCTTATGAAAAATAATGTTGAAATTCCACCAATGGAAAAAATTAAAATTATGAGTAGGAAAATTATAGATAGATTGAATGCACTCATAAGATTTACTTTTTAAGCTTATATAAGATAATTTTAGAGTTTTATAGTAATATAAGTCAAATTATATTTATCGCTAGATATTCTAAAATCTATTTATTAGTAACCTAAAAAATAGTAAGCTTACATATTTATAATCTATTCATCAGTTAGAATATAAGAATGACAAACATATTATCTTCTTACAGAGAGCACTTTAATCTTGATGAAAAAACTGCTTATTTAAATAGTGCTTATATGGGGTTACTGCCTAAAAAATCGATTCAAAAAGGTTTAGAAGGATTTGAATTAAAATCTAAAGCTTGGGAAATTAAATGGAAAGATTTTTATACAAAGCCAGAAAATATTAGAAATATCTTTTCAAATATTATTAATTCTGATTCAGATTCTATTTTCTTTACACCATCTGCTAGTTATGCTTTTGCTGTTTTTGCAAAAAACTTTAAGTTAACCAATAGAAAAACTATCCTATTATTGGAAGAAGAATTTCCTTCTAATGTTTGGATATGGAAGAAATTGGCTGAAGAACAAAACGGTAAAATAAAGTTTGTACCAAGACCAAGTGATGATGACTGGACATCAGCAATTTTAGAGAATTTAGATGATAATACTGCACTTGTTTCTGTACCTAATTGCCATTGGACAGATGGAGGCCTTATCAAATTAGACCGATTGTCTAAAGAATTAAAAAAACAAAATATATCACTTGCTATTGATGGCACTCAATCAGTTGGTGTAATGCCTATAGATATCAAGGAAATCCAACCTGATTTCATGGTTGTATCAGGTTACAAATGGTGTTTAGGTCCTTATAGTTTAGGATTAGCATATATTGATTCTAAATATCATTTAGGTGAGCCTATTGAACATAACTGGATGGCAAAATTTCCTATACCTAAAGATGATTCAGTCCCTGATATGACAGTATATGAAGATTATAATTTTGATAATGCTAGAAAATTTGATTTTGGCCAACGAGGTAATTTTCACTTAATACCTGCATTAGAATCTTCACTAAAATTTATTTCTAAAATAGGTTCTAAAAAATTATACGATCATGCAGATAAGCTAAATGAAGAAATTATAAAATATACTTCTGAGATGGGTTTTGAAAGTATTAAAAAAGAATTTCGCGCTAAACATTATTTAGGATTAAGATTTAAGAATCAAATACCTAAAAATTTTGTTGAAAATTTAGCTAAAGAAAATGTTTTCATAAGTGCAAGAGGAAAAAAAGCTATAAGAGTAACTCCTCATATATGGAATAATTCAAATGATATAGAGAAATTTATTAATGCTTTAAGAAAGATTATGTAATGACAATTTTTATAAATGAAGAGCAAGTTCAAGAAATATTAGATGTAAAATCAACAGTTGATATCTTAGAGGAATCTATGAAATCGTTATCTACAGGGAAGGGCTTCAATAGCCCTCGAAAAAGGCTTCCAACAAGTTACTCAGGAGGTAATTTACATTTTATGGCTGCTTCATGGCCTGAAAAAGGTATTGCAGGTCATAAGAGCTATGTTGTAACTAAAGGCAAAGCTACTTTTGTAGTTCTACTTTACTCAACAGAAGGAGAAGGTTTGTTGGCAGTTATTGAAGCTAACATGTTAGGACAAATTCGAACAGGTGCCGCATCTGGACTTGCTTCGAAATATTTAGCGAATAAAAATTCTAAAAAGTTAGCAATTATTGGTTCAGGTTTTCAAGCTGAAACTCAGCTAGAAGCAATAAATTCTCAATTTGATTTAGATGAAATTAAAGTATTCTCTAGATCTGAAGAAAAAAGAAATAAATTTGTAAATAAAATGGGAAATAAGTTAAACATAAACATTAAAGCTTATGACTCGTCTGATGAAGCTACTTCAAATGCTGATATTATTTCATTGATTACAAACTCTAATGTACCTGTTATAACTAATAACCAAATTACGAACGGTATGCATATCAATGCTGCAGGTGGAAATAGTTGGCTTAGATCAGAAATTTCATCTGATTCTATAGGTAAATTTAATTTTGTTTCTTGCGATGATGTCGAGCAGGCTAAAAATGAATGTAAAGAATTAATGGATGCAACTGAAAAGGGTATTATTTCTTGGAGTAACGTAAATGAATTATCAAATGTAATTGATGGAAAAATTAAAGGTAGAAATAATTCTGAAGATATAACTTTGTATGAGTCACTAGGAATTGCAATCCAAGATATTGCCGCTGCTAAATATATTTACGATAGACTAAAATAATTATTTTTATAATCTTATTTGATTAAGTTCTTTTTCTACTTTTGTATTAAGTTCATCAATATTTGAATTATTTTCAATAATCGAATATTTACAATTCTCATTTTCTAGCAAAATCTGCATTTCCTTTAATTTCATTTGATTATTTATTATGTTCATAAAATCTATCTCAGATATATCTCTACTATTTAAAACTCTCTTTTTAGATATTTCAATATTTGTATCTATTATCCAAATATAGTCAAACATTTTATGCCATTTAGCATCTATAATTACAGCACCTTCAAATGCAATAAATTCATTTTGATTACTATTTTTTTTGTCTTGAATAAATGTCTCTATTCTTGGCCATATTATTTTTTTTAATGAATGTAACATTTCATCATCATTAAAAACTAATTTACCTAATATTTTGGTATCAATTTCCTTTTCTTTAGACGTTACATCAGGAAAAATTTGAAGAATTTCTTGCTTAACCAATTCGTCTTCTTTATAGATATTTTTAGCTATTTTATCCAAATCATACGTTTTTATAAATTTTTTTGATAAAAAATCTAATACATATGATTTACCTGATCCAATATTTCCTGTTATTCCTAAAGATTTCATAATGAGTTAATTACGTTTTAAAATGTCTATGCTTGTTTATTTAAAAATATATTAATATAACAATATAACCCCCAGAGGTCTGAGCAATAAAAAAAAGTCCTAATTACTAGGACTTTTTTTTATAGATTTCTTTGATCTAATTTTTCCTTTGTAACAACCTCATGAAATTCAATCTCATAAAAATCTACTAAACTCATTAACTCTGAAGATAATTTTTCTCTTATTTCATTTGGAACCTTTTCATAAACAATTGCATCTAGTGATTCTTGCGTCCATTCTGCGCTAACTGAGTAATCTTCTGCAGGTGTTGAAAATCCTGACACATATATTGTTGCCTCACTTCTTCCCTGCTCTTCATATTCGTTACAAATCTTTTGCAATATAGATGCAACTTTCCAAGCATTTGCTCTTGTAGTAAAGCATTTTCTTCTAATTAAAAACATAAATACTCCTTTACTTGACTAAATCTGTTCAATTTCATTGGTTTTATTTTCGAGTATACTTCTAGAATGTCAATTTTTATTATTACAATAGTTTTAATTTCTACCTTTATTCATGCATTATGGAATTTTTTGATTAAAAAGTCTAATTATCCATATGAATATATACAATTATTAGCTATTTTTAGCGGATTGATCGCAGTTCCATTTTCAATCTATTTTATATTTGTTGAAGATCTAACTTATACTGGAATATTATTATCGTTCTTATCTGGATTTATTCATATTTTTTATTTTTACTTTTTAGGAAAAGCGTATCAAACGGGTCAATTATCATATGTTTACCCTATATCAAGAGGGACATCTGTTGCACTTGTTCCAATAATAGGAACTTTGCTACTTAATGATCAAATAGGAATATATTCCATATTTGGAATATTAATTGTTTTTTTTGGTATCTTTTTTCTTAGTGTTAATGATTTACTAGCCATAAATAAAAAAAATATAAAGAATGTCTTAATCCCATTACTTATTGGAATAACAATCACAATTTATACTATTGTAGATAGCATTGCAGTAACATTAATCAATCCAATAATTATGTTTTCTATTTCATCTTTTTTTGGTGGAATATTTTCTATTATTTTATTTGATAGAAGAATAAATCACTTTGGAGTAATTATTAAGAAAAACATCTTATTTATACTTGTTATTTCTTCAATGTCCGCAATAGGCTATCCAATGATATTATACGCTTACAAATATTCTCTAGTCAGTTTAGTAGCTCCTCTTAGAGAGGTATCAACAGTTTATGCAGCTATTTTAGGTATCTTTTTTCTAAATGAAACTTATTCAAAAACTAAGATTTTAGGTATTAGTTTAATCGTAATTGGTGCAATCTTAATAACATAAACATTTATTTTTCTTCAATTACAATTGAAAGAATTTCATCTCCAGGATTAGGGTCACTCATTGGATCTCTCTCTCTAATCTTTAGAACAACATCCATTCCGCTTATAACTTTACCAAATACTGTGTGAGCTCCATCAAGATGTGGGGTTGGAGCATGGGTAATGAAAAATTGTGAGCCATTTGTTCCTGGGCCAGCATTAGCCATAGATAAAATTCCTTCTGAGTCATGCTTTAATGAAGACACAAATTCATCTTCAAACTGATATCCAGGTCCTCCTGCACCTGTTCCAGTTGGATCTCCTCCTTGAACCATAAATCCTGGTATAACTCTATGAAATGTTGTTCCATCATAATATCCAGATTTAGCTAGATTTATAAAGTTTTCACAAGTAATTGGAGTTTGGTCGGAGTACAAATGAATAATAATTTCTCCTCTTTCAGTCTCAATTTTTGCTTTGTAAGTTTTTGTAGTATCTAAATTTCCTTTTGGAGGTTCTAAAGTCATAGTTATTTTTCCTATTAATTTAATTTCTATATAGATTTATATTACCTTATTTATTGACTTTTTTATGTTTTAGATATTAGATGAATTTAAGTACTTTTAAGGAGATTTTATGAATGACTATCCAATAATAAAAAAAATTACATTTAACAGATATAAATTTCCTTTAGAAAATATGAGATCTCATATTCTTTCATCTTGTTATGAACCAGGATCAACTACTGTGAGGCAAGTTGTTTCAATAAAAATAGATACAGACTTAGATATATCAGGTGAATATTTTAGTATAGCTCCTGGTACATATGATCAGATGAGAGCTATAGCACCAATATTAATTGGTCAAAATGGATTAAATAGAGAACATTTTTATAACCTTGCAAAAGTAGTTTTAAGAAAACAGGATAAAATGGGAATTGGTCCTATGGATATTGCTTTATGGGACTTAGCTGGAAAATATTATGATACTCCTATTTTTCGATTATTAGGTGGAAATAGAACTAAACTTCCTACCTATGCCTCTACACTACATGGTGATTATTCGAAAGGTGGATTAAATTCACCTGAAGCATTTAGGGATTTTGCAGAACAATGTTATGACTTAGGCTATAAAGCTTTTAAGATTCATCCTTGGGCTCCAGCCGATATGGATCAAGAAGTAAAGGTAGTTAATGAAGTAGGTAAACTATCCGATAAAATGAATCTTATGATAGATCCTTGTTGTGAATATGAAACATATGCAGATGCCCTAAGAGTTGGAAGAGCTTGTGATGATAATAATTACTTTTGGTATGAAGATCCACTTAGAGATGGTGGAGTTTCTTTTTATGCCCATAAAAAATTAAAACAATCAATTAAGACGCCTCTATTACAAGGAGAACATTTGCATCTTGTAGAAACTCATACTGATATGGCAATAGCAGAGGCTACAGACTTTTGGAGAGCTGACCCAGAATATGACGGCGGCATAACAGGAACAATGAAGATCGCACATGCTGCTGAAGGATTTGGAATGGACTTAGAAATTCATATTGCTGGCCCTGCTCAAAGACATTGTATGGCTGCAATCAGAAACTCAAATTATTATGAAATGGGATTGCTTCATCCTCAATTATCCAATCCTGCTAATATACCTGTATATAAAAATGATTATAGTGATGAGTTAGACTCAATAGATTCTGATGGAAATATAACTGTGTCTGAAGATCCAGGGTTAGGTGTTGAGTATGATTATGAATATGCAAAAAAATTTCTTGTTGATACTTTAGTAATTGACTGATTTTTATGTCAAAAAAAGACTTTTTTAATTCCTATGATGAAGCATTAGATGGCATATCTAATAATATGAGTATAATGATTGGTGGCTTTGGAGTACAGGGTGGCCAACCAACAAATCTAATGATTGCTCTTAGAGATAAGAACCTAAAAAACTTAACTCTTATAGGTAATGTAGCAGGTATTTCTATGGTTACTGGTTATGGGTGGAAAGATAGCGATAAAGACAAAATTATAGATCAGAGTATTTTTTTTAAAAATAAACAAGTAAAAAAGATTATTTGTTCTTTTCCTATCCCTGCTCAAAGAGATCCAATTTCTGAAATTGAAAAATCTTGGATAAATAAAGAGTCTGAAGTAGAAATTATTCCACAAGGAACATTAGCGGAAAAAATAAGAGCAGGAGGAGCTGGTATTCCAGCTTTTTACACAAAAACAGGAATAGGTACTATTGTTGAAAAAGGAAAAGAATCAAAGATAATTAATAACGAAAAATATATATTAGAATATGCATTAAATGCAGATGTGGCATTAATTAAGGCTCATATTTCAGATGAATTTGGAAATTTGATATATAAAGGTACATCTAGAGCATTTAATCCAATTATGGCAACCGCAGCAAAATTAACAATTGTTGAGGTAGATAAAATTATTTCATCAAACAAAATAGATCCTGAAAGAATAGGAACACCAGGTATTTACGTAGATAGAATTGTGAGTAAATATAAATGAAATATCCCTCGAAATTATCAAAGGATCAAATAGCTTATAGAGCTTCAATAGAATTACCTGAAAACTCTTATGTGAACCTAGGAATAGGATTACCATCATTGTGTGCGAAATACTTAGAAAATAAACGAAATATAACTTTTCATGCAGAAAATGGAATTTTAGGATTTAATGAAATTTCAGATATAAAAAATCAAGATGAAAATCTGATTGATGCAGGTGGGCAATTCTTAAGTCCAAATAATGGAATTTCTTTTTTTGATTCAGCAGAATCCTTTTCTATGATTAGAGGTGGGCATATAGATGTTACTGTACTTGGAGGATTACAAGTGTCTAAAAATGGAGACCTTGCAAACTGGATGATAAAGTCCAGAGGTATCGGTTCAATAGGCGGAGCTATGGATCTTGTTTCTGGTGCAAAAAATGTCATAGTAACTATGGAACATGTAACCAAGAATAATGATTATAAAATTCTAAATAAATGTGATTTCCCTCTAACTGGAATTAAGTGTGTTAAGAAAATAATTACAGATATTGCTGTTATTGAAGTTGTGGATGAGGGTTTACTGTTAACTGAAATAGCGAAAAATTGGAATTATGAGGATGTTCAATCACTCACTGAACCAAAACTAATTCCTTCTGATTATTTAAAAGAGTATTGTACGATAAATTAATATCTTATTAATTGATCAGCTTCTCACGTCAACAACTAATTTTCCAAAATTTTCACTTTCAAATAACTTCATAAAATTTAAAGGAATATTATTAAAACCTTCATTAATATCTTCTTTATAAACTATCTTTCCTTCTTTGATCCAGTTCGATAGATTTGAAATTGCTTCTTCATATTTATGAGCAAAATTAAATACGATAAATCCTTGCATGGTAGATTGTTTTGTAAGTAAAGTTCTAGCTACTCTTGGTCCCATTGGAGGAGTTGGTGAATTATAAATTGCTATTTGTCCACAAACGGCAGTTCTAGAGAATAACGCAATATGATTTAATACAGCGTCAGAAATTTCTCCCCCAACGTTATCAAAATACATATTTATATAATTTTCACCTAATTTACCCAATTCAGAGTCAATGTCTTGAGTATTGTAATTAAAACAATAATCAAAATTTAATTCATTTTTACAATAATTTACCTTTTTATCGCTACCTACTATTCCGATAACTGTACAGCCCATTAATTTTGCTAATTGCCCAACTATAGAACCAACAGCCCCTGAAGCAGCTGATACTACGATCGTTTCACCAGGTTTTGGTTTTAAGATTTCAAAATAACCTAAATGAGCAGTTCTTCCTGGCATTCCTAGTATTCCTAATGAGTAAGTTATGGGTAAATCTTTTGGAGTATTTATTTTAGAAATTGATGGCTCGTTTTCATATAAAACTTCATATTTCTGCCATCCAATTTTTGCATTAACCATATCTCCTTTTTGATAAAGTCTAGATTTAGATTCAATAACTTTAGCTATCACCTCGCCTTCCATCACACCTCCTATTTCAACTGGAGAAGCATAAGAAGGACCTGCATTCATTCTTCCTCTCATGTAAGGATCTAATGATAAATATTGAGTTTCTACTAGTATTTCACCATATTCTATGCTTCTAACTTCTTCAGAAATTTTTTCAAAATCAGACTCTATATTTGGCTTGCCTACTGGTCTTTGTTTAAGAACCCATTTTTCATTTTTCATGTATTTATACCTTCAAAATTTGTATTTAATCAACATTATCTTATCATACAAAAACTATATTTTTTTTTCTTATAAGCTATGATAAAAATAAGATATAAAATTTTATATCTAAACCTTTTATTAAGGAAGTAATTTTGAAAAACTTGTCCCCTCTTAATCTTAATAATCCTGTACTAATTTGCTCTTGGCAAGGTTGGCCTGATGCTGCAGAATCAGCAACAAAATCTGTAGAGGAAATCTTATCGCAGTTGGAAGTTATTCATTCAGTTGAAATGAACTCAGATTCTTATTATATATATTCAGATAAAAGACCAACCGTAACTAACATTAAAGAAAACTTAAGGCATATTGATTGGCTTGAAAATAAATTTTCTTTTATCAAAAGAAAAGGTTCTAAAAATGATGTTGTAATATTTGAAGGAATTGAACCTGATATGGATTGGAAAACATATGTTAATGAATTTATAAAAGTAATTGAATTTTATGAAATTAAAACTGTAATTATGGTTGGAGCTTTATTAGACTCCGTTCCACATACAAGAGAACCAAGAATAACATTTACTGGAACTGGCAAAAAGAACAACTCCTTATTAAAAAAATTGAAATATTCTCCACCCTCTTATGAAGGTCCTGCTGGTATTACATCAGTTATTGGCGAAAGATTAGATAACTTAAAGATAGCTACTATATCAATTTGGGGTCATACTCCTCACTATCTTCAAGTGACTCATAATCCTATACTCTCTGCTGCAATAATGAAAGAGTTATCAAATTTACTTGGCTTAAAATTGAGCTTTGAAAAAATAACTAAAAGATCTGAAGAATTTCGATCATCTCTTAATCTAGCTCTAGAAGACCATAATGAAATTACTAAATATGTTGAAAGATTAGAAGAATCTTATGACACAGAAGAAATGTCTAAAATAGATCCAGAGCCTCAATTGATACTGAAGGATGTAGAAAACTTCTTAAAAGACTCACGTAAAGACGCTGATTAAAATGACATCTAAAGATTTAAATGAAATATTAAATAAAACAAATACAGAGATTGGTTTTAATTCAACTAAAGGTTCCTCAAAAAATAACTTGTTAATCTTCGGAATTACAAATCCCGATATCAATGAATCAAATTTTAATTGTGATGCTTATATATATAATGATAAAGTCAAAAAAAAATCTAATAATTGCATAGGAAAAATAATAAATAGTAAAGACACTATTAAATCAATTGATCAATTCGATTTTGTACTTATAAATGATCCTAAAAATGTTAATTTTAATATGTTTTCTTATGAAAAAGGTATAGGCCTTAAAATTGATGACAAAATAAATGATGAAAGAAAAGATACAATCGAAAATTTCGAATTTGATTTCTTAATATATGATCTAAAAATTGACTCATTAACAAACTTTGAGGATATGTTAACTATCAAAGATATGATTAATTCTATTAGATCTAATTGGCTATTAAATATAAAAATATCAAAGTTAGAAGAAATAGATTTCCAATATATTTTTGATATAGGATTTACTGGGATAATGGTAAATTTAACAGAAATTAATAGTAAAAAGTTTAAAGAAATCAAATCAAAATTAAATAATCTTGAGGTAAGAAAAAGTGGGAAGCTTTAACAATACTAAAATTTCTATTATTGGCTTAGGAAATTTAGGCATTAATATTGGGCATTTATTATTATCTAACAATAATAATTTATCAATAACAGGCTTTGACCTAGTTAAAGATCAAAGCAAATTAGCTAAAGATTCAAAATCGATTACCAAAGAGGCTAATAGCTATGCTGAATGCCTAAAAGATACAAATCTAATTATTCTTGCAGTCCCTACATCATCTACTTATGAAATTTTTGAATCAATAAAAGATATAATTAGTGACGACACTCATATAATTGATTTTTCTTCCAATAAGAGAGCAGTTAGTTCTTGGGCTAATGAGATGATTCCTAACAATGAAATTATAGGTTTGTACCCATTCGTTAAGAGTGATACTTTATTAGGAATAAATTGGGGCGTTGTTAATTATCTTAATTCAAAATCAAAAATTATAGATATATGTAAATTGTTAATTAAAGATGCAAAAGGATTTGGGATAAATATTGATATAAATGAGCATGACAGCTATGTCGGATTAGTAGAGGCTATGCCCTTTCTTCTTAGCTCATTATTAATAAAACTATCTCATAATAGTTCTTCTTGGAAAGAAGTTTTCAGATATTTTGACGATAACTTCAATAGTTTTTCATCTCCTGCTGATATTGATCCAATCAAATCATTCTCTTCTATATCTACAAACAATGATATGATTTCTCAATGGATAAAACTATATATTAGTGAATTGATGAATTTGGAAAAATACTTAGAATCTAATTCAGAAAAAGAAGTTGCCGATTTTGTTAATGCTGCTTGGGAAGATAAATTAATGATAAAAAATAATATTGATCCAAATATGTCTTCTTCAAGTGATATTATTCCAAGTGCTCAAGAAAATATGCTTTCGTTATTTATTGGATCTAAAGCTGCAGGTTTTTTTACAAAATCAAAAAATATTGACAAAGATAAATATGGATTTGAGAAAAGAATTTAAGTTTAATGAATATCTCTCTAAATAATGTTTCTACTATAAGAGGTGAGATAAACATACCTCCTGACAAATCTTTATCCCATAGAGCTGTCATGTTTAATTCAATAGCTAACGGAGATGCAAAAATCACTAATTTTTTAATGGGTGAAGATTGTTTATCTACCATAGATGTTCTTAGAAAATTAGGTGTGAAAATTAAAGTCGATGGAAGTAATGTATATACATATGGAAAAGGTCTTCATTCATTACAAAAACCCTCTGAGGTTCTATATGTAGGAAACTCAGGAACTACTATAAGACTTATGTCAGGAATTTTAGCAGGAAGAAACTTTGAATCTATTTTAGATGGAGACTCTTCAATTAGAAAAAGACCAATGAAAAGAATAATTGATCCACTGACTATGATGGGTGCCAAAATATCAGCAGAAAATAATAATGAAAATGCTCCTATTAAGTTTTTAGGAGGGAAACTATCATCTATAAATTATGAGTTGCCTGTTGCCAGTGCGCAACTGAAAAGTGCTTTGATACTTGCAGGATTAAGATCCGATAATACCGTAACAATTATAGAAAAAGATGTATCAAGAGACCATACAGAAAGATTGTTAACAGGCATGGGTGCAAAAATAAAAAAAGATGGATTAAGTATTGATATATCTCCATCTGATTTAAGTGCAAATGATTTAGTGATTCCAGGTGATATTTCAAGTGCTGCGTTTTGGATGGTTGCTGCTGCAATCCATAAAAATGCTGAAATAAATATCATAAATGTTGGAATCAATGAAACTAGAGCAGGAATCATTTCTGTACTTGAAAGAATGGGAGCAAATTTAAATTTTGATAACAATAAAGAATACTCAGGTGAGCCTGTTTCAGATATAACAGTTAAGACATCAAAGCTTAAGGGCACTGTGATTTCAGGGAAAGAAATTCCATTATTAATTGATGAAATACCTATAATAGCTTTAGCTGCTGTATTTGCTGAGGGAGAAACTAAAATAGTTGATGCAAAAGAATTAAGATATAAAGAATCGGATAGAATTTCATTGACTGTTGATTGGATGAAAAAAGCAGGAGCAAAAATTGAAGAACTTGAAGATGGAATGATTATAAATGGAACAAATAATTTAGATGGAGGAACTTTCTCTTCACATGGTGATCATAGATTAGCTATGACTTTAGGAATAGCCAGTTTAGTTTCTAAAAATAAAATTGAAATAGAAAATCCTGAAGCAGCAAATGTGTCATATCCAACTTTCTGGGATACTTTGAAGGGAATTGGAAAATAAATATTTATGAAACTAAATTCTAAAATTTTTCTAATATCTGGTCCATCTGGTGTTGGTAAAGATACCATCATTATTGAACTTAGAAAAATATTTCCTGATTTTCATTTTGTTATAACTTCGGTTACAAGACCTCCAAGAAAAGATGAGACAGAAGGAATTAATCATTTTTTTGTTTCCGAACCAAAGTTTTTAAGTATGATTGAAGCAGATGAATTAATTGAATGGTCTAGAGTGTATGGGAATTACTATGGAGTCCCTAAATCTCAAATCTTAGCACCTACTTCCAATGGAAATAATGTTCTTCTAAGGGTCGATGTACAAGGCGCGATGAAAATCAAAAATACTATACCAGAAGTTATACTAATATTTATAAAACCTGATTCAATTAATTCTGTAAAAAAACATTTAAGTGACAGAGGTCAATTATCATCTGAGCAAATTAAGACAAGGTTAGATTCTATGAATAATGAAATAGAATTGTCAAAACATTTTGATTATATAATTATCAATGAAGAAGGAAATATTGATTCAGTAGTGAATAAAGTAAAAGATATAATAAATCAAAATATATAAAAATATGAACATAAAAAAAATATTATTATCACCACAAGAATTCAAAGAAAGTCTTTCTGGCTATGAAGTTGCATCTGCTATGAAAGAAGGAATCCTAAAAGTTGATTCTTCAGTAAAGATTGATATATCTCCAGTAGCAGATGGAGGTGATGGCACACTAAAGACTATGGTAGATGTTACCAATGGCAATATTATAGAAGAAACAGTTGAAAACCCCTTAGGTGATGAAATTCAAGCAGAATGGGGCAATTTAGGAACAAGTCAGACTGCTGTAATCGAAATGGCTAGAGCTTCGGGTTTAGCTTTGTTAAGTGAAAATGAAAAATCCGCTTTAAAAACAACTACTTATGGAACTGGTCAATTATTTAAAGCCGCCTTAGATCAAGGTATTAAAAAATTTATACTTGCTATTGGAGGAAGTGCTACAAATGATGGTGGAGCGGGCTTTGCTTCTGCAATAGGAGCAAGATTATTAGATAAAAATAATAATGAGATCTATCCCTCAGGTGAAAACCTAAGTCTAATTGATAAAATCGACCTGTCCAATCTAGATCAAAGAATAAAAGATATTGAAGTTCAAGTTGCCTGTGACGTTAATAACCCACTGTGTGGAGAAACAGGAGCTTCAGCTATATTTGGGCCTCAAAAAGGGGCTTCAACTAATGATATAGAAATATTAGATAGAAATTTATTTCATTGGTCTAAATTGATAAAAAATCAAATGGGTAAGGACGTAAAAGATATTCCTGGAGCTGGAGCAGCTGGGGGTTTAGGAGCTGGATTAATGGCATTTGTAAATGCTGAACTTGCATTAGGTGCAGATATAGTTTTGAATACCTTGGATTATGATAAAAAATTACAAGATATTGATCTTGTTATAGTTGGAGAAGGTCAAACTGATAAATCTACACAATATAACAAATCACCTGTTGCTGTATCAACTAGAGCAAAGAAATTAGGAATTCCAGTCATTTGCATATCAGGATCTTTAGGACAAGGTTACAAAGAATGTTCAAAGCAAGGTATTGATTCATTTTTTAGTATTGTAAATAAACCAATGGAATTAGAATTTGCTTTAAATAATGCGTATGATTTAATAAGTTCAAGCACAGAAGAAATATACAAGACTTTAATTTTATAGAAGGAATAATCATGAATGAAAATGATCTAGTTATAATTGGTGGTGGCATAATTGGCTTAGCTGTTGCGAACGATATAATTAAGAGAAATAGTAAATTGAAAATTTTAGTAGTTGAGAAAGATACAAATGTTGCTTCTCAACAATCTGGTCATAATTCTGGAGTTATACATTCAGGGATCTACTATAAACCAGGATCTTTTAAGGCACAATTTTGTGTTGAAGGTCGTGCAAGTATGACCAAATTTTGCCAAGAAAACGAAATACCTGTATGGACATGTGGAAAGTTAATAGTAGCTACTAAAGAATCTGATATTCCTAAAATTGACAATTTATATGAACGAGGAACTGCAAACAATGTTGAAGGCTTAAAAGTTCTAAATCCAGATGAATCTAGAGAAATAGAGCCTTATGTAAAATCCTTAAAATCACTTCATGCCCCTGGTACAGGAATAGTGAATTATGAAACTGTAACTGAAGTTTATGCAGAGCAATTTAAGAAAAATGGTGGAGAAATCTTACTTGATACTAAAGTTATAGGATCAAAAAAAGAAAATAATAAAATTGTTGTAGAAACAAATAAAGGAGAAATCCATACTAAAAAAGTAATTAACTGTGCTGGACTTCACTCAGATAGAATAGCAAAAATGTTTGGCCTTGAAACGAACTTAAAAATAATTCCTTTTAGAGGAGAATATTACACCCTAAAGAAAAAGAAAGAATACTTGGTTAAAGGATTAATTTATCCGGTTCCAAATCCAGAATTACCTTTTTTGGGTGTTCATTTTACTCAAACTATGAAGGGGGTAGTTGAGGCTGGACCAAATGCAGTTCTTGCTACCAAAAGAGAAGGATATAGAAAAAGAGATATTTCAATAAAAGATACTTTAGATACATTCACTTATAGTGGTTTTTGGAAACTATTTAAGAATGACTGGAAGACTGGAATTTGGGAAGTAAATAGATCTCTTAGAAAAAAGATTTTTGTAAATAGTCTTAGAGAATTAATTCCACAAGTAAATGATTTTGATCTTGGTACAGGAGGATCAGGAGTAAGAGCGCAAGCTGTTGCTCCAAATGGAGACTTAATAGATGATTTTAAGATCGAAAGTGGAGATAATTCAATTCATGTATTAAATGCTCCTTCACCTGGTGCAACTTCATCTTTAGTTATAGGTAAATATATAGGGAATCTTGCTGCAAAAGAATTTGGTTATTGAAGTTATTCTATAAAGAATGAGTCTACAATAAATGCAGAAGGAATACATAGTACCAAAAATATAATAAGTCCAAGTAATCCGTTTACAGCTGCTCCTAACAACCCTGTTATTAGTATGACAGTCATTAATATTGGATAACCTATCATGTCATTTTTTAAGTTCATATCAGTGTCCTTTTATTGGCGGGAGAGAAAGGGAATCGAACCCTCCTTGACTTATCATCAATCATAGTTTTGAAGACTAGAAAATTCACCAGAATATACTCACTCCCTCATTTATACTTGATTATACAACAGCGTTTATTTTTTCCTCAAAATGTTGCTTTCCTACTGCTCCAATAATTTGATCTACAGGTTTACCGTCCTTAAAAAGTAGTAGCATAGGAATAGATCTTACATGAAATCTAACTGATAAATTAGGATTACTGTCAACATCAACTTTTGCAAAAAGAACTTTTCCATCATATTCTTCAGCTAATTGATCAATAGTTGGTGCAATCATTTTACACGGTCCACACCATTCAGCCCAAAAATCAACAAGAACTGGTATCTCTGAATTTTCGACAATTTCTTGAAAATCATTTTCATTAACAACAACTGGTTTAGACATTTTTACTCCTTAAGTTATTTTAATTTTTTTATAATTTAATGCTGGTACAGCGGATGAAAAATCTGGATTATTACTGGATTCAAGATCTGAAACCATCCTTCCAAAATAATCTGTTGTAGTTAGAAATCCTTCAATTTCACCATCTGTTTTAAATTTAGATACAAATTCAAAATTTCCATTTTCTGATTTGATAGTAATACTATCATTATCTTTTATGTTATTTGCTTTTGCATCATTTGGATGAATACTAATAATCATTGAAGATATAATTTTATTCATTTCATCTTCTTTTTCAATAGTGATTTCTTCTGGTCTGTTTAATATTCTTCCAGGTAAGTAGAATAATCCATCAGATAACTTATCATCAATCTTTATGTCATCAAATAACAACTCATGTTTTAAATCATTTTTGGAAACATTTTTACCATCGCTTGAAATAGAATTTATGAAATCTTCTCTGGAATTTTGAATATCTAAAGTTTTATATTCATAAAGTTTTTCTGATATTTCTAGCACAGACAAAAGATTAGAATTAACATCTTTGATCATATTAGGAGATATTTTGATTCTTCCTTCATTATTAATAGTTGTTGAATCTTGCTCAGCATATGTCTTGGTTGGTAAAACAAAATCAGCAGAGTTATAAAATTTATTTTTCAAATGATTTGAATATACGAACAAATCAAGTTTTTCAGCAATATTTTCAAATGGTTCATCTGATATTAAATCTGGATTGATACCATCTCCAAACATAATCAAGGCTTTGATTTTATTTTCTTTTATAAGGTCAATTATCTTATCAGTGCTTGTAAAGTTTCTTTTACCTCTTGTAAATGTTTCAAAGAAATTAGCTGTACCAATGCCGTTAAATGTAGGATAAATACCTTTACCCTCTCCATTTAAGTTATTAGTTATTGATGCTAAATTAATAATTGAATCAACAAATGATTTTGATTCACTATCCTTTATTGTATCTTGACCAAATGTAAAAGAAGTTTTCGATGATTCAGCTATAATTTGAGCAGCTTCTATAAGTTTTTCTTCTGGGACTTTAGTGATCGAAGATATTTTCAAAGTATCAAAGTTCCAAAGAAATTTTTTGTACGCATCTAAATTACTTGGATCCACATCTTTAGATTCTAAGTTTTGATCAATAATAATTTTACTTATTGTATTTATAACTAAATTTTCTGTTCCAGGAACAGGCCTAATCCATAATTGAGCATATCTTGTAAGATCTATCTCTCTTGAATCAATCACTATAAGTTTTGAATGATCTTTTGAGGCTTTTTTTATTGGTAATGAAATTATGTTGTTATCTTCTGTTATGTTGGATGAAACTACGACATTACAATTGGATTTTTCTAAGTTCCAAATTGAATTCGATGTTGCTAAAAACTCATTTCTATCAAGCAAAGTTTGATAATAATTTAAATTATTAAGATACGCACTACTGACGTTGTTCGTATCGATTTTACTAGCAAGATTTAGTAAGGCTAAGTTATCCTCTATTGATGCTCTTGGTGAACCTATTATTGCAATTTTTTCTGGTTCAATTTCTTTCAATTGAGAATTTATATCATTAATTGCTTTATCATTATCAATTGACTTATGTTTAAATACATCTTTAAAATAACTTTTCTTAATTCTAGAAGTAGAATTTGGATAATCATATCCAAATTTACCTTTGTAACATAGCTGACCTTTGGTTGAAGGTGAAGAAAGATCACCTTTGAATCTTACTAATTTATCTGTTTTATTTACTTCAACTAAAGCGTCACATCCTCCAGAGCAATTAAAACAAGTAGCTTCAAATTCTTTATCGGATTTTTCCCATTTATAATTTCTTTCTACCAAAGCTCCAGTAGGACAAACATCTATACATGCACCGCAAAACTCACAACCAGACTCTAATAATGATGTTCCATTAGACGTTCCAACAAGTGATACCCCAGATCTGGATACAAGCGTTAAAGCAGAATCAATTCTGATTTCATCACAAACTCTTACACATCTTGCACAAACTATACAGAGATTATAATCTCTGTCATAAAAAGGATCATCTACATGTATTGGAAGATCTCTGCGGTTATAATTTAGTGGAATAGTCATGTCTAGCTCAACAAATCGGGCGGTATCTTTTAACTCACATCGTTCATTTTTTGGACATATAGTACACCTGTCGGTGACTGCAACATGCCTTTGACAAATATCTTGTGGTCCACATAATTCTGCTCTATGACAAGTTAAGCATCCATGAGGATGTTCACTCATTAAGAGTTCAACTATCCCTTTTCTTAGATCATTTACAGGTTCATTATCACTTACTACCTTCATAGCAGGAGCTGCTGGAGTTGTACAAGATGCAACTGTCATTTTTCTTACAGAACCATCAGGCCCAGTTTGTTCAACTTCAACCAAACATGCTCTGCATGCCCCATAAGGTTTCATGTTTGGGTAGTAACATAAATAAGGGATATAGATATCATTATCCATTGCTACTTGTAGAATAGTTTGCCCATTCTTTATATCTAGATTATTCCCATTAATATTTATTTTTGATTCTTCAGCCAAAATTTACTCCAAATTATTAGGTCTAGTTCTTGTTGGTATTAACATCTTTTCTAAAGGCTCTGAAATATTGTTAATTGAATCTGAAATCTCACTTTGGAAATACTTTAATGAAGATGATATAGGATTATATCCCAATTGACCATGTCCACATAATGATCCAATTTTCATACTATTTCCTATTCTTTCTAGTAATGCTAGATCATTGGGTTCACTTTTAGAGTTACATAATCTGTCAAGAACATCATACATATGTGTATTACCTAGCCTACATGGAAAACATTTTCCACATGATTCAAACTGATTGAAAGCAACCAAATTTCTAATCAAGTCAACTACAGAAACTGAGTCATCACAAACTATTATTCCACCAGATCCTAAAATAGCTCCAGATTTTGCCATTTCATCAAAATCTATCTTTGTCGAAAAAGCTTCCTTTCCTAAAACACCACCCAAAGGGCCTCCTGTTTGAAGCATCTTTATATCAGTTTCAGAATTAGATCCTCCTCCAATATTTTCTAGTACATCATTAATAGTCATTCCCATTGGTATTTCATACATACCTGGTCTATTAATATGACCAGAGAGACAAACAATTGCGGTTCCTGTTGATTTTTCAGTTCCAGTTCCCTTAAACCATTCGGATCCATTTTTTATAATTTCTGGAACGTAGGATATAGTTTTCACATTGTTGATATTAGTTGGTTTTTTCCAAAGTCCGGAAGCAGCAGGAAATGGAGGTTTGAATCTTGGAGTAGATCTTTTACCTTCAATTGCTTCCATTAATGCTGTTTCCTCACCTGCAACATAAGAGTCTCCAGTTAATGATACTTCCATGTCAAAGCTGAAATTTGAACCAAGGATATTTTCTCCCAAAATTCCATTATCGTAAGCTTCTTTTATTGCTCTTTCTATAGCATTTATTGGTATATCATGACCTTGTCTAATAAATACATAGGATTTATTAGAATTTGTTGCATATCCATTAAGTATCAATCCTTCAACCAACGTATGAGGATCTGTCTCTAATATACCTTTATCATTATATGCACCGGGGTCACCTTCTTCACAGTTGCACAAAACATATTTTGTAGCAGCTTTATTTGGAGCCAAAAAGCTCCACTTTACTCCTGTTGGGAAGGCAGCGCCTCCTCTACCTCTTAATCCAGAATTCTTAACTTCTTCAACAACTTCTTCGGGGGACATTTCAAATAAAGCTTTGTCCAATGCAGCATATCCTTCATTATTTATATATTGATAAATATCTCCTGGAGTAATATCACCGAAGTTTCTAGTGGCAATTCTTAATTGATTAGAAAATTGAGGTAAATCATTAATATTGGGGAAATCTACATCTAAGCTTGAGTTAGATTCATATGCAAATGCATTTTGTTTATATATCGTTTTTTTACTAGAGTAATGATCATATATTTCTGATGCAATATTTTCCGTTACATTAGCATAATAAATTTTATCTTTAGAAGGAAGAGATACTACAACCATTGGCTCTAGATACATTAATCCCATTGATCCGACTTCCAATACATTTATTTCATTTGAATTCTTTGCCTGTAAGGTTTTTAAGACTTCATCTGCACCCACAGCTTGACCACTAGTACCTGTTTGCACTTTGATTACAACTTTATTATCGTATATATCAGAAATATATTTTTCAGATAAATTTTTAAGATTTTTATAATTTTTTGACATTATTCTTTCTTTAGGGTGTCAATTAAAGTTTCAACTTTACCTTCATCTAGTTTTCCAAACATTTTATGATCAATTGCAAAAACAGGACTTTGAGCGCATGCACCCAAACAGGTTGAATATCTCAGAGTTACTTTATTATCAGAACTTTCACCTTCGCCCTCTATATCTAGTAGATCGTGGGCTTTTGTTATAAGTTTTTGTGCTCCATTAATATGACAACTAGGCCCCCAGCAAACATCTAAAGTTTTGTCACCAGGTGGTGTAAATCTAAAGTTTGTATAGAATGAGGCAACACTCCAAACATCGTTAATAGTAACCTTACAGAAGCTAGCTATTTCTTCAATAGCTTCATCTGGTATGTAATGTAAAGAATCTTGTACAGCCAATAATGAAGACAATACTGTTACTGTACTTCTTTTTTGATTGGAAATAGATTCATTTATCGAAGATCTAAGTGAATCTGAGTCCAAAATGTTATCTGTCAAATCTACTCCTGAAATATTTCCTCTTTAATATTATCAATTCAGATTTTCGCAAACAAGTTATTTTTTTGATCAAAAGCTGTTATTTACTTCCTAATGTTTTAGCAATTTTCATATCTTCTGATACATCTCTTTGTATTGTTGGGCTCACAATAAGATCTTGAATTATAGTTCTATGTGGCATTCTCATACATAATAAAATTGTTTCAGCAATATCTTCTGGTTGCATCATTGTTGATCTAGCCTGTTCATCTGGAGGAAGAGGTCTATTATCAAGAATTGGAGTATCAACTTCAGCTGGATAAATAGTACAACTTCTAATTCCATGTTCTCTGAGTTCTTGCCTCATTGCTGTCATCATTGCAGCTACTGCAGCTTTCGCAGAGGAATAAGGGACTCCACCCATTAATCCAGGATTTATAGCTGCCATAGAGGAGATAGTTACAACTGTTCCCCCGCCATTTTCAATCATATTTGGGAGTATTGCTTGAGTAAGTCTATAAACACCTTCAACGTTTACATTGAATACAGATTGCCAGTCATCTTTTTCAACATATCTCATTGACCTAACTTTGCTTGAATGTCCTGCATTGTTAACCAAGTATTGTATGTTACCAAAAGCTTTTATAGCTTCTTTAGCAACATTTGCTGCAGAATCTCCATCCTCTAGATCTGCTGATAAATAAGCCCCTTTACCTCCAGCGGCTTCAATTTCTTTTACAGATTCTTTTAATAAATTTTCTCTACGACCTACAACAAAAACATTAGCACCTAATTCGCCAAGCATTTTTGCAGTAACTCTCCCAATTCCTGATCCAGCACCAGTAAGAATAACTGATTTACCTTTTAATGAATCCATTTTCATCCTCCAATATAATATTTGTTACTTTTTGACCTAAGTCAACAGAATAATTAGTTCCCCTGTCTTCAGGATATATTTGAGCTGTATTAGCTGAATAAAGTCCTAAAACAGGTAATTTTATTGGTATTCTATACGAAGAATAATTAATTGGAATAATTGGTTGGGCATAATTTATTTTATTAAATTTGTAATCAATGATTTCGTTTTGAGAAAATGTATTATTTATTGACTTGATAAATGGAGTATATTTCTCAATAACTTCTTCATAATTCATGTTCAGCAACTCATTATCTTCTTCCACATAGTTTGTTATATAGACAATATTATTATTATTATATTTTTCTTTAGGAAGAAGATTTGTATGTTCAATTATTCCAAGAAAGGGAAAATCTTTATCTGCTATAGATAACCAGTAATATTTTGATATAGGGTTTTTTAATATCAAAATCATAACAACAGCAGACATATACTGTACTTTATTCATTTTTTCAGTCAATGATTTGTCTAATGTAATTAACCTTGAAAGAATACTATATGGTGCTGTAGAAACCACTATGTCAAAATTTTTAATATGTTTGGTTTTATTATCAGATATATAACTAACGGATGAAACTTTATTATCTTGTGTGTTGATGCTTGTAATCAAGTGATTATGTTTTATTAAACCTCCTTGATTTTGAATTTCAGTCTCCAGTTTATTTATCAACAATGAAAATGAATTTTTTGGATAACAAAGAATTTCATCAAATTTCTTGTTTCTTGAGGAAACTCTAGTTTGAATTTTGGCCCAAAACCAAGGCATACATATATCTTTATAATACCTTCCAAATTTACCTCTTAATAACGGTTCAAAAATTATTTCAAAAGTTCTATCACTTACATGCTTAGATAGCCATTGATAAGCAGAAATAGACTCAAGTTTTTTCCAATTTTTTATCAACTTTAATCGAAGCGAAATAAGAGCTAAATTTATTCTATCTTTCAAAGGAATAATAGGAAGTTTCAAAAGATCTATTGGTGAAGTTGTAGACCAAATTTTTTTCTCTGCAAAAGTTGCTACTTTAGATTTATACCACTCTAATTCATCTTCTAAATCTAGTTCTTTGTATAAGCCAAGAATAGCTTTATCTGTTACAAAAAGATGGTGGTATGCTTTCTCTATTTCGAAATTTTCAAAATTGATTGTTGAAGCTTGACCACCAGAGAAAGAGGCAGATTCAAATATCTCGACTTCATGTCCTAATTTTGAAAGTTTATATCCAGTTGTTAAACCAGTTATACCAGCTCCAATTATACAAATTTTCATTGATTTTTAATTAAATTAAGTTTTTCTAATATCAGTATTATAATTCCTATAATTGAAATAGGAACAAACAATATTAGATGTACTGTGATAATTATAGATGCTCCTGCTGCTGAAGCTATCCCTAATATGATAAATGTTATAGTTCCAAAAAATTCAAATCCTCCAATATTCCCTGGTAATGAAGGTATTGCACCTGAAAGATTAGTAATTGAACATACTATTAGAATAATATAAATTAATTCGTATTTATTATGATAAGGTAAAAATTCTATTGCTATAACGTAGTAAACAATAGCTTCTATTAACCAAATAATTATTGAAAGAATAGTTAGATATGAATACTTATTTAATTCTCTTTTATGATTGAAAAAAATTGTTAGCGAAGTTATGAAATTAGTAATTATGAGTATAGCTTTATTTATATATGGAAGTTTTAGTCTATATAAAATAAAAGAAATTATAATAAGAATAATAAATATAACTAGGTAGCTCAAAAAACTAATTCCTATATCAAATATGTTGATTTCATTATTTTCAAACTGAATTTTAGTATTAAATTTACGAATAAAAGGTATAGATAATATTATAAAAAATAATAATGCTAAGACATCTGTAAATCTTTCAGTAAATACAGTAGATAAAATCTTTATGAATCCTTCTGATTCTTTATCAGAGATTCTTTTTACTCTATATAATTCACCTAGCCTAAAAGGGAAAATATTGTTAGCCATATAGCCCACTATAGTTTCCTTTAACATGTTAAATTTATAATTACCTATTAATTCCTTATAAATTAATTTCCATCTTAAATATCTGAAATAAACTGATACAAAATATACAACTGAAGCTGTGAATATAACTCTAATATTAAGTTTTGATATATTAGAAAAAATTTCATCAAAATCATTAATTATCAGTACTAAACCGTATATAAATAATATTGAAAGAACAATAGATAATAAATTGTAGAGATTTGATTTAATTTTATTCAAAATTATCTAGATTGTATGATTTTAAGAAAACTCCATCTGAAGAACCTATTTGAGTTTGAAATTCTCTATATAAAATATAGTTCTTAAGTTTTATTCTATTCTGCATATTAGTAGCCATTTTTAATAAATCTTCTGGTCTTTTATTTCTATATATATTTTCTGGAAACCATTGTCTATGGGGGAATTCTCTTATGACTTTATAGTTAGAGGTTTCAATTTTATCAATATTTTTTTTACTTGTAATGATTACATCAAAATCTGAGTTTAAACTTTCATAATTCATATCACTAAACCATGTTATTTCATTCTTACCCCTTAAGTACCACATCCATGGCCAAGAGAACCCATCTGTAGTATCAATGGCAATTCTTAGATCAGATTTTTTTAAGTAAAGTTCATCTAATTCTTTAGAAATATGATGAAGATTTTGAGAAGTTTGAGTATAAATCAACATATCTTTAGGTTCATCCGATAAATCAAATACAACAATATTTGTAGTTCTTATGGTCAAGAAAAAACTTAATATGGCAATAACGGATAACAAACTGTATGAAAATGATTTTACAGAAAATATATTTTTTAAGTAAAGATTTATTCCTGAAATTATAATCAAACTAGTGAGTAAATAAAGAATATCGTAGTATAAATTCTCGTTTAATTGATAGTTCGTAAATAGAATCTTCAAAGTTAATATCAATACTATAAACGCAGAAATAAATTGAAATAACAAAACTTGGTAGGATCTATCTTTAAGATATTTTATAACCTCTCTAGAAAAAATAGAAAAAACAAAAATGAAAGGTAGAGTGAGATTGACTGTTAACCATGGCATTTTTTCACCTGCAATAGAAAAAGATATCAACGAAAATATTGCCCAAAAAGAAACGAATTTACTTAAAAACTCACCCTTAATTAAGTAATAAACAGATAAAGGAATTCCAAATAAAAATGGCAGGAATTCATTAGTAAATAATATTAGTAAATAATAATAATATGGTTGACTACCTCTAGCAACTTCATGCTGTGCTAACCAATATCCTAGTGATTGCCATTGTCCCGTGACTAATCCTTGAGGAGCTATCATGAATGTCGTAAACATAGATATATAAACAACTAAAAAAATCAAAAAAGAGTATATATATATTTTTTTATCAGAGTAAATACCTATAAAAATTGAAATTCCTAATAATGAGAAAGAAATAATCCAAGAGATAACAATACCCAAACCTGTTGGAAGTCCTGGAGGAACGCCAGGATATCCATCAGGAGTAGCCAATGTAAATCCTAACGATGATTGAAATATAGAGAATAATGGTGCTGCAAGAGGTAAAGAAAGAGAAAATATAATTATAAATATTCTTGTTTCATTAGATATATTTTTTATATTTAACTTCCCAAGAATAATATTCTTTATATCAGTAAATGAATATAAAAATAAAAATATTAATATTCCAAAAACATTTATATACATACTCTCTTTAATTGTGTATCCCAAAGATAAAAAAGTTACAGATACATAAATCCAAACTATTTTAGATGTTTTAATATACTTAAATATTGCAATTACTAGAATTAGTAATGTTAGAGCCATAAATATATCATTTCGCGCAAATCTACTAAAATATACAATTGAGGGTGAGAATGTTACTAATAAAGAGAAAATAAAACATGGTAAAAAACCTATTTCTTTTTTTAATAAAAGAGGAACAAAAATTAATAAGACTCCTGATAATGCAAAAGGTAATCTCAAGATAAAATCATTATCTGTTATTAACCAAAAAGAAGATGAAAGAACATTAAATAAAAACATCCCATGTGTAAGTGGATTATGATTATAATAATCACCCTGTGAGGTTATAAATGAAAAATAACCATGCAAACTTTCATCATGGTGAACTGCTCTATTAGACAAGTCAATAAAACGAACTAATACACCTAAAAATGCTAATAAGCTGTATGAAATAATCTTATAGTTTAAATTTATAGCAACCATCAATTTATAGAATACAATGCATATTTATCATTCTCGAAAATCAAATTGAATTGATCAAAATTTGAAATATCAGAATTCTTATATATTAGTCTCTCATAATTGGAATAAATTATATATGAAATGTTATATGTTTTTATAATATGATGATCTTTCGATGGATTATTATAAAAATCCTCAATTTTATTTTCTAAATCAAGAATAAATGATGCATCATTACGCCATTGAAGCTGATGATTTGGCCAAGCTAAAACAGTACTCCTAGAGGTTGCAGATGATATGAAATTAGATTTTGTATATGAGTTTCCTACACCTTCTAAAACTATTTGGTCTTGTGAAATATTTGATTTTATGTATGAAATAATCTCTAACTCTTTATCATCTAAGTAAGATAATCCATTAAGAGAATTAGGACCTTCATTATCTATATTTCTAGTTACCATTGATGCTATTGGCCACCATATACTTGGTATTAAAATTATCAATATACAAAATGAAGTTATATATTTTCTTGTTTTTGAAAGATTTATGTAATAGCTAAGAAGTATATATATAGATATTAGATTTATAAAAATAAAAGAAACAAAATAAAACTTAAAAATTGTATTCATTCTATTATTGAAGGCATCAACTACATAAATAAATTCTGTTCCAAAAATAATTGTAATATTTGACAATAGTAATAATAATAAATATTTATTTTTAGATTCAGTTAAAATCATTGCTAAAACAGAAGATATAAAAAATGAGAATAAACTTGCAACTAATAGATAATTTATAAAAAGTTCAAAGTTCAAGTATAGAGATTTAGATAATAGTGTGATTATAAAAGAACAAGATAAGGTTACTAAGAATAATTTATAGAAAAGTATTCTTGAATTTATTGAAAGCATTAATTTACTTATTAAGAAAGTGATAAGAATCATAAAAGGAAAACCCCAATAGAGAAATATATGAATAAGCCTAGAAGAAATCTGAACAAAATTTAAATAAGGAAATTGTAACTGGTTTGTTGGGTTTATGATAACAAGTACGATTATTGAAGTAATTAAAGGTATGCCTAAAATTTTTAAAGATAAATATTTTTGATTCTTAAAAAAATCAAATATATATGGTTTATTTTCAATACTAGATTTTTTATAAAAAATAATATTTAGAATTATGAACCAAATTATAGGAACTAGATACCAAGGATTAATTAAAACAGTGATTAGAATAGATATGTTTAAAATTATTATGTTGTTTTGCTTAAATATTTTCTTTTCAAACATAAAAATTATTAGTGAAAAATTTAGAATCAATATAGGAATAGCTAAAAGATGAGGATGAATATCGCCTAAAATTATAGAAAATGCAGGGAATTCATTGATAGTGTAATCTACAAAAGGAATATTTTCTTTTGAATAATTAATTATCCTTGAAATTGAGAACCACCACCAATTTTCCTCTGGCCAAAAAATATTAACTGTATTTGATCTGTCTAAGCCATCCACAGAAATAAATTTGTACAATGACTTCCCTCCAAAAGATAGATGCCCTAAAAACTCAAATATAGCTATCAATGGAGCTAGAAAAAAGGTAAATAAAAAAGATAAAAAATAAAATAGATTCCTTTTAACTGATTTTACTTCAAAATCAAATAAACTGAGCAAGCAGCATACAGCTAAGTAGCTTAATGAAACAACAATTGGGAGAATAAAATTATAAGCTATTTCAGGTTCTATATTTATTATTAGGGGTAATGATGAAAATACAAAATATCCATAAGAATAATATGAAATATCCTCATTATGAAACCATAAATCTTTTGGTATTAACCCTTCACCATTCATGGTTGAAGAAAGAATCATAAACTCCATAATCTTTTCGGTGTGGATAATGTCTGGGTTAAAAAATCTAATAAAGATGGTTAATACAAAAAATATAATGAATATTAAATAATTAATACTCAAAAGACCAAGTAATGTTTCCTTAATTATCTTCTTTTTACTTAGGTAAGTTATGGAGAATATTATTAATGATAAATATGACAAAAACCAAATTATTTGATTGGATATCATATTAATATTTATTATCGAAAAAATAGTCCCGACAGATAAAAATAGAATAAAACCAAATAACAAATTAAATTTATCACTAAAACTGTTATTGAAATAATGATTATATGTTGCACCAGGAATTACGAAAGAAAGTAAAACAAAAATTACTAAGAAAACTTCTAAAATAAACATAACTCTATAATTTTTCTAAAGCTATTTTTGCAGCTTCTTTTTCAGCATCAATTTTTCTTTTACCCACAGCTTCTGCATAGAGTGTGTTTTTGATATACAAGGATACCTTGAAGTGACCATTTTTATTCTTAATAGATTTGTAAATAGGTAGATCAATATTTTGATCTTGTAGTTTTTCTTGTAAGAGTGATTTTGGGTCAAAATAAGCTTTTTCAGAAATCAAGAAGTTTATTTTATCTTTAAAAATATTAATAAATAATTTACTTGTTTCTTCCAGCCCAATCTTAATAGAAAAGTATCCTATTATTGCTTCAAATAAATTACATAGATTTGAGTTTTTATCTCTGCCATTATTCTTTTCTTCTCCTTTACCTAATATTAAATATTTACCAAATTCCAATTCTCTAGCTACTTCAGCTAATGAATTTTGATTTACAATTTCGGATCTTATTTTGGACAAATCGCCTTCTGGTAAAGTTGGGTATTCAGAATATAGATAAATGCTTACTATATAGCTTATTACAGAGTCCCCTAAGTACTCTAATCTTTCATTAGAACTAATATTATTGTCATTCTGATTTTCGTTAATAAAAGAACTGTGAGTAAAAACTACTTTCAAGTTTTCATAGTCAACTTTTGAGTATTTTTCAATCAGTTCATTGATCATAATGAATGTTGTTTTGGCCATGGTGGTTGAGGTTTTTTCAATTCACCAAAATATGTATTGTTATACGACAAGACTTTTAAGCTTTCATAGAATTTTTTTGAATCAGATTCAGGAGGTGTGAATGTTTTTAAGAATACAGAGTTCCCATCTTCAAATTCTATTGTAGGGGTTCCAAATATTCCTTTTCCCATAGCTTCTTTATGAGATTCTGCAACGATCTCTAGTGCTTCTTTAGATTCTAAATCATTAAAAAATGATTCAGAATATATATCAATTCTTTTGGATAAATCAACTATATAATCTTTTGAACGAACATCTTCCCTATCTACATGCTTTTCATGTAGAAGTTTTTTCATATATTCATACCCTGCTTCTTTTGATATATTTCTAGCAGCTATACCACCCAAATGAGCCCAAATCCCTCTGCTAACATAAGTTGATAAGTCTTGGTCCCAAGCAAACCAACCTTCATCATTATCAGAGTTTTGTTGCTCAAGTAAGTATGGTTTCCAAGTTATTTCAACTAAGTCAGATTCTTCTAGGTGAATTAGCCAGTAACCTGCTTGTCTAACCCATGGACAAGTATAATCGAAATAAACATTTATTAGTTCTTTGCTGTTAGACATATTAATAATTTCCTTATTTTGTAGAATTAAAGCATATAAAGTTTAAATTTAGGATATCAACATAGTAGATATATTTACATCAATAACAAATAAAAACAATTTCATTAATTGTATTATAGATTATTGTAAAAAATACAAAATCAAAAATGATATAAGAGTATTTTTTGTTGGAGGTTTAGCTAGAGATATACATATTTATAATAACTTAAGTGAGTATAAAGATATTGATATTTCAGTTCAAGGAGACATTAATGAATTTGTTAGTAATATTTCGAATGACTTAAATTTAATAATTGAAAAGAAAGCACATAACTACCTTAATTATAAGTTGAGATCTGATGAATATAATTGTTCAATTGACATTGCTCACACTCGAGAAGAAATATATGAAAAACCTGGATCACTGCCTAAGTGGGAAAAATCAAATATTAATAATGATTTATTAAGAAGAGATATAACTATTAATTCTATATGTATTGAAATTTTATCTTCCGGATTAAAGATAATCGATGATCTTGATGGGATTAAAGATATTAAAAATAAAAAAATAAGATTATTACATAATAATTCTATTATTGATGACCCTACGAGACTTTATAGAGCTATTAGATATAAATCTAGATTTTCATTTGACTTTGAAGAAGAAACAAAACAATTAATGGAAAGTTCTATAAGTGATATAAAAAATATTTCTCAATTTAGAAAAAATAATGAAATAGTAAAAATAATAAATGAAGAAAATCCTGAATATATACTTACATGCATACAAGATAATAAAATATTCTTAAGTTTATTCCCTGAAAATTTTCTTAATAAGCTAGCCTATATTGATAAAGATTTTTGGAGAAAATCTGAACTTCATACAAAAATATTTTTTAGTTTATTTGATTCAAACGTTAAATTCGTAAATGATTTTATAAGCTCCTTAAATTATTCTAAGAAAGAAAAAAAGATAATAAATGAGTTATTTGATTTAAAAAATTCAATTATTAAAAAAACTTTTGTAGATGACGTTCTTGATAAAGAGTTGGTTTCTAATATATATCACTGCTTATAGCTAACTTTTTATGTTCTCCTCCCCAATTTGTTGCTCTACTAGCTAATCTTTGTCTATGAAATATATATTGTTGTGCATATGAAGAAATTTTACCCCATTTTTTCATAGCTCTATCACTTGCTTTCTCTGGATTTATTTTTTTGGGAAATCTGTACCATCTAATTAGACCATTTAAAACATGCCTATCAACTGGAAAAGACTCTGTTTTGTTAAATGAATAAGCAAGGATACAATCAGCTATCTTTCGTCCAATACCTTTTACTTCAACTAATTTATTTCTAGCTTCAACATATGAAACTTTCTCTAGTTCATCTAAGTATATCTGTTCATTAATTATATGATTTGCCATATTTACAATATAAGGTGCTCTAAAACCAAATCCTAGTTCTCTTAATTTTGATTCTCCTATAACAGTAATTTCATATGGATTAGGAAATTTTAAGTTATTAATATTTCTTAATGATTTCATATGTAACTTAATTCTCGGAAGATTGGAACATGATGAAGTTATAAACCCAACTATACATTCCCATTTGGGTTGCTTGAGTATTCGTAATCTTGGATACATATTTATAACTGGCTTAATAACATCATCTTCAACTAAAGAATCATAACCATCAATAGATTTAGGATTTATTCCTAGATAGTTCTCAAATTCTTCTAATAAATTAGAATTATATTCACCTCCTAAGATTTTAATTTTTACAGCTTTTTCCTGTTCTTCAACAATTAAGTTTGTGTCTTTAAAGTAGCCCTTGTAGGAATTGGTAATTCCTTCGATTTTTTCCCAGCTGAAAGATTGACCAGAATCTAAAGTATTAAATAAATCAACATCAGTATTAATTACTAATTCTTCCTGATTATTCATATTTGTCATAAGCTATTGATAATAATAAAGGGTATATAAAACTTATAATTACTATAGAAAAAAACACAATAATTACTAAGTGAATATATCGAATTTTTTCAAATAAAAACAAAATGATAGAAAAAAACAAGAAGATTGAAAATATAAAAATATTAATAAAAATAAAAGGTATTAAATCAAAATTCTTAATGCTATTAAATTCAAAAAATACAGTTGATATGCCGTAAGTAAATGTGTAAACAATTAATCCAAATAAATTATAAAAAATCAATAATTTTGTGTTAAAGTTACCACTTTTATAGGTAACAACTGTGAGAATGTTGAAATATGTTGAAAAAAACAACCAATTTGAAAGCATCAAAATAAAACTTAGTACTAAGTTATATATATTCATAATAAATTTACCAAGAAACATTTACAGTCAATATTTCTTTTTACTTTTTCTAAATAATTCATACCCTGATTTTCATTATCAATGATAGAAAAAAAAGAAGGTCCTGCTCCTGACATTGATATATTTGGGAGACCTAATTCACTCAATTTATTTTTTATTTCACTTAATTCATCAAAAACTAAAAATGCTGATTTCTCAAGCCCATTAAATAATGATTCAGTAATTTTAATATTTGATTTTATTTTATTGAGTAATTTTTCTTGTGTTTGACCATTTGTAAAATTTTCTAAATTATTGAAAACTTTTCTGGTTTTATTTTCAAGATTTATATTTGGACAAATCAAAAGTAAATAATTAATATTTGGTTTTTCTATAAATCGTATAACTTCACCTCTGCCCTGGACCATTGCAGATGAAGAGCTTAAAAAAAATGGGATGTCTGAACCAAATTTTAGTGCTATATCAAACATTTCTTTTGAATCCAAATTCAATTTTAAAAACTGGTTAAGTCCTTTTATTACACTTGCTGAATTTGATGAACCTCCACCCAATCCTGAAGAATATGGAATATTTTTTCTTATATTAATTTCCAACTTTTCATCAAAATATTTGTCTTGCATGAAATTTAATATCTTAGTAACTAAATTATTTTCTTCATCTATACCATCTTGAATAACAGAATTTTTTGAAGATTTTCGTATATCAATTTCATCAAATAAAGAGATTTTAGTCATTATAGTTTTTATTGAATGAAAGCCATCATTCCTTTTATTTAGAATTTCAAGTCCTAAATTTATTTTTGCAAAACTTTTAGCTTTATACATAGTTTAAATAAACCTCATATAATCTTTGCCAATCATCTAGTTTAAGATGTTGTGGCCTTAGGTTTTCATCAATTAATGATTCATGAATAATTGTTTTTGTTATTTCATTATCTAACTCTAAGCCTCTCGAAAATGAATTAGTTATTTTTTTTCTGGGATTAGAAAAACATTTTCTAACAAAATTAGTATATTCATCATTTTTTTCTATCCCTAAAGGAGTTATTTTAACTGTCATTGAATCAACTTTTGGAACAGGGTAAAACTCTTTATTCTTTATAATTAATAATTTTTCAACTTGAGCCACAGATTGGATCAAAAAACTTAAATATGACTTTTTACCATCAGGGGCAACGATTTGTTCCCCTACTTCTTTTTGAACCGTAAAAACCATTGATTGAATATTTTTTTGATAAAGAAAATTTCTAATAATTATATTTGCTGCATAATATGGTAAATTTCCAATTACAAAGTATTTTTTATTATCTGGCACACAATAGGTTCTTGCATCTGCATTTAGTATACTTATGTTACTTGATTCATACTTATTTCTTAACGGTTGAATTAAATCATTATCAAATTCTAATAAAAGTAAATTATTAGATAGATTTATAAGATTATCTGTTAGAGAACCATCTCCTGGGCCAATTTCAATTACTTCAACATCATCCGGTATATTTGAAAGATCTACAATTCTTTTTGATATATCTTTATTCCGAAGAAAGTTTTGACCTAATTTTTTTTTCATATGTTGTAATTATAAATTAAAACACTCTTTGACCATCAGATGGTTTATCAACTACAGTGACTGATCCAATAGTAAATTTACTTAAAACAGTTTCATCAACTTCTATACCAAGGCCTGGAGAAGTAGGTACTTCTACTCTACTCGCATTATGAGTAAAAATATCATTAGTCAAATTTTCTCTTATAGGATGTGGAGTTTTGTCACACTCCAATACAGATTCATTTTCATAAGGAATATCTTGCATTCCGATTTGACTTAATGGTTGAACTGAAATTGCGTGTAAAGCAGCAGAAAAAGATATTCCAGATCCCCAAAAATGTGGAAAAAATTTGACTCCTAATGATTGAGCCATTATTCCTATTTTAACCATTTCAGAAGGACCACCAACTGCACAAATATCTGGTTGAATAATATCAAATGTTGAAGCTGATAAGCGAGATGCAAAATCCCATCTTGTTGATAAGCTTTCACCTCCTGAGATAGGTATCATAGAATTATCTTTTACATATCTATTTGCAATATCGTCTCTTGAAGCACAAGGTTCTTCAAACCACTCAAGATCTGTATCTGATACCAAATCTGCAAACTTAACAGCTGTAATGGGGTCATACGCCTCATTAGCGTCAAACATAAGCCTTACATCATCACCTATAGCTCTTTTCACTTCTCTTACTCTATGAGCATCTTCTTTTAGAGTTAATGCTCCAATTTTCATTTTCATTCCTTTATAACCATTGCCTGCATGCATTTCAGCTTCTTCAATTAAAGGCTTAAAAGCATAATCATCAACATAATATAATCCAGTCGCATATACTGGAATAGATTCCCTAATTTTTCCACCTAAAATATCAGATAAACTTTTATTCTCATATTGACCAATAATATCCAACAAAGCTGTATCTAGAGCGCTAATAGCATAAACTGCACTTTTAGCATATACATGTCCTTGAAATGTAGCTCTGTATAACTTATTCCATATCATTCCATTATTTCTAGGATCTTCACCAATAGAAAGTTTAAGTATTGTAGATATTGCATTTACGTTTTCTTGTGAACCAAAAGTTTCACCCCAGCCAATTATTCCATCATCTGTAAAAACTTTAATTACAATTAGATTTCTGATATCTGTCCATCGTTGAGACCAAGCAAATGGTTTATCAAGTTTTGATTCTAAATATCTAATTTCAATTTTTTCAATTTTCATAATAATATATTTCGTTTTACGTTATTCTAATCATATTTTAGTAGATTTTCATATATAAAATTTTGATATTTGGAGCTTTTGATTTATCATTAAACTAACTTGCTGTTAAGTTAATTTATGACCACTAAATCTAAACTAAATTGGGCTGTCATTCCTTGTGCTGGTTTGGGCACAAGACTTCTTCCTGTAACAAGGTCTATTCCAAAAGCAATGTTACCTGTTGGCAACTATCCATTAATTCATTTTGCTGTTACTGAAGCAACTAATCTTGGTATTGAAAATATTCTAATTATCATCGGAGATGGTATGGATGCTATTAGATCATATTTTACTGAAAACTCTAATCTTAATAATGCATTAAAACTTAAAGGTGAAAATAATTTACTAGAAGATCAAAATAAAATAACATCTTTAGCCGATATTAGATTTCTATTACAAGAAAAACCTCTTGGTGTTGGTCATGCTATTAAGCTAACTAAGAGAATTATTGGGGATAATCCTTTTGCAGTAATTCTTCCAGACGACTTAATATTTGCAAAGCCTAATGCTCTAGGGCAATTAAAGATGATTTATGACAAACATGGGGGTAATGTAATAGGTTTAAATAAAGTGAAAAATAATGAAATAGAGAAAAAAGGTATTGTTGGATACACGGAAGATAAAGATAGGTTTAAAATTAATCATTTAGTTGAAAAACCTAAAATATCAGATGCTCCATCTAACATAGGTATTTTAGGAAGATACATATTTGAGTACTCCATATTCGACGAAATACCTGATGAATCAGATAAAGAAATAAATGTAACCGATGCAATGATGAGTTCTATAAATACTACTCCAGTATCGGGTAAATTATTAGAAGGTTACCACTTTGATACTGGTAATACTCGTGGAATGGTTAGAGCATCAAATTTCTTTATGAAAAACTCAAAATTAATTCTAGATGATTACTAGTCTAGTTTAAGAACAGCCATAAAAGCTTCTTGTGGGACTTCCACAGAACCAATCATTTTCATCCTTCTTTTCTTGCCCTTAGCTTGTTGCTCGAGTAATTTTCTTTTTCTGGTAATATCACCACCATAACATTTAGCCAAAACGTTTTTTCTTAGTGCACTAATATTTTCTCGTGCAACTATCTTTCCACCTATGGCGGCTTGGACTGGAACTTGAAACATTTGCCTAGGAATCAATTCTTTTAATTTACTGACAAGTTCTCTGCCTTTGTATGGAGCTTTACTTTTTTCAGTTATTAAAGATAAAGAATCTACATTTTCATGATTTACTAAAACATCAAGTTTTACCAAATTTGCTTTTCTTTCATCTAAAATTTCATAATCCATTGATGCATACCCAGATGAGCAAGATTTTAGTCCATCAAAAAAATCAACTAAAATTTCTGATAACGGTAAGTAGTGAGTAATAATAACTCTTTGCGAATTAAGGTTTTTAGAATTTTGAATATAATCTATCTGGCCAAACTCACCTCGTTTTGCTGATAGAAATTCAGTTACTTTACCAATAAATTCATCGGGGGTTATAATAGTGGTCTTTACCCATGGCTCAGTTATATGATCAATTAAGTGAGGATCAGGCCATTCCGACGGGTTTTGTATTCTAGTTACTTCACCTGACTTTAAAAAAACAGTATGAGTAACACTAGGAGCAGTAGTTATAAGTTCTAAGTCATACTCTCTTTCTAACCTTTCTTGAATAATCTCCATATGAAGCATTCCTAGAAAGCCACATCTATATCCAAAACCCAAAGCGGCAGATGTTTCCGGTTCATATACTAAACTTGGATCATTAAGATATAGCTTATCAAGAGCATCTCTTAAGTCTTGATATTTATCAGAATCTACAGGATATAATCCTGTGTAAACTGTTGGCACAGATTCCTTATATCCTAGAAGAGGTGAATCATCTTTATTATCAATACTTGTTATTGTATCTCCGACCTTAATATCCTTAAGATTTTTGATACCAGTTTCTATATAACCAACATAACCTGTACTTAAGATACTTGATGAAACTTCATTTGGCTTAAGGTACCCAATATCGAGAGCTTCTTGTTGTGATTTAGTATTCTTAAAATAAATTTTTTGACCTTTAGTTACTTCGCCACTAACAATTTTTACGTACGCAATAGCACCTTTATAAGAATCATATTTTGAATCAAATATTAAAGCTTTTAAGTTATTTGAATTATCGTTATTAGGTGGAGGTATTTTCTTAATTATTTCTTCTAATAATTCTTTTACACCTGTCCCGTCCTTAGCTGAAACTTTTAGAATCTCTTCTTCATCAAAACCTAGAATATCAGTGACTTCCTGAATAATTTTTTCTGTTTCTGCTAAGGGAGAATCAATTTTATTAATCACAGGGATAATTTGTAAATTTTGATCAAAAGCTTGATAAACAGTAGAAATAGTCTGGGCCTGAACTCCTTGAGTTGCATCGATTAAGAGAAGAGCACCTTCACAAGCAGCGAGTGAGCGAGAAACTTCATATGTAAAATCTACATGACCAGGCGTATCAATTAAGTTCAAAACATATTCATTCCCATTAGACAAATAATTTAACTGAATTGTTTGAGCCTTAATAGTAATCCCTCGTTCTCTTTCGAGATCCATGGTATCCAAAACCTGATCTTTAAGATTTCTGTCAGATATAGTTTTAGTCAGTTCAATAAATCTATCTGCTAAAGTAGACTTACCATGATCAATATGAGCAATTATAGAAAAGTTTCTAACGTTCATTCAGAATATTATTTTATTTGAGTAATACCTAAGATTTATTATACTTCACCATAAATAATAACTCTGATGAGCTTTATAGTGAAATTTATAAAAAAAGTTTACTAATCTAATAATTCATCATGAGGCAAAGTCCATGGAGCTCTTCCAGCAAATGGTCTTGGCACTTCATTAGTATCAATCATATTTACATCTATCAATGTTGGTTTTTTTGCAGCAATAGCTTCTTCTATAGCTTCATTAACTTTGGTAGGGTCATTAACTGTAATCCCTTTAGCACCATATGTCTCAGCCATTTTAGCAAAATCAGGATTTACAAAACTTGTTTCATAATCTCCACCCCAATCAAGTTCAAGGTCTCTTCTAACATTTCCGTAATATCCGTCATTGAATATTATTCCAATAATATTAATTCCATATTTTACAGCAGTTGATAGTTCTTGGACGTTATACATAAATCCACCGTCTCCTGAAACAGATACAACCGGTGTATCAGGTTTAGCTACTTTGGCTCCTATAGCCGTTGGAAAAGCCCAACCTAAGTTTCCAGAATAACCTGAATCAAAGTATGTTGAAGTATTATATGTTTTAAAAGCAGCTCTAGAATAATATCCCATTTGTGTCATATCCCAAACAGAAATAGTTTCTCTAGGCATCCCATCTCTTAAAGAATTTAGGATCTCGTGTTGAGGGTGTAATCCTTCAGCACCAGAATCAAGTATGTCTCTAATTCTTTTTACTTCAGCAGCTGGTGAGTCTAAATTTGTACCACCCATTTGCTTTGTACCTTCAATGATTTTTTTTATTGAAACTTTTGCATCACCAATAACAGGTAGTACATCTTTATGAAATTTTCCTATTTCAGATTTATCTATTTCTACTTGAATTTTTTTTGTATTTTCAGCAGCTGGATATCTAATAGCAAATCTTGACCCTAAAATTATTATCAAGTCACTTTTTTCCATTAAATCTTTTATTTGCCCTTCACCAGTTAATCCTGAACCTAAAGAATTAGGATGTTCATCTGATATAACACCTTTTGCAGCAGCACTTGTAATCACAGGTATGTTAGTAAGTTCAGTTAGTTCTTTTAGCTCATCTTCAGCTTCAGATCTTATTACTCCCGTTCCAGCATAGATTAAAGGATTTTTAGCGCTTACTATTAGTTTTACAGCTTCAGCAATTGAATCATTATTTGGCTGAGTTCTTTCAAATGTTGATGCTTCAAGTAATTGAACTTCTTCACTTTCAACCATTGTTTCAGGAGGCATTTCTATCTCTACTGGCCTTGGTCTTCCATTCTTAAGTTGACTAAAGGCTTCAGAAACTCCTTGTGGAATCTCGTGGGGTCTTAATAATCTTTTTTGAAACTTTGTCACTGGTTTTATAGTTTCTAACTGGTCATTTACTTCATGTAACCCACCCATGTCTTTACCGATTGTTGCTCTTGGAATTTGTCCTGCTATCATAAGTACTCTTGAATTTGAAGAATATGCAGTAGATAAACCTGCAGCAGCATTATATAAACCAGGACCAGGAACAACCATCGCAACACCAATTCCTCGACTCGCTCTTGCATAGCCATCTGCCATATAAGAGGTCGCCTGTTCATGCCTAGGGACTATCATTTTTATATTTTTATTTCTTCTTAAGGCATCAACTACACCATACATTTGAACACCTGGAAGGCCAAATATTACTTCAACACCTTCTCTTTCTAAAGAACTTATTAGTGCATCTCCACCAGAAATTTTACTCATTTTTATCTCCTCTTACCATAAATCTATTATTCTTTCAGCAATAAGCATTACAGTTGCATTTGTATTTGCTCTTATGCAGTCAGGCATTATTGATGCATCAACCACTTTAAGATTTTGTGCTCCTATAACTGAACCTGATTGATCAACAACTGCTAAAGGGTCATTGCCCATTTTACAAGTTCCACTACTATGGTGCCCCGTAACCATCTTTCCATGCAACCATTTTTTTAGTAGTTTATCATCTTTTCTTATACTTATATCCGGATGTAGCATTTCGCCAACATATTTTTGAAATTCATTATGTTCTCCAATTTTCTCTAAAATTTTAATACCTTCTATAAATCTGTTGATATCATTTTCAGTACTGAGATAGTTGTAAGATAATTTAGGATAATCATCTGGATTGTCATCGTTTAAGAAAACTTCACCCGAGCTTTCTTCAAGATTAAGAGTTAAGTTGGCCTTAATTCCTTCTGGGACTTCTGGGTTTCCATTGTTTCTTGTACTTGAGTTCATATATACAATCATGTCATTTATAAAATTTGAATCATTAGATGTATATCTAAGACCCATTGCAACTCTTGAATAATTAGTTTTGGGGTTTGTATAACCCTCAGTAGGTTCCCAAGCAACATATACCATCGGATGATCCCTTAAATTCTTTCCTACTCCAGGTAAATCAATTACTGGATTAATGCCATGCTTTATAAATTTTTCAGGATCACCAACTCCAGAATTCAATAACAATTTTGGTGATTCAATAGCTCCAGCAGAAATAATAATATCATCAGAATAAATATTAAATTTCTGATTATTTGATTCTAACTCTAGACCAATCGCTTTGGTTCCCTCAAATATTATTTTTTTTACGTATGTATTACTCTTAATATTTAAATTTGGTCTATGTCTTACATCAGCTAAATAGGTAATTGAAGTACTTTGTCTTACTCCATCAATTTGATTAAATCCTAATGGACCAACTCCTGTTGAATCAGGTTTGTTATGATCTGGGCATGCTGGAAATCCATAGTCAACACAAGAGTTATAAAAAGCTCTATGTACATCATCCCATTCTTGCTCAGGGACTCTTTTTACTTTGATGTATCCTGAATTCCCATGATAATCTTCATTGGAATAATCTATATCATTTTCAAACTTCTTAAAGTATGGAAGTACTTTTTCAAAAGACCAATGTTCATTTCCAAATTCAGCCCATCTGTCATAATCTTCTCTTACGCCTCTAAGAAGAATTTGAGCATTAATCGATGAAGAGCCTCCTATAACCTTTCCTCTAGGAATTCTGATAAAAGGTCCATCTTTAGTACTTTCACCTTTATATGCCCAATTATGAGGGTCTAACTCTTGAGAAGCTGGCATTTCTAAGTTTCCATGACCATAATATACGTTTTCTGGTATAGATTCTAAATTGCTATAATCATTACCAGCCTCAATAAGTAAAATATTTCTACTAGTATCTTCAGAAAGTCTATTTGCTAAAATTGAGCCAGCAGATCCTGAACCAACTATTACAGTATCAAAAATATTAGACATTATCCCTCCAATTCATAAAGTGAAACTAAGAACCATGCAGCTAAAGACCCACCTCTATTATCAAATCCATTTTCTCTTTTTCTAATCAGATAATCATTTAAAGATTCTAATGATCCTGTACCGGTGCATGATTCATGAACGACACCTGTATTTTCTATGTTATTATCGACAAAATTCCAGGCTTTTTCAAGATTTTCCATATATGTTTCAGAAAGATATCCTAGTTTAATTCCTGTTGCAATTGAATATCCAATCATACATGTTGATGTAAGTTCTTCATATGAATTTTCATCATCAATAATCTGCCTCCATGCACCATTTGGACTTTGAAATTTTAGTAAATTACTAATATGAAAGGAATGCTTCGATATAATTTCATTCTTACTTGTTGAATCTGGTATGTATTTAATAGCTTCTGTAGCTCCATAGGTTGCAAACCCATTACCTCGTCCCCAAGTAAATGGAGCAATTTTAGAATGAATATATATACCATCACTTTTGTGGAGCGGTGATTCTAAAATATGAGAAGCAATGAATTGAACATATTTATCATCATTTGTATGTTTGAATGCTCTACCTAAAATTGCTGAAACAAAAAATTGATCTTCCACTTGAATATTAGGATCTAATATAGAATTATTCAAAAAAATATCAGCTTGATCAATTATAGGTTTAATGTACTTCTCATCTTTTGTTATTTCAAAAAGATCATCAAGCCATAATATTCCAGCTCTACCATCATTTCTCCATTCTGAATTTTCTTTATCAATCCTCTCATTTATTAGTTCATTATAAAAATCGACTGCATAATCTTGTGCAGCTGTAAAAAAACCTAATTTTTCTAATCTTAATCTTGCTGATAATCCAACTCCCTGTGTATAAACAACAGTATCGGATTTGCTTCCATAAACTTGTCCTAATGTTACAGCCTTATCTAATAACACGACTTTATCTATCATTAAATTTCCTTTAATTTTTCTTTACAAAATTTTATTACTTCTTCACAAATTTCTTTTGCTTTTTCAGCATCTTCTTTAGTGAAGATTTGAAATGGAGATCCACTAATTGAATAAGTAGGATATCTGGTTGAATATAAATATTTATCTAAAATTGGGCCATAGGACTTAAGAAAATCAAATGTAGGATCCATTGGTATGCAATCTTCAGCTAAATCTGAAATTGATGATCCCCACACCTTGTCAGATCCTTTTAATACTAAGTAAGATACAATGATTTTTTCAGCTGATTGTTGAAATAAAAAGCAAGCAATAGAAAATTCTGTACTCATTAATTTTTTTGCTAAATTAAAATCATATTTAGATTGTTCTAGCCATCTTAAGTGTTCTTTCATATATTTATCGTTCATCACCTAGTGCCTTATCTTCATCTTGAAATATTATTTCTAAAGAATTTTTAATAGATAAAATTGTAAAGTTATTATTTCTTAATTTTTCATATTCTTTTGGAGTATAAACAAAAAATCTTGTATGAACAGACGGTCTAAGATGCGTTATCCAAAACTCGTCCCTATTATGAAACATTTCATCAGTTTCTTGAATAATAAGTAAATCTAAAGATGTATCTGGTAAAACATTACCTAAAGGATAGTCTCCAAAAACACCTAATGATTTAGCTCCAAGTTGTTTAGATTCAGTTGAAAATTTAGAAAGCTCTTTTTCAAGAAGATTTTTTCTGTGGTTAGAAAACCCAAATACTATTGGCACTTTATAAACCTATACGTTATAAAGTGTAGGATGATTTGGCTGTTCAAATATCTCATCCTTAGTCAATGGATAACTTTCCTTTTCATATACTTGAATTCTGTGACATCCAAAATCTGGGATGTATATAAGGTTTCCATAAGTTCTAACAGAAGCTGGAGCTCTTAATTTTCTCCATATTTCTCTGTTTGACATTTCTCTCAATCTTAATACTCTTGGACTAGACATTATGTATGTTTTCCCAATTTTAGAAAGAGTTGCATCTCCAGTAAATTGAGTTACATATTTCCCCTCTTGATCATAAATTACAACTCGGTCATTATCTCTATCAGCAACATAAATATCACCATCATCATCAATTGATAGGCCTGCAGGACCACTTAATTGAGCATAGTCTTGACCTAAAGAATTAGGTATTTCTCCAAATGAGTTTTGATATATACCTTCAGAGTCATATACACATATTCTATTATTTCTCCAGTCAGAAATTAAAATATCACCTTTATGATTTACTGCAATTCCCCAAGGCATATCTAATGAGTTTTGGTCATTATTCGATATAACAGTACCTAATAATTTCCCTGATTTATCAAATTTTAGAACTCTATTATTTCCTGTATCAACTACAAGAATATTTTCATCTTGATCAAAAGCTATACCAGCAGGTGAATTTAGTTCCCCTTCACCTATTTTATTTGTTGCAGTTGATGATTCTAATTTTGCAGTATCACCTTTTCCAGCTCCTCCAATTGGAACGTAACCTTTTTCACCATCATCAACAAGAGAGTGTATGCAATTGTCTCCTTCATCTGATACGTATAAAACACCTTCAGAATCTTGAATCATCTGAACAGGCCAATTAAAATTACCAAATATATCCAGATCTTCATCTTTCCAGTTAATTCTTCGAATATGCCCACCATTACCATCTGCACGAATTAAAACATAAAGAACATCTTTGGATTCAACCATATCCATACAATAGGTAGTTACTCTTCTCATTCCTAAAGTTTCTTTGTATTTATATCCACCTCTCAATATTGCAAATGGAGGTTGTTTTAGTCTATCTTTTTGTTGCGTCATTAATTTCTCCCTATTTGAATGGTGTTAATTGTTCAAAATTACCCAAAACAATTTCTGTAGGATCTAATCCTAGATGTTGTTCTAATAATGTTCCATAAACACCTCTGTAATCAAATGTATGCTTAAGGTCTTCCCCGTTTAGCCATTCACTAGGATCAATAGAAGGATACTCAGAATATAAACCTCCGTTTACCCTATTACCTATAATAAATGCTCCTCCACCTGAACCATGATCTGTACCAGAACCATTATCTTTCATTCTTCTTCCAAATTCGGAAAAGACTAAAATAACAATTTCTTCAGAAGCATCATGTTCTTCTAGATCAGCCATAAAGTCTTTAATGCCTTGAGATAATTCACCCATTAATCTATCGTGAGCTGGCATTTCTTGAGCATGGTGATCATACCCTCCATGCTGAGTATAAAATACCCTTGTTCCTAAATCTGCTGTATGAACTCTTACTACATCTCTTAGTGCTTTTGCTATAGAGTTGTCCGCATATTCAATGGAAGATTTATACCTTGAAGGAACATCTTTCAGCATATCTGCTCCTTGGAGTACTCCAGAACCAGTATTAGCCAAATAATTCATTACAACTCCAGATTCGTGTCTTCCACCCATCCATTCATCTGCAGGTGTATACATTCTAGAGAACACGTCTAAATTAGCCATTCTTTTTGTATTATCTTCTATTGATGTCATAAGACCATAATTATCTAAATTATCTACACTTGTAGCTATGACACCTGGTGCAGCTAAAGCTCTTGGTAAACCTTTTCCAAAACTTACAGCAGTCAATGGATTAGAACTATTGGGATCTAATTCTCTTATTACTTTTGCCAACCATCCTTCAGTTGCAACGGCATTTGGTTCACAAGTGTGCCAAATATCCATAGCTCTAAAATGAGATCGAGAGGAGTTTTCATATCCAATCCCTTGAATTATTGCCATTTTTCCTTCTTTATAGATTTCTCTAAAAGGTTCAGCATTTGGATGAAAGGCAAGATCATCTGTAAATGGCAGTGATTCACCTTCTTTATGCCCTACATAGTTTCTTACATCATAATAAATTCCATTTGTGAAAGGTATTACAGTGTTTAGAAAATCATTACCTCCCGATAATTGAACTACTACAAGAACAGGATCTTTTTTACCAGATTTTTTTTGAGTAACCATTATTTTCTCCTTATGCTAATTGAAATTCTGGAGATGAAACTAATAAAGTATATAATTGAATAACTTTACTTCTAACATCTTCATTATCGTTATTATTTCCAACTGATGGTCCTTTTGATGCTATATCTAATAGCTGTTCAAACGTTTGGTCACTAACTTCAAGATGACCTGCATTTTCTAAAACTCCATTGACTAATTGTTCTGATGATAATTCTGTATCTGACATAATCAATGAATCAACTAAGAACTTAGAACCGACATTTTCCATATCAGATATTAAGTCTACAGCGTAATTAATTCTTTCCGTCAATGATCCTCCATCAATCCACTCTTTTCCTGTATGCCATCCTTCAACAGTTGGTGGATCTAAAAGTGTTTGTCCCATAACAGTACTTAAACCATGAAGTCCACTCAGTCTAGAATCTTTAGGACCAATTTCAGATGTTAATTTTAGCGTACTAGCAATAAATTCTGCAGGGCATTTAACTCTTTTGAACATTGAATTTTTAAAAAATTCAGATTTGAACATAGTTCTCATAACTTCTTTCATGTCAGCATCTGAATCTAAAAAGGTTTTTACTAGAATATCCATAGCTTCTTGATCTTTTGGAGGCTCAATACTCCAAGCCGGAATCTGAGGTTCATCAGCTACAAAGAAGTTATAAAGATGCCTAGAAATAAATTTTGCACAAGCATCAGTTTTTACTATAATTTCAATAATATCTTCGCCATTGAAGTTACCTTTGTTTCCCAAGAACTCTTTTTCTCCGTCATCATGGTCGTCTTGATCAAAAATAAATTGAGATTTAAAGTGACCATACGGATACAATGGAATAGGTTGTTCAAAGGTCCATCCAGTAAAAGCTCTAGATGCATGTTTTATATCATCTTCTGTATAGTTACCAATACCCATTGAGAACAACTCTAGTAATTCTCTACCAAAGTTTTCATTTATATTTTTCCCATGATTTTCACAATTATCAAGCCAAAATATCATTGCTGGATCTGCCGCTAAGTCTCTAAGTAATATTCTTAGATTTAATAGGCAATTATTCCTTAACATTGCAATATGATCTATCATAGTTGGACCTTGTTCACTTTTAGTCCAACCTGTAGCAAAAACATGATGCCAAAATAGTGTCATTTTTTCTTGTAATGGTTTTTTGGAATTAATCATTCTATAAAACCATTTTGTATTATCCATACCGAAATTATCAGTAGAATGAAGTTGAGGATAATATCTTGACAAAATATCCTCATCAGGTAAATCGTTTATTTTATCAATATCAACTAAATCATCAACTATATCATCGTAGTCTTTTGAAGATAGTTCTTCGAGTAATTTTGGAGTTGTACCAAAACCAGCTCTTCTGTACAAATGTGCAATTAATGCTTTATCAGTAGCCATAATCTCCTCTTTAAACAAAGTTATTTTACACTTTAAAATACCTATAATTTCTAAAATTTACAAGAATAAAAATAATGAATTTAAATTTTTTCTACATAAAGTCAAAATCAGTTACGGGATCCGGAATATTATCCCATTTATTTGCGCCTTTCGTTCGCATTATAGTAATGACTCTTTTTACATCTGGATTTGCTAAGCCCCATAGTTTTTGACCCGTAAGTACATTTACAGCATTTTGAGCCCATCTTTTTGATCCTTCTGATGCTGTAAAGTTAGAACCTCCTGCATAGTGAGGTGTAATAAACAAATTTTCTGATTTTAACAAAGGGGATTCAGCATCAAGAGGTTCAATTTCAGTAACATCAATACCTGCTGAATAAATAATATTATTATTCAAAGCATGAGCTAAATCAGATTCATTAACAATTGGTCCTCTTGCACAGTTAATAAAAATTACATTCTCTTTCATTTTAGAAAATGCATCTAAGTTAAATGCATGATTATTTTCTGCTGTTGCAGGGGAATGAACAGTAATAATATCACTTTGAGTAATAAGTTCATCAAATGAAACTAGCTGAACACCATATAAATCAGCAACAGATTGAGGTATGTAAGGATCATGAGCAATTATTCTTTGCGGCCCAAACCCTTTGATTCTATTTGAAAAGGCTCTACCAATATTACCGAACCCATAAATCCCAACAGTTGTTCCAGCTATTCTTCTAAGACGATTTCTTGCTGCCATTAATTTAGAAGGATCATCTGACCAAGCTCCTTCTTTTGTATACTTATTTAATTCAGGAACTTGTCTTGTAATAGTCAATAACATCGCCATAGCATGGTCTGCTACTTCAGATGTATTTATACCAGGAGTGTTTGTAACGCAGATACCAAGTTCTGTAGCAGCATCTAAATCAATGGAATCAACTCCTACTCCAGATCTACCTACCATTTTTAATTTAGGTAGACTTTCCAAAACTTTTCTTGTTGTATGAGGTACAGTACCAACCAACATTACATCAGCATCTTTTCCTGCAGAAATCATGTCATTTTCATTGCCACAAGCAACAACTTCAACATCTATACCTGCTTCTTCTAAAACATCAAGCATGGTTTGTGGTGGTCCACTTCTACCTGCTGTACTCTGTGTTATAACAACTTTGTGCGCCATTATTATCTCCTTTAAAAAAATTATGTAATATTGTTAAGAAAATAGTATATAACTAGAAATAAAAAAAAGTAAGAAATAATATGAATAATAATAATTTTGGGTATTTATCAATATCAGAACTCCATGATCTTTATAAATCTAAAGAAGTTTCACCTGTTGAAGTTATAAATGAAACATTAGATAACATTTCAAAAATTAATGAAGAATTACAAGCATATGTTACTGTAACTACACAATACGCAAAATCTAAAGCTCAAGAAGCTGAAAAGAAATTTTTAAATAATGAAAATGTTAATCTTTTGACAGGAATACCCATACCGATTAAGGATGTTGAACCTATGAAAGATTACAGATGTACATTTGGGTCCTTGCCTAGAGATGGTATAGCTAAAGAAGACTCTATGGTGGTAAGAAAAATCAAAGAATATGATGGAATTATTGTAGGTAAAACAAATACTCCAGAATATGGTCAAGCTGGTACTTCTGATAATAGAGTTTTTGGCTCAACTTACAATCCTTGGAACAAAAAAATGACTTCAGGTGGATCAAGTGGAGGATCAGCTGTATCAGTAAGCTCAGGTATAACATCTATAGGTCAAGGAGGAGATGGAGGTGGATCTATAAGAATCCCTGCTTCATTTTGTGGAGTTTATGGAATAAAGCCAACTCAAGGAAGAATTTCAAGAATAGTTGAAGGTAATGTCAGATATAACGTTGTTAATAATGCAACATCCGGACCTATAACTAGATTTGTTGAAGATTCAGCTATTTTATTAAATGTTTTATCCGGATTTTCCGATGAAGGAGAATATATCACTATCAAAAATAAAGGTTTAAGTTTAGAAAAACTTGATGAAAATAAAAAATTCAAAATAGCTTATAGTCCATCAATTGGTAATGCAAATGTTGATAAGGAAGTCGCAAAAAATGTCTTAGATGCATTAAAAAAATATGAGAAAAATTTTGATTGTGAAATTGACGAAATAAACTTTTACCCTGAATCTTCTCAGGAAATATATGATATATTTTTTGATTTTTTCTGTACAAAAGGATATGCTAGCGATCCAGAATTAATTGATGATAAAAATAATGCTGAGAAAGTAACGGATTATCTAAAAAGAAATTGGGAGCATGGGAAAAAAGTATCTGGAAGCAGAATGTTTGAATGTTATAACAAAATTGGATACTACAGAGATTATCTAAACAAATTATTTTCAGAATATGATCTACTCATTACACCTACTATGGCTACTACTGCTTTTGAAGTCAATAAACCTCCGAGTAAAATTAATGGAGTTGTGGTAAATGATCCACTATGGGATTTCACTCCATTAACTTACTATTTCAATCTTACTGGAAATCCAGCAGCAACTATTCCTGTTGAAAATTCTTCAAATAATTTACCAATAGGATTACAAATAGTAGGACCAATGGAAAATGAATTTGATGTTCTTAATATTTCTAAGCAATTTCAAAATATACTTAATTGGCAAACTAAAAAAGCAACTATATCTGTATAGGTTCCCAAGCAATTTTATTATTATTTGAAACTATTCTACCTATTGCCTTAGAATCAGATAAATGGCCAGTGCAAATCAACCAGTTATTTTCTTCTGCAGATTTCAATAATCCAACTCTAGAAATAGTCGACATTGTAGTATTCCAATCAAAAATTGGGCACCAATAATTTTCAAAAATCTGAGCCTCATTATGAAACAAATCTCCTGTGAATATAAGTTTTTCAGATTCATTTATTTCTATTACTAAGCACTGATGGCCTGGCGTATGTCCATTTGCAGGTAGTGAAAATACTTTATCTACTATTTTTTCTCTTCCTTCTATAAGCCTTAATGCTCCTAATTCTTTTAATGGTAGTATCTGTTTTAAAAAGTCTTCATTTGGATTATTGCTATAAAAATCAAAGTCAAATTTTGATATTAGATATTCTGCATTAGGAAAAGTTAAGACAGGTTTACCAGAATCCCAATTTATATTCCAACCAATATGATCTCCATGAGTATGAGTAATATATACATAATTTATATCTTCTGGGCTTACAGATAAATTATTAAGGTTATTTATTAACTGCCCACCTTCATTTGTATGTTCATATGGACCAGGACCCATTCCAGTATCAATAAGAATTTTTTCATCTAAAGTTTCTAACAGATAACCTCTCCAAGTTGATTGGATCGTACCATCTTCATTTTGTGCGAAGGATTTATAATTTTCCCAATCAGAATCTGACACGTTTGGATAGACTATATCAGGATCTCGTTTAACTCCTAATAAGTCGTTGATTAAATATATTTTAAATTCATCTATATTGAGCATAAAAAGCTCCTTTATTGCTATACTTGTAATATTATATACACAGTAAAATTTATTTGGAGGAAAAAAAGTGAATATCCCTGATGTTAATTTGTTGGACTTAGAACGAAAACCTGTAAACCTAAAATCCTTTGAGGGTAAAAAAACCGTTATAGCTTTTTTCCCTGGAGCTTTTACAGGAGGTTGCACAGAAGAATTATGTAATTTCCAATCAGACTTAAAGGAATTTGATGGTTTAGGCGTACAAATTGTTGGTATTGCAGTGGATTCCCCATTTGCTTTAACAGGTTGGGCTGAAGCAAACGATATTACTTTCCCACTACTAAGTGATTACAAAAGAGAATGTATGAAACTATTTGATGTTGAGTTTGATGGACTAGCAGGCATGGAAGGCTATAAATCTTCAAATAGAGCAGTTTTTATTGCAGATGAGTCTGGAGCAATAACTTATAAATGGGTTGCTGAAAATCCTGGTGTACTGCCTGATTTTGCAGAGATAAAAAATAATCTATAATTTCAATATGCGGCTGTGGTGAAATGGCAGACACGCATGCCTTAGGAGCATGTGCCGAAAGGCGTGGGGGTTCGACTCCCTTCAGCCGCACCAATTTTAAATACGAATTAATAGTCAGATCGACTTTTTAAATCATTAGCTGGAATTTCTATCCAGCTAACATATTAATCTAAACAATTATTGCTTATCTATTTAGTTTCAGTAAATCCTATCCAATAACTCTAGTATTTCTGAATCAGGTTTTCTTAAAAATTCATCAAAATCATCCATATATAATTCATATTCTTTACTAAAATATTTCGTAAATGCTTTATCGAAACTTCCTTCTTCTTCAAGATTTTCCCAAAAATTATATATAGATTCTTCGCCAAAAATATCTATCATATAAGCAATAAACCATGCTCCTAATTCATATCCGATTTCTTTTTCTTCACCATTCCAGGTGAAATCATTTATTTTTTTACCTGAGCTCAAATACTTACTTTTTAAGCTGTCTTTAGAGCCATCAATAGGATATCTCATTTTATTTATGAACCATTCATTATCGTCAACTAATTGAGCATATTTATAATATCCAAAAAATACAGCATTTCCTTCAATCCACCAAGGTACTTCATCATCTGAGTTAGTTCCTGTACTTAATTTTCCAACCATTTTCATCAAATCATCTCTTGATGCTGCTTTATTAAGATTTGAATATTGATATATATGAAACATTTCATGAATTGTTACATAGCCATAAGAATCGGCATGCATAGGAAGATCATGACTATTGCTGATAAACAAGTTAAATCCATCTGAATGCATATTACTAGAAATGGATGATCCAGCTACTCTACCATTTGGTTCTGTAAATAAACAAAGACCAAAATCACATCCTTCATTTTGAGGATTATAATGCTTAGGATTACACTTACCGTTATCATAACCATTATTTCCATAACCATCTTTACTTGTTCGTGAATTGTGAAATTCTTCTATATGATCACAATATTTTTTTTCTAGTTCGATTGCAGAATTAACATTATTTCTATCTAAAGCAGCAATATAAACTGGATTTATTAGATCCCAATTAGAAGTTGATTCGTCAAAAAATAGACTCTCCGAAATGCAAAGCCATTCTTTTATTAGATCGATACCGTCTTGATCCAAAGATTCAGCCTGAAAAATATATGCTTCTAATTTATTTGTACATTCAACTTTAGGTAAATCTATATTTTTAGTAGTATTCTGATCTGAAGTTTCTTTGGAATTAAAACAACCAATTATTAACAAAAGAAAAAATGAGATATAAAGGAATTTATTTTTCATAAAATAATTATAGATCTATTCTTTATCAAGAAAATTAAAATAGAGTTACATTTTAGTTTCTAAAGAAAAGTTATTCATAGATATATTTCAAAAAATCAGGCTTATAAAAATTCGATAGATGTATGTGCTAAATCCTAAATTTCTTAAATTACTATAGTTCCTGGTCGTTTTTATTAAACCTTCCAATTTCCTGGATTTAATAGATCTGGATCATTTGTTGATAATTCTTCTGGAATAGGTGGAAGATTACCATCAACTGCATTAATTATTTTTTGAAGCTGATCTTTGTTATCAACCCCTACTAATACTCTAGATATCTCAGGTTTAGAAATCATATACCTAATTGACGCTTCTAAAGGTGATAATTTATTATCAGCAAGCCATTCATACCAAAATTTCCATAAGCGACTCCATCTTTCAAAATATTTTGGCCTTTTATCTATATCCATTAATAATAGACCTTGTAAAAAAACAGAACGAGTGTGTATCTCTATACCCTTAGAAAAGATTTTATTTAATAATCCGTTATCTATTAAACGACTATCTAAAATATTCATTGGTAATTGAATAATATCAATATCAAAACTATCAATAATCTCTATTAGCTGATTATCAATATAAGCAGAAACACCGATTTTATTAGCAAGTCCCTGCTCTTTGAGTGATTGAAGTTGATTGAAAATCATTTCACCACCTGGTTTTAATAGATCTTCACCATGATGGACTAAAAATGCATATAGTGATTTTTGCTTTAATAAACTTAAAGACTTATGTAAATCAGCAATTACGAAACTCGCTTCTTTTTCGGTAATAACTTCGTTATCAAAACCTCTGCTTTTAGTTACGATATCAAAATCTTGAGTATTTACATCTCCCAATACTTTTTCACTAGATCCATAAAGTTGAGCAGTATCTAACAAACTTATACCATTATTACGTGCAAAATTTATAATATTAGTAACTTCTTTTGGATCAACCTTAACACCTGAATTAATACCGTAATCAGTACCAAATTGGACTGTTCCTAGTGCTAATTTAGACATATATATTTACCTTTCAGATCTATAAAAAATTTATTTAACATTTTATATTTCAGTATAATAATTACAAATCAATTCAAATTATATGTCAATTTTATTAATAACAGATACACAGCTCGGAATGGCTCTAAAAAATATTAAATTTGGTAAATGGACCGAGAAAGCATTAAATTGGAGCGATGCTTTAGATCCATCTGAAAAAGAGCTAAAAAACTTAAACAAATTTCTTCAATTTACAAATAAACACAAACCAGATTTTATTATACATACTGGTGACATTGTTAACGAAATTGATAAACCTAATGATCTTTCAAACTATAAATCATTTGTAAATAATATTGAATACAAAATCAATCATGTGCCAGGTAATCATGATGTAGGGATTGATTCTGATAAATTATCTAGAGAAGGATTAGATTTTTATCATAAACATTTTGGAAATGATTTTTATAATTTTCAATGGAATGATTTTGAACTATTTTTTTTGAATAGTTCAATATTTATTAATTATGAAAATAAAGATTTTTATAATCAACAAATTGATTTTATAAAACAAACTCTTAGTGGATTTTCATCAAATAAAAGAATTATAATATTTATGCACCATCCTCCATTTATAGATAAAAAAGATATCCTAAGTTCACACGAAGAACTTATTTACAGTAAAGACCTAACCTATTGGATATTTGAAGAAAAAATTAGAAATGAATTCTTTGAATTATTTAAAGATCATAAACTTGAATATGTTTTTACTGGTCATTTGCACATTAACTTAGAAACATCTTTCAAGGAAACAAAAATTATTACAACTTCTGCACTGGGTTTACCTTTAGGTGATGATCCTTCTGGATATAGAATTATTGATTATAAAGATGGTAAATTATCCTATAAATTTTTCCCTATATAAGTAGTCAAATATTGTATAAAAGTGAATATATATAGTTACCAAAAAATCGTTTGATTGTTTTGAATAATAGAGTTTAAGAATTTACCATTAAATATTCTTTTTTTTGTAGGTTCGTAATAACTGATCATTTTATTTTTTATAAGTTCATGCCCCATATTTTCATATATTAGATTCAAGGTCTTATAGTTATCATGAAGAATTTTTCTAGAAAAAGCTGAGGTGTAGTTTTTTTCCTCGATAAACTTTAAAATCTTTTCTGTATAAAGCTGTCGCCAAATATTTATATTAGAATCTAAAATAATTTCATTATTAATATTTTTTGGGGTTGAATTTAAATCTTTTAAAGAAAAACTCAATAATTCCTTATTATTATCTTTGAATATTTTAATTTTTTTTGAGTATGGTTTTATTTTGGAAAGATTAATTATCATTGGTTGTTCATAAACTAAAGTTTTGTCTTTCCTGTTGGAATTATGTTGAGTTATTCTTTTTACCTTAAATTTTATTGTTACTCTTAAACAAACATTATTAGTCATCATGTAATAAGGATTAGTTTTTTCTGAATTCGTAAAGCTTATTAGCTATAAATTCTATTAGTTCTTTTTCAAGAAGTTTAGATCTCCAGTCAATTGGAATAGCTTCATAACCATAAAATGCTCCAGCTAGTTGACCAAATATAGCAGCTGTAGTGTCTGCATCATCTCCCATATTAACGGCCATTAATGCACCTTCAGCAAAAGAAGAACTATGATTAAAGGCCCATAACGAAGCTTCTAAGGATTCTAATATATTAAGCGTACCTTTTATTTCAGAAAGTTTTTTTTCTTTGAAAGATCCCTGAGCGACTATATGAATTGATTTTTCTAGAGGTTTATCTGTCCATAATTTATGATCATATTCTAATATGAAATCCTTATCTTTTTTTTGAACAGCCTTTACTATCATAGAACCGTATAATCTACATGCATCCACACATATTGGATTATCATGAGTAGACTTAGCACTTTCTCCAGATTTATCTATTGCTTCTTCTAAATTATTAGAATAATACAAAGGTACTGGGCATAATCGCATTAATGCTCCATTTGTTGCTTGATTCTTTACAGGGCTAGGGGTTCCATTTTTTTTAAAATTATTTATAGCTAATCTAGCTGTGGGACCACATCCATATCCCCAATCTTTGGCACTAAGATATCCTTCAAATAGCCATTTAGAATAACGCTTAAGTTGATCAGTTAGATCAAACTTTTTTGTAGAAATAAGACTGTCAGCTAAACAAAGGGCTTGGGATGTGTCATCTGTCCAAAAAGTACCAGGATCCATTCCTCTGACTTTTTCAAATGATCCCCTAGTTTTCCCTTCAGTTAGACTTCCTAGCTGATCTCCGATAGCTAATCCAATAATTGAACCCATCCATTTATCTAATGAAATAATATTTTTTTCTGAATCATCAATCATTCGTAAATCCTTAGATTTTTTTGTAATGTTTCATATATTATCTTACGAGTGATTTAAAAACTCGTAAATTACAAATAATCACGTTGTTTGTTCATAAAAATAATAGTAAAGTTTCGGAGGTGGGACATTAAATCATCATATTTTATGAACGAAAACACTAAGAATTCAACAAATACATCTAAAGTAACATATTTCTCTTCCTTAAAATATCCTGATTTTTTAAGAATGTGGCTAGCTAGTTTATTTGCTGGATCATCTCATTGGGGCTTAATCGTTATTAGAGGTTGGGTCGTATATCAAATTTCCGATAGTAGTATGTATGTAGGTCTGGTTACTTTTGCTGCTCTAATACCAATGGTAGTAATTAATCCTTTTATTGGTTATTTGGCTGATAAATTTCAAAGAAGACGAATTCTTCAAATAATGTTCTTTGTTAACTTTATTCATAACTTAGGTCTAGCCATATTGTATTTTATGGATTTAATAGTTCCTTGGCATCTTGTAGTGCTGGCTTTTGTTCAAGGTACAGCTAGAGCATCTCAAATGCCTTCAGGTCAGTCTTTAATTCCAAATATTGTACCTAAAGAAAATCTTCTTAATGCAGTAGCATTAAATATGTCAACAGTTCATGCAACAAGATTATTAGGCCCTTTAGCAATTGCACCTTTTCTTAGCTATATTGGTAGCAATGACGACTCATTAAATGGAACAGATATAGCATTTTTTATTTGCACAGGTTTTTATGCACTCAGCTTCATTTTTGCGTTAATGATTCGAAATACTTCTTCGGGAAAAATAAGCTCAGAATCTTTTTTTGAAGGTTTTGCTGAAGGAATAAGATATGTTCACTCAAATAAACCAATATTGATAATAATTATGCTAACTACTTTGCATTGTATGCTAACTATGTCTTTTGAATCAGTTCTACCCTATTTTAGTGTTAATAAACTAGGAGCTGAAGGTGCAGCTGTTAGTTTTTTGATGATGTGTGTAGGAGTAGGAGCATTAAATGCTTCAATCTTTCTTGCGGGTACATCAAGTGAAAAACTAAAGGGTAGGTTATTTTATTATTTTGCAATATTAAGTGGTCTTGCCCCTGTACTTTTATCACTTTCTACAAATTTATTAGTATCAATGTTTGCCACTATGTTAATGGGTTTGGGACAAGCAGGTTTTATGATTATATCTACAACAATCATTCAAATAATGTCACCAGACTATATCAGAGGTAGAATCGCTGGTATATACGCAATGTATGCGGGAGGAAGTATGGCATTATTTAATTTCTTAAATGGATTAGTTGCTGATTTTATTGATCCTGGATATTCTTTAGCTATTCAAGGAATCTTCTTCACTTTACTAGTAATAATTTATAGAAACCAAGAAGTTCTAAAAAATGTTTATTCAGGAAAAAGCTACAGTTTGAATCAAGGATAAAATAAATAAAATCTTACCTTAAACTATTTCTACCTCATTTTGAATAAAACCCACTCCTTCAAGACTAATTTTTATACTATCTTCTTTCTCAAGAGGAATAATCTCATCATCTTTTCTAGAAATTGCAAAACCTCCAGAAAATTGAAGTAATAAATCTGGTGGTGAATCATGAATAACAGTTGCTTCAACTATTTCTAAAGGAGAAGTCTTAAACTCTGTAATTATTGAACCAGAACCAACTTTTTGATTTTTTCTGTAGTGATTTATTTCTAGTTTTAGCTCTAAAGGTTTTTTATTCTCTTCTTCATCTTCCATAGACAAAATACACGGACCTATTGATGCACATCCAGTAAATACTTTAGAAGGAGATACCCAAAATTGAGAATTAGATCTTAAGTTTCCAGCTACTTCATTTCCAACTGATATACCTACAAATTTACCTTTATAGATTATAAATACAATTTCACCTTCTGAAATAGTTCTTTCAGTATCAGATCTTATACCTATTTTCTCATAAGGCCCTACTAATCTATCTTTAGATCCTTTATAAAGAAGTGTAGAAATTTTAGGATTTTGATACGCAGCTTCATCTTTATCATTAGAATTATTAATTTGGTCTTTTGAGAGTATTAGTCTATTACCAAAACCTTCAGCCCACATTTCATCAGGTTCTATGGGTGTAATAATTCTTGCTGGACCTTTTTTATTTATCGAAGAATCTATTAATTTTTCTAAACTATATGTTTTTCCATTATTTTCTAGTAATTTTTCAGTTATTTCATCAACTTTCATTTTAGAAATGTGACTTGTATCAAGTAAATTTTTATAATCTTTTACGAGTTCATTTATGCTAGTAAGAGAAGTCAGTTCATCTTCTTTTGTTTGTACACAAAGATGAACAGATCCAAATTCTTCCATTATTCTAAAATATTTCATATAACTCCATTACATTATTATTCTTAAAATATATCTCAAATATTATTTTTTTCCCATTCACTCTTTAGTATTGAATAATAAACAATGTCTCTTCTTTTATTTTGAGCAATTGAATGTTTTCTAAAGAGAGCTTCTTGAGTCATTTTCATTTTTTTCATTACAGATTGAGATGGTAAATTTCGTAAATCTGTTTGAGCAAAAATTTTCTCTAATTCTAAATCTTGAAAACCATAATTTATAACTCTAAGCACAGCCTCTGGAATTATTCCTAAACCCCAATATTCTTTTGATAATGAATAACCAATTTCAGCTCGTTTTTCCTTAAGTTCAATATATAAACCAACACTTCCAACCATAGTTCCTTCAAAAAGAATAGAGAATCTTGCATGTTCTGACCAAGGTGAGTTTACAGCTTTTTGGACAAAATCTTCTACACTCTCTAAAGTGTGAAAATCTAAATATCTATGCCATTCAGGATCCAAAGAATATTTTTGAACAACTGGAATATCACTTATTTGAATAGGTCTTAATCTTAATCTGTCTGTTTCTAAAAATTTTGGTTTTTCGATCATAATTAATTAGGATATTTTTCCCAAATAATACCTGCTTCTTTAGAATATTTAAGAGTAGCTTCATAAGATGGTTTAAATTTTTCTCTTGGTATATGTTCAACTAAAATTTGAGCATCTGGACAAATTTCTTGCATTCTTTTCAAAAAATAGACTTGATCCATCATTCCATATCCAAGATATTCTTCTTCTAATTGAAATAATAATGAATCTATAACTTTAAAATCTTTCAGATCAGCACTAATAGTATATTCTCCTAGAAGAGTAAAAAATTCTTCTAAAAATGGCTTAGTATTATATGCTTGTTCTAAAGAAGAAAGAAAGTTTACAGGATCTTGGTTGAATTTTAGATTTTTTGATCCTACTGCATCAAAAAAATCTTTAACTTTCTGAGCTGAATAAACCGGAGAGACATAACCACCCTCTAAAATTAAATATATTCCTTCAGATTCAGCAACTTTACAAATCTTTTTAGTCGAGTCAACAAGTCTATCAAAAACTTTCTCTGTATGATTTTCAGGATGAGGTAACCAAGCTCCATTTTCATTTAAACTTCCTGGTCTTAGGTAGGTACTGGGACAACCTAGTTTTACAGATAATGAACACATTTGTTCAACAAAGGTTATAGTATTTTTTCTGACTGATTCGTCATCACTTACTAAGCCTCCTCCGTAAGTTCCCCTTGAGTTTCCTATAGATACAGAATTGTTATGAAATCTAGATCTTATTTCTGCAATAATTTCTTCAGAATAAGCCTTTGGATCTGACACTACAACATTATGGACAGTATAGCCTATATCAGCTACTTCTTTTAAATCTTCGTTTGAGTATGTTAATACATCGAATTCATGCGGTATATTTCCACTATACCCAGCTCCAGTAGTTCCAATCATTGATGCTGCACCTAAATACATCATTACTCCTTTTTTGAATAACTTTCATAAAGTATAGCAGTAAGAATTTTTACCTAATATATGAAAGCGATTGTTTGAAATATTTATATGCCGAAAAATAAGCGAAAAATGTTCCTATAGTTAATACAAGAATACTTATCTCAAAATAGTAAGAATAATTAATTATAGGAGAGGCTATAATCATACCAATGCCTGTCATTTGAGTTATTGTCTTAGTTTTTCCAAGAGATGATACTTTAACCAGATTATTTTTTGAAAAACTTGCCATCCATTCCCTTAGTGACATTACAAAGATTTCTCTAATTATAATAAGTATAGTAAGAAAAAAAAGTATGATTGATTCTCTGTGATAAATGAGAGATATTAGAACTAAAAAAACAAGAAATTTATCAGCAATTGGATCTAAAAATTCTCCAAATTTTGATTCTAGTGATTTTCTTCTAGCAAAAGCTCCATCTAATGCATCACTTAGAGAACCTAACACAAAAAGAACTACGGCTAAAATAACCGATGTAGTTGAATCAAAAAAAAGTAAAGTCGATACAAATATTGCAAAGAAGAATCTTGATAATGTTAATATTGTAGGAAAATATACCATTAGTTTTTATTTGCCCCTTCTTGAACAAAACTAATTCTTATATTATGAGTATATCTTAAAGTAATATATAAAATGGAATCAACTTATTTTAATTCTGGAATAAATAAAGCTAAATTAGGGTTACACGATGAGGCTATAGAAGATTTTGAAAAAGCTGCATGGGAAGATCCTGAAAATTTTGAAATTCAATTTAATCTAGGTACCGCATATCTCACTATTGGAGAATTTGAACAAGCAATTGTAAATTTAACAAGAGCAATAAAAATATCTCCAAAAAATTCTGATGCTTACGGTAACAGAGCAGTTGCAAAAGCAGCTATAGGCGAAGATACTGAATCAGAAAAAGATAAAGAGGAAGCTATAAAATTTGGAGCTAATCCAGATGGCATAAATGCAGTAATTGATATCGTAAAAGACAAAAGAAATGGATCTGACCCATTTAAGAATTTAAGTTAGATTTTTGATAAAAAATCTAGAATCAATTTATTCACCTTTTCAGAATTTTCTTGTTGTACCCAATGTCCAGCATTCTCTACAAGTTCTATCCCTCTAAACTTTGACATAGTTGATGACATTTTATCTATTGCCCCAGGTTTTTGGAAAGTACCCCAATCTTGTTCACCTGATATAAATAATGATGGGACTTTGATTTTCGTATTACTAAATAGAGAAAGTTTTTGGATATTTTCATAATCAACACTTGATCTATACCAGTTTAAGCCCCCTTGAAATGTAGTTTTTGAATACTCATCTACGTAAATTTCAATTTCATCTTCAGTTAACCAATTACAATTACTTATTTCCTCTAATGAAGGCATATGATCATAAACAGTTTCAGCCATATTTTGATTTTGATTCATAATATAATAAGTTGGCATTTTTGCTAACTCCCCTGCATCCCAAGAATTTAATTCAAAAGGATTATTACCTTTCCAATCTGAACTTTTATAATGATAATAAGCTCTTATAAAAGATTTTAATCCTTGGTTACAATTCATTAATTCAGCATTAGCTGATTTAGTTCTATAGTAAGCCTGATAATGTTTTCTAGGAATTTCTAAGCTAGCTAATTCAATATCAATTGCATCTGTATCTGAAATATAATCATTTTTTGATTTGTTACTTAATGTTGGAGGTCCAGAAAAGGGGCCACTCATAATAACTAGACTTCTAAATATATCTGGTCTAATAAGAGATGACCAAGATGATGGTCCAACTCCTGAATCATGCCCCACTATACATCTAACCTTGTCATATCCTAATTTCTTTACTAATACATATATGTCAGTAGCTAAATTTATTTGAGAGTAACTAGCAAGATTATTTGTGTATGATAAATCTGAACCTAATGTACTACCAAATCCTCTTTGATCTGGTGCAATAACATGAAAACCTTGTTCAGAAAGAACTGGCAAGATTTTTCTCCAACTATAGGATAATTCTGGAAACCCATGAAGAAGGATAATAAGTTCTGATGTTTTGGTTTTTTCCCCTGATTCTAAATAATGCATATTTAAACCATTTACATCATTCATATATTTAGACTTAATATTATTTTCTAAAACATTTTTAAGCTGATAACTTGATTTCATATTCAATAGATTTATTAATAATTTTTTTAGGAATTAAATATATTTATATTATGTATTATGATAATAACAAATTAATAAAACAAAAAAAAAATGCAAGATAATTCATCAGAAAAAGAACTATTTAAGAAACTTCTAGAAAATAAAAATATTAAGTTGTCTGAAAAAGACTTTAATCAGTCATATATGACATATCTTAATTTTAGGAAAATTTATTCTTCAATTAAAGAACATAAATTTGATAATTTTGAACCTAGACAAAGAAATTTTGGAGAATAATTTATGACTAAAGAACTCTATTATTCATCTATTAATGAATTAAATGAACTATATATAAATAAGAAAACATCTCCTACTGAAGTTACAAAAGTTTTTTTAGAAAGAATAAAAAAACATGACAGTGATTTAAACTCATTTATAAATGTATATGAAAATGATGCAATAGAGGATGCTAAAGAAGCTGAAAAATACATATCAAATAAAAATGAAAATAAATTAATAGGTATACCAATAGGATTAAAAGATTTAGTAGATGTTAAGGGCAAAATAACTACTGCAGGTTCGAAAATACTAGAAGGGAATATTGCTGATAAAAATGCTAAAATAACTGAAGATTTCATAAATTCAAAATCTGTTATTTTAGGTAAAACAAATTTAGTGGAATTCGCATTTGGTACATTGGGAATTAATACAACTACTAAAACTTGTAGAAATCCATGGAATATGGCAAAAGTACCTGGAGGATCTAGTTCTGGATCAGCAGTTTCTGTAAGTAGCGGATTGACTACTTTTGCTATTGGTACTGATACCGGTGGAAGTGTGAGAATGCCTGCATCATTATGTGGAATCACAGGTTTTAAGCCTACATATGGTGCCGTTTCTAGAGTAGGCGTAAAAGACTTAAGTTGGACAATGGATCATGTTGGTCCTATGGCTAGATCAGCTGAAGATTGTCTTGAAGTAATGAAAGTTATTTCAGGTCATGATGCCAGAGATAAATATTCGATTGATTTAAGCAAAGATAGATTTAATATAGAAAAATCTATAGATAGAGAAAAAATAAAAATTGGTATCCCAAAGCAGTATTTCTTTGATGATGTAGATTCGCAGATATTGAATAGAGTAAATAAATCCATAGAAATATTTAAAGATCTTGGGTACAAATTAGTTGAAGTTGATTTACCTTTCGTTAGTAGTGGCAGAAATATAAACGTTGGAGTGCTAATTCCAGAAGCAATTTCTATTCATAGACAATTTCTCAAAAAATCAGAACTGTATACTAAAACTGTCATAAATAGGCTTCTCGGAGGTATTGGAGTAACTGCAGATGAATATTTAGATGCTTCAAGAGCTATGTCTGCATTTAATTATCAAATGTCCGCAAAAATGAAAGATATAGATGCCTTATTAACACCTACAGTTCCCGTTATCGCTCCAAACATTGAAGATTCCTATGATCCCAATACTTTAGAGGCTAACTCTATGGGTAGATTTACCGGGGTATTTAATTTGACTGGTCAACCCTCGATTTCAATTCCTTGCGGATTAACTAATGAAAATTTACCAGTAGGATTAATGATTTCAGGAAAACTAAAAGAAGATAATAAAATACTAAATATTGCTATAGATTTCCAAAATAATACAGATTTCAATAACTCAATACCAAAATTTTAGGATAAATGGTTCCCTTTTCTTAAAGCAGCATTTATTTTTTCAATAATATCTTTTGCAGACTCAGGCGTGATTTCAACCGTAATTCGTGAATCGATGGGGTTCATATCATTCTTAAAACTAAGGGTAATCGAGTGCTCACAATCAACATATGTTGAATGGTCATAGTAAATATCGCAAGAGTCTAATGGTATCCAGTTTTTAGATTTTTTGCCTGAACCTTTTACACTAGCTTTTTCAGATATCATTGTACACATAATTAACTCCTTAAGTTGTCAGATACAAAGTCTAATATTTTTTCCCAAGCATCAACGGATTGCTGCTGTCTATACAGTGGGGTGTGGTAATACATAAAACCATGACCAGCTCCATCATATCTATGAAATTTATATTCTTTATTATTATCTTTTAATAACTTTTCGTGCTCATTAACTTCTTCAGGTGTGGGTGAAACATCCTCATTTCCAAATAAACCTAACAAAGGTGCAGAAAGAGAGGAAGTCAATGATGATGGTGAAGTAGGTTGTTTTTCAGTTAGTGAATCATCACTCATAACTACATTACCTCCCCAACATTCAATTATTGCATCAAATTCATTTGAAGAACAGCCAGCAAGAAATGCATGTCTACCTCCAGAGCAGGTTCCAAATATTCCTACTTTATTATTTGAAACAGGTAAAGATTTTAAATAATCTGATGCTCCCAAGAAATCTTGAATAGCTTGTTCATCAGATATACCTCCATTTGATCTAACTTCTGCAGCAACATCATCTGGAGTTCCATTACCTTCTCTAAAATATAAATCTGGACATATTGCTATAAATCCATGATGGGCAAATTTTCTAGTAAATTCTTTATATAATTCATCCCAACCAGGTAGATGATGCACAAGAACTATTGATGGGAAAGGACCTTTACCTAATGGTTTTGCTAAGTATGCATTAACAAAATCACCTTTTCTTGACTGAATGGTTATTGTCTCCGCAATCAT
>Ga0208261_1000006_pt1 | contig 117757 bp, 129 predicted proteins | sample Knorr_S7_td_DCM__FD_185595 | JGI IMG/M metagenome (GOLD analysis project Ga0208261, IMG submission 185595) | Marine microbial communities from Southern Atlantic Ocean transect - Knorr_S7_td_DCM_ad_131m_LV_B (SPAdes) (version 3) | ecosystem: Environmental > Aquatic > Marine > Oceanic | place...
CTGGTTCTGGTTCTGGTTCAGAAACTTCTTCTGCAGCAGCCTCAGCCTCAGGTTCTGGTTCTGGTTCTGGTTCAGAAACTTCTTCTGCAGCAGCCTCAGGCAGATCTCCGCTCTTGTCAGCTAGTGCCTGGAGCAAGTTGGCCATCTCCGAGAGCAGATTGTTCATCATCGAAGCAATCTGCTGGAGCGGCGCCGCAAGGCCTCCTGCGATCGAAGACAGAAGTTCATCACGAGACGGCAGATCTGCGAGTTCTCGGACTTGAGCTTCGTCCAAAAGTTCGCCATTTAAAAGGCCGCCCTTGATTATTAGGGCTTCGTTTGCGGCAGAAAATTCTTTCAAGGCCTTTGCGGCAGCACCTGGGTCCTTTTCGACAAATGCCAACGCAGTAGGGCCCACAAGCATGTCAACTAGGCCCGCTGGGATGCCTTCGTCGAGCGCTCGCCGGACGAGCGTATTTTTATAAATCTTGTATACGGTCTCTGCCTCTCGTAATGCACTACGAAGTTCAGCCATCTGGCCTACGTCGAGACCTCTGTATTCGGTGATCAAAATCGCCTCAGCTTCGTCGAAGCGTCCTCGTACGTCATCCACGACTGCTGATTTTTGTGCTCGCTGGTCTTCACTCATGTCTCACCCCCTTTTGGGAAGTCGGTGCTCGCAAAGCGAACACCGAGACCAAAGCCAAGTAATTGACTAAAGGGTTCCAGAGTTCACCTATTCGGGCTGATGATGGTTTCCCATCCACACTTAGGGCCTAAGGCCACCGGAGGTCTACGGCGAGCAGAATTTTAGTTGTTTGATCAGGCTAGAGGCCCAACTCGTGAATGCAAACCGGGCGCTGAGCGAGTTTTAAATATGTCTAATCTGTCAGCTGTGCAGGGTCGACCTTTATGCCGGGGCCCATGGTCGAGGAGATAGTTATTTTCTTTATATAACGTCCCTTGGCGGAAGCTGGTCGAGCTCTCTCAATTTCATCCATTACCGCAGCGAAATTCGCCACAAGATCTGATGCTTCAAAGCTCGTTTTTCCTATAGCGAGCTGAACGTTGCCATAGGTGTCGGTCCGATATTCAACTTTTCCGCCCTTAAATTCGCCAACCGCTTTGCCAATTTCTGTGGTTACGGTTCCCGACTTCGGGTTAGGCATCAGGCCACGGGGGCCAAGAACGCGTCCAAGCTTGCCAACCAAAGGCATCATGTCGGGGGTCGCGATTGCTAAATCGAAATCAGTGAAGCCCCCTTCGATACGTTCAGCGAGATCTTCGGCTCCGACTACATCTGCCCCTGCTTCCGTAGCTTCGGCGGCCAGGTCACCTTGAGCAAAGACTGCTACTCGCACGTCGCCACCAGTTCCAGAAGGTAGGGCAACCGTACCTCTAACCATTTGGTCAGCTTTACGAGGATCTACACCCAATCCAACGGCAATATCAACCGCCTCATCAAAGTTGGCCGATGCCATCTCCTTGACTAGTCCCAACGCTTCAGTTGGGTCATGAAGCTTTTGTCGATCCAAATGCTCGCTTGCGTCGTTGTATTTCTTGCCACTCATCCGTGTCGCCTTTCAGCTACCTCTTTGGACGCGTTCATTGGGCGAGGTCTCCCCAATGGGCGTTTCTTACGAACCTTGGACTTCTATCCCCATTGACCTTGCGGTACCGGCGACTTGGAGCTTTGCTGCTTCAATATCGTTGGCATTCAAGTCGGGCATCTTGATATTGGCAATTTCCTCTAGTTGCGCCTGCGAGATCGACCCCACGGGATCTTCTCGTCCTGGCTCATGTGCAGCTTTATCAAGTCGAGCTGCTTCGCGGATCAAGACTGAGGTTGGAGGGGTTTTCGTTATAAACGTAAAGGAACGATCTTCGAAGATCGTGATCTCAACCGGGATGATCGAACCGCGCTGATCCTCGGTTTGAGCGTTGTATGCCTTGCAGAAATCCATGATTTGGACTCCGTGAGGGCCAAGTGCCGTGCCAACAGGCGGCGCCGGACTGGCCTGGCCTGCCGGTATTTGTATCTTGACTATTGCGGCGACTTGTTTTTTCGCCATGGGCGTTCTCCGTGGTGGTGGGGCTCAAGCATCAGCGAGAGCGAGACATGTCATTGTTTCTGGTTGATCTCAAGATGACAACCAGTCTGAGGTCAAATTTTCGCAACCTGCGCAAAATCAAGCTCAACAGGTGTTTCTCGTCCGAAGATATTGACCAGAACTTTGACCTTTAACTGTTCTTCATTGATTTCGACTATCTGACCTTGGAAGTCAGCAAACGGTCCTTCTTTGATGCGAACACTCTCATTGAGTTCATATAGAAGGCGGGGCTTGATCTTTCGTTGCGGTTCTTCGCCGTCTTTCTTGATCGCAAGAAAGTTATCTACCTCTTTTCGGCGCAAGGGTGAAGGCTTGCCTCCAGGGCCGGCGAAGCCAGTCACGCCTGGCGTGTTACGGATCATGTGATGCACGTCGTCGTTTCGACGACACCGGATTAGCAAGTAGCCCGGGAACATCTTTTTTTGGACGACAACTCGCTGACCGTTGCGGAACTCGGTGACATCCTCCATGGGCACTACGACCTCATAAATTTTGTCTTCCATATCAAAGGATTGAACACGGGCTTCCAGGTTTTGTTTAACCTTTTTCTCGTATCCGGACTGGGTATGGACCACGAACCATCTACCTGGTCGATCATACGCAGAGACTTCCTGTGACGAGTCTTCCAGGAGGGCGTCTTCGTCAACGACTCCGGCGTCTCCAGAATTCGTTTCAGAGTTTGGCTGATTTTCCTCTGTGTGAGCACTCTCAGTATTTGTTTCACCCGTAGCTTCAGCTTCCGCAGCTGGTTCGGTGCCTAACAACTGGCGAGCAGCGGCCATGGGGTCGGTGTTAGAAGATTCGGTATCTGTCATTAGTTCACATCGAAGAGGCGCAGCACCCCTTCGCCGGTCAGGTAGTCCAGACCTGCAATAAGTGCGGTCAGAACGACAATGGTGACGAATACAACTATTGAGTAGTTGACAATTTCGTCCTTGGTAGGCCATACCACTTTGCGTAGTTCGCCCTTAACTTCGCCTACGAATTGACGCGGTCCTGCTCGTTCGGAGTCAGGCGCGTTACCTGCAGCAGCGGCACGTCGATCACGATTGGCTATAGGAGCGCCGTCGGCACTCATTTCACCCTGCTTTTGCAGGTGCCTTCGAGTTTGTCGATTCATTGCCATGAGTTTGGGTCCGTAGAAGAGTTGAGTGTATGAGCTGTTGAGGGCAACAGCGGAGCAGGGCAGGAGGGACTTGAACCCCCAACCTTCGGTTTTGGAGACCGGTGCTCTACCAAATTGAGCTACTGCCCTCAGCGGAAAGGAATTTCCTTACGATGAGGCAGTGAAAAACGATAGCAGCGGGCCAGGGAGTTTCCTTTCGTAAACCAGTTTGGACTTTCTTTAGCTTGCCTGGGCCGTGCGGCGACGGGTGGGTCGAGAACCCAATCCCAGTGCAAGTGCAACACCGAGTGCACACAAGCCAGCGAGTTTGGATCGTTGTCGTCGCACGATGATTGGGCGTCGATCGATTGTTTCAATAGATCCAAGAATGTGGTCACTTAAACCATCTGGGACTGGTATTTCGCTTCTGAGAGCGTGAAGTTCACGCTGAATACGTCTCTCGCGTGACATTTCAGCTTGGCATCGAAGGCAATGTCGAACATGCTGCCTAAGTTTTGTGGCGCCGATAGTTTCGCCGCGGGCCATGGCTCTAATCTGTCTTTGGTTGCGATCACACCGCATGTCGCACCGCCCGAGTGGTCGACATTTGGGCTACTGGGTCGCTCGTTCGACGTTTGGTTTGGATGGTTTGCCGCATTCGCTTTCTGCCTCTATGAAGCCGCACTTTGACTGCCGTGGCGGAAATTCCTAATTGCTTCCCGATTTTCTGGTGCGGCAAATCATAAACGTCACTCAAGACCAACACGGCACGAAGGTTGGGAGGCAATTCTTCAAGTGCTTCTCTGACGTCGTCACTAATTTCGCTCTCCTCCACTCGCTGCTCAGGGTGATACTCACCATTCAGATCTATGACATCGCGCTGAATTGTGTCGTGAGAGTCGCGTTGGCGACGGGCTAGCAAGGTGCTCGCACAGTTAACCGTGATTCGATGAAGCCATGTGGTGAACCTCGCCTCGCCTCGATAATCGATAAGACCACGGTAGGCACGCAAATAAACCTCCTGAACGACATCAAGAGCATCATCGTGGTTGCGGGTCAGCCGAGCAGCTAGAAGAAAAACGTCTGAGTATGTTTGATCGACTAGGCGGGCAAAAGCGCTGTCGTCGCCATCTTGGGCGGCGGCAACATCTGCCCGAATCTGTGCTGTCGGCATAACGTGACGCTAGCCCTCATTTCGTAACTGCGCAGTTGGCTCTAGGCGTCGGGGCTGCAGGAGGGCACTGGAGGCCCTCTGTTGCTTGATTTAGCTGATGGTAGCGGGACCGGGACTCGAACCCGGGACCTCACGATTATGAGCCGTGCGCTCTGACCAACTGAGCTATCCCGCCATGCTCTCTCGAGCGAGCCACGACCGGGATTCGAACCCGGGACCTCCTCCTTACCATGGAGGCGCTCTACCAACTGAGCTATCGCGGCAACCATGAACGGGCGAACCCGCGCAGGCTTGAAAGCTTACGGATCAACACCAATGATGCACAACCCCTTCAGCGGTACCTTTATATCCATGAAGGTTCGCTTAGCCAATCTTTCAGATGCAGAAGCTGTGGCAGATATTTACAACCACGAAGTCTTGTCTGGCGTAGCGACGTTCGATTTAGTTCCCAAAACTCTTGATGAACAACGAGACTGGCTTCGAGAACGCTCAGGGGCGCTGCCTTGCATAGTCGCCCTTGATGATTCCGGAAAAGTTGTAGGTTGGGCTTGCTTGTCGAAATATCGCGATCGGCCGGCCTATGGAACCAGCGTTGAGGATTCCATTTACGTCCACCCAGAGCATCAGGGCATCGGAGTTGGTTCTGTGTTGTTGAGCGAGTTAGTGCATCTCGCCGATCAGCACGGCTTTCATGCCACTTTTGCCCGGATAGCAGGCGAGAATCCCGCTTCGATAGCTCTTCATTCAAAGCATGGCTTCGAGATGGTTGGAGTTGAACGTGAAGTTGGACGCAAATTCGGACAATGGCTCGACGTCACCGTGATGCAACGGTTAGCTAACGGGACTTAATCGCGAGCAATTTAGAAATGCCAGGGGAACTGTCCGAAATCTTGCTGGCGCTTTTCTAAAAACGCGTCTCGGCCTTCAATTGCTTCATCGGTGCCGTAAGCCAATCTGGTCGCTTCCCCTGCAAACACTTGTTGGCCAATTAATCCATCATCAGTCAAGTTGAAAGCAAATTTTGCCATCCGTTGCGCAGTTGGGGACTTCGAGTTGATTTCTTGTGCCCATTCCAAGGCCACTATTTCCAAGTTCTGATGATCGACCACTGTGTTGACGTCGCCCATAAGAAATCTTTGTTCTGCGTCGTATGTGCGTCCGAGGAAAAAGATTTCGCGCGCCTTTTTCTGGCCTATCTGCTTCGCGAGGTACGCGGAACCAAATCCCCCGTCAAAGCTCGCCACGTCAGTGTCAGTTTGCTTGAAGCGCGCATGTTCTCTACTGGCGATGGTTAGGTCGCATGTGACATGAAGACTGTGTCCTCCGCCCACGGCCCATCCGGGTACGACACATATGACCACTTTGGGCATCATTCTTATGAGTCGTTGGCATTCGAGAATGTGTAACCGTCCCACTTGGGCCGGGTCGATAGTCTCGCTTGTTTCCCCGTCAGCATATTTGTATCCGTCTTTTCCCCGGATTCGCTGATCTCCACCAGAGCAGAAAGCCCATCCAGCATCTTTTGTTGATGGCCCGTTTCCGGTAAGCAAGACGACACCAACGTCGGTGCTCATGCGTGCGTGATCCAGAGCGGTATAGAGCTCGTCGACGGTTCCGGGTCTAAATGCATTTCGAACATCTGGCCGGTCAAACGCGATGCGCACTGTGCCCTGGCCTCTTGCTCGGTGATATGTGATGTCTTCGAAGTTGAATCCTTCAACCTCGGTCCATAACGAAGGGTCAAAGATCTCTGAGACATTCGGCAAATAAGACATTGGACTCCTGAACCGTAGGTGGTTGTAGTCGTAGATTAGAGGCGGATGTAGAAGGGGACACCATGAAGTTTGGTCTTAGATATTGCAATACCGATAAGTATGCAGCGAACACCGCATTAGCGGTGGAGCTAGTACAAGCAGGGGAGGAAGCTGGTTTTGAATCGGCCTGGACGGTTGAGCACACAGTGATTCCTTCGGGTTACGAGTCGGTGTACCCATATAGCGAGTCAGGAAAGATTGCGGGTGGGGCTGAGGATTTAATTTTGCCTGATCCTCTTATTTGGATGGCCCATATGGCTGGGGCCACTGAGAGAATTAAATTCGGAACCGCAATTTTGATTTTGCCTCAGCACTCACCTGTTGTGTGTGCCGCTCAGGTAGCAACTCTGGATTACATGTCTGGTGGGAGGGCGCTCCTTGGGATCGGCGTAGGTTGGCTCAAAGAAGAATTTGACGCTATTGGAGCTCCGTTTGAACGCAGAGGCGTTCGAACCGACGAATATGTGGCAGCGATGCGCGCATTGTGGGCGAACGATTGTGCTTCTTTTGAGGGGGAGTTTGTTCAGTTCAGAGACACTTATTGTCTTCCACGGCCTATAAATGGTTCGGTCCCAATCATCGTTGGGGGTGACACCGATTATGCCGCTAGGCGGGCCGGTCGGTTAGGAGATGGTTACTTCCCAGCTCGTGACACTCCTCAGGAACGAATCGATCTTGCTCGTCGGACAGCGGAAGAGTGCGGGCGCGATCCAGATGCTCTTGAAATAACAATGCCTATGCCGGAAGATCCAGATGACATCCCCAACATGAAAGCGCGAGGCGTTGACCGTTTAGTTGTGCCGGTGACTGCTATGGCCGGGATGCCAACTTTGATTGATTCACCGGAGGATGCACTTAGGTTTGGTGAAATCATCGCAAAGTATGCAGATCTATAGGGATTTACGCCCAACCCCCATTAGTGAAGTTCGCTAGTTCGTCGCGGTCATACTGTTCAAGCAACGCCACTTCCCAATCTAGGTAGTCCTGCATGGCTTGATGAGCGACATGACTATCGCCGGGGTCGTATGGCAGCACAACTTGCGGACTGTGGCTGGGGACTTCGTCGGCCCCAACTTCTAGGTGGTCATCGCTTAGTCCGGCTTCATGAACATAGGTTTCCCACCCCATCTCTAGGAGCCACGAAGCTGTCATCGTGGCTCTCGTTAGATCGTCATCGGCCAGAACTATCCGGGCGCCTCTGGTCGCAACATATTCGTCGGTTGCTTGGATGAGCTGTCCTCCCGGAGCGTTCCTAAAGTATTGACGGTGGCCTTTTTCGTATTCGGCTGGTGAGCGCACATCGAAGAGATAGAGCGTTCTCGCGACGTCGGATTGCCAGGACTTAAGCGTGGTTTCATTAATTCGGGTTATTCCGAAACGGTCGCTTGTTTGCTGCGCTGCAACAGCAGCCTTGCGACGAGCTTCGTCGCTAGGGGTTGCAGCAACTGCTTTAGAGCCATTTTCTAATTTAAATCCTGCGAGCTCCCACCCCATAGTTCCATTCTCTAAGGCAACTACAGGGTTAGGGATGCCTGCTCGCACTAACGACTCTGTTCCGAGGATGCTCCTTGTTCGTCCGGCGCAGTTGACGACAACAGTTATGTTCTCTTTCAATAGGTCGAATACCCGATATACGAGTTCTCCTCCAGGACAGGAACGCCCGCCGGGTATGTTCATGCGGTTGAATTCTCGTTCGGTTCGGGAATCAAGGATGAGGAGTTCTTTGCCCTCAGTGATCCAATCATTCAGTTGTTGTGCTTGTACATGGGGTGTTTGGTAGCGGCGCTCTACTAGTTCCCCGAAGAGCTTCGAAGGAACGTTTACGCCTGAGTAGACCTCATAGCCTTTTCCAGCCCAAGCTTGGGTGCCGCCGTCGAGAAGACTGATATCTGTCCATCCGTTTTGCGTGAGTACATCGTGAAGTTCCTGTCCCTCTCCGTTTCCGTCGTCGGTAACAAAGATTGGGGTAGATCTTCGGGGCACTAACTTGTGCGCCTGCGCCAATGCGTCCTGGGGACGGAGACTGGCCGCCCAGAATATGTGCCCTCTGTGATAAGTGTCGTGGTCGCGTGGGTCGAGAATGGCTAGTTCTCGTGGAGCTTGTATTGCTTCAGCGAGTTGGTGAACCGAAATCGTAGGAGCGGTCACGGTCGGGCGTCGACGATTGGAAAGCGAACTTTCATGGTTTTCCACTGGTGGCTGTTCTCGTCCCAATAATTGCGTGGTGGTAGGTCAAGCAGGTCGTGCCCGTAACAGTGAAAATTGAGTGACCCTCCGGTGACTTTTATGGAATGGACTTCGTCAGGCAAGAAGCCAATTCCTGTGCCGTGCTTTACTACAAACTCTTCAGAGACCTCGGGTGCTCCGTGACCGGCTGCTTTTTTGTATTTGTGATTTACTTCTTCACCTTCAAGACCAACGATGCAGGCCCAGGTCAGATGATCGTGGGGTGGCGCTTCGGTTCTTTCTGCAACCGACTGCACGTAAAGCGCAAAACGGTGATCATCGTCTTGGGAGATCAGATAGAGGGTGCTCCCATCTCCTGATTTTTCAGGAGGAAAGTCGTCCCACGGAAAGAGATCCGGTCGGCTCGCAAGTTCGATAAGCCGATTCCGTATTTGTTCGACGGATTCGCGGGTAATACCAGCGCGATCGATCGTTCGAATATCTGACATTGCTGCCGCGACTGCTTCATTTCGTTCGGGGTTGTGGGTCATTTTGTCCGTTGTGGCTGCAACTAGCGGCCTTTCCATTCCGGAGGTCGTTTTTCGGCGAATGCCACGGGTCCTTCGATGTAGTCGTCACTTTGGGTCATTGCCTTCACCGCTGCATATTTGCCTTCATGTGCAGCGCGAACACCAGCCTGATCTAGGCCCATCATGGCGGCTTGCTTGGTGGCTCGGATGGACATTGGAGAGCATTCGAGGATCATTTCAGCCCAGCGGCGGGCTTCATTGAGTGCTTCGCCTTCTGGTGCAACAGCGGTGACGAATCCAAGTTCATATCCTTCTTGGGCATGGACGTGGCGGCCCGTCAACATCATGCCCATAGCGCGTTTCAGCCCGATTTGTCGGGGTAGGCGATGGACGCCCGCTGCGAGCGCGGCTAAACCAACTTTGGGTTCGGGTAGAGCCATCCGAGCATTTTCGCTGGCAATAATGATGTCGCATGCGAGAGCGATCTCGAATCCTCCTCCCATCGCTACACCGTTGACGGCGGCGATTACGGGTTTATTTAGGTCCCACCTCGAGGTAAGTCCGCCGAATCCACTTGCCGGCATCGCAGATCTATCACCGCCCTCGGCTTGGTAGCGCAAGTCGTTGCCAGCGCTGAAGGCACGATCTCCCGCACCTGTGACGATAGCGACCCAAAGTTCAGGATCATTTTGGAACTCGTCAAAGAGTTCGGCCATTTCTGCATTGCCTGGGGGGTGCAATGCGTTCATTCGCTCGGGGCGGTTAATTGTGATGGTGAAGATTCTTCCATCGCGTTCTGCATAACAAGATTCAGCCATGGTGAGAAGTTAGTCCATGTGCTCGATAGAGCGTCCGAACTTCATTATCTGTCATCTGACTCTTCACTTTTCGAGAGCATTTTGAGGAGCCTTTCTAAAGCTGTTCCGTTCGGAGTTTTGGTTACGGACGCGACGAACGGCCAGCTTGAAAGCTGACCGTTCGTTGTGGGCCGGGGAGGATTCGAACCTCCGTAGGTGTGAACCGACGGGTTTACAGCCCGTTCCCTTTGGCCGCTCGGGCACCGACCCAACGGCCGTCACGTTATCGGTTAGGCGTCACTAGCCCAATAACTCTTGTTGGTTTAGTCAACACTTGAGCCAGGACGGGGTCTGTATATTTCCTTGCATGGCTTCATTTGACGTTGTTTCGGAGATAGATATGCAGGAAGTTCGCAATGCCGTGGACCAAGCAGCCCGCGAGGTCGGCACCCGGTACGACTTTAAGGACACGGGATCTGAAGTCTCATTTAATGACACAGATATTTCGTTAGTAAGCAGTAGTGAAGACCGTCTTAATGCTCTTCGCCAGGTGTTAGAAGAAAAGCTTGTGAAGCGGAAGGTCAGTCTCAAGGCTCTTAGTTACGGCGAAGTGGAAGACGGTGCTGGTACTTCCGTTCGTCAAGTCGTTCTTCTTCAGGCGGGGATTAGTAGCGACAAAGCTAAAGAGCTGAACAAATTCATTAAGGGTCTGGGCATTAAGGGTGTTCAGTCTCAAACTCAGGGTGAGCAAGTAAGGGTTATTTCAAAAAAGCGCGACCACTTGCAGACGGTGATTAGCGAGCTGAAAGAAGCGGACTTTGATTTACCTCTGCAATTTGAGAATTTTCGAGACTGATTCAGATACCGTCTCGCCAGCTACCGTCACGTAACCGTGAAATTCTTTTGTCCATGGGTGGGTGCGTTGTAAAGAGGTTTCGGAACGCCATTTGTCGACCCGCGAGCGGGTTCGCTATATACATCTGCGCTTGATTAGCGTTAGCCAGGCTGGGGATTGAGCGGCTGGCGACATCTAGTTTTTCGAGAGCCGCTGCCAGCGGTTCGCCATCACCGATCATCCTCGCGGCCGTTCGGTCTGCTTGAAATTCTCGGCTTCTGCTGATTGCCATCTGTATAAGGGCCGCAGCGATTGGTGCGACGATTATAAGTAGCAGGTCAACAAGTGGATTTCTATCCCGGTCTCTGCTTCCCCCACCAAAAATCATCGCGAATTGAGCCATGTTGGCGACGAAGCTAATTGCCATAGCGACTGCAGCAGCGACCGACCCTATGAGGATGTCGCGGTTCTTTATGTGGGCCATTTCATGTGCCAACACACCTCGAATTTCGCTCCATGCCAAGTGTTGCATGAGTCCTTCGGTGATGCAGACGGCTGCGTTTCTTGGATTCCTGCCGGTTGCGAAAGCGTTGGGTTGTGGGTCGGGGCTGACATAGATGCGTGGCATTGGTTGGCCGGACAGATCACATAACTCTTTCATGATTGTCCAGTATTCCGGGAGTTGTCCTTCTTCAACTTCGACTGCTCGAGCGGATCGAATAGCAAGTTTGTCGCTCATCCAATAGCTGCCTCCCACCATGGCTAGGGCAAGAAATAGTCCGATTGTTAATCCGCCTGATCCCCAGAAACTGGAGATAAACATGATTAATGCGCCCATAGTGGCGAGCAGCATGGTGGTTTTGAGGGTGTTCTTCATTGGGGGGTCCCTCCACAGTTGGTGCTTGTCTTTAAACGTATCGGCTTTCGCTAGCGCTATCTCATCAGAGGTCTCGCATTTAGTGATCGTGCTAGCTCTGGTCGTAAAGACCATTTGAGAGATGTACGGCTCCGAGGAGTCTTCAGTTTTAACGGAAATAGTTGGAACTACTAGTCCGACAGGTCTGTGTTGGGTTCCGTAGCCTCGGGACAGATTTCCCGTTCGACTGCTCTTCGATCCCAGCTACTTTCGGCTCGTTCGACCGTGTATGCCACAACAACATCGTCAATAGTTTCTAGGTTCACTCGACCCGCTTGAATATCGAGCGTGATGGGTTGTGGTTCACAATCTCGGCCAACAAAGCGCCATGGCAACTGCAGTGACTCTAGTAACGGGATGATCTCTCTGGCTGGAACATCAAGTAGCGCCATTGCGTCCACCAGTTCGACACATAGGTCTTCCTTCACCATTTCTGGATCCCAACAAGCCATGTTTCGTGGCCCAACAGCAGCTTTCTTTTGGTACAGCCTGAAAACTCGCTCAATGTCGGCTCCAGGCCGAGCAGCTTGCTGGTCCCATAGGTTTTCGATGAGTTCTTGTTCCGGAGATTTTTCTGGCGCGGCCGTCGTGGCCGTTGTCGTGAATGTTGGCGGCGTAGCGGGCTCATCTGGTGACGAGCAACCCGTCACAACTGCGATACACGCGAGAACGGCGATGGAAAAGAAGAGTTTCATGAGCAGTGATGTGGTCGTGATCGTACCAGCGCGTTTTGATGGTGCCGTCGGCGTGCAAAACGTATTGTCTTTCGCCTTCACTATCCAATTAAAGGTTTCTCAGTTAATGAGGGTGGTAGCCACTGTCAAGAAAAATTGTTGGAACGTCTTCGCTCCTGTACATCTGAACATTTCTCATGTCATCGTCAACGGCGAGTAACGGGGTGTAGCCACGGCGGCGGAGGCTGTTCAATTCGTCGCGCTTAAAACCGGGCGACGCTTGAAAGTCTCCGAGGGGTCTCATGATGAGAAGGTCGTACCTTATTTCTTTTCTTTCCAACCATTCTGTAGTTGCTTTCTGGATCCAAGTCGGGCGGGATGTAAGAAGCACAACGACTAGTTCGGGGTCAAGCAGTTCGACGAAGGTTTTGTTTTCTTCGAATATTTCATCTCCGCCACATTCAGCAAAGAAGCCGTCCCAGTCGCGCCATGGAGGGTCCAGGTAATGCTGCCGATGCGCAGCGTCCGCGAGCACTCCGTCAATATCAACGACGACACAGTCCCCCTGCGGTATTTGCTTATGCCTCCATTGCCAATGGCGTGGAAATGAATTCATGAAGTCGTGATCAGGAGTCAGTCCTCCTGAGGTGCCTCGGCGGCGCGATCACGAATCTCATCAACAACGCTTTCATCGGCCAAGGTTGTGGTGTCGCCGAGCTTTCTTCCTTCGGCGACATCACGAAGCAGCCTTCTCATGATTTTTCCTGATCGGGTTTTGGGTAGATCAGGAACAAGCACCACAGCTTTAGGTCTGGCGATGGCACCTAGTTTGGTAGCAACGTGTTGCCTTATCTCTTCGCGCAACTCGTCACTTGGTTCGTTGCCTCCTCTCAAAATGCAATATCCAACTATCGCTTGACCGGTGGTGTCATCTGTGGCGCCAACTACCGCAGCTTCTGCTACTGAAGAGTGGTCGACGAGTGCTGATTCGACCTCCGTGGTGGAGATGCGATGACCCGAAACGTTCATAACGTCATCAACTCGACCTAGGAGCCATAAGTATCCGTCATCGTCGATTTTGGCGCCGTCACCAGCAAAGTACCGATCGGGGTATTCGGACCAATATGTTTCTTTGTATCTTTCCGGATCCCCCCAAATGCCTCGAAGCATTGATGGCCACGGTTCAGTGATTGTTAAATAGCCGCCTCCACGTTCAACTTTGTTGCCAGCGTCATCTACGACTTCTACCACGACTCCTGGGATGGCATGTGTGGCTGATCCTGGTTTGGTTGTTGTTACGCCGGGCATAGGTGTGATCATGTGGCCGCCGGTTTCGGTTTGCCACCAGGTGTCAACAATTGGGCAGCGCTCTCCACCGATATTTTTGTGGTACCACATCCACGCTTCGGGGTTAATGGGTTCTCCTACTGTTCCGAGCACCCGAAGGCTGGAAAGGTCATGTTGTTCAACTTCTTGAGCACCCCATTTCATGAACGTTCGGATCGCGGTTGGGGCTGTGTATAGCTGGGTGACTCCGTACCGCTGAACAATGTCCCAGAGTCGATCCTTGGGCCAGTCGGCTCTATCGCCTTTTCGAAATTCGGGTCGTGGTGTGTCGGGGGTTCCCTCGTACATCACTGAGGTAGCGCCATTAGCTAGCGGGCCGTAAACGATATAACTGTGACCAGTTACCCATCCGATATCAGCAGCGCACCAATACACGTCGGAATCGGGCTGCAGGTCAAAAATGTATTTGTGGGTGAATGCGACTTGAGTTAGGTAGCCACCGGTGGTGTGCATAATCCCTTTGGGCTTGGCGGTGGTTCCTGAGGTGTACAGGAGATAGAGCAGATCTTCGCTATTCAGATGTTCTGGTGGGCAGTCTGGTGACGCCGACTCCATTAGTTCGTGATACCAGTGGTCGGTCGTTTGGTTCCATTCAACTTCTTGACCAGTCCGCTGCACAATGATCACATTTTCGATGGTTGAAGTTGCCGCAACTGAGGCGTCTGCCGTCTCCTTTAGCGGGAATGGATCACCTCGTCGATATCCACCGTCTGCGGTTATGAGAAGTTTCGCGTCCGCATCATCGATGCGATCTGATAATGAGTCAGCTGAGAATCCACCGAAAACGATCGAGTGTGGGGCGCCGATCCTCGCGCATGCCAACATTGCGACCGGAAGTTCGGGGATCATTGGCATGTAGATGCAAACCCGGTCACCTTTTGTAACACCGAGCGACTTCAAGACATTCGCGAATTTGGATACTTCCTCGAGTAGTTCGCTGTACGTGATCGTCCTGGTATCACCAGGTTCACCTTCCCAGTGAAAAGCGACCTTGTTTCCTCGTCCCGCTTCTACATGTCGATCCAGGCAGTTGTAGGAGATATTTAGCTTGCCTTCAACAAACCATTTCGCGAATGGAAGATCCCATTCGAGAACAGTCTCAAAGTCTTCGAACCAGGTGACTAGTTCTCTGGCCTGCCGCGCCCAAAAGCCGAGTCTGTCTTCTTGTGCCTCTGCGTAAAGGCTTCTATCTGCGATGAGCGCATTGTTTCGAAACGTTTCTGACGGTGGGAAGGTGCGGTCCTCTACGTAGTAGTCCTCAATGGTTGGCTCGGACATGTTGATCCCCTTTTCGTGGAAAGGACTCCGGCTTGGGTTTGACAGCTTGCGAGCCTAGTTCCTAGTTCGCTTCTATTCGGAAGACAACCCCTTAATCTCCTACTCGCCACTCAGCAACGAGGAATCCTCCTAGACCTTCAGGGTCGGTGAGGGTCGCAGCTTCGTCGAGAACAGATCTAGCAGCTACTGCAGCAGCGTCGGGTGATGGGAGTGAGCTCTGCCATTGTTTGCGGGCCCAATCCGTCATCGAATACAAACCCTGGTCTTTAAGCCAATCAGTTTGCGTACATATGGAAGGTCGTCCCGGAAGTTGGTCAAAGGCGACGTCACAGGTTATGTCTCTGCTTCCGGGTTCTTGGTACGGTGACCCTGATCGTTGGTGGTTTCGATAAGTCCGTAACCATTCACCCATCGGTCGTTGAGTGAAAATTTCCGAACTCTCAACTCCGTAGTCGAAGACTAGGAGGCGGCCTCTCTCTAGAGTCGCTAGTGCTCGGTTAATCCACACAGCCGACTTCAGCTGCAACGGAAGACAAGTGCCGTTTTGAGCTTTCGGAGCGATAGCTGCCGCCATTGTTTGCGCCTCGGTAGGAGCTGTTTGCCAGTCTTCGGTTCCTTGTTCGACGTGGAGTTCTAACCAACCCTTCGCCGTTTTTTTCATGACTCTCGGAGGGAGATTATCAAGCAGCTCATTCGCAAGAACTACGCCGGTGAAAGATCCCGCTGGCAAGTCCTGCAGGACTGCTAAGGGCACCTCTTGTTGATCCATAAAGCATCTTGTCGTGACTTCTCTAAAGGCAATTTCGCGCTGTGGGTCAGAACGTTCAACCATGACGTATCGAATTGCATCTGAACAGTCCTGAACAGATAAGAAAACATCTCTGCATAGCGTTCCAGGGCCTGAGCCAGCTTCGATGACCACGAAGGGATTTGGGCATTCGAGTTCCTGCCAGACGCGATCTAGGTATTCGGCGATACAGGCTCCGAAGAGAGTGCTCGTCTCCGGCGAAGTTATGAAATCAGCACCTTCAGATCCTGCTCGTTGACCTGTGCTGTAAAACCCGTGCTGACCATAGAGCGCTTCTTCAACGAAGTGGTCGAATCGTGTCATAGAAGATGACCGTTCGTTGGGTTCAATTTTGGTCCCTTATCCGCCTAAGGCCGACAGCACCGATACCTCACCGAAGTGTCCCACCAATCCGGGTAATACCCCGAAAGCCATAGTCGCTGCGATTGTCACTGTAAGCGCGGCGCCCAATGAGCCTGTTACAGCGATGGGACGGTCGTCGCCGTCAGGAATGGGTTGAAACCACATTTGAACAAGAATTCGTGCGTAATAGGCAAAAGCGATAACTGTGTTGACGGCCACCACGACACCTAGTGCTGCGGCCCAGCTTCCTCCCGCGTCCAATAGAGCTCTAAACAGCCCAAACTTGGCGAACCATCCACCTGCGGGTGGGATACCTGCGAGGGCAGCTAGGAAAATAGTCATCGCGACAGCTAAACCAGGTGCGTATTGGAAGAGGCCGCCATAACTGTCGATTTCACCCGATCGAGTTTTCCTAGCGACGGCTAGAACGACCGCGAACGCTCCCAGGTTCATAAACGCGTATATAGCCAGATAGATAACGACTGCCTCGAACGCTCGCGCTGGCGCCTCCGCGGCTACGGCGAACGGGACCAACATAAACCCGCCTTGGGCTACGCCGGAGTATGCAAGGAGTCGCACGATGTTGTTCTGGCGAAGAGCTATGAGGTTGCCGATGGTCATGGTGAGCGCGGAAATGACCCAGAAGAACGGTTGAACTACGTCATCTCGGCCGGGGAAGGCGACAAACACAAGTTGGATTAGCGCCACCATTCCAGCCGCTTTGGAGGCGACAGCGAGGAATGCGGTGACTGGGGTCGGTGCGCCCTCGTAAGTGTCGGGAGCCCATGTGTGAAATGGGACCGCTGAGACTTTGAAGGCGAATCCGATCAAGATGAACAGAATGCCGAGGATTGCGATTGGGTTTGTGGTGTCCGTTGCCATGCTCTGAGCTATAGCGTTAAAGGTTGTCGAGCCGGCTAGTCCGTAGACCAGAGACATGCCATAGAGCATGACCGCCGAAGCAAATACACCCATGAGGTAATACTTGAGGCCGGCTTCGTTCGAACGCGGTCCACCTTTTCGCCATGCTGCCAACATGTAGGCCGGAATGGAGAGTAACTCCAGAGCTACGAATACGCTGACGAGGTCTCGGGAGCTACTGATCATGACCATGCCGAGCAGCGAGGTGAGCATCAGGGTGTAGTACTCATTTTCGTAGTAGTCGCCCTCGCGGATGTAGTCCACGGACATCAGAATGACGATGTAGCCCGAGATGAGGAAAAGCGCTTTAAGGACCAGTGAGAAGTCGTCGACAACATAGGCCCCTGCGAACATTGAACGCTCTGTGCCATCTACTGCAAGGGTCAGAATAGGAACGAGCGTCGCTAGCAGCCCCATGCCTGCCAAGGTGGGCATGGCTTGCTTAGAACGGTCGTCCCAAATGATGTCGACGACGGTGATCAACGTTCCGAACGCTAAAAGAGTTAGTTCGGGCGCGAGGGCATGCCAGTCAAGCGCTGGGCGCGTGAAGGCGAGCAGGACGTCCATGCTCAGTTACCGGCCGCTATCGCCTCGACGCTCGCGGTTATACCGCTTACTACGTCGTCAGTTACGTTGAAGATGAGGTTGGGCCAGATACCGAACAGCACGATTCCTACTAGGAAGGGCATCCACGCGATCCATTCGTCTCTGTTGACGTCCGCTATGGAGTGTCCAGCAAATTCTTCTGGTGGTTCACCGAAGGCAGTGCGTTGGTATAGCCACAGTAAATACCCAGCCGCGAGAACTGTGCCGATGGCGGCAATGACCATATAGGTGCGGAAGGTTTCTTCGGGCATGCCAGCCCCAGGGTTGTATGCGGAGAGGATTGCTGGGAATTCACCCCAAAAGCCGGCGAGGCCAGGGAGCCCAAGTGACGCCATTGAGGCAAATCCGAGGATCCATCCCATTCGTGGAGCGGATTTGAGAAGGCCCCCTAATCGAGATATTTCGAGCGTGTGGTAACGCTCTTTTACCGAGCCAGCAACGAAGAAGAGCATTCCGGTGATAAGCCCGTGGGCGATCATTCCGAATATTGCGGCGTTGATACCAAAGTCAGTGAGGGTAGCTATTCCGAGCATTACGAACCCCATGTGAGCTACTGAGGAGAACGCTATGAGGCGCTTCATATCTTTTTGGGCAAGACATCCAAGCGCGCCGTAAATGATGCCGATCACGGCGAGGAGTCCTATCCATGGCGCCCATGCGATGGCACCTTCAGGGAGGAATGGAATAGCGATTCTCACGAAGCCGTAGGTACCTAATTTCAAAAGCACAGCGGCGAGGATGACTGAGCCCACGGTTGGTGCTTGGGTGTGCGCGTCGGGGAGCCATGTGTGGAACGGGAACATCGGTACTTTGATGCCGAATCCCATGAAGAGTCCTGCGAATATCCAGACTTGGGTGCTCTTGATGATCCCCACGCCGGCTGCATCGGTAAGGATTCTCATGTCGAAGGTGTTTAAGAGTTCGCCGGACGCGTCTTTGGAGAGGAAGAAAAGCGCCAAGAAACTTATGATCATGAGCGCTGAGCCGAACAAGGTGTAGAGGAAGAATTTGAGTGATGCGTATCGCCGATCTTCTCCACCCCACACGCCAATAAGGAAATACATGGGGAGGAGTACAACTTCGAAGAAGACGAAGAAGAGGATCATGTCTTGCGCTACGAATGACCCATTCATACCTGTAGACAGGATGAGTATTAGAACGAAGAAAGCCTTGGGGTTGCCAGGTTCGGGAATGTGATTCCAGCTATAGATGAGACACAGAGGCACTACGACGAGTGAGAGCAGCAACAGAGGCAAGGAAAGCCCGTCCAGCCCCACTATGTATCGACTATTTATGACGTCTATCCAGCCTTTGTCGACGACAAACTGAAGATCTCCAGCAGCGCCGTAATCAAATTGAATCGCTATGTATGCCCCCACAACAAGCGCTAGTAGCGAGGAACCTAACGCGACGAGCTTTAGCTCGCTTTCATAAGCTTTAGGGATCAACATGATGACTAGTGCTCCTACCAAAGGTAGAAACACCGCCAGGCTCAAGACCCAGGTATCAAATCCTGTCACTTCCACTGTGCTGCTCCTATACGACGATCACGAAGACTATGGCCAGTACGGCAGCCGCTCCGAAGAGCAGCTGACCGTAGTTCTGGACTTTTCCGGACTGGATGGCGCGAAGACTCTCTCCTGACGAATCTGCGCCGCGTGCGGCCGCATTGACAGATCCGTCAATAGCGCCTTGGTCGATCCACTTGTAGACCCATCGACCTGTATCTCTAGCGGTCTCTCCTGCAGTATTTACCGCTCGATCAAGAACGTTCTGGTTGAAATTATTTGCCCATTTGGCGATAGGTCGTTTCACGGTCTCTACAACAATGTCGTTGTAGAGGTGGTCGAGGTAGTACTTGTTTTCGAGGAAGGTGTAGCCGTTTCGGGCGTAACGGTTTCGTTCGGTGAGCCCATGTAAACCGATGCGCTTCCAGTAATAGAGGTAAGTAACCAAAATACCTGTGATGGCGAGTGCCAAACCGACTAGGGCCATATTCAACGATGGGTCAGGATGGGATAGCCCTAAACCGCTGAGATAGACCGAAGGCTCGGCATAGGTCTGGATCCGATGGGCTAGACCTTCAAGACCTATCGGTTCAAGAACTGGTCCTGGAAGATTGAAGGCGCCTGCTAGAACTGCCATCCCTGCGAGAATCCAGAGGGGAACAGTCATTACTTTGGGAGATTCGTGTGGGTGTCCGTGGCCCCGGAACTCTCCGTGGAACGTGTACCAGATAACGCGCGTCATGTAGGCCGCTGTCATTAACGCAACGGCGCAGCCGAAAATAAGCATTAGGGGATAACCATTTTCTTGGCCCACTAGCGATCCAAGCAAGATTTCGTCTTTCGACCAGAAGCCCGCGAACGGGAACACGCCTGCAAGCGCGAGGCTAGAAATAACGAATGTCTTGTAGGTGTGTGGCATTTCCTTTTTGAGGCCACCCATTTTTCGCATGTCGAAGGTGTGGTGGGCTGCATGACTCACTGAACCGGCCCCAAGGAATAGGCATGCCTTAAAGAAGGCATGCGTAAACAGATGGAATATGGCGGCAGTCCAGGCTCCAACTCCTAAGGCCATCACCATGTACCCAAGTTGAGAGACGGTTGAGTAGGCGAGAACTTTTTTGATGTCCCATTGTGCGAATGCAAGCCCGGCACCGATTAGTGCTGTGAACCCACCGATGAAGGCCATGAGGTTTATCGAACTTGTGCCGATCGAGAACCCTTCGTAAAAGACTGGGTAGAGGCGGGCGATCATGTAGACACCGGCTACGACCATTGTCGCAGCGTGGATTAGTGCTGACACGGGGGTTGGGCCGGCCATAGCGTCAGGTAGCCAAGTGTGGAGCGGGAACTGGCCGGATTTCGATGCGACCGCTGCCATAAGACAGCAAGCTGCGATCAGTAGCGCAAAGTGATGGGCGCCTGGATCTGCTGATATGAGGGTGTTGATTGCGTCGATGTCAAAAGTCTTGAAGGTGCCCCAGAGCACAATCATTCCAACAAGAAGTCCAACATCTCCTACGCGGTTAGTAAGAAAGGCCTTTAGTGCTGCATCCGTATTGGGTTTCTCTTCCCACCAATGGCCGATTAATGCGAATGAGCAAACACCAACTAGTTCCCAACCAACTATGAGTTGGATGATGTTTTGAGCCATCACGAAAAAGAGCATCGCCGCGGTAAATAGACTCAAGAACGCGTAGTAGTGAACGTATCTACGGTCGCCTTTGACATATTCAGTCGAATAAATGTGCACCAGTAACGAGATCGTCGCGACGACCATGAGTAGAAGGACGGTTTGACCGTCCACAAGAGTGCCGACTGCGAAGTCAACGCCTGAGTTGGACCACCATTGCGAGAACGTTGATATGACCGGTCGAATTAGCGGGCTTGAATGTCCTCCCCCATGGCCGTCATCGCCGTGACCTCCTGACGCTGCATGTTCATCCCCGTGACCATCATCATGACCGTCCCCGTGACCATCATCATGACCGTCCCCGTGACCATCATCATGACCGTCCCCGTGACCATCATCATGACTGTCCCCGTGATGTTCGATGTGAACGATTGCGTCGGGTGGGGGGTCTTCGACGCGTTGTGTCCATTGAAAGGCTGCGATGGCCGATAGAAGCCATACAAGAGCAAGCGCGCCGATACCGATTACGTGAACACGATCAGCTCCGATATATCGTTTGCCGAGAAAGAGGATTACGACAAATGAGAGCGCTGGAATCAGCGGGATAATGAAAGCGTTTTCGAGCATCCACATAGTTCCCACCTACCCTCGCATGAGATCGAAGTCTTCGACATCGATGCTGGTTCGATTGCGGTATAAGAGCAGGACGATGGCGAGTCCGACGCCAACTTCAGCCGCTGCAACGGCTATCACAAATAGAGCGAATACTTGACCCGATACGACCCCATGTTGGACACCAAACGCAACGAGGTTGATGTTGACAGCGTTAAGCATCAACTCGATTGACATCAGGACCATGACACCATTTCGGCGTGCGAGTACTCCGTAGACACCGGTAGCGAATAGAACTGCTCCGAGGATCAAGAACTGGTTCAGAAGCATGTCAGTCCTTCCTAGCCAGAACAATGGCACCGATAAGCGCGGCTAGTAAGAGCACCGATACGGCCTCAAAGGGGACGATGTAGGTGGAGAACACCTCATCAGAGACGTCTGCGGTTCGGTATATGGGTCCATCAATATTGAGACGCTCTGATCCGAAACGATCAATCAGAGAATAGATAGTCACGCCTCCTAAAAGCGCGGCGACTACCGCTGCTAAGGGCCATTGTCTGCCCGTCATTTCCATGACATTGCCGAGGGGCGCTTTGGTAAGCATGATGCCGAACAAGAACAGAACCATCACGGCGCCGATGTATACGAGGACTTGGGTGGTAGCGACAAATTCAGCTGTCAGCAGCACGTATAGGGCACCGAGTCCTGCCAGAACGGCGACTAGATAGAGAGCAGCGTGCACGATGTTCCGTGTGGTCACCATCCTCAATGCCGAAATGGCGACGATTGCCGCGAGGATCCCGAAGAAAATATTTTGAGCGACCATTTAGCTCTACCTCGGGACCTTTCTGACTTTTTGTTCTGAACCTGCTTCGTACTCCAAGAAGTCGGGAACTGTTTCCATCCATTCGCCGAGGCGGTCTTTGTCGTGGAGTAGGTCCGCTATTCGAGATTCGCTGTATTCATATTCCGGGGTCCAGAACAGGGCATCAAACGGGCATACCTCAACACAAATTCCGCAGTACATGCACAGCGCATAATCAATGTCGAATCGGTCAAGCATGTTGACTGTGCGGGGTTTGCCACCTTCTCTTCGCGGTGGGGCCTTCACTTTGTGACCTTCAATGTAAATGCACCAATCTGGGCATGAACGGGAACAGAGCATGCAGGCAGTGCAGTTTTCTTCGTGGAGCGCTATAACTCCTCGGGCGCGGTCGGGTGGAGCTTCTTTCTCATGCGGGTACTGAACCGTTACAGCGCCTTTTTGCGGCGCTGGGATGAGAGTTTTCCATCCGCGTTTGGGGAATAGTGTTCGTCCTGCTGTACGAGCGGTGACACCTAATCCCTTTATTAGACCGGGTAGTTGGGGCATTAGAACACCACCTTAAATATTCCAGTAAGCACGATGTTGGCTAGGGAGAGGGGAATGAGTACTTTCCAGGCAAATTTTTGGAGCTGATCTTCGCGGAGTCTGGGGTAGGTAAAGCGGACCCAGAAGATGAAGAATGCCACAAGAAGAATTTTCCCGAGCATTACTCCTGGTCCGAGCACGTTGAGGATGTTGTCATCGACATCGAAGCCTGGGATCCACCAGCCACCCAGGAACATCACAGATGCTAAGGCTGCGAAGGCGAAGGCTGTGCCGAATTCAGCCATGAAGAAGAGCAAGAATCTGAACCCTGTGTATTCGATGTGGAACCCGCCTACGAGTTCGGTTTCCGCTACCGGCATGTCGAACGGGGTTTGGGTTAGTTCGGCTTGCGCCGCAATCATAAAGATCAGGAACGCTAGGAACTGAGTAAGGATGAAGGGGTTTCCTATGGCTCCGAAACCAAAGATTTCGCCTGTGGCTTGGGCTATCACTATGCCTTGCAGGTTGAGGGTTTCTGCTTGAATCACTACGCCCATCACTGCGAGGATCAGGGGCAGTTCGTAGGCGATGAGTTGTCCGGCTGCACGGAGCCCACCTAGGAGGGCGTATTTGTTGGCGGATGCCCAACCGGCCATCAAGATGCCTAGAACCGATAACGACGAAACTGCCATCGCATAAAACACGCCGGTGTCTAGGTTCTGAACGATTGCATCCGGACCCGCCGGGAGGACTACGTATAGAAGGAATGTTGAGGCCAGAACCACCACTGGTGCCATTCGAAAGACTCGTCGATCGGCTTGTGCGGGGTGAATGTCCTCTTTCTGGAGAAATTTTATCGCCTCAGCTATTAGTTGAAGGGTGCCGTAAGGGCCAGTGTCGTTCGGTCCGAGGCGACTCTGCATAAAGGCCATCATTTTGAAGAGGAAGAGGTACACCAAAATCAGCGATGTCGTGGGAATGACGGCAAGGGCTAGGCCGAGTTTGATCCCGGTCTCTTGCCAGTAGGGAAGCGCTAGGAGTGTCGTCAACGGTCGATATCTCCCAAGATGAAATAAAGGGAGCCCAAAATCGTAATGACGTCGGGTACGTAGACACCTTTCATCACCCAAGGGACAATGGAGATGTTGTTGAAGCTGGGGGTACGAATTTTGACTCGGAAGGGACCGAGGTCACCCTTACTAACAACGTAGTAACCCATTTCCCCTAAGGGATTTTCGGTGGAGATATACGCTTCGCCAGCGGGGACTTTGATGATCCGTGGGACTTTTGCCATGATCGGGCCACTCGGGATTCCGTCGAGTAATTGATCAACTATGCGAGTCGCTTCGCGTGTTTCTTGAAGACGCACCCAGTAACGGGCGAATGAGTCACCGTCGGGGTGCGTCCAAACTCGCCAGTCCACTTGGTCCCAGGCAAGACCTGGATTGGCATCTCTGCGAAGGTCCCAATCAACACCACTAGCTCTGAGGTTCGCTCCTGAAAGTCCGTACCCGAGCGCTACTTCAGGAGGGATTACTCCAACACCTCTGCAGCGGGCCTGGAAAATTTCGTTTCCGACGAGCAGGTCCTCCATCTCGTCGCAGAACGTTCTCATTTTTTCCATGACTGAACGTGTTTCTTCTATCCAGCCTTTGGGAATGTCGTCTTTAAGTCCGCCGATGCGATCAAAGTTTGGATGAAAGCGTCCACCGGTTACTTCTTCGATTTGGTTTAGTACTCGTTCTCGATCTCGGAAAGCGAAGAAAACGGGTGTCAGCGCACCAATTTGTACACCCATGTCCCCGAGGAACAGAGCCAAGTTCGCTATACGGCTGAGTTCGAAAAGAATTGTTCTGATCCATTGAGCGCGCGGAGGAGCTTCCACTTCCATGAGGCGTTCCGCTGCGAGAATAAAGGGCACTTCATTGGCGAAGCTTCCGAGCCAATCGATTCGGTTGATGAGCGTCGTGCATTGCGGATAGGTGCGCACTTCACAGAGTTTTTCGTATCCGCGATGCATGTAACCCATGATCGGTTCTGCAACGACAACCTGTTCGCCATCTAGTTGGCAGGCGATGCGGAGGGTGCCGTGGGTGGCCGGGTGCTGAGGCCCAATATTGAGCGTCATATCCCCGGTATCGAGCTCCACATTTACTCGTGCATCAGCGGCTTGCGCACTGACGTATGCCATTTGTTCTCGGTCGGAGGTTGCGGTCATGCCCCACCTCCGTTTACTTCAAATGCAGCCATTACTTCGGCCTCAAGTTGTGCTTCTAAGTGTTCTGGTATCTCTTCGATATCAACCACACCCGGCCAAGGCTTTACCTGTCTTGCTAGAAGCGGGAAGTCTTTTCTCAGGGGGTGACCTTCGAATTCCGTGGGGAGATACAGCGGATGTAGCGTTGGGTGGCCCCGAAAAGAGATTCCGAACATCTCGTGGGTCTCACGTTCGTGCCAGTCAGCACCGGGGAACACGTCCCGAATGGTGTCCACCGTCATGTCGTCGCCGACATCCGATTTCAGGATCACTCCAACTTGGTCGCGAAGCGAGTAGAGCTGCATCAGCAGTTGGAATCGTGTGTCCCCACCGCCATATCCAGTTGAACTATCTATTTCGACTGGTTCCTCGTCTTCTTCGGTCAGACCGGCGTCAAATTCCGTGTCTTCGTATCTTCCTTCGGGCGCGATGTGCCAGTCGATTGCAGATAAGAAGCCAAAGTATTCGAATCCGGAGTTTTTTGAGATCATGGCAGCGTCCTGCCAAGCATCGATTCGCACCCGAAGCCATACATCTTCATGGGGGCGGAGATGCGATTCGACGAGGATGTCGCCAAGATTTTGGGATAGCTCGTTGAGAAGTTGTTCGCGCGTGTCATCGACAGCGGGAGTCTCTTCCACAGCTTCTTCATCTGTCATGGATTCAACCCTCCACCACGATTGGTTGACCTTGCCATTTTTCCGTTATGTCTTCGGATTGGATTCGTTCTTGGAGCAGAACGATGCCTTCAAGCAAAGCTTCGGGGCGCGGTGGGCACCCTGGCACGTAGACGTCGACTGGGATTACTTGATCAACACCTTTAGTAACTGAGTAGCTATCCCAGTACGGCCCACCACAGTTGGCACATGAGCCCATCGAAATAACATATTTGGGTTCGGGCATTTGTTCGTAAAGTCGCAGAATTACCGGGGACATTTTGTCGGTTACGGTTCCCGAAATCACTACGAGGTCAGCTTGACGGGGACTCGCGGGGAAAGGAATGACTCCGAGGCGCATCACGTCGTAGCGAGGGGAGCCGAATGCTGCTCCCATCTCAATTGCGCAGCATGCAAGACCCCATTGGTACACCCACAGGGATCGAGCGCGACCAAAGTTGAGTAGCCAACTGAGGGGTTTGGGCATCTTGCCTTTATCAATGAGTCCCATTTACGCCTCTCTCCTCATACCCACCTTAAGACTCCCTTACGCCAGGCATAGAAAAGGCCAAGAACAAGAATGAAGATGAAAATAGCCATTTCTACTAAGCCGAAGGTCCCGTAGATCTCGAGCCGAGTCGCCCATGGGAAAATAAACACTGCCTCAACGTCGAATAGTACGAAGAGAACTGCGAAGACGTAGTACCGGATCTGGCTCTGCGCCCAGTCACCACCCACGGGATCAACACCGCTTTCATAGGCAATGAGTTTTTGCGGCGTGGGACGTTGGGGGCGAAGGATGCGCGCAATAGTGAGCATGGCCCCTGCCATTGCAATAGCAGCTACGCCAAAGATGCCAACGGTTAGGTAGCTCCGCAGTAATTCCGACACGATTACCGAGGCTAGCTAGGGGTTTCGGGACTTGCCAAAACCCGGCGCGGCGCCTCGTTCCGCGGGTTTCGGACGTAGTGAAAGTTATCGTGCCTGAGAGAGAAATGACGTGATTGTTGGGCACGATTCTTGTTTCTTGTTGCATACGGAAGCTGGTAGCGATTTAGCAAGTGTTTGGGACCTCACCCTCGAATCAAGATTGGAACTGCATCTTCGGCGAATTCAATAAGAAATTGTGGCACTAGGCCAGCTAGAAGGGTGAAACCAACCATCACAATCACTACAACCGTGGTGGTCCAGTGCCACGATGGAATGCTGTCCTCATTTTCTTCATTGTCTACGTACATTGCCATCACAATGCGCAGGTACATGAATGCTCCTACTACAGCAGTCACCATTGCTAGGCCGGCCAGAACATAGTTTTCGTTGTTCACCGCAGCGGCGATCACTTGGAATTTTGCAACAAATCCTGAGGTCGTCGGGATACCTGCTTGAGCTAATAGGAGGATCGTAAATCCAATTGCCAGAACTGGGCGAGAGCGACCCAGGCCTGCGTAATTTGTTAGCGGGTGCTCATCGTCTCGACCCATAGCTCCGACGACAGCGAAAGTGCCCAGAACCATAAAGGTGTATGTGAAGAGGTAGAAGAGGGCTGCTGCTGTGCCTTGGTCGGTGGCTGCCTGAACGGCGATGAGCACATATCCGGCGTGGCTTACTGAGGAAAACGCGAGCATCCGTTTAACGTCGTTTTGCAAGATCGCCATTACTGCGCCCACAACTAATGTCACTGCGGCCAGAACACTGACAATCGGCGTCCAATCAATGCGGTGGCTGGCAAAAGCCGCAAAGAAGATCCGCAAAAGAGCGGCGAATCCAGCTGCTTTAGCAACTGAGGCCATCCATCCGGTTACTGGGCTGGGAGCTCCCTGGTAGACATCAGGGGCCCAGAAGTGGAATGGGGCTGCAGCTACTTTGAACGACAGGCCGACAAGAAGAAGTGCCATGGCTGCCATGAGTAGATGTTGATCTCGGAAAACTACGGCGCCTAGATAGTCCCGGATGTGAATCAGATTGGTAGATCCAGTAGAGCCGTATGTGAGAGCTATGCCGTAGAGCAAGAACGCCGAACTGAAGGCACCTAATACGAAATACTTGATTGCCGATTCTCTCGCTTCTTGCCGCCGGTCGTGCATGGCGATCATCACATAAAGACCAATGGAGAGCGCTTCTAAACCAAGGAACATTACGACCAGGTCGTTTGCTGATGCCATGACGATCGCACCAGCTGCGGAACACAGTAAGAGGGCATGGAACTCAGGCGCATCAATACCTTCGTCATCTAGATAGCCGTGCGACAGTAACGCTGTCGCAGCTAGCGCTATCAGAATAAGCATGGTGAAAAAGATGCTGAATCCGTCGATACCGAAAGCGGAAGCTATCGAAGATGAAGGTCCATCTCTTTGAACGTCATTCCACAATCCCATGGCCACTATGTACGAAGTAATTGCAGCGCACACTGTGGTGACGGTCACGAAAACTGTAGAGCTTTGCTTGGGCGCTAGAGCAGAAACGAGCAGGATCAGCAGTGCCGCGCCTAGGAGAATCATTTGTGGGAGTAACGCCCACCAGTTAACTGATGGCCCGATAAACGCCAGAACGTTTTGGGTAGCCATTAGTGGTGATCCTCGGAGCTTGAATGATCGATAACGATGATCGGCTGCCCTAGGTCTGGTTCAACGAAGTCGGAGTGTTCTTCAAGATGAGAGATGAGATTGTGAACAGCGGGTTCTATTCGTTCAAGGACTGGTTTGGGATAGAGACCTAGGAAAACGATGCCAATGATGAAAGGCGCCAGCACTAGACCTTCTTTGAGGGTTAAGTCAGCGGTTTCTTGATCCTGAGCAGTCGGTTCGCCATGAAAAACTCGTTGGTAAGCCCAAAGCAAGTAAAGCGCTGCGAGTATGACGCCAGTTGCAGCGACGATGGTCCACCAGCGTCGGGTGTCATAGGAACCGATCAGGATCAAGAATTCGCCAACGAAACCGTTGAGTCCAGGCACGCCTATTGACGAAAGCATTACTACCGTGAAGAAGCCCGCAAAAATTGGTGCTGCCGACTGAATACCGCTTAGTTCTTCAATCGCTCGGGTTTGCCGTCTTTCGTAGAGCATTCCCACAAGAAGGAACAGAGCACCAGTTGACAAACCGTGGTTAATCATCTGTAGCACTCCGCCTTCCAAACTTTGGGTGGTGAAAGCAAAGATGCCTAGGACAATGAAACCCATGTGGGCCACAGAAGAATATGCAACTAGACGCTTTAAGTCTTTTTGCATTGTCGCAACAATCGCTCCGTATATGACTCCAACGACGCCCAATGTTGCCAACGTTGGCGCCGCCCAGACTGAGGCTTCGGGAAACAGATACAACCCGAAGCGCAGTAGCCCATAAGTACCTAGTTTCAACATGACTGCGGCAAGAACTACTGAGCCGGCTGTCGGCGCTTGGGTGTGAGCATCTGGGAGCCAGGTATGAACCGGGAAGACCGGAACTTTGATCACAAAGGCAAGCGCGAATGCTAGAAAACACAGTCGGGCTGTGTTTGTTGAAAGTGCTTGTCGTTCGGCGAGTTCAACCACGCTGAAAGTGACACTTTGGTCACCCGCGCTCAAGGTGGCGACACTGACTATTGCTACAAGCATCAGCGCCGAACCCGCCATTGTGTATAGGAAAAACTTTGTTGCCGCGTATCTTCTGTCGTCGTAACCCCAGCCCCCGATGAGCATGTACATGGGCACCAAGACGATTTCAAACATGACGAAGAAGAGGAAGAGATCGAGCGCAAGGAATGCACCAAAAGAGCCGGCCTGCAACAGCAATAACCACGCTGTGTAGGGCTTGGGGTCGTGATGTGGATCAACTGCGACAAGAACTATTGGTGTGATCAAACCTGTGAGCACTACCAACCACAGGGAAATTCCATCGACACCTACATGCCAGTTAATACCCAGACTAGGGATCCACGATTGGATTGATTCAAACTGAAAATCAGATTGGTGAATCGAGAATTGGGCCATTACGTAGAGCGACAAAGCTGCTGCTATTGAAGAAAAGAGAGCTCCGATTGGTCGCATTAGCTCAGGCCGACTGTTGGGCAGGAGGACAACTACTAATGCGCCAATGATCGGTACCAAGATCAGGGCATTCAACACCGGGAAAGACGATGCGCTCTGCGCCGCGATAAGACTCATGACAGCAATCCCCATGCCAGAAGAACGAGGATCGCTAGAGCCCCAAGAGCGACTGCTACTGCGTAGTTGCGCATGTATCCCGATTGCGTCGGTTGGATCAGCTGACCAAGCTTCATGATTGCGCGCCCTACTCCGTTGACACCACCGTCGACTATTCGGCGGTCGAAATCAGCGGTTTTTTGGAAACCGGATGTGCCCGGCCCGCCGACAACTCGTGCGTAGGAGGCATCAACGTACATAGCGTTTTCAAGAAATTCGGGTTCTAAGCGATCCGTGGGTATGCGGTGCTTCATCCAAGTCAGCACTGCGACGGAGATGCCTATGAGGCCGGCAGCTACTGAGATAACTGCCAAGGCGATCTTGGTGCCAGTTCCTGAAGAAAAGTGGTGTGGGTGGTGAAAGATGGGTTCCAAGAAGTGTTCGAGCACTAGCCAGTCTTTGACTAGTGGCAGGTTTATTGCTCCTCCTGCCGCCGCTGCGACAGCGAGTACGCATAGCGGAGTTGTCATGGTCCATGAAGACTCGTGAGGATGAACGTCGTCATCCCATCTCTGGTCACCGAAGAACACCAGAATTACTTGTCTGCTCATGTAATACGCCGTTAGTAAGGCCGTTACGAGTCCAACGACCCAGAGCAGAGGACCGATATTTTTCTGCTCCCATGCTGCTAGGAGAATTTCGTCTTTAGACCAGAACCCTGCGAATGGGGGGACGCCTGCTATCGCCAACCACCCGACAATAAAGGTGGCAGCAGTTATTGGCATTGCGATACGCAACGCGCCCATCTTTCGCATGTCTTGTTCGTCGTGCATGCCATGGATTACCGAACCGGAGCCTAAGAACAGCAGGGCCTTGAAGAAGGCGTGCGTGATTACGTGGAAGATTGCGGCTACATAGGCTCCTGAACCGATTGCTAGGAACATGTACCCCAGCTGGCTAACGGTCGAATAGGCCAAGACTCTTTTGATGTCATGCTGGGCGACTGCGCACAGGGCCGCAAAGAGTGCTGTTGTCGCGCCGATGACCGCTATGACGAGCAGAGCGTCATCTGTCAACACGTTGTTCATCCGCACTAGGAGATAGACACCCGATGTCACCATGGTCGCTGCGTGAACCATCGCTGAAACTGGTGTCGGTCCTTCCATGGCATCGGGTAACCATACGTAGAGCGGGAGTTGGGCGGATTTGCCAGCGGCGGCGACGAAGAGAAGCAGCGAGACCGCTGTGCCAGTTGCTGCAGACATCGCTGGTGAGTTTGAAATTTCGGTGTAGGTGACTGTTCCCAGGGCAGACCAGATTGCAAAGGTCGCGATCATGAATCCCCAATCACCAACGCGGTTGGTGACGAACGCCTTCTTCCCGGCAGTGGCCGCAGACTCTCGTTGATGCCAGAAAGAAATAAGGAAATAGGAGCAGGCTCCCACGCCTTCCCAGCCCAAAAACGTGACCACTAAGTTGTTGCCGAAGACGAGCATGAGCATCGAGAACAAAAAAAGATTTAGATACAAAAAGAACTTTGAGTACTTCTCATCCCCGTGCATGTAGCCAATTGAGTACAAGTGAATGAGCGCTCCGACACCAGTGACGAACAAAGCCATGGTGATGGACAAGGGGTCAACTAGGAACCCTGCTTCAACTTTTAGGGATCCAGCTGGTAGCCATTCGAAAAGAACAAATTCATAGGATCGACCTCCACCGTGAGAGTCTTTACCTAATAGACCAACCAAAACGATGAAGGTCGCTAAGAAAGAAGCTCCGGCGAAAGCGGTAGCAATCCACCCTGCACGAGGCTCTCCGAGTAGGTGCCCAGTTGCAAGAAGAATAAGAAATCCCAGGAGTGGGAGTGTCGGAATAAGCCACACTAATTCGACCATCCGTTAGCCCCTCAACGTCGACAAGTCATCGGCTGTTGTGCCGGGGCGTCGTCGCAAGATTGCAACCACTAGCCCTAATCCAACTACTACTTCAGCTGCTGCCACGACCAGAACGAAGAAAACGACTGTCTGTCCTCCGATGTCATCGAGTCTTTGTGCGAAGGCCACGAGGCTGAGATTGACGCCGTTTAACATGAGTTCGACACACATCAGCATGACGAGCGGGTTTCTACGAATGAGTAAGCCTGTGCCGCCGATCACGAAAAGGAGGGCGCCTAAGACGAGGTACCAGCCGGTCGTTACGTCCATTAGTTTTCGCCTCGCTCTTCAACGAGTGGCGGTTCCGATTGCGAGGGCTTTCGAGCGAGCACGACTGCGCCGATCACTGCAATGACAAGAAGTAGTGATGTCAATTCGAACGCATAGACATGATCGGAGAATAGGGATCTGGCTAGAAGACGCACATTTTCTGCCGTTGAGGCTGACCCACCCACGGATTTTGCCCCAGTTACAGGTTCACCCACGACAACGATTAGCGACCCCAGGACCAGCAGAGAACCTGCTCCAAAAACTAAGGCAGCCCAACGTTGGCCCGGCAGTATTGACAGTTCTAGGTCTTGAGCTCGATCTACACCCAAGAGCATGATGACGAAAAGAAAAAGGACGACAATCGCTCCTGCGTAGACAATCACTTGAACCGCTGCGAGGAAGTGCGCTTCTTGCGCTACGAATTGGACAGCAATTCCGAACAGCGTCATTACCAACATCAAGGCAGAGTGGACCGGATTTCGAGCGAGAATGACCCCTAGTGCGCCGGTCAAGCAAACACCGGCTGCAATGAAAAAGACGAGTGCGTCGACCATTAGTGGCTGGCTCCTGAGTGACCGTCTTCTTCTGTATTGCTCCCGGCTTCATCTTGTTCGGGACGGTCGTGTTGGCCCATTTCGGGGGCACGGATTCCATACCCCAGTTCTCCACTCCAACCCGCTCGATTTTGATAGTCAGGATTTCCTGATGGTGCTGTGGCTCTCATCCAACCCGAGGTAGCTAGATCATCTCCTTCGTGCCACAGTTCCCAAGGTTGACGTTGGGGAAGTCCATCATCACCGACAACCAATTCATCTTTTGTGTATATGGCATCAGTCCGATTGCTGAAACTGAATTCAAATAATTTGGATTCAGTGATGGCCTCTGTCGGGCAGGCTTCAACACAAAGATCGCAATGGATGCAGCGGAGATAGTTGATCTCGTAGACGTAGCCATAACGTTCACCCGGTGAAACCGGATCAGTTTCGGGATTATCTGCGCCGCGGACGTAGATGCACCTAGCTGGGCATACACCGGCACATAGCTCGCAGCCGATGCACTTTTCCATACCGTCTTCGTATCGATTGAGAACGTGCCTTCCATGGAACCGAGGTGGCTTAGGGCGTTTTTCTTTCGGATACTCAGTGGTAACTCTCTCTTCGAAGAGTTTCTTAAAGGTCACCTTGAAGCCTGCGAGATATCCCATTACGCGTCTTCCAATTCTTCTCGGTAAACACGGTCTCCCGCCCGAAGCGCTGCCAACAGCAATGCAGTGCCTACAGCAAGCGCCACAATCGCAGATCCGTAGGTAACTACCCAATTCCAGTCATACGCTGCGCGTAATTCTTTGAGACTGATGAACATCAGCCAGAAGAGAATCAACGGGATTAGAAGCTTCCATCCGAGATGCATGAGTTGGTCGTAGCGGAGCCGAGGAAGGGTCGCTCTAAACCAAACGAAAACGAACAAAAACGCCAGTACTTTTAGTAGGAACCACACGGTCGGCCAGAACCATGTCATGCCGAACAGAATTGGTCCTGCAGGTCCCCCGAAGAAGAGGGTCACCATGATTGCCGACATGGTGATTACATTCATAAATTCTGCGAGAAAGAACAATGCGAACCTGATTGACGAGTATTCAGTGTGGAAGCCTCCCACCAACTCTTGTTCGGCTTCGACGAGGTCAAAGGGAGGGCGATTCAATTCGGCGGTAGCTGCGATTAAGAACACCACGAATGGGACAATCCCAGACGAAATCAAAAACCATCTAGTAACGCCACCTGATTGCGCAGCCACTATTCCGTGCGTCGAAAGCGTGCCAGCTAGAACTACAACAACGACCGTAGCCATGCCAAGAGCGGCTTCATAGGAAATGGCTTGAGCGGATGCTCGCACGGATCCAATCAGTGGGTATTTCGAGCCCGAGGCCCATCCAGCAAGCATCACGCCGTATACAGCTATTGATGACATGGCTAGTAGAAGAAGAATTCCGATAGGCGGATCTGCTACCTGCAGGAAGGTTTCCCGACCAAAAATTGTGACTGTGCCTGAGTCCCCTCCTCCAAAAGAACCCCCTATGGGCACTACTGCGAAGGAAAGGAACGCTGTGACTGCTGAAATATATGGCGCTAGTCGAAATATCAGTGGATCTGCGTTTTCTGGACGAAGGTCTTCTTTAAAAAAGAATTTGACCCCGTCGGCAAACGTTTGGAGTAATCCCCAGGGGCCCGCAACATTAGGGCCTATCCGATTTTGCATGTCTGAAATGAGCTTCCGCTCAAACCAGACCATGAACATCGTTGCAACCAGAAGGAAAGTGAAAGCGACCAGGACCTTTATGAGCATGATGCCCAGATCTGTCAGATCAACACCGTCGAGGTAGAGCGGATCCCCCGTCATACGGTTTCTATCCGGATGTCATTTACCATGGCGTCTGCATCGATAAAGCGGTTGGCGCCGCCACCCGGTTGGTTGAACGGCAACATGGCCGTACCACGTTCAATATCCTCGTCCGCAATAGCGGTGATTATTTCGGTGGATCGCGTCGAAATCACGCGAACATCAGCCCCACTTGAAATGCCTAGACGTTGGAGGTCGTTGGGGTGCACTCTTAGGGTGGGTGCTTCGGCAAGCGGCTGAAGTGAGGGGCTATACGTTGTAGCCGTCGCAGCGTCCCAGAGTTTGCGACCACTGACGAGTCGCAGCCCATATCCGTCTGCTACCGGAGGTGCTGAGGGGGCTGGGAGGTCTAGCTCGATCGATGATCGTTGCACGAGAATTCCCTCATGCGCTTCCGAACTTTCCACTCTTTCCAGAGTGACATCGGAGTGGCTTGGGGCAACTCGTTCAATTTCTCGCCATATTTCTTCTTTCGAACCAAGGTCTAAGTCGCCGCCGAGACGCCATGCGAGTTCGGTTGCAATCATCCAGTCATCTCGGGCCGATCCGGGAGAAGTGATCTTTTGGGTGAGTCTGCTTATACGACCTTCAATATTGGTTGTCGTGCCTCCTTGTTCTCCATAGGCAGTCGCTGGTAGTACGACATCAGCCTGCGCAACTGAGTCAGTGACAAATGTGTCGACGGCGATAAGGGTTTTGACTTTTTGTATCGCTTCGGCTGCGAGGTTGCGGTCAGGGAAGTCCGATAAGGGATCGGCCCCTATCAAAATCAGAGTATCTAGGTCTCCTGACGCCGCTGCGCGGAGCATCTCGGTTGTGTTAAGCCCTTTAGCCGTTGGGACTGTGTTCCAGTTCTCCGATAGTGCTGGCGTGGGTTGGTTGAGACGCGTTCTACCGGGGAGAATGCCAGGAGCTAGCCCCATATCAAGAGCGCCGCGCACATTGCCTCGTCGTAACGCTGGGAGAAATGTCGCGTGTGGAAGTTCCGCTCGAATCGTCGCGGCTAACGACAGGGTTGGCTCTTCAGATTCAGCCAACGATGCTCGACCTATGACTACTACCAGTGAGCCTTCTTTGAGTTGTTTAGCTAAAGGATCGTCGCTTTCGAGCAGTTCGTCTAAAACTTTGGCGGTTTCACCTGGGGCGCAGCGTATAGATCGGTGTGCGTAGGGTTCGATACCTGTCGGGGCCGGTCCTATTTCTACGACCTTGGTGTGACGTTTTGTTGCTGCGCCGCGCAGGCGTAAATGCAGTATTGCTAGTTCTTCCTTGATATCAGGTCCTACAACAAGAACCGTGTCTGCGTTGCATGCTTCTGCGATGGTCGCCAATGGCAAAGCAAGAACTATTTCGGCCGGCAATCCGTCGCCTAATTGCGCATCTACGTTGTCTGTGCCTAAAACAGACTTCGCGAACTTTGACCACGCATAGGCGTCTTCATTAGTCAGTCTCGATCCTCCGATGAGTCCGACGCGTTCGGGTCCTGCCTGTTGTATTGCTTCAGCAGCGATAGCCAGAGCAGAGCCCCAGTCGCTCCCCAACAACTGTCTTTGATCATCTTTGTCCCGAATTAGAGGCGTCGTTAAGCGATGGTCGCTATTGGTGGATTCGAAGTTGAAACGTCCTTTGTCGCACAACCAACCATGGTTGACCGATTCGACATCTACTCCGAGGTATCGAACCAATTCGTTTCTGGATGATTCGACAGCGACACGGCATCCCATAGAGCATGTGGTGCAAGTTGATTCGACCTGCTCAAGATCCCAAGGACGAGCTTTAAATCGGTAGGGGGCGGCTGTTAGCGCGCCTACGGGACAGATCTGGACTGTATTTCCAGAGAAATAGGAACTAAATGGTTCGTCGGGGAATGTGAGTACTTGGGTGGCGTTTCCTCTTTCCGTGAAGTGGATGAGGGGATCGCCAGCAACCTCATCGGCAAATCGGGTGCATCGGTCGCAAAGGATGCACCGTTCGCGGTCTAAATGAACAAGGTCGGAAATTGGGATTGGTTTTTCATAGTGGCGTTTTTCTTCGACAAAACGAGATTCGCCTGGCCCGTAAGCCATTGTTTGGTCCTGGAGGGGGCACTCTCCGCCCTTGTCGCATACCGGGCAATCCAGAGGATGGTTAACCAGAAGGAATTCGAGGATGCCTTCTTGCGCTCTTTTGGTGTCTTCTGATTCCGTGTCTACCGACATTCCGTCCGCGACGGGGACCATGCATGATGGCTGCAGCATCGGTCCGCGACCGGTGTCCACGTCGACCAGACACATCCGACACATACCGACTGGAGACATTCTTTCGTGATAGCAAAATCTGGGTATGTGGACTCCGGCTCGGTCAGCTGCGGCAATAAGCATCTCACCGGGTTGCGCTTCGACTTGGATGCCGTTGATGGTGACGTTGATCTCATTTGGTGCTGATTCAGACATCGACGGCCACCTCAATCATCGTTGGCTCATCGTTGCCCGCAACTTTGGCTTCGAATTCTTCTCTGAACAGCGTGAGCGCTGAGTGGATTGGAGCGAATGCTGAGGGACCGACAAAGCAAATAGTGGTCATCCGGTAAGGGAATGGCACCGCTTCAATTCCCTTTGAAGAAATTGCCGCGTGAGGGAAGTCACCGGGACAAATTGTCTCTCCTACTTCGATTAGTAGATCAAGGTCACGGGTCGTTCCGCGTCCTTCCACTACTCGCCGGAGTATTTGTTCGAGCCAGGTGCCCCCTTCTCTACAAGGGACACATTTACCGCATGATTCATGTGCATAGAACTTGGTGAGCGTGAGAGCGGCGGCTGGGATGTCGGTTGTTTCATCCATCACCATGATCGCACCTGATCCCAGCATGGAGCCTTGAGGGCCAACATGGCTAGCTTCGAAGGGCAAGTCAAGTTGTTCGGGCGTGAACCACGGGGCTGAACCACCACCGGGAACGAATGCTTTTAGTTGGTTGTCATTACGAATGCCGCCACACATGTCGGTCCCATAGAGCAGGTCTCGGAATGTTGTGGTGCCGTTGATGATCTCATAGACCCCCGGACGTTTAACGTGCCCGCTAACGGCCACCATTCGCGTACCCGGCGATGTCTCGGTACCAATTGCAGTAAAGGCCTGAGCTCCGTGTTCAAGTATCCATGGAAGATTTGACAGAGTTTCAACGTTGTTGACGATGGTTGGCTGCCCGTACAAACCGATTGATGCCGGAAAGTAAGGGGGCTTTAGCCGAGGCATCCCGCGGTTGCCTTCGAGACTTTCAATTAGTGCTGTCTCTTCGCCTACTACGTAGGCTCCCGCACCCCAGTGCAGAACTATGTCAACTGAGAACTGGCTGTCCTGAATATTTTTACCCACATAGCCCGCTGCATAGGCGTCGTTAAGCGCTTGGGCGACACGTTCTTGCGCTACCGCCATTTCTCCTCGGATATAGAGGAAGCATTGGCTTAATCCAACTGCGTAGCAGGCAATTAAACATCCTTCGATGAGTTGGTGCGGGTCCAATTCCATTAGCAGCCGGTCTTTGTATGTTCCAGGCTCGGATTCGTCGCCATTAACCACCAGGTATCGGGGCCACACTTCTGGAGGGCAAAATCCCCATTTGACTCCGGCTGGGAATCCCGCTCCTCCTCGGCCTAAGAGTGTTGCGTCACGGACTTCGTTGTGAACTTCTTCTGGTGTTTGTTGGAGGGCTTTCTTTAGTCCTTGATAACCGCCTGTGGCTTCATATCGCGTAAGTGTGTAGGAGTCTTCGTAGTCAAAGCGCGATGTCACTATTCGAGGCGTTGTGTTCGCAATAAAGCCTGGGGCATGAGGGATTGGAGTTCCTGCCATCTCAGTCATTATTGGCCCCCTGCTTCGCTAAGCCACACCGGCGCAGATACAACGTCTTCTGGCGGTGTGGTACCTACAAACTTGTCCTCGGGTATGTGTTGTCGAATCTGGGACAAGACACCATGTTCGGGGATGTCCGTATCAGCCACGGCGAGGTCTTCGACGAGTTGGTCGAATTGCTCTGGGGTTACTCGGTACTGATGTCGATAGTTGACCTGTAAGCAAGGCGCTTCAGTACATGCTGCTTGGCATTCTGCCCCTTCAAGTGTGAAAAGACCATCGGCTGTGGATCCGCCCGATTTCACTCCGAGCCGCGATTCAGCGTGCTTCATCAAGTCCCCTGCCCCCATCAAGGCACATGACATGGTTGTGCAGATGTTGATGACGTATTTGCCTACGGGCTTGCGCTTAAACATCTCATAGAAAGAACAAGTGCCGAGGACTTCTGCGCTGGTCGTGCCTACTAACTCAGCGATTTCTGTCATCGCCTCATCAGTGACCCATCCCTCTTGTTCCTGCGCTAGATGCAAAAGGGGGATCATTGCGGAACGGGGCTTGGGATATCGACCAATGATTTCTTTTGCTAGTTCCGAGTTTTCCTCTGTAAAAAATTTCATCGGTCGACCTCCCCCATGATGGGGTCAATCGACGAAATGACAGCTATTGCATCAGCTAAAAGGCCACCATGCATCATGTGTGGAAGGGTTTGTAAGTTCACAAATGAGGGGGCGCGAATGTGCATCCTTTGAGGCTTGGGGCCGCCATCGGATACCAAGTAACAGCCTAATTCACCTCTAGGAGACTCAACGGCGGTGTAAGTCTCGCCAGGCGGCACCTTGAAGCCTTCAGTGAAGATTTTGAAGTGGTGAATAAGCGCTTCCATTGACTCGTCGATGCGTGCCCGGGGTGGGGGCGTAACTTTGCGATCTTCGGTTCGATAGGGCCCGTCGGGCATCAGTTCTATGCATTGTTCGACAATTCGCATCGATTCTCGAATTTCGTTGAGTCGGATCGCATACCGATCAAAGGTGTCGCCGTAGGTCCCGACCACGATGTCGAACTCAACCTGGTCATAAGCCAGATAAGGCATAGATCTTCGAAGATCCCATGCGTATCCGGTGGATCGTAGTATCGGACCAGTTGCGCCTAGGGCCAGTGCTTCTTCTGTTGTGATTACTCCGATGCCCTGGGTTCGTTCTCGCCAAATCGGCTGACCGGTCATCAGAACATCGAATTGCTCGAGACGTTCTGGCAGAACATCAAGGATGCTTCGTATATCTTCACGCCAGCCGTCGGGGAGGTCCGCAGCGACGCCTCCAGGCCTGATGTAGTTGTGGTTCATTCGAAGCCCGGTCACTTTTTCGAAGAAGCGGAGAACTTCTTCTCGTTCTCGCCATCCGTAGATCATCATTCCGACGGCGCCGAGGTCCATACCATTTGTGGCAAGAAACAGTAGATGCGATGACATCCGATTGAGTTCACACATCAGCATCCGGATCCACGTTGCTCGGTCGGGAATCTCGACTTCAAGTAACGACTCAACAGCTAACGAAAAGGTCAGTTCTGTAAACAGTGGCGATGCATAGTCCATCCGAGTGACATTCGTTGGGCCTTGCAAGTACGTGAGGTCCTCTGCGGTCTTTTCCATTCCAGTGTGCAAGTAGCCAATGACAGGTTTTGAGCGGAGGACTGTCTCTCCTTGCAACTCCATGGTGACTCGAAGAACTCCATGAGTGGATGGGTGTTGCGGGCCCATATTGATGATCATTCGCTCATCGTCGGGATCTACGACAGATGCTCTTTCTTCGGCTTCTGTTTCAGACATTCTGAGAACAGCGTCACGGTTGCGAAGGTGGTCGAGCTTGGTCATCTGCCGTCCACCGCCTTGAATTGAACGGGGATGCGACCCATGGAGAAATCTTTACGAAGGGGGTGTCCTTCCCAGCCATCAGGCAGAAGAATCGGGGTGGGGTCAGGGTGGCCTTCGAATTGCAGACCGAACATATCGGTTGCTTCTCGTTCCATCGCTTCCGCACCTGGATGGATATCGCTGATACTGGCGATGCGAGGTGAGGTTTCAGAAATTTGAACCCTGATTCTGACGCGTCGCGCAGCTCCAAGATCTAGCAAGTTAACTACTAATTCGAACCGTTCAGGAGAGATAGATGGGGGTAATACGCGTGAGTCGTTGCCTAGATAGTCAGCACCGCATAGGTCGACACAGACTTCATACCCTTCTTCTCTCAGTGTTTCGATAAGTGCTTGGTAATCGTCTTCTTGGGGATGGAGAACTGTTTGACCGCTGCTTTCAGTGACTGGACAGCCGTGAAGATTTTTTTGGTCATCTTGAGTGGCTTCTATTTCTTCAGCTTCATCTTGTTCATCGTCGGTCGGCTCTCTCATTTCAGTCATATAGGCCCCCGGTTCGAATCACAACCGGTTCTGGTTGGGCGTCTATGGCGTGTTCGTGCCCCAACTCAATTTCCGCTCCTCTCCCCGTGGCGGCACGTCGTTGGGTGAGTTCGCCTGTACGAATCTTTTCGTGTAGCGCGAGGATCGCATGTAACAGTGTCTCGGGGCCGGGTGGACAGCCAGGGGCATAGATGTCAACCGGGACTACCTGGTCGACGCCTTGCACGATTGCATAGTTGTTAAACATGCCGCCGCTGGACGCGCACACACCCATGCTGATAACCCATTTCGGTTCCATCATCTGGTCGTAGATCTGTCTCAGGACGGGAGCCATCTTCTGACTTACTCGCCCAGCTACGATCATTAGATCTGCTTGTCTTGGCGAGGCTCGGAAGGTTTCCATTCCGTATCGCGCCATGTCGTAGTGGGCTGTACCGGTGGCCATCATTTCTATTGCGCAACATGCGAGACCGAAAGTGGCGGGCATCAAACTCCGGCGGCGGGCCCATTTAACAAGCTCTTCAACCGGCGCGGTGATGATGTTGTGTCCTAGACCTGCGAGTCCATCATCGCCTAATCCAAGCTTGTGCTTAATGTCGGATAAGTCAGCCATTAAGCCGCCTCGGAGTCATCAGTGGTGGCTACTAAATCTATTCGTCCTTCAAGCCCCACCTTTCTGATGGTGGAGGCTGTGGTTCGTTCAGGGCTAATGGCTGGCGTCTGTATGCGGCGGCCGGGACCCCAGTTCAAACCACCTTTGGCCAATTCGTAGACAAAGGAAAGGAAGAAAATGCCAGCGAAAATAGTCATCGCTACTAAACCGTAAAGACCAAGTTCGTCATTGGCTACGGCCCATGGGTAGAGGAAGACAATTTCGATGTCGAACATAATGAAGAGCATCGCAACCAAATAGAACTTGACTGGAAATCGCTCAGGAATAGCGGCTTGATCTGTGATCCCGCATTCATAGGCAGATCTTTTTGCGAGTGTGTTTCGTTCTGGAGCTAGAAGGCGGGAGGCGATAATGCTCAATAGGACAAAAAGGACCCCAAGTATTCCTAAGGTCAGAACCGGGAGATACTGCTCCATCTCAATTTGCCCCTTCCTTTATTCAGTTCCTGCTGCTTCCCGGACAGCCCATATGGCCTGATCCCGTCGGTGGAGGTGGTAGCAACCTAAACCAAAGAGCAAACCTGAGAAGATCGTGACCAATGCGGGACGCAACCTGAGGTTGCCCTGGTCTCGCACCATCACGACCGTATATATAGGCGCTGAGTCGTCTAGTACCGCTTCCGGCAAGAGAACCTTGCCGTCGTCACCCAGCTTGTTGGGATCGATGTCTGGGGTGGGTTTGTAAGGCTGTAGTTGCACTGCCGAATAATGTGGCCGACCTCGACTAGGGATGAAGTATTGGGTTACAGCGTTATCCGGTATTCCAAAAGGTCGATAACGTTCGCCACCGATTCGCACTACTCGGTGAACTTGATAATCCGTTGCAGCACTGAACAAACAAGTGTTGACCGTTTCTAAGCGACGAGGGTCTGTGTCGCTACAGACGACAGCTGCATCTGCTGTTGCTCGAGCATCCGGTGAGATCACAACTTCCCAACCACTACCTGGTGTTACGTTCACATCGTTCGGCAACTGCTGCACAAGTTCTATAGGCACTGCTTCAGGGTTGGTGCTGACATGAGTCACCTCCCATGTCGGACCATGGCCCACCCAGCCAATACCGAAGAACCACCAGATGATCCCCATCAGTAGGTTCCATGACCAAAAGCCAGTCCATGCGACAAGGAAGCCCAACCTAACTCCAAGGTTGGTCGCAAGTAATAGGTATACAGAACCACAGAGGACGAGGATCCCAAGAAGGACCGCCAAGTAGCCAGTTAGAACCGGATCCCAGCCAACTATTGCCATGGGGTTCATTGGTTGTCCTTCGCGGTGTGTAATTCAGCAAACTGAACAGTTGACTGTTCAGCCGCGTCCAGGCTGCGTTCATATTCTGAGATCGCACGAATTTCTTCTTGTGATAGCACTCTGCCAAATCCAGGCATTCCGTAGTTTCCTAGGCGAGCAAATTCTCCGTATGCAACGTTGTCCGCAGCACCCGATGTAATAAATGCCATTTGATCTTCTATATCGGGAAAGAGCCGCTTGAGGCTCACACTGTTTAGAGCTGGCCCGTATCGTCCTGATCCTGGTGGCCCGGGCAATACTTGAACCTCGCCGCCATTATTGGGCAGCTGCGCTGGGCCTCGGGCAGGCCATCGTGGGGTGTGACAACGCGCGCAATGGAGCTCAAACAATACTTGGCCTTCAGATTTCTCCGGGTTGCGACTCATTTCTTGCTGCTTCGCCGCAAGGGCACGTTCTTGCACTTCTGCATCGGGAAGACGTTCTCTCCACAACCAGGCAATGATGTTGTCAACTTCTTGAGAGGTGAGGGGCCCACCGCCGGGAAGTCCCCAGGCTGGCATAACTCCCCTGCCGTAGTTGAGGATTTGCCGTACTTCGTCAACTTCGTCGAGCTTCTCAGCGTCGGTATCAAAGCGGCTGAAGACGGTATCCAGGGCTGGTGCGCGCCACGTGGTCTTGACAATGTAAGTGTCTTGATCGCTGAACTGATTACCTATGTCGAGTACTACTGGCGCGTAGTTAGCTCCGCCCAGATCAGCTCCGTGACACACAACACATTCGAGTTCTTCGGCTAAACGTTCGCCGGCATCAGCGGCACGCTGGCTAAACCCAACTTCAGCCCCAGCGCGGCGACCGCCTTCTCGCAACCAGTAAATGGGCAGTACGAGCGCAATTATCAAGAGCATGAGGACACCAAATGCTTGTACCTGTTCTAGACGGCTTCCTTCTAGAACTTCGTCATCTGGTAGTGAGCCGCGGTTTGCAGCTAATTCAATCTCGCTTCCAACCTCGCGTTTACTGCGGCGGATATTTACGAAGACATATATCGCCCATCCAACGACAACAACGGCTAATAAAACCATCGCGATCGAGCGCTCTGTGGTGGCGGCATACATCACTGTTTGTTAACTCCTGCCATTACCTGGCGAGTACGGACGGGCGAAAAGTAATTAATCACGCGCAGTGGGGTCCTTCTAGGCCTTGTCCGGTGGTGTCGGTACCTATGGGGGGGCCTTGTGAAGGGCTGCCGGTGTCAATAACTACTTTGTCGCCATCGATAATGACCGGAAAGCGGTCCATGCCTCGCGGTGCGGGTCCGACTTTCTTCTCTCCGACTCGGTTGTACTGGGAACCATGACATGGGCATTCAAACCATTGAGAGGTTCCACAGACAGGCACTTTGCAACCTAAGTGAGGGCACTTTTGCCATAGGGCCACGTAACCCATCTTTATGCCTTCCAAGATAACCCCGGAGTAAACAGCCTCAGCTGCTTGTTGCGTTGCCGTATCCATTGGGAAAGGCTGAAGATAAGTTTGCGCTTCTGAGAAGTAAGAGAAGTTGGTGGCCGGCGAAGACGAGGAGATCAAGTCATTTACAGACGCAATAGTTCCGATTTTGACTTTGGAACCAAATCCGCCTGTCGGGCGTGGCCACAAGAAAGCGATGTTGGCCGCACCAAATGCTGACAATCCCATGGTCATCAGGGTGATAGATGCACGGTTTAGGAACTGTCGACGGGTTACTCCAACTTCTTCAGGGTCGGGGGGCGTCCATTCTTCAGGCAGGGCCGGTTCAGGAATAGCGACGTCTGCGGTTACTCTCGCTAGGGCTACTGAGCGCTCAAGCTCCTTAGCCTCGTCACTAGCGGCGGTTACCGTCATCGCCCCGGCGTCTCGCTTTCGCGTTTCACTCGATAAGTGGCCCAGCCCTTGAGCGTCTCGTCGACGCAGAGACGTGAACCCAACAACCGCAGCAAGCGCAATGAGCACAGGTATAGCTATGGCGATGACCGTACCGCTTGACACTGTGCTGCTCCTAGAGGTGGAAGATCCCGTGGAGACCGGTATCCCACGGATAGGTGAAGTTGAAACCTTGACCCCGGAAGAAGGAGCCAATAATGACGAGCACCGCCCAGAACATCAAGTGAATGGTCTGTATGGAAATCGCGAACTTGCGATCTTCAGGTGCGTTTGACGGGTTGCGATCGATGTAGGGAGCGAAACCCAACAACACTAGGACGATGCCCGGGATCGTCACCCCGGCAATCATCGGATCGAACATCGTCAACAATTCTTGGAGCCCTAAGAAATACCAAGGAGCTTTAGACGGGTTTGGTGTTGCGTTGTGATTCGCGAGTTCAAGCAATGGCGCATTAATGAAGAGCGAAAACACGAGGGTGAAAGCAGTTATGAAGAGGGCTGCCGTGAACTCGGGGGCAAGCAGGTGCGGCCACACATGAACTTTGTCGCCTGGGTTGGCCTTGACGTCTTGGATTGAACCTGATTTCACTACCGTCAATAATCTGTGAGTATTCCCACTGGGGCCCGCCATGGCTGGAGGCGCGATGGTGGCTACTCCACCAGCCGATGGGGCCGGTCCGCCTTCTTGTTGGCTTTGCTCAAGCAAGGAACGTGGGATGGTTTCACCGTCATCGTCTGAAGTTGCGACTACGTCCTCCGAGGGCGCGGATCCACCATCTGCCTTCGCCTTTGCTTCTTGACTTCTTTTGAGAAGATGTTCAGGAATTTCAGTCATGGATTTCTTTTCACCTCCCGATCTACAGCGGTCCTGAGATGCCGCCGTCTTTACGGACTCTCCAGAAATGAATTGCCAGGAAGATAACTAAGACGAATGGGAGCATCAGCACGTGAAGCACATACCATCGAAGCAGTGTTTCGGCACCAATTTGTTTGCCTCCTAGGAGAACGAAACGCACTTGGTCCCCGAAAACTGGCGTGAATCCCATCATGTTGGTTCCCACTGTCACCGCCCATAGAGCCAATTGGTCCCAGGGAAGCAAATAACCGGTGAAAGCCAACAAAAGCGTGAGTTTCAGAAGGATTACGCCAACCACCCAGTTGAATTCGCGCGGAGCTTTGTACGCGCCGTGGTAGAAGACACGAGCCATGTGAAGGAAGACCGACAAGGTCATCAAGTGGGCTCCCCACCTATGCATATTGCGCACCAATAGGCCAAAACTGACCTGGGTGTGTAGTGACTCAATGTCGCTCCAGGCGGCGGCGGCTGTTGGCCGATAGAAGAACATCAAGAAGATCCCGGTAATAGTCAGCAGGATGAATAGGAAGAAACTGAGACCTCCGAGGCAGAGGGTGTAGCTGACCTTGACAGCGTGACGTTTCACCTTCACTGGGTGAAGGTGATACAGGACGCTGTTCATAATTACGTACGATCTGTTCCTTGGGCTGTCGGTATAGCCCTTGCGGAAAATAGATCCCGGCCTAAAGACTGACGTCCAGAATTGGCTGTCCTGCATCCAATCTGCCGCAGCTGTAGCACCTTGCTGCAGCTTCTCAGGAAGCGACTGTTTTCGTTTTTCGATCGAGTTTGCCATTTGATTCGTCTATTCCTCAGAGTCGCATGCCGTAGGCGTAGCCGTGTGTGTGGGTTCGTTCATGCTGGTCGCCGTCCGCCGGAGGGTTATCGACCATCTTGCCGAGTGTGATGACACCTGTAGGACACCTGTCGACGCACAAGGCGCATCGAGTGCACACGTCATCATCAATTATGAAAATTGCATTATCCGCCGGGTCCAGTCCAGGCATGTCAGCGTCAATAGCTTCGTCAATAGCTTCGACGGCGATGTAGTGAATGCACTTCCACGGGCAGATATCCACACACCCTTCACACTGAATGCACTCGGATTGGTCGATGTTGATGAACTGTTTCGGTTTTACAGCTGCAGCTAAATAATCAGCATCAACCGTTTGCAACACATAGTCGTCCACAAATCGGGGCATGGGAGGGTTAGCTTCAGTTTTAGCCATCTCAACTTCCCTTCATAAGTGGTCGACCGAAATCTGATACAGGCTCGGCAACGGGTTTCTTTTCATCTCGTTTTTGCCACCAAAGCCAGAGAAACGGCAAACCGGCAAGGGCTGCGATGTGTTCGACAACCACGACGATGTCCGAGAGTTTCTTTAAATCCATTCGCATCGGCGGGAACGTGATGGGGTCTCCGTCGATGAACTGGCCTTCTGTGAACAACATCCGCTCCACAGACCAGCCCCACTCGTTGTCGGTAAGTCGAACCCAACGATCGGGTACGACACCGAAAACCATTAGGAAGAGCATGAAGATAAAGGTCGCTCCGACCATCGCTTCACCCCAAGAGGTTGGACGATCAGTGGGCCGACGTCGGCCATAGGCCACAACGCCATAGATCATTAGACCGGTGATCAGGATTGATGTCACAAGTGCGACCACTGGCCCTCCTGTCTGGTGCTTACTGTCGGTGCGTGCTTACTGAATCTTGGTGAGATTGCGAGGAACCTCACACTACGCAAATTCACAGGGTGAATCCACGTTCAAATCTACCCGAGCGGCGCCCGGATCGTTCGACGTTCTACCACGCTTTAACGACGGATTCGCAACTCAAGAATGTCTTATATGGTGGCACTTGCAAGCGGCGAATGCCGAACCCAAACAAGGATTTTCTTCAAGAAGTTTATTCTGAGCACAACTTGACGAAGAAGTGTCTGCCAAACTTGCTTCGTTACCCACCTCACCGCCTATCTTTGTAACGCACGTAATATCTTGTTTCTTTATAAGCGCAACCCGTGATGCGGGGCACCACACCGGTATCCCGCGGAGGACAAAGTGACCGAAGTTCCTGAATATCTGTTTGAGCGTTCCAGACAAAGACGCATTGCGCTTGGCCTGCTTGAAGATGATGGCAGTGGTGGAGGAGCCCCGGCCGATTCATCTGATGGCGGTGGTCAGGCGACTTCTGGACCCAGCAGCGCCGACGTTATTGCCGCAGCAAAAGCCGATGCCAAACTTGAAGAAGTAGGAGAAACAGAGATTGAGCCGGCTTGGGTTTCAGCTGCTCGGCAACGAACCAAGATTCCGATGTGGGCACTGCCTGTGATGTTCTTTTTACCGCTTTGGGCATTTGTCTACGTGAAGTTAACGGAGCCTCCCCCAGAGCCTGTAACGGCACGGACAGAGGGCGCTGCGACTTATGCAGCTCAATGCGCGAGTTGTCACGGTGGCAACGGTGCGGGCAGCGAAGCCGGGGGCGTGGGAAGGCCGCTCTATAACGGAGAGGTTCTCTTAACTTTCCCGAAGCTTGATGCAGACATGATTCTTTGGTTGACCGTTGGTTCCGAAGGCATTGGTATTGGGAATCCCTATGGAGCTACAGATCGACCCGGCGGTGCGCATATTTCGGGGGAGACGGGTGCAAATATGCCGGGCTTCGGTGGTGCGCTAACCGAATACAAGATTTATTCGGTAGCCAGATACATTCGCGAAGTCTTGGGTGGTGAGGAACTAAGTGACGAGGAACTCGCCGCCCGTGATGCCGAGTGGGAAGAACTCGGTGGCGGAAAAGACATCGGGGGCGGTGGCCACGGTCACGGCGGCCACTAAGTTGGCTTAATCGGGGACTACTAAAAAATAGTTTCCAACCTCAGGTCCAGGCGGAGGGGAACACGACGATGTCTGTGCGTCTTTCTACCGAAGTTCTAGTTATTGGGGCAGGACCCGCTGGGGCATCAGCTGCTTATTGGGCAGCTAAATCAGGTCGAATGGTTGTGCTGTTAGAGAAAGATGTGATTCCGCGCGACAAGGTTTGTGGAGACGCCCTTACACCGAAAGCAGTTGGCCATCTGAGTGACATGCAGATCGATGTCACGAAATCGACTTTTCATCAACATCACGGACTAAAGATGACGGCGGATGGTCAAAGCATCGAACTGCGATGGCCAACCGATCACGACCATCCCAGTCATGGTTTAGTCATACGGCGCCGATCTTTCGACGAGATGTTGATAACCCACGCTGAAGAAGCTGGTGCTCAGGTTTGGACGGGTGTTGAAGTCACGGATCCCGTTGTTGAACATGGCCACCTGCGAGGTTGTCACGCTTTGGGCACCGGGACTGGGTCCGGACCCGATGGAGGGATCGAGGTTCGCGCTCGGTTCGTTGTTATCGCAGACGGGCCGCTCTCTCCATTTGGAAGGGCGCTCGGAACTGCTAGAACCCGACAATATGCACAGGGGGTAGCCATGCGGGGCTATTTCCCAAGTCCTCAACACAACGAAAAGATGATTGAATCGGTTTTTGATTTACGGGACAGTGCCGGCCAGCAGTTGCCAGGTTATGGATGGGTCTTTCCGGTTGGGGATGGAACAGTTAACACCGGGGTGGGCCTACTTAGCCACCATCACGGTAACGACCCTCGGTCTATCCAAGATTTGTTTGATGAGTGGCTCTTGCAGATACCTGAATTCTGGGATGTTGACATCAAGAACATCGAAGGGGAGCCTCAGGGGGGACGGCTCCCCATGGGGGCTTCGGTCCGGCCAAGGTCGGGACCTAACTGGGTAGTAGTGGGGGATGCAGCGGGAAGTGTGAACCCATTTAACGGAGACGGCATAGAACCAGCCTTAAGCAACGGAAAACTTGCAGCGTCAGTGATCGATCAGGCGATCGACACCGGAGATGGTTTGGCGTTACGCCAATACGAGAAAGAGTTGGTCTCGAATTACGATCACTACTATCGCCTTGGGCGGCTCGCCACCAAAGCATTGGGGCGGCCAGGGTTGATGAGACGCTTCACACGTCTTGGGATTCAATCAAGGGTTTTGACAGAGCTAGTGATGAGAATTTCTACGAACCTTGTCAATAACGATGCTGGTGGTACTGAGTCTGTTTACGAAATCGGCAAGGTAGTCGCGCGCCTCATCCCAGACCATGATTAGACGTTCGGGGTTTATCCGGGATTCTCTGAGCTACTTATAGAGAATTCGCTACTCACACTTAGGGCGACTCGGCATCAAAGACCAAATCAAGCAATTGCTCTGGGGCTAGATCATCTAGTGCTTCGTATTTAGCGAAAGCACCGGAGAAATCTAGCGATTTGACTAAGGGATTAGGGACAACGATGGTCCGAATGCCAGCTGCCAATGCTGCCTTTAATCCGTTAGGGCTATCTTCAATCACTGCTGCAGATCCTGCGGAAACGTTTAGTAACTCCAATGCTCTCAAAAAGACATCAGGTGCTGGCTTTGACACGCCACCGACATCATCGCGGCACACAACGTGGGAGAAGCGTTCGTAAAGACCAACGCGTTTGAGATGTTGATCAACCCAGGAATGTGGTGAACTTGAGCCAACGGCAAGCTTGATGTTTCGCCGGTCGGCGGCGTCTAACAGTTTGACTACTCCTGGAAGCACTGGTTGAGACAGAGTCATTTCATTCTTTATCCGTTGACGCTCCTCCATGATCTGGTCATGGTCTATCGCCCTACCCAATCGGTTTTCCAGTTCTTTAACCCACGTCGATTTGCGATCGGTTCCCATGCCCTGCAGCCACCAATCCATGGGGAAGTCGATGCCATGTCTCGCCCAAATTGTCTCCGTCGACTCAAAGGCAGGGCTTTCGGTATCAATGATCGTTCCATCAAAGTCGAGTATCAGCGCGTTAATTGCCATGACTAGGTCAGTACTTCAATGGCCGCTTGAACTAACGCTTCTGATGACTGCTGATCAGCGGTCGCCGCAACCGTAAGACCTTGGTCTCGGCATTCCTCCGCTGTTGTTGCGCCGATCGCAACAACTTTCGATGCAGCTAGCCCATTGGTTTGTTGTAAATGACCTCTAACTGCTGAGGGTGATGCGAATGTCACTAGGTCGGCGGCAACCGCCCTTGTGACGAGTTCATCGCTAAGCGATGGGAATACGGTCCGATACGCGGCAACCTGATCAACATCCCAACCCTTCTCCTCAAGCCCTTGTTGTAAGTCAGTCAAACCATCCGAAGCTGCTGGTATCAACACTCGATCGTTCGGGCCGGGCTCAGGGAAGGCAGCCGCAAGGGCAGAGCCATCAGACTTTTGTGGGACAAGGGTCGGATCTCGTTTCAATTCTGCAAGAACTTTGGCGGCTGTCGTAGGTCCGACTGCGGCGATTTCTAGATGAGAGAAGTTCTTCAACACTCCCCTACGCGCCGCACGGGCCATCAATGCTGAAACAGCGTTCGAAGAGGTAAACGCAAGCCACGTAAACCGTTTAAGTCGCAGGAGTGCGTCATCCAAGGGCTGTCCCCCGTCCAGCGGCGGAACGATAGCGATCGCGGGAGCAGCAACTACGTCAGCGCCTAGTTCAGAAAATGCCTTAACTAAGTCGGCATTTTGGTGAGACGCTCTCGTAACAACAACTGATTTTCCCTTTAAAGGCTTGGTGTTCAAGCGTTATCTCCACCTCTCGCAAGCAAGTTATAACCCCCGCTCGCCAGTAACTCTTGCGCTGTTTGGGCCCCCAACAATATTGGGTTATCTCCCTGGTGTTTTGTTCGCAGCACTGTGCTTCCATCTAGGGAAGCAAGAACCGTGTCGAGATATAGGGTGCCTTGCTCTTCATAGGCGTAAGCACCAACAGGAAGTTCACAACCACCCCCAAGTTCCGCTAGATATGAACGCTCTGCAGTTACGCAGCGGCCTGTCAAGTCGTCGACAAGTTGGGAAAGGGACTCAATTGTTTCGTAATCATCAGCGCGACATTCAATAGCAATAGCGCCCTGGCCTACTTGCGGGACCATTTCTTGAGGGTCAAAGACCTGCTCCGCTAGATCCATTAATCCAAGTCGGTCAAGCGCGGCCATAGCTACAACCACAGCGTCAACATCCTCGCTTTGAGCTATCGCTACTCGAGTCTTGATATTGCCTCGTAATCCCACGAATTTAAGATCGGGTCGTAGATCGAATAGTTGGACTCGACGACGAGCTGATCCGGTAGCAATAACTCCCCCCTCGGGTATTTGATCAAGCTGAGCCCCAATCAATGCGTCGCGAGGGTCACCCCGATCTAGGAATCCAACCAAATTCAAACCATTAGTTGGTAATGATCTCAGATCCTTTGCGCTGTGCACGGCGGCATCTGCGCGGCCATCCAACACCGCTTTCTGAACTTCTTTAACAAAAACCCCCTGGCCTGCCATGTCCTGTATCTGACGGCCCTGATCACGATCGCCCTCAGTGGTGACCAATTGAAATTCCGTTTGGATTCCATAAGAACTCAACAACACCGAAACTGCTTCAGCCTGCCAGCGTGCCAATGGACTCGCTCGAGTAGCGATAATCAATGGGATCCTCTTTTACCAATAGATGAGACCCCAAACCGGATCCACAAGGTGCACGCTTGTTGTCCGGCCGAGGGCATGTTCGCGTTGAGCATTTTCGCAGTGTCGGGGGTCCGTTTCCACTTCAGATAAGAGTTGGTGGAAAATTTTTGACCCGGCATCGGGCTAGAACGCTATGAACAGAAGTTGGATCGTGGCTGCAATCACAATCATCACTAGCAATGCTGCAAGTAAAAGCGTCGTGCCTGGTCTCATGTCACTTCTTTCAAAGTGATCTCGCTACCAGCTTCCAATGCGGCAGGGATAATACCTTCGTTTAATCCGGTAGCAATAGCTAGTAGTCCGTACTCGTCATCGACAATGGCTAGTTGTCCGGGATTGACCTCTTCTGGGCGCTGGACCCGCACGACCCGTTGTTCATCACCGAACCCAAGTAGAAGTGTTTCGCCCAAACCTCTAAGAAGATCACGATCAACATTTAGTTGAGCGGCTCCTTGTCGAGTCCGTCGAATGACCTCGGCTGTAACCGTGCCATCGCTCTCGATTCGCGGTATTGGGATTAATGACGGAAGCAAAAGGCTGGGGTTTATTTCTTGGCCTAAATCCGAGATCGATCCCCGAGCTGCCAGATGTCCAACAGCAGGCGCCAAAATGTCTCGCGCCAGGTGTTCTAGCCCCGGCGAATCGGTGTGCAGTTCGTCATTGGTGAGCTGGACGGCATAGTCGGCGCCTCCAACTACAGCCACTGCAGCGCCCAACAAACCATTATCCGGACCGACCAAGATTGATTGGCCGTCTCCGACCGATACTGCGATAGCGGGTCGTTCCAAGATCGAGCCGACAGAGGCCAACACAAGGCCTGGGGACAGGTATGGGACGCTGCGTGCAAGCATCAAAGACCCAGCGCGCACATCTCCTGGGTCGATGTCATGGCATAGATCTATAACACTTGCTGCGGGCGCTAAATCGTGGAGGATGGAATGCAGCAAGCCAACAGACTCGTCTGCAGTCCCTAGGTCAGTTAGGCAGGTGATTGTGTCAAAGGTGCCCATATCTCAATTTCGACCCAGTTCCTGAGAACGGCGGCTGGCCGCTTCAATAGCAGCCGCAAATGCAGCTCTGAGGCCATGACTTTCTAGCTCTCGCAGGCCTGCGGCAGTCGTACCTCCGGGCGATGTGACGTCTGCTCGCAACTCTGCTGGGGGTTTTCCGTCCGTCAACAAGGTCGCTGCCCCGAGCAAGGTTTGAATAGCTAATTCAGTGGCTATCGGTCGGCTAAGACCTGTCATCACGCCAGCATCGATCATCGCTTCAGCGACTAGAAAGACGTATGCAGGTCCAGAGCCGGATAATCCGGTTACTGCATCGAGTAGTTTTTCGTCGGTGCGGACTACGGTGCCGACGGCTCCAAGAACTTCCTCTGCCCATTGCAAATCTGTCGACGTGGAAGCTTCATTACCGCAGATTGCAGCTGCTCCTTGACCAACGAGGGCTGGAGTATTTGGCATGGCCCTAATTACAGGCACCGCTCCACCGGTTGCTTCGTCAATGGAGGCCAACGTGACACCAGCGGCAACAGATAGAAGGCGATCCGTCCCAGCTGCGGCCGCTTCCGCAGCGACGGTAACGACCGTGTCAGGCTTAGTCGCGATTATCGATGCGGTGGCCGGTTGGACTTCGGCAGATACCTTCACGTCATAGGTCTGAATCAGTTCTTCCCCGCGTGAAGCCAGCGGTTCTACGACCAGGATTCCTTGCGGTTCGCGGCCTTGCCGCAGCAAACCTCCAAGCAACGCGGCGCCCATTTTGCCGCCGCCAATTATTTGCAAGTCGACCATAGAGTCCACGGTAGCGTTCCCTTCACCATCGTCCGACTCTATTTTTCTTCTGCATCCTTCGCGGTTTCGCTGAAACGATTCGCGAATCCCAATTTCAGCGCTGCGCGCCAATAACGTTCAACGAACTCCCATATTGACCCGAGAATTCGATCAAGTTCATCTTCGTCGACGGCATGAAAAGGAAGTTCACCGGTGAGAAAGATCGCTTCTTCAGGGCCTATCCCAAACTGGGCTCCCACGAGGTCGTAGTTCCTTCGGAGTAGGAGCTCAAAAAGTTGCTCTCTATTTACTTCAGGAGCCGGAAGAAAATATGTTTCATATTTTAGAGTTCGTTGACCCAGTGTGAGCCAGATAGTCGTAACGTCCCGTTCTTCTCCTTCCAATCGGGCATACCAGCGGCGGGGAATTTCTTCATCGCGACTTATGTCCAACAAGATAGGCAATTCTTCTTTTTGTCGTTTGAACCAATCGTCTATCGCTTGCTCTAACGCTGCTAATTCTTCAGGGGTCGCAGCGTCGCGAGTCACGCGCAAGAAACCAGTTCTCTTGAAATCAGACGTTCAAAGACATCTATGGCGTTACTTGCGCCTAGGCCCCAACTATTGAGAGAAGCTCGCTCAACTCCTCTGCGACCCATGAGCTCTCTCAATTCCGGACGCTCCAGTAGGTCGTCGATAGCAAGCGCAAACTTTGCAGGGTCGCGTTCATTGACGAGCAGCCCTGTGACTCCATCAACGACATTGTCACGAAGACCTCCTACATTGCTGGCAATAACAGGTACCCCACATGCTGCCGCTTCTAGTGCTACGAGGCCGAAAGACTCCGACCTGCTAGGCACAAGACAGACATCTGCAGCTTGGTAATAGGTCGGCAACAATTGATGGGGTTGCGGGTCAACGAACAAAATACGTTCTTCCAGGGCGTGGCGTTCTATGCGCCGTCTGATGTCACGGTACGTCTCGGTTCCCCGATCACCTGATAGGCCGCCTACGACAACAAGTCGAGCATTGTTATTCGTGGAGCGACTCAAAGCTTCGATCGCCACGTCTAAGCCCTTAAATTCTTGAATTCGACCCACAAATAGAAGGGTCGGCGCGTCAGCTAGGCCCAATGATTGTCGCGCAGAGTCTGCTGCACCAGGCTTGAACAAGGTTTGGTCCACCCCAGGCGTCAAGATTTCTATTCGATCTCTCGCTATTCCGTATAGCGACGTCAACTGATCTGCTTCAACGCTGCCTGAAGCAAAGACTGCGTCGGCGCATCCAATGACCAATTCTTCCGAGCGGATGCGATCTTCTGATTCCAGTTCGCCTGCAATGCTCTTGATACGCCCCAAGGTGTGGAAAGTAACTGCCAAAGGGCGGTCGAACTCATGTTTGAGTTGATGCCCTACGACCCCAGAAAGCCAATAGTGGGCGTGGAATGCCTCAACGGGTCTCTCTGCTACGTACGCAGCTACCCCGCGAGTCCATGCATCGACAACCGCTGGCAGATCAGACTTTTCAAGTCCGTGAGGACCAGCTTCGATTTGTATAACGTTGACCCCTGGCCCAAGCGCTACCACTTCAGGAACTTCTCGTGACGTTCGACGAACATAAACGTCACAGCCAATCCCTCGACTCGCCATAGAGGCTGCAAGTTCACGAACGTATACGTTTAGGCCGCCACTATCTCCAAGGCCCGGTTGGTCCAACGGAGACGTGTGCATCGAAAGCACTCCGATCCTTCGGATCGACTCATGGGACCCATGGGTATATTCGGCTTCCGTCACGAATGACCAAGGTATGTCACTAGAACCCAGTACTCCACTCGAATGTCAATTGAATTCATCTCTAGAGGACTAAACCCAATGCAGCTGCTGTCCATATAGGTCCGGTCAGCATGTAGGAAGCAATCAGACGCGCAGCTTTCCATCTGTGAACCACCAGAAGTTCTGTGAAGATCCGGCTTATCGGCATGCCGAATCCAACGAGTGCAGCGAAAGGCCAGAACCATTCGTGAGGGATCGGCGAAAGCGATATCTGAAGAGCGGTCCAAAGCAAAGTGAGGGCCCCGGTACATGCGAGGATTGGGCCGAAACGCTTAAAACCCCGAGAGAGAGCGCACAGTTGAAGACCTAAATCATGAAAGTAAATGAGTGTTAGGAATAGAGCTACTAGCGATCGGTCGCGACTAGCCAGAATGGTGAGGCTGACTGTTAATAGGCCCGGCGGGAGCCACGCACTCAAGATGCTCATTGTTTGGGCACCCAGCGATGCCGTACCTCTGTTACCTACGGCGGCAATAGCAGGTGTTGATATGAACGCCACAGCTCCAACCATTAACGACAGCTGTGGATCATTGAAAAGTCCACTAAGCGCAAGTACTAAAAACAGCGTCATTGGAGGGCCATTGCCCAAAATTGACACGTCGGTTCGCATGACCGAAACAGCTAGTAAAAGACAGCTAATAGTTACACCGAACGTCAACCCACCAATTGACAACGCGAACAACAAGCTGAATGTAGCCAGGGACTGCAGGGTCAAGGACGCTTGGGTTTTTGCATATAGGGCTGCAAAACTGTGCAAGAAGTTTCTCATCAACCGCCCGAGACAGGGGGAAGCACTGCAACTTCATCCCCGTCGGTAATCGGAGAATCTCCTTCTAAGGGCTCTCCATTCAGCCAGATTCGACTGATCTGCAAAATTTCTGAAAACCGCTCTCCCAAGTCACCTTCCGCTCGCGTCAGCAACTCTTGTGTCGTATCGGCCTCATAGGTAATGCTCCCAGCGCCAGCTATTTCTCGGGCACTGGCGAAAAGTCGAAGTGTTACGTTCGCCATGCTCGGATCCTATCTTTGGTGGCGTGGAGCTTCTGTTCTAAAGCACTACCTTCTTTCCTGCATCAATAAGGAAGATCAGGTTCTGGTGAACTTACTCATTCTTCGACATGGACAATCCGAGTGGAATGCTCAAGGGCGATGGCAAGGACAGGCAGATCCTCCACTCACCGAGCTAGGTGAGCGGCAAGCGCAAGCAGCCGCACAACAATTACTCGACGCAGAAATTATTTTTGACGCTGTCACATCGAGCGATTTACAGAGAGCGCGTCGCACCGCCGAGATCCTTAGCGGTGCCCTCAACGTGGATGACTTCACCTCGTTTAGCGAGTTCCGAGAACGGTCGGCTGGTCCCTGGCAAGGTCTGACCCGTAAACAGATAGAAGCCTCTTGGCCCAACGCTATTGCAGAGCAGCGATGGCCTGAAGGTTACGAGGCCGATCACTCAGTGGCAGCAAGAGTTCTGCCTGTCTTGCGCCAGTTAGCAGAGACTTGTGATCGGCTCTTGCTTGTAGGACATGCGGGTTTGATTCGAGCTTTGGATAGAACCAGTAACGCTTCGGACGTCGCTATAACTAACCATCTTTCCGGTCGTTGGTATCAGTTACAAGACCGTCTAATTCCACTCGATGGAGCGGATTTCTCCGGAGAGGACCTTGAACACGAACTCGAGTGACGGTCCTGATTTCAATCGTTTCTAGGAGCGGTGCAGCCAGGACGTAGCGGAGTCAATTTCGGCGCCGTCTGCCAGTGCTTGCATAGTTGCTTCAACTTTGGACAACTCAACTTCTAAGTCGTCAAGATCTGAATCAGTCAAAGACAGATCTCTTTCGTTATGTCCTGGGTTCTCGTTGCTCACAGGTCCGAGCTTATGTTTCATCGGCACCAAGGTCAGGTACTTGTTAAGTATTTAGTGTCGCAATCGGCGACGTTTACGAAAGAGACCTTCAACGATGACCGATCTCGTGGAACATCGTTTTTGTTGTAGCCAAGTCAGTCGAATTAACCGCAACTTCTTTTAGCAACCGGAGAGATACGACCGCTGCTTTTGAGAAAAGGTGCGCCTAGTGTCAGCACCGTAGAATTGGTTGTCGTGGACGAGATTGAATGCACGGCACTTGAAAGTGATTGGGAATCACCGCCCAATCCCTTGATGCATCCACCATGTCAGTGCCCCAAATGCAAAGCTGATCCAGTCGAGCCTGATGTAGCGCCAGAGCGCTTACGGGCAAGTGGAATGCGACAGCGCCCAACGGTAGAAGCTGTTGAACTTGGTCACGAAGGTCAAAATATTCTTTAGGTTCGGGCGGTCTGCTTTCAGACTCTCGATTCAACAATCCAGAAATGACTAACGACAGCGGAGGACCTAATAGAGAACCGCCGGTACGCTGATGGTGGGCCGCTAGCTCATCGGGTAGAGCAGGGGACTTTTAATCCCAAGGTGCCGGGTTCGAGCCCCGGGCGGCCTACTTCATTTAGCGATCGGTGCAATGGTCGCGTTAGTGAGTTGGACCAGATCGCTCGAACTGATCGATATATCGAGGCCACGTTTTCCTCCACTGCAATAGATGCAACTGAACCCAGATGAAGAAACGTCCAACACCGTGTCGAGACGGTTACGAGTTCCAAGTGGGCTAATACCACCACGGATATAGCCAGTAACCCGCTCGGCGTTAGTAGGCGTAGCCATCATCGCGCTTTTATATCCCAGTGCAGCGGCCGCGGCTTTGAGATTAAGTGTCGTATCAACAGGTATGACCGCAAGCGCGTACAGCGATTTGTCGCTAGTTCGGATCTCCAAAACGAGAGTCTTAAATACTAATTCTGGTGAGACTCCTAGAGCTTCGGCAGCTTCAAGCCCATAGTGACGGTTGCTTGGGTCATGGTCATATTGATGCAAACCAACTTTGATGCCAGCCTTCTCTGCGAAACGAACGGCGGGTGTCATAGATTTCAAGCTTGGCAGGAGAAGTTAGCTATTCCACAAGCCGAATATTATTTCGCCGGCGCACCCAGTATTCATGATCAACTTCATCAGCCTCATGTCGACGGCGTCGCAAACGAGCTATCGCAGCGTGGCGCCGAGCCAGCATTTGGTCCACATCTTGTTGGCTAATTCGTTTGTGATTCATCTCGCGAATACGCGTTTGAACCTTTAGCCGGGTGTGATCTTCGGTCACATGTTCAGCCGGTACCTCTAACTCAAATAAGGTCGGTGTCTCCATACGTCTTAGTTTTCCAACAGGGTGAGACAGTCAACTAGAGGTTCAGCGACCTGAATGGCCGAAGCCTCCTAGTCCGCGTTCGGTTTCATCGAGTTTGTCAGCTTCTTCCCATACAGCTTCTTCAATTTTTTGAATGACCAACTGAGCAATGCGATCACCACGTTGCACTTCGTAAGGTTCGTTCGGATCGGTGTTTATGAGCAGCACTTTGAGCTCATCTCTATATCCACTATCAATCAAACCAGGGGTGTTGAGGCACGTAATGCCATGACGCAACGCTATCCCGCTGCGTGGTTGAACGAATCCTGCATATCCAGGTGGTATGGCAATTGCTATGCCTGTACCAATCAACGCTCGACCACCACCTGGGGATAGGGTCGCATCTTCATTGGCAATAAGGTCAGCACCTGCATCGCCAGCTTTCGCGTACGCGGGTAGAGGTAGATCAGAATCAAATCGTTGAACTGGAATGAGAACCACCCCCTGACTCTAGGCACAGCTACTCCACGATGCAGGCACCCTCTTTACGAGGCACACTCCGCCTAGCATGAACACATGCTTGTTTGGATGGATCTTGAGATGACGGGTTTAGAACCCGCTCGACACGTCATTGTTGAGATCGCGACAATCATCACCGATGACCAGCTGGAAATCGTCGCTGAAGGACCGGATTTAGTTCTTCACGCTGAGGATTCTCAGCTTGCTGAGATGGATGACTTTGTAACCGATATGCATACTCGCTCCGGCTTGCTTGATGAGATACGCGAGTCATCAATAACGATGAGTGAAGCGTCTGAACTAACCCTCAATTTCATCAAAGAACACATTCCCAAACCTAGGTCGGTCCCGCTTTGCGGTAATTCAATTGGCACCGATCGGCGCTTTCTAGATGCATATATGCCAGATATCGAGAATTTTTTGCACTACCGCTCAATAGACGTCTCGACTGCAAAGGAACTAGCCCGAAGGTGGAATCCTAAAGTTTTTCAAGGGGTACCAAAAAAAGAAACCTCGCATCGAGCCCTTGATGACATCCGCGAGAGCATTGCTGAATTAAATCACTATCGTCAGTATCTTTTTAACATCGCTGAGAAATCGAATTCAGATTAGATACGGGGGTAGAATCCCCTTAATGAATCGTCCGATGCGAGAGGAACAACGACCTCCTGATGAGGCGATCGTGGAGTTGGCCCCGAACGTCCGTCGACTGCAATTACCGATGTCGATGCCTGGCTTGGGACACGTCAACTGCTACATACTCGACGATGAAAATGGCGCTGCACTAGTCGACCCAGGGCTACCTGGGCCAGCGAATTGGAAAGCTCTGATGGCTGGTTTAGCTCAGGCTGAGCTGCCTCCCGAACGAGTGCACTCCATTGTGATCACTCACAGCCATCCAGATCACTTTGGAGCCGCTGGCCACTTTCACCAGAAATACGGTTGTGAAATCATCACGCACAGAAATTTCAGAATGTGGTGGAACCTCGAAGAAGAGGACGATGAGCCGCTTCAAAACGTTGTGTCCTCGAACGAGAACGAACAGCTACGAGACGATCCGCTATTTGCTGGTTTGGACACCGGCCCCCGAGGGCCGACTCCCTGGGGCGGCGAACGATACAAAATGCCGTGGCACCGGCGGCTTGGCTACTCAATGATGAGAAAAGGATGGGGTGGGTCCTGGTTTTCCACCCCGAAACCAACAAAAAGAATTGAGGACGCGGACTATCTCCGCCTTGCAAGGCGAGACTTTGTAGCGGTTCACACTCCAGGACACACAACGGATCATTTATGTCTTTACGACCCAGAGGCTGGGCTGATGTTGTGTGGTGATCACGTGCTGCCAACAATCACTCCCCACATCTCCGGGTTTGGCCCAGCTGCCGATCCTCTCAAAGACTTTTTCAGCAGCTTGGATCGGGTAGCTGAATTCGACGGGATCAAATTGGGCCTACCTGCGCACGGGGAACCTTTTAGCAATCTCGCAGGTCGAGTTGACGACATTAAGCGTCACCACGAAGAACGCCTAGATTTACTCAGAGAGGCATCAGACCAGCTAGGGCGAGCCTCCGTGCAGAAGTACATGAAAGAGCTTTTCCAGCAACGTTCTTGGGGGCCGATGGCTGAGTCAGAAACGTTCGCGCACCTCGAACACCTTCGCCGAATTGGTGAAACAGACGCGACTCGAACTTCCGACGGAATCTTGGAATACTCCTTTCATTAAATTCCCAGTCGTTTCGGTTTCAATGGGTGGAACCCATCTACATCAGAGCTACCCTCAATGGTCGGCCATTTTGCTCGGTTGGTTTATTCATTTGACCTTGCCTAAGCGTTTATGGTGGCCTTTATTTCGTTCATCCTCGTAAGTAAGAGTTTGTGAAGACAATGCGTACCTCATTTTCAACAATTTGGTCGAGTTTTGTGAACTCACCCTCTCGCGCTGTTTGTCACAGCGTGAATGTTGATTCGCGTATGTCAACAAAATTCAATACTGGGTTCGCCCCAACGGTGCCGGCACCATATTTCACCGGTTTTAAGCATCAGGCGGGGCGGCCTTCGGAGGAGCAGATGTAGCTGCAAAAAGCACATCAAAGATTCCACTGCAAGGCCGCCGGTTTACCGGCGGCCTTGCTGCTTTTGTTCACCAAAACCAGTTCTCATTTAGCCAAAAGAAAGAAGAAGGAGAAACCAATGCTGGAACTTCTCATCGAAACCGAAGATGAATGGAACGTTGCGGGCCGATGCAACGACAACAACGGGACTTTGACCCACTTATTCTTTTCGGACAACGTCGCTCATCAAGCGCGCGCAAAAGCTATGTGCTCCAAGTGCCCCGTCAGTGAAGAGTGCCTTGAAGCCGCTCTCACTCGAAAGGAGTTGTGGGGCATCTGGGGTGGTCAGCTAATCGAGAATGGGCGAATTGTTATAGGTAAACGAGGCCGCGGTAGACCACCCAAAGAGCCCCGTCCTGTAGTTGAAGTTAACGAAGTTCCTGTACCACCGGAGCTAATTCCTGCTTAACAGCACTGAGAAGTTGAACCCCCATCTTCTTCTCTGCAGACCCGTCGGGATGAAACCGCTGAAAGTCTCCGAAACGGACACTTGACAGCAAATCACCAAGCCGACTCGGTCGAGGAGCCCCTGGGATCAATGATCCTGGGGGCTCCGACGCGTTCAAGAGGTACCGTGACTACTACCGACCCCCGGATCAACACTGAGAGCGATATGGCCCATTCCTGGAGACGCCGATTAATTGGTTTTCTCGTGCTCTACATCGTCGGCGCATCGATTTTTTTATTCACTGGGAGGGGAGGACCCTCACAAGCTTCAGACCCAAATGACCTAGTTTCAACTGTCTCAACAGGCGATGGTGTCCACCAATTGAAATTCAGCACTTTCGAGGGCGGAGAAACATCATTTTCTTCTTTTGCCGGAAAACCTCTAATTGTCAATTTCTTTGCCTCTTGGTGTGCTCCGTGCGTAAAAGAAATGCCTGACTTCGAGAAGCTCCACACAAATCATGGCGAACACGTCACTGTTCTCGGTCTCGCCGTGGAGGGTAGGCGCCCCGCTCTTGAGTTAGTTAGATCTACTGGCGTGACTTACTCGGTTGGATTGGATGAAAGTGACCTGCTCATAGAACTGGGCGGGTTTGCTATGCCTACGACAGTATTCATATCGAACGATGGGCAAATTTTGGAAAGCCACAGCGGAGTAATTAACTATGCAGGGCTTATTTCGCGACTCGAAAGCTTCTTCGACTATGAGTGATCTAAACCTCGCCTTCGCTTTTACCGCAGGCATAATCGCCACCATTAACCCCTGCGGATTCGCTATGTTGCCCGCTTATTTGTCTTATTTCCTTGGGATCGAAGCCAACTCGGGTAAAAGTGCGGGTACGAGCGTTAGCCGCGCCTTATGGACAGGGTCAGCAGTTTCCGGCGGCTTCCTCATTGTTTTTGGAGCAACAGGCTTACTAATTTCTGCCGGCTTAACCGTTATCCGGGAAATAGTTCCCTGGGTCGCAATTTGTATCGGCACAATCCTGATCGTTTTGGGAAGTTTCGTGACCGCGGGCAAGCGTCTCAATTTCGCTTTTCCGAAGTTCGAACGCGGCACGGGGGGAAAGGACTTGCGGAATCTGTTGCTTTTCGGTGTTTCTTACGCAGTCGCCTCAATTTCCTGCGCCTTGCCCACTTTTATTGTCGTGGTTTCAACATCGGTTACTGGATTTACCGCTGGGATCATCGCTTTTCTCTTCTACGCCGGTGGGATGACCATCACGTTGTTAGCTCTTACAATGAGCTTGGCGTTGGCCCGCTCATCATTTCTCGAGAAGCTCAGATCGTTGGTCCATTTCATCGACCGAGCCTCGGGGATATTGATGCTGCTCGCAGGGATCTATCTTGTCGTCTTCTGGCTGATTGAGAGGACCGGTAGTTCTTCAAACTTCCTGGTGACCACTGTCGAAGGATGGAGTTCGAGCCTCAGCACAGCTATCAGCGAAATCGGTGGTATCAGGACAGGAGTCTTGCTTACTGTAGTCATTGCTCTTGGTTTGATTGTCTGGTTATTGCAACCAACTAAATCAGCTATGGAGACAAGCGAGGAGATCAGTTAGTGGCGCTGCACCTGGGAGATCATGAATTATTAGAGCGGGATCGCCCCTTTGCATCTCTCTTGTCGATGCCGGGCATTAGCGAAGTGCTTCAGCTCGGTTCACGTTTTGGTTTCATGGCCTTTCACGGCGGCTGGTTGGAGGAAGTTACGGACGACATAGCCTCTGCGGCTGCAGAACGTTCGGGAGCCTCGTATTACGGTGTTCTACAGGGCCCCGATGACCAGTGGCATATTCCTTCACACCTAGTGAACCCCGATGAGTCACCAAATCTGAAGCGATTTATCGACCATGTAGATGTAGTCGTGGCAATTCATGGGTTCGGGAGACCCGATCTACTTCGCTCTGTTTTATTGGGTGGGCAGAATCGTGATTTGGCCGAATTCGTAGCGTGCCGCCTAATCCCTCATTTACCTCACTATGAGATCGTTCACGAGATTTCGTCTGTGCCGCCTGCTTTACGCGGCCAACATCCCAACAATCCAGTAAACCTTGCGAGGGGTGGAGGGGTACAGGTTGAACTACCTCCGAGGATTCGAGGCAAGAGCCCAGTCTGGACCGGCTTTAAGGGGCCTGGGAGGGTTCCACATCATGAGGCTTTGATAAATGGTTTAGCGACCGCAGCGCTCGACTGGTCAGAACGAAACGAGTAGACCAAACCTCAGGGTGCGATCCGGCCCATCGTCCACCCTCCGTCTTTTCGTCGATATCGAAGTCTGTCGTGTAGCCGGTTGGGACGGCCCTGCCAGAACTCAATTGAGTTGGGAGTGAACACATACCCACCCCAATGAGAAGGGCGGGAAGGCGAGAGATCAGCTAGTTCAGAGTCAAGCGCAACCCAAGCTGCCTCTAACTCACTTCGACTAGCTACAGGCCGGCTTTGCTTTGACACAACAGCGGAAATTTGGGATCCGCGCGCTCGTGACGAGAAATATTGATCGCTACTTCTAGCGTCAATTTTTTCTACTTCGCCTGTGAACCGTATTTGCCGCTCTATTTCGAGCCAACCCATTAACACTGCCGCTTTGTTGTTTTGTTCGAGATCAACGGCTTTATCGCTTTCATAGTTGGTGTAAAACACAAGACCCTCCCCCAGCCGGCCTCGCAGTAGAACGTTCCGCACAGAAGGCGCTATGTCCGAATTAACCGTCGCTACGGTCATGGCGTTTGCATTGTGAAACTTCAGTTCTTCTGCATCAGCAATCCACGAGTCAAACAAATCCATAGGATTTGAAGGCGCGATGGTTTCCATCAAGCCTTCCGTCATTAAAGCCTCGCGAATTTGTTGTAGGGAATTCACTTGTTGCATCACCTTTTAAGTTCGGCTTCTCTACTAGGCACTATGCCATGACAACACGAGTTGTAACTGCTGTATTCACTGCTGCAGTTACTGGCGCGGGAGCCCGCTGGGCTTTGGGGGTCATAGCGGGAGAATCCTGCGGCCTTTTAGTCGCAAACATTTGCGGGTGCATCTTGATCGGCTGGGCATCTAGCTCTCGTCAAGTTAGGTGGAATTCCCTATGGTTCACGGTGGGTTTATGCGGCTCCTTGACCAGCTTTGCGGCAGTTGCGGTTTCTTTGGGTGGAGCCCTTGAGGATCAACGCTGGTCCTTTGCTGTGCTTGTAGCTCTGGCAACCATTGTGGGTTGTGGGGTTGGTTTCGATCTCGGACGATCATTGGGAGACAGAAAATGATCGTTGTTTTGTTTGTTATTGCGGCCGCGTTAGGAGTGGCAATCCGTTGGATGGCGAGTGGCCGCTGGGGGATCTTGGGTACCTGGTGTTTGAATACCGCTGGCGCTTGGGCATTGGGTCTTCTTGTAGGTGTAGATGATCCGATCATGACAGTTATCGGAACTGCAGGCATCGGTGCGATGACGACCGTCTCGGGGTTAGTGCGCGAGCTCGCTGACCTTATTTCGCGTTCTCGCCTATTGGCGGTTACATATTTTGCCGCGACGTTGTTCAGTGGCGTCGGGGCGGCTTGGATTGGTATCCGTTGGGGACTTAGTTAGTCGCACCCGGCACAGAATCAAACCCCACGTAGCTTCGCAGGGCGTCGGGAATTGCGATGGACCCATCACTTTGCTGGCCATTTTCCATAAGAAACACGAGGGTTCTGGAAATTGCGCACGCCGTTCCGTTCAAGGTGTGCAGTAAACCGGTCCCATTCTGATCTTTGTAGCGACTGCTCATGCGGCGCGCAGAATAATCGGTGTAATTGGAACACGAAGTCACTTCACGGTATGCGCCTTCGGATGGCAGCCACACTTCAAGATCATATTTCTTGGCAGCTGCCGACCCGAGGTCTCCTGAGGCCACGTTGATGACTCGATACGGCAACTCCAAAGCGGAAACGATTTCCTCCTGGATGGACCGAAGTGTCTCTAGCTCATCCCAACTGTTGTCTGGGTCGCAAAATGAGAACATTTCCACCTTGTCGAATTGGTGGACTCGGAAGATTCCTCTGGTGTCTTTTCCATAGGTTCCAGCTTCGCGTCGGAAGCACGATGAGAAGCCTGCGTATCGGACAGGTAGAGCTTCACGGTCAAGCCGTTCACCTCTATGCAAGCCCGCAAGGGCGACCTCAGAGGTGCCGATAAGAAACAAGTCGTCGCCAGCAATTTCATAAACCTGGTGTCTGTCCGTAGGAAAGAAACCAGCATCGATCATCATCTCTTCTCGAACCAGTACGGGTGGGACCACCGGGACGAAACTATATTTTTCGAGAACGTCAAAGGCGAATTGGACGAGCGCAAATTCGAGTCGCACTGCTGGTCCCATCAAGTAGGCAAATCGACTGCCACTATTTTTCACAGCCCGTTCGCTATCTACCAAACCCAATAGCTCTCCGAGTTCTGCGTGATCGTGCGGGGGAGGAGCCGTTCGCTCGCCAACTTCTTTTTCGGTTTCAAAGTCATCTTCGCCGCCTGCCGGAACCGTTTCGTGTGCGGGGTTGGGAATTTGAAGAGCCAGTTCTTCGAGTTCTTTGGTTGCAGAATCCTCGAGAGCTTCGAGCGCCTCGAGTTCCGATTTGAGCCTGCCAGCTTCAGCAATTTTCGACTCTCGTTCGCTTGGCTCAGCGCGACCTATTTCCTTTGATGCAGCATTTTGTGCTGCGCGTGCCTCTTCTGCCTGGTGCATCGCTAATCTTCGTCGCTCATCGGCGTCGAGAACAGCATCAATCAGAGCCGCTTCAATGTCTTTTTTTTCAACTCCGGCTCTGTAGGCCGGGTCATCTCGTAAGCGTCGAAGGTCGATCACAACTGTCGAAGGTAGCGGGTGGAGCGTCTTAGTTAAATTCGATATTGATCTGATCTACTGAATCTGATCAACAAAATGCGCTGAGGTCGCAGCCTGATGGGTTCTGCCAAAACACCATCGAGGTCCCCATGGCGGCGAAAACAGCCATAGCAAGAATGAGACCGGTGACAAATAAGTAGCTAAAGACTTTGCTATCAAATTTCAGATGCATGAAATATGAGCAGACAATTTGAAATTTGACGACCATGAGAATCAAAAGGGATGGAACTTCGAGGATGCCAAAGTCCCAGAAGTATGTAGCTACTTCTACAGCGGTCAGCACTCCAAGAATGAGTGCAATTTTGATGTAGCCAACATCACTTAGGCCATGATCGTGGTGTTCTTCGTGAGCCTCTTCTTCGGAAGCAGCAACGGTATCCATATGACTAGTGCTCCTAGGGGATTAGGTAGACGACCGCGAAAATAACGATCCAGACGATGTCAACAAAGTGCCAATAGAGGCCAATTATCTCAATAGTTTCTGCTCGTTCCGGACCTAACTGCCCGCCCGAGACAAGTGCCCACATTGTGACGAGCATCACAATGCCTAGAGATACGTGAACACCGTGAAAGCCGGTCAGTGTGTAAAAGGCGGAAGAGGAAATATTGGTAGTAAATCCAAGACCTTCTCTATAGAAGCTAGTGAATTCGTAAACCTGGCCCGCTATGAAGATGGCGCCGAGCGCTGCTGTTGTCAGCAGCCAGAGTTTGCAGCGCTCCATTTCAGCCCGTTGTATCGATGTCACGGCCAGCACCATCGTGAGCGAACTCATCAGCAGAACGAACGAGCTAACTGACGTAAAGGGGATGTCGAAAAGGTCGGCTGCGGTTGGGCCGCTAGTTGCAGGGCCTACCCGATTGCGAAGCAGCAGATAGGTTGAGATTAGTGAGCCGAAGAGCAGGCAATCTGAGCCCAAGAAGGCCCACATTGTGATCTTTTCGTTGGTCAAGCCTGTGTTGGTTGGCAGATGATGATGGTCATCCCAGTCCGTCCGACCGTATGCAAGCTCGCTGGTAGAAGATTCTGCGACGTCAGTCAACTGGGGCCTCCTCTGCGGTCATGCTTTCGGCCTCGTTGCTACCTTCTGGATCATGGTCTTCGGGCCCATGGTCATCTCCATGGCCATCTCCGTGGTCATCATGGCCTGCATCGGGATCGGTCGCTGGTTCCAAACTCCAACCGTACATAGCGCCGAGAAGAAGAACGAGGCCTATACCTGTGAGCCACAAGTTGTAGATAAGTCCAAGCGCAATTAGTGGCAATGCAGCAGCTAGAACAATCGGCCAGTATGAAGGCGACGGCAAGTGCGGATGTTGGTCACCTTTTTGGGCAATGGCGTTACCATCCGCGACTTTGCGAAGTTTGCCATCCGCATCGGGTTGATATTTCTTGTGCCAGAAATCATCCACATCCGTTACTACTGGTACGTAATCAAAATTGTGTTCAGGTGTGGGTGAGGGTATTGCCCATTCGAGGGTCCTGCCGTCCCAGGGGTCTGCGGGCTCCTGTGGAACAGTGCCTGCTTTGTAACCGAGCCAGGAACGGACGATGTTCACAGCGAAGACAATCATTCCGATCAGAATTATGAAGGCTCCAATTGAGACCACCGCGTTCCAAAAATCAAAGCCGTCTTCGGGACCGTATCGGCTGTGGCGTCGGGCCATGCCCTGCAGTCCGAGTATGTGCATTGGCCCAAACGTCATGTTGAAGCCCGCCAGAAGAAGCCAAAAGTGCCACTTCCCTAGTGACTCGCCAAGTTTGTATCCGAAGGCTTTAGGCCACCAGTAATACATGCCTGCGAAGAGACCCATTAACGCCCCTCCGAACAGGACGTAATGGAAGTGGGCGACAATGAAGTAGGTATCAGTTTGTTGGGTGTCGGCTGGTGCCACTGAGTGCATAACACCCGATAGGCCACCGATAGTAAACATCGACACAAGCGATACCGAGAACATCATTGGCACTGTGAATTTGAGATTCCCTCCCCACATCGTCGCAATCCAGTTCAAAATCTTCACGCCGGTTGGCACAGCAATGAACATTGTTGTCGCCGAAAAGGCTGCTACTCCCACTGGACCTAAACCGGATACAAACATATGGTGCGCCCAGACCCCCCAACCCATGAAACCGATGGCGGCACCGGAGATGACAATTACCGAGTAGCCGAACAATGGCTTTCGTGAGAACACCGGCAGAGTTTCTGAAACGATGCCGAATGACGGGAGGATCAATATGTACACCTCTGGGTGTCCGAAGATCCAGAAGAGGTGCTGCCACAAGAGTGGGTCGGCGCCCATGGACACATTGAAGAAATTCGCGTCGAAGGTTCTGTCGAAGCTCAGCAGTATGAGGGCAACGGTGATGACAGGTAATGCGAACAAAAGTAGGAATTGAACAACCAGAATCATCCAGGTGAAAACTGGCATCCGGAGCATCGTCATCCCCGGAGCACGCATGTTAATGATCGTGACGATGAGGTTGATAGCTCCGACTAGAGAGGCAATGCCTGCGATCTGCAATCCAAGGGCATAAAAGTCCATTCCGGCGCCCGGGCTGAATGTCACTCCCGTATTTGGGGCGTAGGCAAACCATCCACCATCAGGTCCACCACCGAGGAACCAACTGAGATTGAGGAAAATCCCGCCAAACACAAAGATCCATAGCCCAAGCGCGTTCATTCGGGGAAACGCAACGTCCCTTGCCCCGATCTGGAGGGGGACGATGTAGTTAGCGAATGCCGCTGCTAGGGGCATAATCACCAGGAAAACCATTGTGGTTCCATGCATGGTGAATATTTGGTTGTATTGCTCCGCTGTGAGCACTGTGCCGTTCGGCGTGAAGAGCTGAGCGCGAATTAGCAATGCTTCGATACCACCCCAGAGGAACCAGAACATCGCTACGACGCCATACATGATGCCGATCTTCTTGTGGTCGACTGTGAACACCCAAGCACGCCATCCGGTGGCGTTTGTAGGACGGGCAAAAGCCCCAGTCGAGGCGCTTGTGTCTCCAGATTCGAGTTCGAGGATCTCGGGGCGTTCCTCTGTTAGGGCCATTGGGCTCAATCTCCTGAAAGCCTATTGGGGCGGGTCAACTTGGCATTAGCGGTGGCGGGCCACCGAGGGTCAATAAGTAGGTCACTAGATCGTCTAGTTCGCTGTCGGAAAGAGTTTCAGCGAATGAGATCATTCCCTGACGGTTGTCGGGACGTGACGGTTTGTTTTCGGGTGCATTCCGCACCCACTCGCGAAGATCTGCGATATTTACAGAGCCATCGTCTTTATACATTTCAAAGATTGACCCAGCAAATGAAGTCCGAGTCATGAGGTGAGTCAGATTCGGCGCATAACCGGAGGTTAGATTGGCGTTTCCATTGCCAGCCGATTCGTAAACGCCGTTCACAACATGGCAACTGACGCAATGTCTTCCGAACAAGTCATATCCCCGTTTAGCAGCGGTATCGGCGGGAATAGTCGCGGGAGTCAGTTGTTCTTGAACCCACGCTTCATAGTCATCGCGCTCCAACACCACTGCTCGCATTTGCATGTTGGCGTGACTTAAACCACAGAACTCAACACACTCACCATAAAAAATCCCAGGGACTGGTGAACTAATTCGCCAATGGTGGACACGTCCAGGCACTGCATCCTTTTTGCCGTTTAACTGCGGAATCCAAAACGAATGGATGACGTCGTTGGATCGAATATCGAGATTGATTTCTTCGCCCACCGGTATGACGATTTCATTGGCGGTCACAATGTCGTGTATGCCGTCTTCGTCAACGTCGTAACTAAATTGCCACCACCATTGCTGACCCTCTACTTGTATCGTCCGTCCGTCGCTTTTTCCGCTGAGATCGAATACCGCAGGGATTGTTACGACCGCCAGGAATACGAGCAGAAGCACTGGGATCACTGTCCATGTGAGCTCAGCCTTGCGGTTTCCGTGGATTTGCTTTGGAAGTTCATCAGGGTCGTCATCGGGTTTTTCTCGGAATTTTACGATGACAACAACAACGGCAATAGCAACAAAAATCCCGACTGCTGTGGCCATGTACCCCGAAAGCCTCATGATGCCGTCGATTTGTTTCGCGTTCTCGCCAACTGGGTCAGTTGGGTCTATTCGACCTGTAGCGCACGACGTCAGGATGGCCGTCAACAGAATGAGAGGTGTGTGACGGAGAATTCGGGGTGTACTGAACACACGTTGTTTCATTGGGTTATGGGAAATCTCTTTTGAGGTGCTTTTCTTTGCGCTCATCGGATCACCACCGGGGCGCCAAGGCTTGGTGCGGAGTGTTCGTCACTTGAGTGGTGTTCGTCTTCATGATGACCTTCGTCATCGTGGTGTTTATCGTCACCGTGGTGATGAAAATCCCTTTCTCCTCGAGCAGTAGCAGCAATACCGCCAACAATCAGCGCAAGACCTCCCAGCACCAGAACCGAGGCAACTATTGCCCGACGAAGGTCTGGTTTGGCATATATGACGAACGCGAACCCGAGAATGACGCTGGAGGCGATAATTGCGAACCAACTAGCCCCATTCTTGCTAGACGTCAGCAAGATTCTGGATACGAGAACCACTGGGAGCGCGATTGCGAGTGCTCCATAAAGTGGTATCTCGAACGGAGCCATGATTCGTTTACGCTCTAGGGCGTTAGCTTCCTGGTCTTGCGAAAGGTGCTCCGACCACGCGCTAAAGGTCCATTCGACTGCTGAAACGAGCAGTGTCGCAACACCGAGTATCGCGATGAAGCCATCAACTACTAGACCTACCATGAGGATGCCAAGGCCAATAGCTCCCATTATCGGCCACCAGGCAGGTGTTGCTGGGTGGTCGTGAGCTCTTTCTCGATCTATGGAATCACCGTCGCCTATGGCTAAGGCCAACCCTGCGAGTAGAGCAAATGCTGCAGCAGCGGTTCCAAGCACAATGGTGCCGAACATCACGATGTGTCCGTCCCCATCCATGCCTGTAATAAGGCCTAACGCGACTGCTGCTGCTGTTGCGAGTGCTACGCGACCGGCGAAGTATCTGCTTGCTATTCCGAGCATGACTCTCCTACTTCACCACGTAGACCGTGTACCAAGTCACAGCCCATACAAGAGCTGCGAAATCCCAAAAGAAGACGGCCGCGCCAAGGGATGTGCTTCCCCTTTGCCCGACGCTGCCTCCTAAAGATCGTAAGCCCATTAAACCTATATAGAGAAGGCCCATTAGAACAATTGCTAGCGCGAGCCCGGTCGTAGCAAACGCCAGGTTCTGATATTCACCTGAACCGATTTCTAGCTCCATGCGATTCATGCTGTACATGACCATGTTGATAAAGCCGAGGCCAAGAACAATGGTAGTTGCGATAGCTGTCCACGCATGGGCTGTGTCTCGCCGCCTGCTTGCCCATAACGCCCAATGTGCGGTCACGAGTGATGCGACCAGAGTTAGTAGGGCATAATCAAATTGCGGGTTCGGCACTGCTAGCCCATCAAGCCAGTCCTGACCGGGGTGTGGCCCCGATGCGTGACGTCGAGCCATGTAGAAACCCAGTGCTCCAGCCATCACCATTGCGCAAACTGCGCTAGCAAAGCCCGTTGCGACTATTTGAGTGCGAGGCCTTTGGGGGCGTCCTGAGGCAAGTGTTGGAGTGGTGTCCGACATCAGGCGTTTGCCTCCTCATTTTCTTCCTGTGCGTCGAGTAGCGGTGTGCCTGATGTCAGCATGGGTAGCTCGTCAGTTTCGCCCATTGGTGGGGGTGACGGCAGCAGCCACTCCGGAGATTGAGCAGACCAAGGATCCTCAGTTGCTTCCGTCCCCTTCTTTAGGCAAATGGAGACGAATAAATTGAGTATGAGCAACGCCGCCCCGGCAAGCAGGAGCGCTGTGCCCGCGGCGCCCAGAGCGCTTAGGCCTTCAGCTCCGGTGTCATCTATCCAGTTGGAATACAGAGAAGTTGCATTCGGGTCGGCATATACGAAGTCAGGCTGTTCTGTCACTAAGCCGGATAATGCTGGGCCAACGAAAGCCAAGAGAGCGCCCGCTCCGATAACAAGAAAGTTCAGTAGGCCCAGTAACTCGTTGAGTTGACGACCCCAGATCTTTGGAGCCCACCAATGGATTGCCGCGAGGAGCCCAAGAAGTCCTGCTCCGTAGATCAATACTGATTGTTGGCCAGTTACCCAAGTGGTCATTCGTAGTTGGGGATTTCCATCATTTCCACGGCCAGCGATTTCGAGCCAGTCGGCCGCTGCTCCGACTAATCCAACTAGAGCGCCAACAAGCACAAGCTTGCCTGCAGCAAAAGCCGCAATCAGAGAAGTGCTTATTTTAGGCAGTTTCCGGTTCTGGATAACAGCGAGACCTAATAAACCAAGCAGTCCTGCTGTGCCGAGCAATGCCCCCCCATAGAGTCCTACTAATACAACCCCCTCAAAGCCGTCAATTATGTCGGCTCCTTCTCCCGTAATCGCAAAGTTGGTCCATGCACCAAAGCCAAAAAGGCCGACCAGACCGATAGTGAAGTACATGGCGATTGGTTCAAAGACTCGCCGTTTGGCTGCAGCCAAAACGATTTCTGCGGCTACTCCAAGTACCGGAACGACGTAGATAAATAACTGGGGTGTCCTGTGAATCCAGTCGACTCGCTCCCAAATTCCATAGTTGCCGAGTAAGAACACTCTTCCGTAACGGTGGTCTATGTAAAGGATTGCTATTTGGCCAAGCAGAACCGGCAGACTGACCATCAGCATCGAAGCGGTGACTAACGCCGACCATGTGAACGGCGGCGTTTCGTCCATATAGAGACCTGGTGATCTCAGGGTCATCACAGTTGTTGCGACCGTGATCGAACCGAGGAGCAGAGCGATAACTAGACCGCCTAAGGCCAGGAGGTGAAGGTCAACCCCATTGGCCCATCCGCCGTATGGGCCGCCATTTCCCAAGTAAGCCCCGATGAGAACTACAGCCGAAATTTTCCATGCCCAAAAGGATGCTGTTGCTGCTCTTGGAAAAGCCAAGTTTGAAGCGCCTATTTGAAGCGGCACTAGGTACATGGCCAGGCCAAGAAACGCCGGGATCAGGAAAAGTAGGACGAGAGTTTCTCTCGACAATGCGAAACTTTGAGCGAAGCTATCAGCATCGAGACTGACGAATTTGCTTGCCGACGTTAGGTCTAGTCGAACGAGTAGGTCGAGAACGACTCCAATAATGAGGAACCCGAGCGAGCTGATAATGAAAAGTCGGCCAGTTCGCTTGTGGTCAGCAGTCGTCAACCAGCCAAATGGCGTCGGGTCTTCCACGGGCACACCGGGAGTAGTTGAAGCGGTTGTGTTTTCGCTCATCGTGTCCTGCTGTTTGCTGCCTCGATAAATAACGGATCGTGCCTACCCGAAGGTTGACTGTGCTTTAAAGCGCGGTCGAAACCGCGCAGGTGCTGAAGGTGCACTTTACTCACCAGCTTGCCAGTCGTGTAACTCCAAAGCTGTGTTCTCTTAAGGTCTTTTCGGGCCGGCATTAGATCTGATGACATCAGGTTGTCGTCCCATATGTCAGCACGTCGATAGCCATGGCAATAAACAGCGCCCCCAGGTAGACGTTTGAGTACACAAAGACTTTCATTGCTTGCACCGAAGTCGGTTTGCGAAGCAACCCAAGAGTACGCCACAAGAACAGCAATCCACCTATTAGCGCGACCGTTAAATACACAAAACTCATGTCTGCAGCAACGTGAAACCAAATCGATAATCCAAAGATCACGATTGTATAAAGCACCATCCTTGTTGCTGTTGCTCTGACGCTGGTCACGACAGGGAGCATGGGGACAGAGGCGGCCTCATATTGGTCGGCGTATTTGATTGCTAATGCCCAGAAGTGCGGCGGGGTCCAGAAAAAAACGATCGCAAACAAAATAATCGGATTCAGGCTTAGTGACCCAGTTACAGCTGCCCAGCCGATTAGTGCCGGGGCGGCACCGGCGGCGCCGCCGATGACGATGTTTTGCTTGGAGGTCCTCTTTAACCAAAGCGAGTAAACAAACACGTAGAAAAGGCATGCGCCGAGGGCGAGAACCGCTGAAAGCCAATTCACGAATAAGTAGAAGAGAACGAAAGCAACCGCTTCAAGCGCTACTCCAAAAATAAGTGCCGAACGGGGGGTGATGGCTCCAGTTACTAGTGGCCGACCTTGGGTTCGTTCCATCAGGCGATCTATATCTCGATCGATGTACATATTGAAGGTGTTCGCACCTCCAGCTGCTAGGGCACCACCTACGACGGTGAGCAACACTAGAGACAGCCTTGGCAGACCGCCATGGGCGAGGATCATGGACGGCACGGTCGTGATTAACAACAGTTCGATTATTCGCGGCTTGGTGAGCATGACGAAAGCGCGCACCGTCGCCAAAGTTCCTCTGCCATTACTTTCGATGGCTGTCGTGCTGTACTCCATCGTGCGCCACGATACGTCCCAAACGCTCAGTGACCCAACTAGATGAGACGATTCGCGCAGAATGTTGTTTAAGTCGTAGGTTCAGTAGTGTGAGAATCGTCACTTTAAACGCTCGTCAATACCATTGGCTGACTCGATATGCGTTGTGGTTTCTATCCGCAATAGTGGTGTCAGGCGCTGCGGTGAGACTCACGGGCAGCGGATTGGGCTGCAGCGATTGGCCGAACTGTGAACCGGGTCAACTGATTCCGGAGGCGGATTTTCACGCTTGGGTGGAATTTGGTAACCGGTTAGTTACAGGTCTCGTGTCGCTTGCTGTGGTCTTAGCAGTCTTGGGTTCGTTGAGGCGGATACCGCCAGCTCGCGGCCTCACCCTATGGTCTTGGGGATTAGTCATTGGTGTCGCGGCACAAATCGGTCTAGGGGCGATAACTGTTCTCACTCACCTATCGCCTCCGATTGTCATGGGTCATTTCTTGTTGTCGATGGTTCTTATTTGGAACTCAGTTGTACTTGAAAACCTTGCTCGACCAAATGGATCATCTATCGGGAGAACGTTAGTTAGTCCTTCACTGAGGTATCACGCCTACCTGGTCGTGTTCATGACTGCACTCGTAATAGTCGCTGGCACCTTCGTAACTGCGACCGGTCCTCACGGAGGTGATGAGAACGTGGCGCGTTTGGGGTTTTCGTTTCCGAGTGTCGCGAGGATCCACGGGGGCACAGTGGTGGCACTGTTAGCCGTATCGATGATGTTGAGGCTGAGAGTCCGTAGTGATACCAACAGCCACTTTCTTCGTAGGGTAAATATTTTCTTGTTAGTAGCACTTGGGCAAGCCGCGATTGGCTATGTCCAGTACTTCACAAAGTTGCCAATTGTGTTGGTTGCCTGTCACATTGCAGGAGCGACGGTTCTTTGGATGATGGCTATACGACTATTACTAGCGTCTAACCCTCAAACAATTAAGGCGGGATGACATGTCACACTTCTTGCCCTCTGTGACTTTGAGCGGGCGCGGAGCAGAAGTGGAAAGCTCTCCAGTGCTTACTGGCGAGGAAGTTCCAGAATCGCTCACCGACGAAGACGTTCCTTGGGTGGTGTTGGTATGGAACGACCCAATAAACCTAATGAGTTATGTGGTGTTTGTACTTCAAAAACTTTTTGGTTATAGCACTGAAAAGGCGACGCAATTGATGCTTGATGTGCACGAAAAGGGTCGTGCCGTTGTGTCTAATGGGAGCCGAGAAAAAGCTGAGTTAGATGTCTTTCGGCTTCACGAGTATGGGTTATGGGCAACAATGCAGAAGGATTTATGACGTGAAGTTTGGCTGGCGCTTTCGCACCAAAAGAAACGGTTTTGTTGAAATAAGAGTTGCCGATGAAGAGCGTCAATTAATTGCTGAACTCATTGAGCAATTGCGGGAATTAGTTCTTTCTACTTCGCCTGAAGGGTCAGTCGATCCTTCAATCCGTCGCCTTTACCCCACGGCCTATGTTGAAGATGCCGAAATGGAACATAAGTACCAGCGTTTGATGCGCGATCAATTGTTGGAACGCAGACTCGCCCATCTAGATGTGGTGGAGTCAACTCTTCAGGATGAGGAATTGAGCCCTGAGGCTTTGATTGCATGGATTACGAGCATTAACGATTTGCGCCTTGTTCTTGGCACTCATCTAGATGTCAGCGAGGACGAGGAACCAACTTTTGCGGGTGAAAACGACCCGGAACGACAGCAAAGAGCCATCTATGACTATTTGAGTCATTTGTTAGGTGAGTTGGTTGATGCGGCAAACAACTAAAACTTCGATTTATAGGATCGGTGGTTTCCTGCCCCATCGGGCCTAGTCTGGGCCTGCTAGCCCCCATCGTCTAGCGGCCTAGGACACTGGCCTTTCACGCCAGCAGCACGGGTTCGAATCCCGTTGGGGGTGCCATAGTTTTCCGCGAGGGGCTATAGACGTCCCAATTCCGTTTAGATGATTGGCGGTAACCAGAGTTTCACTGCTGTGCCTTGGCCTGTTTCATCGAGAATTCGTGCATCGCCACCAAAGCTTTCAGCCACGTGGCGAACAATCGACAGGCCTAGTCCCGAGCCAGGTGAAGATTTTGCGTCTTGGGCTCTGTAAAACCGCTCAAAAACTCGTTCACGTTCGTCAACTGAGATTCCGGGGCCCTGGTCGCGCACCGTCACGGAACCATCGACTACCTGCACCTGAATGGGAGCGGCCGGCGGGCTCCACTTAAGCGCATTATCAAGCATGTTTGATATCGCCCTTTCAAGGAGCGCTGGGACAGCCATTACTTGGCATGGTTCCGCTGTGTATTCAATGGGCGAGGATGTTCGCCGCCGGTGCCGCTGGACAACTGCATCAACGAGGTCATCGAGCTCAACTGGAGAGGGTTCGTCCATTTGATGTCGATCCGTTGCAAGTTCAACGAGTTCAGTTACCAACCCAGTTAACTCGTCTAGTTCAAACAGCACATCGTCCAGAATCTCTTGTCGTTCGTTCTCTGGAATCAACGGTGATCTTTGTATGTGTTCCAAATTGGTCCGAAGACTTGTTATTGGTGTGCGCAACTCATGACTTGCGTCGGTAACAAGGCGATGCTGTTGTTCTCGGGACGCGCTCAACGCGCTGAGCATTTGATTAAAACTTGCGGCTAACTGGCCGAACTCGTCATTTCTTCGGACTTCGATCGGTTGATCCACATCTTGAGTGACTGCGACATCGTTAGCTGCTTCGGTCAAACGTTTTACCGGGCGAACAACCCGGCCCGCTATGACAAACCCAGAAATGCCAGCTCCCGCGACGCCGATAATGAAAATCTGGATACTGATCCGCCAGAGACCTGCCAATAACTCATCTACTTCGTCCATGGGACGGGCAATCATCACTGCTCGGCCAGGCATCTTTAATGGGGCGGTGAGTACCCGCATCCGATAGCCAGCAACTTCGGTGGTATCAATCTGACTGCGATAATTGCCGCGAGCAATAGCTAGGTCGGCGCGGCTAATGGGCAAAGGTTCAACATTGCTCGCCCAAATGCGGCCTCTAGTGTCGAACACTTGGAGCAGCACATCGTCAGGTGCGTACCTCCCAAACAAACGTCGATCGAATTCTTGTGGGCGTCCGAGTTTGTCTCCCAATTGCACTACTAAAGCCGCCCGATCTCGCAGCGTGTCATCCAAAGTGTGCAGAGATCTGGCTCTAGCCATATATAAGAAGGTTCCAGCTACAACAGCCACGACGACTGCTACGACTGTCGCTATTAGAACTGCCACTCGGGCCCGAAAACTCATGAGGCCCTAAGAACGTAACCGACACCGCGGACCGTCCGGATTAGTCGTTCACGATCATCGGTTTCTGTTTTGCGTCGTAGGTATCCGACGTAGACCTCCAAACTGTTCGATGCCAACGTTGAGTCATATCCCCAAACAGCCGCGTAGATTTGATCTCGGGTTAATACTTGGTTGGGATGTTCCAGAAAAAGCTCAAGCAGCTCATACTCCGTTCGCGTTAAGTCCAGGAGTTGGTCGTCCCTATAGGCCTGGTGAGCTTGCCTATCTAGGCACAGGTCCTGAAAACACAGAAGGGGCTGCTCTAGTGGAACAATTTCACGCTTATTCCGTCTGAGTAACGCTCTAACCCGCGCCAGTAACTCATCCAGAGCGAACGGCTTTGCCAAGTAATCGTCAGCGCCAGAGTCCAGTCCCATTACACGGTGTTCGGTTTCTTGACGCGCTGTCAGCAACAAAATTGGTAGTTGAGAACCTTCGGAGCGCAACCGTTGACACACGTCAATTCCACCAAGGTGCGGCATGGTCAAATCAAGGATCATCACATCAACTGCATGGGCAATTTCCAACGCTTGCAATCCATCCGATGCGGTTACAACTTGATAATTTTCCGCTTTGAGCGCGCGTTCTAGGGCGTCGCGAATTCTCCGATCGTCATCGACGATTCCCACAACGGTGATGTCTGCTGGGGCGCGTTGGGTTCTTTCCATCAGCTATCGGTTTATCTCCTAAAGATGAATGTTGGATGAGAATCGATGATCATCGCCACTACATCAGCCCCGAATAGGATCTGACTCACAATGGCCAACTCATCTTCTGATCTCGGAGTTTTCGGTGAATCGGGATCGCTGACGGGTTGGCGCTGGTCCATATTTCTTCTCCTCTTTCTATATCCAGTTGCCTGTTCCGTTGATACTTCAACTAACCGAATGGCCGCATCAACCACTCTGGCACAGCAGGTAGCAACTTCTTCATCAGCACCTCAGACGTCCACAACAACGTCAGTGCCGTTGTCGAAGATAACAATGCCCACAACCTCTCTCGCCTCCGCTGTGAAGCCAACCACGTCAGTTCCACCATATGACGGTTGGTGGGACCCCGAAGCGGTAGGTCTTCCCTGGGGAGACACCGTACGGGGGGTGCTGACCTTTCGTGGGTCTCCTACACGTTCTTGGTACGGGGGCGGACCTGTTCCACTGATGCCAGAAGTTCTTTGGCGTTTCCCCGAGGAAGGGGATCTATGTTCTTTGTCGACAACGGGCGGTCGGACTACTAATTGGTGCGGCATTGGTTGGACCGGCCAACCCGCCGTATGGGAATTAGAAAATCGAACCTGGTTGGCGATCGGTGCATACGACCGCGGTATCCATGTCTTGGACGCGTCGACTGGTACTCCTATCTTGGAGCCATTCGTTACTGACGACATCGTAAAAGGCTCTCTTACGGTAGACCCCGACGGCTTTCCTCTCATTTACAGCGGCTCTCGAGATGGGCAATTAAGGATCTTGGCCTTTGATCGGCCTAACCGGCTTGTTGAGCTTTGGAGTATGGCGGGTGACGAGGTCAACCCAGTGATGTGGAACGATGATTGGGACGGCGCTCCATTAATTCTTAAGGATTATTTGATCACCGGTGGCGAAAACAGTTGGTTCCACATAATTCGCCTAAATCGTTCTTTAGACCCTTCAGGAATGGTCACAGTGGATCCTGAAATTGTTTTCCAAGCTCCCGGCTGGGACCGTGAGTTACTTTCCGCCTTAGGGGATAACAATGTGTCGATCGAAAACTCTTTAGCTATTTCGGGAGACACAGTTTGGTTCGCAAACTCTGGTGGCCTCGTCCAAGGATGGGATCTCTCCCCACTCCAAACAGGTGATGACCCTGTTCGTAATTTTCGTTGGTGGATGGGAGACGACGTTGACGCCACGATTGTTATTGATAACGAAGGGTTCCTATACGTGGCCGCAGAATACGAGCGCGCTACTGCTAGATCACGAGAAGTCGGTCAGCTAGTAAAGCTCGACCCTTCGAAACCTGAAACGCCAGTGGTCTGGTCAGTCCATGAGGACCGAACTTTGCCTGGCGGTTTTTGGAGCACGCCTGCATTACACCGAGATGTTCTCTATGTCGCAACGAACTCCGGCAAGCTCATGTCAGTAGACCGTTATTCGGGAAAAGTCTTATGGTCTAAAAGGCTCGAGGGGCCACTGTGGGGTTCTCCAGTTGTGGTCGGAGATATTCTCATAATCGGGGATTGCGGCGGCCATTTGCGCGCATATGGGGTTCAACAGCCCGATGAGGAACCCATTGAGATTTGGCGAGTTGAAATCGGCGGCTGCCTGGAGGCAACGCCGACGGTGTGGGAGGGCAGAATCTACATCGGTTCCAGAGAAGGCGGGCTCTTCGCGCTGGGCGAGCGATAGGTGTTGTGCTCTAGGGTCTCGTCATGGATATAGGCGTTTGCGTTGCTTCACATGTCGGAGATATCGATTATGTCGTTCGGGCCGAAGAGCTCGGATATTCACACGCGTGGCTCGCGGACAGCCAGATGTTGTGGTCTGACTGTTACGCGGCTCTCGCTTTAGTTGCTGATCGGACAAGCAAAATTAATATTGGCACCGGCGTGTCAGTTTCGGGTACACGACCGGCACCGGTAACAGCTGCATCGATCGCAACAATCAATGCTCTTGCCCCAGGCCGCACCTTTCTTGGTTTGGGCACAGGGAATACAGCTATGCGGATCATGGGCCATAAACCACAAAAAATCGCTGAATTTGATCAGTACCTAGAAGCGATCAAACCTTTGCTCAAAGGTGAGGAGGCGGAGCACTCGTTCGGAGGTCATGTGAGTCCTATCCGACACATCATGCCGGATAAGGGATTTGTAAATTTCGACGATCCAATTCCGCTATACGTGTCGGGTTTCGGGCCGAAGTCATTGGCGCTAGCAGGGAAACATGCTGATGGTGCAGTCATGTCAATACCTCCCGATGCGCAAGTAATGGATCGCATGTGGGAAATGATCGAGCGGGGGGCCACTGAGACCGGGCGAGAGCTTGATAGGGAGAATTATTTGACCTGCTCTCTCACCACAATTGTCGTTCTTGAAGATGGGGAAACCATCGAAAGCCCTCGGGTCAAAGCAGAAGCCGGGGCGATGGCGATGGCTTCGGTGCATTACTCCTACGACCAGTATCGTCAACTGGGTCGATCACCTGGAAGCCGCCTTGACGACATTTGGGATGAGTACACCTCAATGCTCGCCGACTATGACCCAGAAAGAATTCATCAACGGATACATGCCGGGCACAACTGCTGGGTGATCCCAGAAGAAGAGCGCTTCGTCACTCCCGAGCTCATAGATGCGACGTGCATTGTAGGAACAGCCAACGAAGTAATTGAGCGGCTACAACAGCTTGAAGAGCGCGGACTTGATCAGTTGATGATTCTTCCTAACTTTGATCCAAGATTCGAAGTTCTTGAACGAATTGGTCGGGAAATTATTCCTCACGTTTAGACGACCATGCCCAGCAGGAGATCGTGTTTAGCTCACCCTGGTGTTAGCCTTGAACGTCGTTATTCCAGTGGCCCTAGAGCCACTCCCGATCTTGAGAGTTTCTATGAGCAACGTCTGTCAAGTCACCGGTCGTAGACCTACAACTGGTTTTACTGTTTCTCACTCTCATCGCCGTAACAAGCGTTGGTTTAAGCCGAATATTCAGAAAAAGAAGTTTTACGTACCAAATGAAAAACGTCACGTAACTTTGATGGTGAGTGCTAAGGGAATCAAGATCATTAACAAGCGTGGAATTGAGTCAGTTCTAGCTGACCTCCGTCGTCGTGGGGAGAAAGTCTGATGGCAAAGAGCGACAAGCGACCAGTAATTAAGCTGAAGTCGACTGCCGGAACGGGCTACACGTATTCAACTCGTAAAAATAAGACGAATACTCGTGAGCGGATCGAATTGAAAAAGTACGACCCAGTAATTCGCCAGCACGTAATTTTCAAAGAAGAACGCTGAGCATCTCGTCTGAGCTCTTCATCTTGAGACCAAGGTTGTGAAGGACGGCCAGATCTCTTCGTTAGAAGCGAGATCGTTGGCTATCTGTGCACAGGGTTTAGATCTTAAAAGTTCTCCACCTTCAACTCGACCTGATATCAGGCATTTGAGACGCGCGTTTAACCAGTTCGGGGTTCTCCAAATTGATGCAGTAAATGCAGTTGCCCGTTCTCATTTGTTAGTCCTTAGAAGCCGGCTTGGGGGCTCTCATAACTCTTTATCGGAGTTATTGGACAATGCAACTTACAAACGCCGCGAGTTAGTCGAGTATTGGTGTCATGAAGCAAGCTTTCTTCCGACGCGAGATCGAGCCTTGTTTGAGTGGCGTATGCGGCGTGCCGAGCATGGTGAACTGTGGAAAGGAATCCGTCGATTTGTTTCAGAGAACCCAGAGTTCGTTCAAAAAATCGAGGACTATGTCCGTGCAAACGGTCCCGTAAGCGCCGGTGAACTGCAAACAAACCGTAAGCGGGATCCGTGGTGGGGTTGGTCAGATTCAAAAATTGCTCTTGAGTGGTTGTTTTGGATCGGACGGGTGTCGGTCAGCCATCGCCACAATTTCACCCGCTATTACGATGTGTCTGAAAGGGTTGTGCCTTCAGAGATTCTCAATAACTCCATTAGCGAAGTTGAGGCACAAACTGAATTAATCAGGAGAGCAGCCGGTCATCTAGGTGTTGGAGCAGCGGAGGATTTAGTCGACTATTTCCGCCTTCCGAAACTCCAAGGGAAGAAACGAATACAGGAGTTGGTAGAAAGCAACGAATTACTTGAGGTCGAAGTAGAGGGCTGGAACCGACCGGGCTACGCACAAATGGGCACCAAGTTCACGACCGTTAAATCTAAGTCAGTGCTCTTAAGCCCTTTTGACCCTCTTATTTGGTTTCGGCCTCGTGCGGAACGACTATTCCAGTTCAAGTACCGCTTGGAAATTTATGTCCCGGCGAAGAAACGAGTGCACGGTTATTACGTTTTGCCTTTCCTGCACAACAACGATCTATGTGCGCGAGTGGACGTACGGGCTGATACCAAAAATGGGATACTTCACGTCCCAGCAGTTCACGCCGAAGTCCCAAAAATAGAAGCCGACGTTGTTGAAAGTCTTGCTACCGAACTTCGATCATTGGCTTTCTGGCGGAATCTTGAAGAAGTCAAGGTGGGGCAGCGGGGCAACCTTGCACGTCAACTGAAGAGAATGATGGCTACATGAAGGTTCTATGGCGCGGGTTAACAATGGCTTGCGGTGTATGTGGTGCGCGTGGGTTGTTCGAACAGTGGGGGATGTTCTCAATGGCTCAAGATTGCCCTAGGTGTGGCCTCCACTTCGAACGTATGGAAGGTCACTCCCTTGGCGCTGTAGCGATCAATACCGTGACAAGTGCAGGACTAGTTCTTATCGCGGTGGCTCTTAGTTTGGTTGTACTCGGAACAGATGTCTCGACGGCGACCTTGCTACTGATCGCTGCTCCTGTCGGTGTCGTGTTCCCTATCTTGTTTGATCCCATCTCACGTACCCTTTGGAACGCAATTGAATTGTTGATGCGGCCGGTCGCCTATGAGGAGCTTGACCCAAGATTTCACGCTGGCTCATCTGAGTGAATAAATGCTCCCAAGTTGCAATAAGGGACCTGTCACGCCAGAATTCAACTTCTTGCCTGTTTGATATTTAGCAGCAAGCACGGTTGGTCCCGTGGTGAAGTCTGGAGTTCACGCCGGCCTGTCAAGCCGGAGGTCGCGGGTTCAAATCCCGTCGGGACCGCGGTCGGGTAGCTCAGTTGGCAGAGCGCGCGCCTGAAAAGCGTGAGGTCACCGGATCGACGCCGGTCCCGACCACACTAGGAAGTCAGGGGTCAGATCCCCTGGCTTTCTGTGATTTACAGGACTTACATCGTCAAGTTTCTGTTATCCAGACGCGACGCAAGTTACTGCCCACAGTCACAGATTTTAGATTCTGTAGCGGCGCTAACCTCGGGTGACGCCATCAGCGTCCGCAGCTGTTGCAACCGCAGCTGATACGGCCGGCACAACGGAACGGTCAAACGCTGTAGGAATAATTAATTCTGGGGAGAGGTCATCACTTGATACGGCAGCCGCTATTGCCGAGGCGGCAGCTATCTTCATCCCCTCGGTGATATCGCTAGCACCAGCGTCAAATGCTCCTCGGAATATTCCAGGAAAGGCAAGCACATTGTTAATTTGGTTCGGATAATCACTTCTGCCAGTGGCAACTACTGCTGCTATGTCAGTGATCTCTTCAGGCAGAATTTCGGGGTCAGGGTTGGCCATTGCAAAAACGATTGGCTTGTCCCCCATTGCAGCGACATCATCTCGAGTAATCAAGCCCGGACCGCTCAAACCCATAAAAACGTCAGCGCCGACCATCGCGTCACCAACAGATCCAGAAATTTGATCTTTGTTGGTGTTATTAGCGATCCATTCCTTCGCCGAATTGAGGCCGTCACGGCCCGGGTACAGCGTGCCCTGTCGGTCACATACGACCACATCGCCAATACCTCTACCCAACAGAATCTTGGCGCAGGCAACACCCGCAGCCCCTGCGCCCAAGATCACACACCTTATCTCCGAGAAATCTTTCCCTGTAATGCGAACCGCATTTTCTAAGGCGGCTAACGCGACTACAGCGGTACCGTGTTGATCATCGTGAAATACGGGAATATTGAGGGCTTCGCGAAGAGCCGCTTCAACCTCGAACGCTCCTGGCGCGGCTATGTCCTCAAGATTGATACCGCCGAAAGTGGGAGCCAGGCGAATCACGGTTTCGATGATGTCTTCAGGTGTATCAACATCTAGGCAGATTGGGAACGCGTCAACCCCAGCAAATTCTTTAAAAAGCAATGCCTTGCCTTCCATGACTGGCATCGCAGCTGCCGGTCCAATATCTCCAAGCCCGAGAACAGCGGTTCCATCACTCACAATCGCCACTGTGTTTTTGCGAATAGTTAATTCATGGGACGCTGATTCATCTTCGTGAATCGCCATACAAACTCGAGCCACGCCGGGGGTGTATGCCATCGAAAGGTCGTCGGCGTCCCTTAGGGGGATACGGCTAATTGTTTCAAGTTTCCCGCCTTCGTGAATCTTGAAGGTGCGATCAACCGCGCTTATGACTTTGATTCCCTCCAACCCGTCGACAGCTTCACAAATTTCTTCTACGTGGGCTTCACTCGCCGCATCAACCACAACCTCTTCGCGTAGAGAACCTCCGGTGACGGTGAAGCCTCGCAGGCTCCTGATATTGCCCCCCACATCTCCTATTGCTGTGCAGAGCCGGCCTAATGTGCCCGGCTCATGTGCAAGTTCAACTTCTAATGTGGCTGAGAAGGCCGCTGTTGGACGGGACATGGAGTCTCCTGGTACGAGATGAGAGCGCTCTATTGTGGCGGGATGATTCGCTGAGTCCAAACAGACTTAGTGCTTTTGTTTTACGGCCCTTCGTAATCAAAACCCAGTTCGACAGCCGTTAGAAGGGCGAAAAAGTCAATCCCTTCTTCTTTTGCCAGTGCTTCACAAGTACCGCCACGGTCTACAACTGCAACAATTACTACTGGTTCAGCCCCAAAAGCTCTTACGATTTTCGCTGCTTCAAGCGGAGAGACGCCTCGCGTGACAACGTCCTCTGTAATCGCGACACGATCACCTTTGCGTAATGCACCTGCGATTCGACCCTCAACGCCATGGTCTTTAGTTTCTTTTCGGACACTAAAGCTGCGCAATGGAACTCCACGGTCAGCAGCTATCGCTGAAACTCCATAGGCGACAGGGTCTGCGCCCATTGTCAATCCCCCAATTGCATCTATACCCGCAATTTCATCCAAGATGATGTCGGCGATGAGTTTGATGCCCAATGGGTCGCAGGCAGTCTGTTTCCCATCAATGAACCAAGAGCTTCGCCGCCCTGATTTCAACACGAAATCCCCGGTGCGGACAGCGTTAGCCAGCAGGTGCTCTTTCAATTCTAAGCGTCGAGAATCAAGCTCATTCACTCGTCAGCCCACCTCACTTCACCGTTCCCTTGCAGAATTTGTCCAATGATCCATGCCTCATGACCATCTTGATGTGCCATTTCGATTATCAGATCAGATTGTTCTCTGGGCGCAACGAGAACCATCCCTATACCTATGTTGAAGACTTTGCGCATTTCGTATTCCGACACCGGACCTTCAGCAGCGATTTGATCAAAAACTCGTGGACGTCGCCATCGGGTTACATCAATTTGAGCATCAACATTCTCGTTGATGACCCTATTGAGATTGCCCGCAAGGCCACCCCCTGTGATATGGGCTGCGCCATGGATCTCAAATTGGCGGAATGCTCTTAGCACTGTTGGCGAGTAGATCTCCGATGGACGCAAAAGTTCATCGCCAAGCGAGACTTCAGCTTGCGGCCACGCAGGTTCGTCCAGAGAACGCCCGTCCATTAGAACGCGCCTCGCCAAGCTGTATCCATTGCAACGCAAACCAGGTGACGCTAACCCAATGAGTACATCGGTTGTTACAACTGAAGACTTCGTTGGGATGTCAGCGCGTTCGACCACGCCGACTGCAAATCCGGAAACATCGAAATCTTGATGACTCATGGTGTCGGGATGTTCAGCTATTTCGCCGCCTGTCAAAGCGCAGCCAGCTTGGCGGCAGCCTTCGGCGAATCCGATAACTAGCTGTTCAATTTGTTCTGGGTCGACTTTCCCGACTGTTAATTGATCCAAGAAGAAGAGGGGTTCAGCTCCGCACGTAACAATGTCATCGACGCACATGGCAACGACATCGATTCCGATTGTGTCGTATTTATTCAATTTCTGAGCAACAAGTGGTTTTGTTCCAGCACCATCGTTTCCGGACACCAGCACTGGTTCTTGATAACCGTCCGGGATAGCGACAATGGAACCAAAGCCGCCTACTTCGCTTATTACTTCTGGTCTGAAGGTTGAACGAACGTGGGGCGTTAGCCGACGTACTGCTTCGTCAGCACTCTCAATGTCGACACCTGCTTCTGAATAGGTGATCTCGGAATTCATTGGCCTAGCTTCATTTGTGATGCAGCGATAAACGCTGAACCATGTTCGTCTTTTCGTTTTCCTAGAACTTCTCTTCCGATTCCGTCAGGAATCTCGACTGGGTACTGTCCATCCAAACAAGCTGTGCAGAACCCCGCTCCGGGAGCGCCCGTTGCACTAACAAGGCGGTCCAATTCCAAGTAGGCAATCGAATTAACACCTAGATATTCCCGTATTTCCTCCATAGTTAGGTTGGCTGCCATGAGTTCCGCCTGGGTTCCAGTATCCATTCCGTAGAAGCAGGGCCATCGGTATGGGGGCGACGAGATCCGAAGGTGCACTTCAGCAGCGCCTGCAACTCGAAGCATTTCAACTATCGCTCTGGTAGTTGTTCCTCGGACAATTGAATCGTCAACTACTACAAGTCGTTGGTCTTCAATGTTGTGACGTATCGGATTGAGTTTCATCTTCACGCCTAGAGCACGCATCTCCTGCGATGGTGCAATGAAGGTCCTTCCTATGTATCGGTTCTTCACCAACCCATCTCGATATGGAATGCCACTCGTGCGGGCAAAACCTTGGGCTGCGGGGATTCCCGACTCTGGGACTGGCATGACGAAATCAGCAGAAGCGGGTGCTTGATTAGCGAGTTCCTCACCCATGCGTTGTCGCGCCGAATGGACATTGCGCCCATATAGAAGGGTGTCGGGTCGTGAGAAATAGACGAACTCGAAAATGCAAAGTTTGGGATCGGGATCTTCAAATGGTTGGTGTGATCGCCATCCATTGGCATCAATGACGATCATCTCACCCGGGTCAACTTCTCGTACAAAGTGCGCCCCTACTGTGTCTAGAGCGGGGCTTTCCGAAGCGACAACCCACCCGCTGTCTAACCGACCTAGGCATAGTGGCCAGAATCCTTCGGGGCCACGGACACCAATCAGATGGTTCCGGTCCATCGCGACAAATGAAAAACCGCCTCGGAGCTTCGGTAGGACTCGCTCTAGAGCCCACGGAAGCTCATCTCCCTCAGGTGCGGCGTCACTCGCTAGTTCTAATGCCACTAGCTCAGCGACGAGGTCGCTGTCGCTAGTTACCGTGCCCTCAAGCATCCCCGCCTCTTCAGCAAGCTCGGCTGTATTGACCAGGTTCCCATTGTGAGCGAGCGCAAATTCAAGGTTTCCTACATCTCTATAAAATGGTTGTGACGCGCGCCAGGAACTAGATCCCGTTGTTGAATATCGGGTGTGCCCAATTGCGATATTTCCTTCCAGTGCGGCAAGGATTCGATCATCGAAAGCACTTGAGACGAGACCCATGTCTTTGACCACGGTCACATTCTCACCATTGCTGACTGCGATACCAGCCGATTCTTGGCCACGATGTTGAAGTGCATAAAGGCCAAGGTATGTCTGATGGGCTACCGGGTTTTCTGCCGCTAATACACCAAAAACGCCGCAAGCTTCTCGAGGTTTATTGATCTCTATGCCAGTGGATTCCGTTGTCATGCGCTGACGGTCCCTAGGCCTAGGGCTTTGGGGAGTTCATTGCGATATGCGCTTTCCAGTTCGCTTATAGGGATGACGACTTCGGATCCGAAATTCAGCGATGTGCCACCGGTTCGCCCAATTTGGGTTGCAGGAACGTCACGTTCGTTGGCGTCCTTCAAAAAATCATCTACCAGTTCATCTGCGACTACGGCTAGGAAGCGACCACCTGATTCGTTAAACATAGAGATGTGGTCGCAATGGTCGACAATTTGACCTCCGAAGCCACCATCGATAGCCATCTCTGCAGCAGCGACCGCTAGACCTCCTTCGCCAATGTCGTGTATTGCTAGCAGTTGTTGTTTCTGAACTGATTCAGCAACAAATTGGCTGGTCCGGACTGCTTGTTCGAGGTCAAATGTCGGCAAAGTTCCATCTTTGCAGCCTCCGATCTCCCAGGCCCATTGGCTTCCTGCAAGGGAAACGTTGATATCAGGTACTTGGCCTAGTACGAGCAAAGAAGCATCGGGCGGGAAGCCAATAGATGGAGGTGGTGTAGATAGTGATGGATGCATTCCAATGACCCCGACTACCGGTGTTGGTGCGATATCAACAGCATTAGTTTCGTTATAGAGACTGACATTGCCGCCAATAACCGGTGCATCAAAGGCGACACATGCTTCAGCCATGCCATCTACAGCTTCAGATAGTTGCCACATAACTTCAGGATGCTCTGGGTTACCAAAATTCAAACAATTGACGACAGCCAAAGGTCGTGCACCGACACAGGCAATGTTCATAACTGCCTCGGCGACGACCATAGCTGTTCCCTTGCGAGGGTCTACGTGACACCACCGGTGGTTACCATCTGTGGATAGAGCGATTCCTCTTCCAGTTTCTTCGCCGTTGCGTGGATTTCGAAGTCGGAGCAGTGTTCCATCGTTTCCTGGACCCACGACTGTGTTGAGGAACAATTGATGGTCGTATTGGCTGTATACCCAGGCCGGGTCTCGCAAGAGGTTTAAGAGATCACTGCTGCAGTTCACGGGGCCTTGTGACGCATCTTTTGCTCGGCGCTCTAAAAGGTCGTCGGGTGGCGCAGTCGGTCGCTTGTATTCCGGGGCATCGTCGTGCAGTGTCGAGGCCGGAAGACTAGCTAGGACGTCGCCATCAAATCCGTCAAGAATTCTCAGTTGCCCAGTGCCTGTCACTCGACCAATGACACTTGCCTTTATTTCCCACCGGGAGGATATTTTCTCTACGTGAGCAAGATCCTCAGGTTTAATAATCGCAAGCATGCGTTCTTGTGATTCTGAAGTCATTAACTCGAAGGGCTCCATGTTGTTTTCACGGGCGTGGATAGCCGTCACATCCACATCCATACCCGCTCCCCCGCGGGACGCTGTTTCACTAGTCGCGCAGGTGATCCCAGCCCCCCCAAGATCTTGGATTCCTGATACGAGACCTTCGTCCAATAATTCAAGACAAGCCTCTAAGAGCCGTTTCTCTTCAAACGGATCACCAACTTGAACACTCGGCCGCTTATCGGTGTCTTCAGAACTTTCATCGAAGCCTGCAGAAGCGAGGACGCTGACTCCGCCTATTCCATCTCTACCAGTGGAGGCACCGAGAAGAACGGCAAGGTTACCAACGCCGCTGGCTTGTCCTAGAACTAAGCGTTCCCTTGGCAATACGCCCATAGCTAGGACATTGACAAGCGGGTTACCTTTATAGGTTTCGTCAAAGACGATCTCGCCGCCGACTGTGGGAACGCCAACGCTGTTTCCATAACCAGAGACGCCACTAATGACGCCTTCTGCTATCCATCGACTGCGAGGGTCGTCAATTGGACCGAACCGAAGGGGGTCCATTACCGCTATTGGACGCGCTCCCATCGTAAAAATGTCTCTGAGGATGCCGCCAACCCCTGTTGCGGCCCCCTGGTACGGCTCAATTGCTGAAGGATGATTGTGACTTTCGATTCGTATCGCGATGGCTATGTCATCTCCGACGTCTATTACTCCTGCGTTCTCTCCAGGACCTACCACCACCCATGGGGCTTCGGTGGGGAGTCGCTTCAAATGAATTTTGGATGACTTGTATGAGCAATGTTCGGACCACATCACTGAGTACATTGCTAATTCGAGATGGTTTGGGTGTCGGTCCAACAGCTCATAGATGCGTTGGTATTCCTCGTCAGTAAGTCCTAGTGCCCGGTGGACTGATGCGTCTTCAGGGGCGGGACTCACGTCCTAAATGTAGTCGCACGCTTGCTTTCCTCATGGATGCCTAGGTTTCGATTTTGGGAATCAACTTGTCACGCGTCCAGCAAAGATTTTAAGAGGCTGTTTCCGTCTGTTGATCCGAGGAGGTGAGAGGTAGCACGCTCAGGGTGGGGCATCATCCCAACTACGTTGCCTGCTCGATTACATATGCCGGCTATGTCAGCTAGCGAACCATTTGGGTTATCTGTGTAACGAAAGACGATCCTGTTGTCAGCTTCCATCTCGGTTAGAACTTCAGGAGAGCAAACATAGTTACCTTCGAAGTGGTTAATAGGAATCAGCAACCGATCTCCCGCAGAGGCGTGATGACCGAGAACGTTGGTGGTGGATACAAATTCGATCTGTTGCATTGAGCACAGAAATTTCATTCCTACATTCTTCTGCAACGCCCCTGGTAGTAGCCCAGCTTCGGTTAGAACCTGGAATCCGTTACATATGCCCAGTACCGGACCTCCGTCTCGAGCGAAAGCATGTATTGAATCCATAATCGGAGAGAACTTTGCTATTGCTCCACACCGCAGATAGTCACCGTGGGCAAAGCCTCCGGGTATGACGATCGCATCGACATTTTGCAAGTCGGATTGACCATGCCAAAGAACTTCGGCTTGGCCATCTAAAGCTCGAATCGCATCGATGGTGTCAAATTCACAATTAGTCCCAGGAAAGCGAACCACTCCGACACGCTGGCTCATTCTTCTAACACTTCTACGTGAGAGTCTTCTATGACTGGGTTTGAGAGAAACCGATTACACATATCTTCAACTAATGATTTGGCGTCGTCGGGTGAATCTGCTTCTACTTGTAGCCGGATTACCTTGCCAACTCTTACGTTGCCGGCCATAACGAATCCCAACGCGGGTAGGGCTCTTTCAATTGTTGAACCCTCTGGATTCGCTATTCCTTCCCGCGGTGACACCTCAACTTTTACTTCAAAGTGCATTAGCTACCCCCGATCCACTGAGCGAAAGATTCGCCAGTGATTCGTTCATAAGCTGTTACATAACGGTCGCGAGTCGCTTGAATGGTTTCGGTCGAGAGTGGCGGTGCGGGTGGGGATTTATCCCATCCCGTTGCCTCGGTGGCATCTCGAACAGGCTGCTTGTCAAGTGACACAGGGGTAGCACCTGGGTTCCAGTTTTCCGCTGGCCAAAATCTTGATGAGTCAGGGGTAAGTAGCTCGTCGGCAATCACCATTTCGCCATCCACGAGGCCAAGTTCAAATTTTGTGTCAGCGATAATTACCCCATTGCGTGCGGCGTGTTCCGAAGCGCGGGTATACGCCTCCAGGGAGATTTGGCGCGCTTGTTCAGCTAAATCTGGGCCGACAATGTCAACAGCCTCGTCGTAACTGATGTTGATGTCGTGGCCTTCTGTCGCCTTTGTCGATGGAGTGAAGACAGGTTCAGGTAGTTGTTGAGCTTCTAAGAGGTCAGCGGGTAGTGACGTTCCGTGCATCGTCCCTGACTGTTGATATTCCTTCCAAGCCGACCCGGTGATATACCCGCGAACGATGCATTCAAGCGGCAACATCTCGGCTTTGCGGACCAGAAGAGCTCTTCCCGTCCACTCAGGACGTCTAGCTGCCTCAGGAAAGTCAGCTGGGTCCGCTGACACTAGATGTGTCTGGGCGCTGGGCGCGAGATAATCAGACCACCACACGGTCATTGCTGTGAGGACCCTGCCTTTGTCTGGTATCGGCTCGCCAAAGACAACATCAAACGCTGATATTCGATCTGTCGCGACCATCAGCAGGTGCTGATCATCAATGACGTACATCTCTCTAACTTTGCCACTGTGCAATAACTGAAGTTCGTTCACATCTCTTCTCTACTAGAGAATTGGGGAAGGATGGTAGGACCCTGCCTCAGGGTGAGCAGAATTAATGATGGCTGCAGCACTTACGAATGCCTGAACTTGGACTTCGGCAAGACCAATGAAGTTGTTGTGATCCGACAGAATTCCTTTAATTGTGTCTCCATCGAGAGGAAGATTCGGGTCATCTGCAATTCGGTCGATAAGGTCGTTATTTCCCGAAGTTCCCTCGCGAATTTCCAGCGCTGCGGCCACGGCATGTTCCTTGATGATTGCGTGAGCTTCTTCCCGACCGGCCCCTGCTTTGACAGCGCTCATAAGAATGCGAGTGGTAGCTAGAAACGGCAAGTATTGATCGAGTTCTCGAGCAATAACAGGAAAGTACGCGCCGAAGCCGTCTAGAACCGTGAGCGTGGTTTCAAGTGCACCATCTATGGCAAAAAAAGCGTCTGGGAGCACTACTCGTCGAACTACAGAACAACTGACGTCGCCTTCATTCCACTGGTCTCCTGCGATTGAAGCTGCCATCGTTAGGTGGCCACGAAGGATTGCTGCGAAACCATTAATCCGTTCTGCGGAACGTGCATTCATCTTGTGTGGCATTGCCGAAGAGCCGACTTGACCTTCACGGAAGCCTTCTGTCGCAAGGTCCAGTCCCGCCATAAGGCGAATTTGTGTTGCGAGATTTCCCAGGGGGCTCACCGTTTGCATCAACGAGCTAACTACTTCTAGGTCCAGGGACCGGGGATAAATTTGTCCAACTGCGTCAAGGGTGCGCTCAAATCCAAGTTGGTTAGCGACTCGCTGCTCAAGTTCTTCGACTTTGGCAGCGTCTCCTTCGTATAGGTCGAGAAGATCTTGTTGGGTGCCAACAGGGCCCTTTAAGCCACGCAAGGGGTAGCGGCTAGTCAACTCGTCGAGACGTTCGAAAGCTAAGAGCGTCTCCTGGCCTAGGTTGGCAAATCGTTTGCCGAGTGTTGTCAGTTGCGCGGGCACGTTATGGGAACGTCCGGTAATGGAGACGTCCTGGTACTGGACAGCAAGCTCAGCCAGACGAACAATGACTGTCGCAAGTCGGTCTCGGACAAGCTGCATTGATTGTTTAATTTGGAGTTGTTCTACATTTTCCGTTAGGTCTCGTGACGTCAATCCTTTGTGGATGTGTTCGTAGCCGGCAAGTTCGGAGAATTCTTCGATCCGCGCTTTAACGTCATGCAAGGTAATTCGTTCGCGCTGTTGAATTGAATCTAGATCGACGTTATGCACCACGGACCGGTACGCATCAATGGCGGCTACCTCAATTTCCAGCCCTAGGTCCTTTTGTCCTTCAAGGACTGCTATCCAAAGTTCACGTTCTAGGACAACTTTATTTTCGGCTGACCAAATTTGCGTCATCTCAGGTGACGCATATCGACTAGCCAAAATGTTGGACACCTGGGCTTTATCGGGTGTCATCTTGCACCTTCATCTCTAAATGTTTTGAGGCGCTCAGCTAGCTCGGCATCAGTTATTGACAACATCTCCACAGCTAGCACCGCAGCATTCGCTGAACCGTTGACTGCGACTGTTGCCACAGGGATACCGCGGGGCATTTGAACAGTTGACAACAGTGAGTCAAGGCCGTCGCTAATACCTCCAGAAAGTGGAACACCGATCACGGGCAAGGTGGTGTGGGCCGACACAACGCCAGCAAGATGGGCTGCCATGCCAGCGCCGCAAATAATCGCAGCGAAGCCATTATCCCGAGCATTGCTTGCGAAGTCCCCAACCTTTTCTGGGTTTCGGTGGGCAGACATGACGTGAACCTCGTGTTGAACTCCAAAGCGTTCGAGCATCTCTGTCGCGCCAGCCATCTTCTCGTCGTCTCGGGGTGAACCCATAAGAATCGCTACCTTCATGTGATTTCCTCCTTAACGGTTTCTAACTCAATCGAAGCACCAATATCGGTCCGGTGCTGCATACCTGGCCAAGAGATGGCCTTTACCGCCTCGTATGCGATTCTTCTTGCCTCACCTAGTGTGGATCCACGGCCACAGACATTCAGTACTCGGCCTCCGCCCGTGACTAGCTGTTCCTGACTATTTCTTTTGACACCAGCACAGTAGACAGTCGCTCCTTTGACCCCTTCTGCTTGTTTGATACCTCGGATCAAATCACCTGTTCTCGGAGATAAGGGGTAGCCCTCCACTGCCAAGACAACCGTAACCATGCTGTCGCTGGAGATCTTCAGTTCGGTTTTCAAGTCACCCAATGCCACCTGCATGAGAATTTGTGCAATATCACCCTCTAAGCGAGGCAGAATTACTTGGGCTTCGGGATCACCGAATCGAATGTTGTATTCGAGAAGTTTTGGTCCTTCTTCGGTAAGCATAAAACCTGCGAAAAGGACCCCTCTGTAATCAATTCCTCGGTTCTGTAATTCGTTAACCGTCGGGTGTACTGCAACATCCATGAGTTGTTCTAAATCTTGCGAACTCAATTCAGGGAGCGGGGAATAACAGCCCATCCCTCCAGTGTTAGGTCCGTAATCGTCGTCGAGTAGGCGTTTATGGTCTTGAGCCGCTGTCGGAATTAGCACCGCCTTCTTTCCATCACACAGCGCAAAGAGCGAGAGTTCAGGACCACACAGTCCTTCCTCAATAACAATCTGACGGCCAGCTTCTCCAAATGAATTACCAGACAGTTTGTTTCTGATGTCATCGACAGCTTCAGCGTATGTATCTGTTACCAACACACCTTTACCAGCTGCCAGGCCGTCCGTCTTCACAACATAGGGAGGCGTGAGCGTCGATAGGAAATCAACTGCTTGATCAACTTCGTCTGCTTCGAAAGACCCGTAGCGGGCCGTGGGGACTCCAGCTGCGTCCACAAGCTCCTTCATCCATATTTTTGAGCCTTCTAACATCGCTCCGTCCGAACCGGGACCAAATACATGACAGCCTCGGGATCTCAAATCATCAGCAAGTCCCTCGACCAATGGGATCTCCGGGCCTACCACATAGAGATCTGCCGCTATCTCAGTCGCGGCTACTTCGGTACTGCCGTTGATACCCGGAGAGCCAGGGGTCACTACTACGTCCGCATGAGGTGAAAGAGTATGAGCCAAAGCGTGTTCGCGGCCCCCGGAGCCGACCACGCAAATCTTCATGCCGCAAACCGCAAATATTGCTCTCGTCCCGGACCCACGCAAACAAAGCGGATAGGGACGCCCATCTGCCGCTCAAGGAAAGATATGTATTCAACTGCTTCTCTCGGAAGGTCACTGCGTTCCGTGGCATCGGAAAGATTCGTTTGCCAGCCTGGGAACTCGGCATATACAGGCACGGCTTTATCGTGCATTCGTCTGAGGTGGGGTAGGTATTCATATCTTTCACCCTCTACCTCATACGCCACACACACTTTGATCGTCTCTAGTTCATCTAGAACATCGAGTTTGGTAAGAGCGATTTCCGTACAAGCATTAAGTCGAACTGCTTGACGCGCCATCACGGCATCGAACCAACCAACTCGCCTTCTACGTCCCGTGTTGGTTCCGTACTCCCTTCCTACCTCAACCAGGTGCTCTCCAACCGAATCATCGAGTTCCGTGACGAACGGTCCTGAGCCAACTCGAGTCAGATAGGCCTTGGCAATTCCAATCACTTGATCGATGGCGCCTGGGCCAATACCAGCTCCAACAAGGGCGTAGCCCGCAACCGGGTTTGAAGAGGTTACAAATGGGTACGTCCCATGGTCCAAGTCAAGGAAAGTCGCTTGGGCTCCTTCGAAAAGGACCCGCTGGCCCGCATGAAGGGCCTCGTGCAGATGTCCGACAGTGTCACCAATGTAGGGAGCGACTCTCGGAGCCACATCTCGAATGAGTTCTTCGGCAAGTTGGTCTGGATCAACTCCATCATGTCCATAAATATTGCGAAGAATGACATTTCTTTCAGCCAAAGCACTGTGTAAGCGGGCTCTCAAATGGGTTGGGTCCAACAGGTCTTCGACTCTGATGCCTACCCGTGATGCTTTGTCTGCATACGCGGGGCCGATTCCTCGTTTTGTAGTCCCGATCTTGTTGTCACCTAATTGACTTTCAGCTAATTCATCCAGAATTTGATGGTATGGAAGAACAAGGTGCGCTTGGGGACTGAGCATCAGGCGTTGGCAGTCAACGCCTTTCGCGGTTAGCGCGTCGATCTCTGCCAACAAGACGTATGGGTCGACCACGACACCATTGCCAATTATGGGCACTACGTGGTCATACAAGATCCCGCTCGGGACAAGTTGTAACGCAAAAACCTCTCCGTCAACGACAAGGGTGTGCCCGGCGTTATGACCGCCTTGGTAGCGAACAACATAGGCACACTCTTTGGCCACTATGTCGACGACTCGCCCTTTACCTTCGTCACCCCATTGGGTACCAACCACAATTGATCCCGGCACGGACTTCTCCAAACGTCATCTGCTGACGTTGTCAGATCCTAATTGCGAACGGTGACTTTTCTAGGACGAATTAGCGCGCTTCTTCGTTTTCTCCCTCATCGAAAACTTGGCCGCACTAACCGAGTTATCGGCGACGTCTTGGATCAAGCCAAGGGATGACCGCTTGTTGAAGAGGTACCAAGTCCCTTCGATATTGACGATGAGTCTCCATCACTGTGGCAGTCGCCGAGGCCTGGAGGTCGCGCATTTCTGCTTCGAGTTGCGCTACACGATGTTCCAGCTCCAAAACACGTTTTACCCCTGCCAAATTCAAGCCCTCGTTTGTCAGTTCCTGGATTCGGCGCAGAAGAGCGATGTCGATCTCGCTGTATCTACGACTACCACCCGGGGTCCGCGCGGGCTCCACTAAACCCTTGCGTTCATAAATTCGAAGAGTTTGTGCGTGCACACCGGCAAGTTCAGCTGCGACCGAAATTACGTAAACAGCGCGAGCTGGGTCTGGTGTTGAAGATATTGGGCCCATGCTTAGCCCTCCTCCTTTATGTCGCCCCGGGGTGACCAGTCAGTCACCTCTCGCAACGCCTCAATTGCAGCTTTTTCTTTTGGTGTTAGCTCCTTCGGCACCACAATTTCGACCGTAACAAGCAAATCACCTTTCGCTTTCGGAGTTTGAACACCTCTGCCCTTGACCCGAAACGTTGTTCCTGATTTCGTACCCCCCGGAATCTTCAGCGTCACTGTCGAATGATCGTACGTAGGGATCTTAATTTCAGAGCCGAGGGCAGCTTCAGGAAAAGTCACTGGGATCAGCAACGTTAAATGTTGACCTTTTCGACCGAACATTGAGTCAGGGGCCACTTCGACCACAACATATAGATCACCGTTCGGGCCTCCGTTGCGGCCAGCTCCACCTTTCCCAGCTAGACGAATTCGTTGACCATTGTCGACACCTGGCGGGATTTTGACCTTTGCTTGGGAGCGACCACCGGTAGCCGACCCACCAAACGTCACATTTGTGGTGACACCATCAATTGCGTCTCGGAACCCTAGATGTATGCGAGTTTCATGATCTACGCCTCGCATAGGCACAGGCCCGCGTTGCCCTCTACCGAAGAGATTCCCAAACATTCCCCCAAGATCGTCAAAGTCTTCAAAGTGAACGTTGAAGCCATCTTGGCCGGAAGCAAAGCCACCCATAGCTGATGGTCCTAGGCGTCGCGCTTCGTCATATTCATTGCGCTTTGTCTCATCACCTAAAACGTCATACGCAGCTGAGACCTCTTTGAAGCGATCTTCGTTGCCTCCCTTCGCGTCTGGATGATGGGACCGAGCGAGTTTTCTATACGCCTTAGTTATCTCTTTCGACGAAGCGCTTGATGGGACCCCAAGAACCGCGTAGTAATCCTTTTCAAACCACTCTCGCTGAACTGCCATCATTCACCTCCCTACGACAACTATGAGCTAGCCACCACTCACCTTGACCATCGAGGGACGAAGAATCGACTCACCCCAGCGGTAACCGGCGCGGAGTTCCTCAACCACTATCTGATCATCAGTTTCCCCGGTCTCAAAAGACATAGCTTCATGTAGCTGTGGATCGAATGGAACTCCTAAAGCTTCGATGCGGGTCAGGCCGTTGTTTGCTAGGACGGTCTCGAGCGCATTTCGGATAGGCGCTACTTCTTCAAGACCTTGTTCAGAAGCAGCGTCGCATGCGTCCAGGACTGGCAGCAAAGCTTCCGCTAGCCGCGAAACTCCTTGGGAGATTCGTTGATCGACTTCGTTTGCACTGCGACGACGGAAGTTTTCGAAGTCTGCTTGAAGCCGTTGAAGCGAGTTGCGAAAATCGTCGCGCTCAGCTGTAACCATCTCTAGCGATTCAACTAAGTCTTCAACCGAAAGAGAAATCGCCGGAGGACGGTCGGATTCTTCTTCGCTGGTATCCCCTGACTCGGGATCTTGTTCATCTACGTCGAGTTGAAGCGCTTCTTGTTCGGGCTGGCCGATCTCTTCGTCGCTCACTGTTCTTCATCAACGATTTCAGCGTCGACTACGTCCTCAGCATCTCCGGATTGATCGGGAGATGCGTCACCAGCTTGTTGTGCCGCCGATTCGTAGAGCTTTTGGCTGAACGACTGACTGACGTTTGTCAGTTGTTCAGAAGCTGCACGAATTGCTTCTACATCTTCGTTTTCGTTCTCGAGCGCCTCTTTGAGACCCGCTAGAGCGCCCTCAACCTCAGCTTTGTCTTCATCTGCTACTTGTTCTGCTTGGTCTGACAACAGTTTCTCTATTTGGTAAACCAACGCGTCGGCATTGTTACGAACCTCAGCTGCCTCGCGGCGCTGACGGTCTTCTTCCGCGTGAGACTCTGCGTCTTTGACCATTTGGTCAATGTCGTCGTCACTTAAGTTCGACTGACCGCTGATGGTGATCGATTGTTCTTTATCAGTCGCTCGATCTTTTGCTGAGACATTCACAATTCCATTGGCGTCGATATCGAAGGTCACTTCAATCTGCGGGACACCACGTGGCGCAGGCGGAAGATCGACGAGTTGGAATTTTCCTAGGGTTTTATTACCTGACGCCATTTCGCGTTCTCCCTGCAGAACATGTATTTCAACTGAAGGCTGCATGTCATCAGCTGTAGTAAAGACTTCGGTGCGCTTTGTGGGAATCGTTGTGTTCCGCTCAATTAGCTTCGTCATGACACCACCTTTGGTTTCGATGCCAAGACTCAGCGGAGTGACATCTAGAAGGAGAACATCTTTGACATCTCCTTTCAAGACACCAGCTTGGATGGCGGCACCTACCGCGACGACTTCGTCTGGGTTTACGCCTTTATGGGGTTCTTTACCTGCAATTGCTACAACGAGTTCTTGAACCGCTGGCATGCGGGTGGACCCGCCAACCATTATCACGTGATCAATATCACTTGACGTCAAATTTGCATCGTCTATCGCCTGCTTAAACGGCGCTCGACAGCGGTCTACGAGATCTGCCGTGATCTCTTGGAACTTAGCTCTACTTAACTCGTAATCAAGATGTAGGGGCCCACTGTCAGTAGCAGTAATGAACGGAAGATTGATTTGAGTTGTCTGCTTCGAAGACAAATCTTTCTTGGCTTGCTCACCGGCTTCCTTGAGCCGTTGGAGAGCCATTGGGTCAGCTTTGAGATCGACGCCATGGTCGCCTTTGAAAGAATCCGCAAGCCAGTCAATTACTCTTTCATCCCAGTCATCACCGCCAAGTTGAGTATCACCGGCGGTGGACTTGACTTCAAAAACACCATCGCCGATTTCTAAGACCGAGACATCAAAAGTGCCGCCACCAAGGTCAAAGACCAAGATGGTCTGGTCATCTGCTTCGCGATCCAAGCCATACGCCAACGCGGCAGCAGTTGGTTCATTAATTATTCGGAGAACTTCGAGGCCTGCAATTTGTCCAGCTTCTTTTGTGGCTGTTCGTTGCGCGTCATCGAAATATGCTGGGACTGTTATAACTGCTTCGGTGACTTGGTCGCCTAGATATTGCTCTGCGTCTCTTTTTAACTTCTGGAGCACTCGGGCAGCTATTTCCTGTGGGGTGTAGGACTTGTCGTCGATCTCTACGGTCCAATTCGTGCCGACATGTCTTTTCACGGAAGCCAAGGTTCGATCCGGGTTAGTTACCGCCTGTCGTTTAGCGACTTCACCTGTAAGCACTTCGCCGTTCTTGGAAAATCCAACTATTGACGGGGTTGTTCGGTCTCCTTCAGCGTTTGCGATAACAGTGGGTTCGCCACCTTCCATTGCTGAAACAACCGAGTTCGTTGTTCCTAGGTCTATACCAACTGCCTTGGGCATTGATTATCTCCTGCTATTGGATTCGGTCAGGTTGTGCCTCGAGTGGTCAGATTCCGCTATATTTCAGGCGTTTGATCCTCCGAGGGATAACCATCATAAAAGTTGAGTGTGATGTTTACAACTTTGATATGGAAATTAATTTGAGTTATCCCCTAAAAGTGTCCGGCTAAGGTGCAAATTATGGGTAACGGGACCATTCAGCTAATCCTTCTGAGACACGGCGAAAGTCAGTGGAATCTCGAGAACCGGTTCACGGGCTGGTACGACGTCAGCCTGACCGAAAAAGGCACTGAAGAAGGCGAAAACGCAGGGAAGCTGTTGTTTTCAGCTGGGTTGTTTCCCGACGTTGTTCATACATCTCTGCAAACACGAGCGATTCTCACCGCCAATTTGGCGCTTACAGAATGCGATCGTTTATGGATTCCTGTCCGGAGGCATTGGCGTCTGAACGAACGTCACTACGGGGGCCTCACCGGGCTGAACAAACAAGAGACCATTGAGCTTCACGGACAAGACAAAGTTCATGAGTGGCGAAGAAGTTATTCGACGCGTCCCCCAGCGATGCCTGCGGATCATCCACATAACCCCAACTACGACCTTCGATATCAGTCAGTTCCAAAAGAACAGCTCCCAAATAGCGAATGTCTAGCTGATGTAGTAGATCGCCTGATCCCTTATTGGGAGGGTCCTCTCAGTGAGGACTTAGTCGCTAATGACACGGTTCTTGTAGCAGCTCACGGCAACAGTCTCAGAGCATTGGTTAAACATCTCGACGGCATATCAGATCATGACATTCTGGATCTCAATATTCCGACTGGTGCTCCCATCGTCTACGAGCTGGATTCAACTCTTACACCGCTCGAATCACTAGACGTCTCGGAACGCTATTTGCGCTGAATTCAGCAGGTGACGCGCACGTCAAAGGGCGTCAACACCTCGTTCACCTGTGCGTATGCGAGTGACGCTCTCTACCTCCGTGACCCACACTTTCCCATCGCCAATCTTTTCGGTTCGAGCTGCATCCACTAGGCAGTCCACCACTCGATCCGTATCAGCCGCATCAACCAAAATTTCGACTCTGACTTTAGGAATGAAATCAACGTGATATTCCGTGCCTCGATAAGTCTCGGTGTGTCCACCTTGGCGACCGAACCCCCGCACCTCTGAGGCCGTTAAACCTTGAACATTTGTGTCCTGCAAAGCTTCGACTACTGCTTCAAGCCGATGCGGCTTAATTACTGCTGTTACCAAACGCACCATGCGAGACCTCCGTAATCGGTTTCTGCCTACCCACCTTGTCACGTAACAAAGAACACAGCCAGCGTCAGAGTTGCAAAGATGGGATGCACAAAGCGAATAGACGCAACGGAAAGTGTCATGCCGTTCTTAAGTAAAAGTGCCTATTGCCTAGGGCGAAGCCATTTTCAGAGCGCTCTAGCCTGTTCATTCGTTGAGCGTCCGGTAACTTGACCTACGTGAAAGCACGAGTAAAGCCGCATCACCTCGCGCTCGCAGTTGGAGTTGCGTTCGCGTCGGTAACGGCAATTTCTGGAATCGCCGCGACAGTTTTCGGGTTCCACAATGACAACGAAGTCCATCGCGAAGTGTTCGGCAATATCCCCGGAGCTCTGAAACTAGCGTTTTATGTAATTACACCAATCCTCATAGTTTTCGGGGCGTGGAACTTCGCTCAACGAGTGAAGAATTGGGAACGCGGTGCTCCGGACCGGCGGGCAACTACAAGTTCGAACGCCAAAAAACGAGTCCGCGATTACCGATCTGGCGTGATGATGCAGACCCTATTGAGAGATCCTGCGGCAGGGGTAATGCATGCTCTTCTTTATTACGGATTCCTCGTGCTATTGGCGGTTACCACCACTCTAGAAATCGACCACCAGCTACCCGAACGTTTGAAGTTCCTACATGGCGGAACCTACCAAGGGTTTAGTTTCGTTGGGGACTTGGCGGGGCTTGCATTCACGGTCGGTATGGCCTGGTCGATTGTTCGCCGTTACATACAAAAGCCGTATCGCATCAAGATAAAAACCCGACCAGAGCATGCTTTGATTTTGGCAGTACTACTAGGCCTAGGGTTAACCGGCTTCGCAGCAGAAGCCTTCCGTATAGCTGTAGAAGGCCGGCCAACATACGAACAATGGTCGTTCATTGGCTACCCACTTTCGGCCCTTGTAGATCAAGTCGGAGCGGTTGCCGGTTGGCACCAGGCGATGTGGATCGCTCACGTCATATGCTTCATGGCTTTTTTGGTGATGCTCCCAGTCACGATGCTTCGCCATATGTTCACTTCTCCCCTGAACATGTATTTGAAGGATCGAGAGCGTCCGAAAGGAGCCATGAGGGCTTTACCGGATCTGATGGAAGCCGAAGACATAGAAACTATTGGCGCTTCTGTCATTGAGGACTTCACCTGGAAACAATTATTAGATACCGATAGTTGCACTATGTGTGGTCGCTGCACCGCCGTATGTCCAGCTCACGCGACCGGCAAACCTCTCGACCCCAGAGAAATAGTCCTGAAAACAGGCGAAGTGATGGCGGCTACCGGCGAGCACGGCCAGGTATCTCCTCCTATCGGCACAGACACTGAAATCAAGGTCGAAGCCAACAGCTTGTTCGAGCGAATTAGCGGGGACGAAATTTGGGCGTGTACAAGCTGTCGAGCTTGCGATGAGAATTGTCCGGTCAATATTGAAATTCTCGACAAGATTCTCGACATGCGGAGATACCTCACCCTGATGGAAAGCGACTTTCCTGGTGAGCTAGGTGGTGCTTTCAGAGGAATGGAAAATAACGCTAACCCTTGGAATATGAATAACGGCGAGCGAGCAGACTGGGCTAATGGCATCGACGTACAGATCGTCGATCCTTCAGATCCATTTGATCACGAGTACTTGTATTGGGTTGGCTGCGCTGGATCATTTGATGACAAAAACCAAAAAGTGTCTGAAGCGACAGCGAAATTGCTTCAACGAGCGGGTGTCGATTTTGCCATTCTCGGTCCCTCTGAAATGTGCACAGGAGATAGCGCTCGGCGCTCCGGAAATGAATACTTATTCCAAATGCTCGCGAGCGAAAATGTAAACAACCTCAACGAGATGGGGGTAAGAAAGATTGTCACGCAGTGCCCCCACTGCTTCAACACCTTGAAGAATGAATACCCTCAATATGGTGGAAATTGGGAGGTGCTCCACCACACCCAATTCCTCGAAGAATTGGTTGAATCTGGGGCACTTGATCTCAGCGAGGCGAGATTAGATGAACGGATCGTGTACCACGACTCCTGTTATTTGGGCCGACACAATGACGTCTACATGTCGCCGAGAAACGTGATTGGGACCCTAAGTGGGGTAGAGATAGTTGAAGCTCCAAGGAACGGAACTAAGGGAATGTGCTGCGGAGCTGGTGGGGCCCGCATGTGGATGGAAGAAACTATCGGGACAAAAGTCAACGACGAACGTTCCGAGGAACTCATCAACACTGGCGCAAGTCGAATCGCCACCGCCTGCCCGTTCTGTTACGTGATGATCGATGATGGAGTAAAAGGACAAGGCATCGAAGAAGACCAAGTCAAAGTTGCTGATATTTCGATTCACCTAGTTGAAGCGTTAGAGGCATCACAAAGCGAATCAGCAGAAGGCCTCTAGGCCGCTATTCAAAATTTTCGTGAAATCGGCTAGGAGTAGGGCCGCGCTGGCCTCGGTACTTGGAGCCTAAGGACGACGCTCCATATGGCACATCAGCGGGTGTGGTCATTTGAATGAAACTAATTTGGCCAATCTTCATTCCCGGGTAAAGCGTTATGGGAAGGTTCGCCACATTAGAAAGCTCCAGAGTTAAGTGGCCGTCCCAACCAGCGTCAACAAATCCGGCTGTTGTGTGGATCAGCAAACCCAGTCGGCCTAACGAAGACTTTCCTTCAATCCGTCCTACTAGATCATCAGGAATTGCTACTCGCTCAAGCGTTGAGCCAAGCGCAAATTCTCCGGGATGCAAAACAAAGGCATCCCCGCTATCCACTTTGACTTCTTCTGTGAGGTCGGTTTGATCTTGCTTAACATCGATGACTCTTTGGGTGTGATTCAAAAAGACACGAAAACGGTCATCAAGGTGAAGATCAACTGATGATGGTTGTATGTCCTCGGGGTCCAGTGGATCAATAACAATCTTGCCCTCTGCCAAGAGTTCACGGATTGTTCGGTCCGAGAGAATCATAAGGATCGAATCCTAGCGTCACCGAGAGATACGAATTACGTCGAAACCAGACCTTTAATCCGACAACAAATCCAGGGCTAGGGTCGTCGTTAGACTCAGGGAGTACTGAGCGCAATCATTTCGCGGGTGTAGTTCAATGGCAGAACGTCAGCTTCCCAAGCTGAGAACGCGGGTTCGATTCCCGTCACCCGCTCCAAAACTTAATCAGCCAACAAGCGTCGCTAGGGCCCAAATAGAAACGACCAACCCAATCGCAACCATTAAAAGGCTGCGGCCAATCGGAGCACGATTTAGTTCGTTCTCTGTCCGTGGTTCCACGCGCGGTTTGATCATGGCTAAGCCGTTACCAACAACGAGAGCAGCGCCGAGGGCTAGCAACAAAAATGGGATTAAGTCAGGGCCTAGGAACATGCTGTCTACGATTGCGTCTGATCTTGATACCGACTCATATTTGCGAACCTTGTGTAGTTGCTAAGCCACGCAAGACGAACCGTGCCCGTCGGGCCATTCCTGTGCTTGGCGACAATGATTTCTGCGGAGCCAATGTCGGGCGATTCCGGGTTGTACACCTCGTCGCGGTAGATGAAAGCCACGACATCCGCGTCTTGTTCTATTGATCCGGATTCTCGCAAGTCAGCAAGCATGGGTCGTTTATCGGTTCGAGATTCCAATCCGCGGCTCAGTTGTGACAGGGCAACGATTGGAGTCTCAAGTTCACGGGCGAGGATCTTTAGGCCGCGGGACATTTCCGATACTTCAACTTGTCGATTTTCTGCATTCCCCCGGCCACTCATTAGTTGCAGGTAGTCGACGACGATCAGACCCAGATCACCAAGTCGACTCTTGAGTCTTCTTGCTTTCGCTCGGATTTCCATCACTGTGAGATTCGGATTGTCATCAATCCAGATAGGAGCTTCGCCCAACTTGCCAACAGCACGAGTGATCTTCGGCCAGTCATCTTCGGATAAGTTCCCATTCCTCATTCGTTGTGAATCGACTCTGGCATCGGAACAAAGCAAGCGTTGTGTTAGTTCAAGGTGGCCCATCTCAAGTGAGAAAAATAAGACGGGGCGTTGGGCTTCGAGTGCTGCGCTCGCTGCCATTCCTAGACCAAAGGCAGTTTTGCCCATTGAGGGCCGGGCACCAACAACCACTAAGTTGCTCGGTTGTAGTCCAGACAACAATTCGTCAAAGTCGACATATCCAGTCGGTAACCCAGTGATGGCGTTGCCTTGTTCATAGAGTTCCTCTAATCGATCAAGGTTGGCGTCAAGTAACTCTCGAATTGGCTTTGTACTATCGACCACTCGTCGTTCAGCGATCTGGAACATCATCGCCTCGGCTTCGTCAACTGTTTTGACCACGTCTTCAGGATGGCTATAACCCAATTCAACGATGTCTCCGGCGACACCGATCAGTCGTCTCAGCAATGCATGTTCTTCGACAATTCGTGCGTAACGCGCGGCGTTTGATGAGGCTGGGGTTCCTGTCTGCAACTCCAAAAGTCGTTGCGGCCCTCCGATTTGATCCAGTAGGCCAGATCGAGTCAGTTCTTCGGCGACAGTCACTGGGTCAGCAGGTTCGCCAGCTCCATACAACGAAGCAATCGCGTCGAAGATGTAGCCATGCGCTGGGACATAGAATTGATCAGCGCTCAGTGTTTCCACCGCTGGGCCTATTGCATCTCGTGATAACAACATCGCCCCCAGCAGTGACGCTTCAGCGTCTGAGTTATGCGGTGGGACGCGAGTGTTCGAATTTGACGGAGGTGGGGTAAAAGACGGGTCGTTAGTCATTGGCGTCAGCTTGTCAGACTTCTCATGTGTAGAACTAGGGGCGGACATTGGGGATTTAGTAGCCTTTTTCTGTGGATAACCCCCTTAGTTATCCACAAAAGATGACAGATATGTGACAAACCACACCGAGTGGTCCTCAGATTCTCATCATCCACAAATTCGCGCGAGCAGTGAAACTGAACGGAAACGGTCTACTCAAGAGATCTTTTCAGCGGATGTTTTTGCGTCGTCAAAGTTTAGGTAACGCTCCGGAATTGGGATTTTGAATACTTCCGCTGCATTCAATCCGAGAATTCTTGCGCGACTCAGATCATCTAATTCACCCATGGTCCGTTCGATGGCCTCCGCCGAATGAGGCCATGAACCTTCATGGTGAGGGTAGTCATTGGCCCACATGAAGTTTTGTACCAATTCATGTCGCAGAGCTAGATCAAGCCCCGCAGCGTCTTCTTGAAAGGTCGCGAATCCTTGGCGTTTAAAGTACTCGCTGGGCAACAAGTCAAGTTTGGGTCGGACCGCCCAATGATGTTTCAGGTAGGCCTCGTCCATGGCTTGTATTGCCCAGGGGACCCATCCGATGCCTGCCTCTACACTGCCAAATCGTAAATTTGGAAATTGTTCTGCGACACCAGAAGCACAGAGATTAGCGATTGGCTCAATATTTTGTGCGAGTGAGTGCACCGCGTAATTGATCACTGCTCCACCACGGCTGCGAGATGTTCGAGGGTCTCTGCCAGTAGAGATGTGGAAAGTCACGGGTAAATCAACTTCACATATTGCAGCCCATAAGGGATCGAATTCTTTGAGGTTGTAGTTCAGAGCTTCGTGGTCAGGAGGTCCCCATATCGGTTTACTTGGAAGTTGTAACCCCTTGAATCCGAGTTCTGCGCAACGTTGAATTTCAGCAATAGCGTCTTCAAGAGCCGCCGGTGCAATACATGCCATCGGAATTAACTGATCCCCGTGGGGACCAAAAGTTTCCCAGGCCCAGTCGTTGTAGACGCTGCACATCGCGTGACTGAAATCTGGGTCGCTGGTTGCCCACATTGTCAAACCCTTGTTGGGGAAAATAATCTCTGCGTCGGTACCATCTGCGGCAAGGTCTGCCAATCGACCTTCTGCTGTGTAACCAGCCTTATTGCGCAAAAGATCTTGTCCTTCAAACTTGATGTCATTGAGTTTGAGCGGATTTCGAAAACCTTCAGTTTTTTGAAACTTCTGGCCCTTCATCCCAATAATCACACCGGGCAGGCGGTCTTGATATTTGTCGTCCATGCGAGTTGCCCATAAATCTTTTGGTTCCTGCGCGTGGCCGTCTGTTGAGACCATGAAATATTTGTCTGCCGCGTCTGGACGAGGTGAGCGTTCCCAATCCACTGATCCGGGGGTGGAAAGGCGCCACTCGTTGTTTGCATCGGGTGCTGGGATAACAGTTGTCATAATCTTTCTCCGCTTACAGCATCGCGCAGATCCACTATTGCGTTCAGCGCAACGTGTCTCTCATCGGACAGGTCGGGTGTTCAGATACATCGAATAGAGACTTGTCGTAGCACATATATAAAGGCGATTTCGTTTAAGTCCACCGAATTCAACGTTGGACACCACTTCTGGAATCCGAATTTTTCCAATTAAGGATCCGTCAGTCGAGTAGCAATGCACGCCGTCGGCAGCTGACGTCCATAGGTTTCCTTGACTGTCGACTCGAAATCCGTCAAAGACTCCGCTGGTGCAGGTGGCAAAGATTGAATAGGAGTCAGGTATGAGGTTCCCATCATCTGAGACCTGATACGCACGGATATCGGGGGGACATTTCGAACCGACGTGAGAGCTTCCTGTATCTGCTACATAGAGGGTTGTCTCATCTGGCGAAAATGCTAAACCATTGGGCCGGGTCATATCCCTGATTACTGCATCCATAGTGCCGTCGGGATCCAACCGATATACAAAACATTCGCCAATCTCAGACTCGGCAATGTCCCCTTCATAATCACTGTCAATGCCATATGTTGGATCAGTGAACCAAATACTTTCGTCAGATCTCACAACAACATCATTGGGTGAGTTCAGGCGCCGTCCTTGATACCGGTCTACAAGTATTTCGCGCAAGCCATCATGACCAATTCGTGTGACTGCTCGACTGCGATGCTCAGCAGTAACTATTCGACCTTGGAGATCAAGGCAATGGCCGTTGGCATTAAACGATGGTTGCTCAAAAACATCAACGTTTCCCGTCCGTTCATCAAATCTGAGTGTTCGATCGTTTGGGATATCGGAGAAGATAAGGTGTCGCGCGCTTGGAACATAAACCGGACCTTCCATCCATCGAGCACCTGTCCATAAACATTCGAGATGAGCGTTGCGGATTACTAGGCCGTAAAACTTAGGGTCTAAGACTTCAATCGCTTGATCCAGCGCCATAGTTCCCTTTGGAGAACAAAGTTTGCGAAAACTTGTGCGTCCTTATTCGACGGAAACGACCTCGACGGTCAATTGTGCCCGCACTTCAGGGTGAAGGCGCATCTCAACTTGATGCGTTCCTACCTGCCGGATTGGTTCTTCAAGTGACATGTTCCTGCGGTCTAACTCAATCCCTGTTTGAGCCTGTACCGCTTCTGCGATGTCGCTAGTCGTCACCGATCCATACAACTGGTCATCTTGGCCAACGCGGGCTTGGATGGAAATTGCTACTGCTTCAAGACGTTGGGCTGCTTCTTCTGCCACTTCTCTTTGTTTGAGATCCTGTAGATCACGAGAACGCTTCATATCGGCAGCCTGGCTAACAGCGCCTTCTGTCGCTCGCATAGCCAGCCCTTTGGGCATTAAGAAGTTCTGAGCGTATCCGTTCGCAACTTCTACTACGTCACCCGTATTACCAACGCCTTCTACGTTGGAGCGGAGGATAACTTTCATTCGGTCGTCACCTCTTCCATGGCGTCGTCAACTGCAGCGACATCGTCCATTTCTGACGGTTCTGAATCCTCATGTTCTTGCATCTCAAGTTGAGCGTCGTCCGTCATATCTTCGTAGCGCGCGTCATCACGGTCTTCGTAGCGCGCGTCATCACGGTCTTCGTAGCGTGCGTCATCACGGTCTGAGCGGCCTCGTCGTCGGTCACCTTTTCGTTGTGTCACGACTCTTTGCGCGTAAGGGATCAGTGCCATTTCCCGAGCAACTTTGATCGCTTTCGCGACCTCACGTTGTTGCTGGCGGTTATTACCTGAGACTCGTTGTCCTCGAATTTTTGCTCGGTCTGAGATAAATGCTCGCAACAAGTTGACGTCCTTGTAATCAACGTACTCAATCTTGTCTTTAACGATCGGGCTGACCTTTTTCTTCCGCGGCTTTCTTAGATCCTTTGCGCTCATCCGGGGTTGTTTTTTCTTACCGGCCATTAGAAGGGCTCCTCATCGGGAATTTCATAGCCTGCTCCAAAGTCAGAGCCTGCATTGGGTTGATTGGGTTGATTGGGTTGGGGTGAGCCCCCTCCCCCGCGTTCGTTCTTGCTTACTTGGGCAGTTGCCCACTTGATACTTGGGCTTACTTCATCAGCGACAATTTGAACTGCCGATCTATTCTCCCCGTTTTGCCCTTCCCAAGTTCGGTAGTCCAGGCGACCATATACAACGACTCTCATTCCACGAGTTACGGACTCAGCCACATTTTCTGCGAGGTCGCGCCAACACGAGATATCAAAAAAATGGGCTTTGTCTTCACCTTGTTGAGATCGTTGGTTCCAAGCCAGACCGAAACTACAAACCGCTGCACCCCCTTGGGTAAAGCGGAGTTCCGGGTCACGAGTTACATTCCCAACAAGTACCACGTTGTTATCGAAGGCCATTTGTATCTCCCATCCTCAGTCGGCGCTGCTAGTCAGCAAACCCCGCCGAGTGGCTTCATCTTCAGGTAAACGGATGAGTTTATGTCGGACAACATTGTCTGCTATTCGCAATGCTCGTTCGACTGGGTCCATCGCCCCACCTTCAGCTGTTAATTCAATGACTGAATAGTACCCCTCGGTTTTATGGTCGATTTCATACGCAAACCGGCGGCGACCCCAAAAATCGAAATCAGCGACTGTGCCGATCTCTTCAATGCGACTGCGCAAATCCTTCAGTTCTTCTTGAACTTGAACATCATCAAGTTCTCCGTCATGGATAACCATGAGCTCATATGCGCGCACGCTATTTCCTCCTTCGGACCCGGTATTCGGGGCCCCTTATGGGGCAGGGGTTCTTAAATTTTTCGGTTAAAGGAGAACGTTGCATAACAACATCGGCCTTATTGGGTCACCACGGTATTGCCTAAATGCTCGAAACCCACCGAGATGAGATAGAAGGTTGAGGTCTATACGTATTTATGGGCCGCACTAAAGATCCAGCGGGCCAATCTTTCTGCTTCTCGCCTGAGAGATGAACTGCTTTGGGGTTCTTGTTTGATCCCATCAAGAGAGTCGATTTGTGAAGTGAACCACAACGAAACCGTAAAGCGGGAACTAGTTCCACCGAACCAAGCGATCTGGTGTTGTGAATCCGCGCCTAAGTTACCTTTCACCTCAATTTCGTTATTGGTCGCAGCTAAATGGGGTGCTCTAAAACGGAAGTCGCTGAGTTGGTCGTTCATTCGGGACACACTTTCGTCATTTAGTTTCAAACGAATATGGTGACCAAATAAATCGATTGTCTGGCCTAATTGATCACGCGTTTCGAGTAGCACCTCTGTGTCGTAGCTACGACCATTACGACCCAGTATTGAATGAAGTTCACCAAGTCGAAGAACGGTGATCTCATCAAGTGAACCGAAAAGGCTGCGCTCAATAGGTTGTCCCATAAGCTGATCAACCGTTCGGGTGTCAGAGAGGTCTCGTTCGAATAACGACTCTTGCGATGCGTAAGCAGCGCGTAGCTGATTGCGATCATCTAGAACTACTAGCGCTATGTCTTGAACCTCTGTACCGACCTCGAATTCTTGCACTATTTCTGCGATCCGAGTTTGAAGGGCAAGGTCAATTGTTGACCTCGTTTCAAGGCTGCCTTGAACCACAGCATCTTGCCCATACCGTTCAATTAGCGCCAGATAGATGTGTTCCAAGGGAGTTTTCAAGCCGATGCCACTAGCCATTTGGTGTTGCGGGTTTGAATCACCCACCGGCTTGACAAGATCGGGCAAAGATATTTGTCGTTGCCTAGCCAGTTCGTCATTTGTGATTGATCCCGATGCTCTCAGGGTGTCCAAAATTTCGTTTCGATCCGAAGTGCTAGCGGCCAGGGAAGCAAGATGCGCTGCTTGCGCAATTTCTAGCTCACCAGATTTACGTCCATACCAAGCAAGCGACGCGGCTTCAACGCCGTAGCTGCTCCTGCCTAGCGGGATTGCTGAGAGGTACTCCTCAAATATTGCTTCTTTGGGATAGGTCCGCTCAAGATAAACAACACTCGAAATTTCTCTCAGCGCTGCGAGCCGCGTGTTTGGCACGCCATGGTGCAATCTCACATATAACTGCGTGACTGAAGGTGTCGCAGATAGGAAGTTTCCATTCAGCGCAGAGACCACTAAGGGCCATGTAGAAGTCTTTTCCGTATTTAGATAAAGCGGGTCTAGCGCAACCAGAATCGCGTCTACCAGAATTGGAGACATTTGTTCCAGCGTCACGGGAATCCGGTTGGGCTCTAGGTGGAATCGCCCCATTTCGACGCCGAACCGGTCGAATACCAGAGTGTCACTATCTGGCTTCATGTAACGCTGAACTGGTTCTGCGCCCAATGTTTGCATCAAGATACCGAACCCAAAAATTACGCCAACTAACACCACGTAAAGCGCGGCCGGCCATACGGGATTATTCGGCTTCTCGATGTCAGGTACAACTGGATCCGTCATATCGCTTTGGCAAACTGCCGTAGGACTATCAAGAGATCAGCCCTACTTAGGGAGAGTACCGAGGAAGTTCAAGTTTGCTGAGCCGTCTAATCGATGGCTAATCCAGCGGGTAGCGGCGCCGAAGATGGTTCCACCCACATGCGGAACAAACCTCTACTTCATATGAAGTAAATCTTCCTTTGCGCTGTGCGATTTTTTGTAATTCTTCATCTGAGATCACACACTTGCCACCGGGGCCCAACCGGGGTCCAAAGACATATGCGACAATCCGTAATTCCTGGTCGTGACACAAAGGGCATAGCTCATTGATAGAAGGAGCGGCATTACGCGCAACCCTCAATAACTCAGGGTGGATTTCACAAGCCTCTTCGCGATCCACAACTCCGCGTTCAATATCTCGCAGTAACCGACGGCGTTGCAGTCGATAATCAACTTCGGCTGGACCTTGTACTTCGTCCTTACTTGCTAGACCCGGTTGGAATTGCACGAGAACAGCGTAGTCATCACCCTTGGTTTGTTTTCCAGTCCAACAAGAGTTTCCTCGCTTCGTTTTTCGACAAGGGACCCTGTTCAATTCGGTGTTCAAGTAGGCGCCGTAGCATGCTTCCAACCAAGGGACCTTCTTCTCCAATTAATTCTGCTACCTCAAATCCATCGAGAGGCAGCACAAAATTTCCTGACCCTTCTTCTTCCTCCAGTTCGCGAAGAGCTTCAAGAATTTCAGGATCGGGCATTTGCTGATGGGCGCTGAGAACAGCCAAGGCAGAGTCCATATTTGGATGGGTTGCATACAAAAGACGGCGAAGCGTGGAAGCCTGCCTATTTCTAACCATCGATAATTCGCGAGCTGCGTCGATTATTGCCCCGATACGCGAAGACAGCGCTTTAGAAATTCTTAGTTCTTTCAGGAGTTGTCGCGCCTGATGTTCGTCTTGTGTTATCGGCCAAAGTAAAGCGGCCCAACGGAGGTGAATTTCGCTTTCGATGCGATCTAGCGCCTCTGATTCAATTCCCCCGGTTTGTTTCAGAGAAGGAATAATTTCGGTGAGCAAACCTGTGCGCTGAAGTAATGCCAGTCCTTCAGCTGGTTGATCAACCAATAAAAACTTTGCCATTTCGTCACTAATGCGTTCTTTCGAAACAATCCCTATCCGCGTGGCCATATCGAGGATCGCGGTTTCGAGCGTTTCCTCCGTACTAAGTGAATACCTGGAGACAAATCGTGCTGCTCTTAGCATCCTCAGTGGGTCTTCTGAAAAGGCCGTCTCAGGACCTAAAGGGGTGCACAGCACCTGGCGAGCTAAATCACCTCTACCGTCGAATGGATCGACTAAATCCCAAGTGGGCAGTTCAATCGCCATCGCGTTAATGGTGAAATCTCGACGCTTGAGATCATCAAGAACTGAGTTTGAGAATACGACCTGAGGTTTGCGCGATGTGTCTACATAATGTTCGGAACGGTGCGTGGTTACCTCGACAATGACGTCACCTTTGCGCGCTCCAATCGTTCCAAATCTCTCACCCTGTCGCCAGACTACGTCGGCCCAACTTTGCAACACCTCGTCCGACTCCTCAGGAGAGGCGTTGGTTGTTATATCTATATCTTCACTGCGTTTTCCCAGAAAGAGGTCTCTTACAACACCTCCAACAAGGAAAAAACGAAAACCCGATGAAAGAAAGCGATTAGCTAGGTCCCCAACGCGTTGATCAAGGTCATCCCGATCGGATTGGGCGATGCCGTCCATGCAAAGAAACCGTAGCTTCGCCTGAAGAGCAACCCAGACTGATTTATCACCGATTCCAAAATCGTATGCAGATATCTTGCCGAAACTGGTTGGAGATTTGTCCTAGTCCTGGCAACCTTAGAAGCCCAGATTCCGCATCGGTGCCGGATATCAAAGTTTGATGGAGTGGGAATGAAATTCGACCTCGGCGACCGGGTGATATACCCGCATCATGGTGCAGCGTTAATCACCGCTAGGGAGAAGCGAAAAGCCTTTGGCGAAGAACGAGAGTATTTGATTCTCGAAACAGCACACGGAGACTTAACACTCTCTGTCCCGGCTGATATGGCTGACTCAGTAGGGATGCGTCCGCCGATTGATGAGGACGATGTTGAAGATCTCTTTGAGTTACTCGCAAAAAAAGACATTCGCGAGCCTGCTAACTGGAGTCGCAGATTTAAAAATCATCAAGAGAAACTGAAATCGGGCGACATCTATCAGGTTGCGGAAGTTGTCCGCAATCTTGCGTTAAGGGAATCCGCAAAGGGATTGTCAGCTGGGGAAAAATCAATGTTGGACAAATCTCGTCAGATTTTGATCTCAGAGCTTTCAATCAGCATGGATGTATCTGAAGATCAAGCCTTAGAAGAAGTAGAAACGCGCCTAGCCAGCTAAAGGCGCGACTGCTAGTAGCTGAATCCCCCCTATAACTTCATTAGTGGGAGGGGTCCGTGTCACTAGACCGTTCATCACACAGTTATCTCTCAGGCTTGAGAGTTCGTATATCTGCGAATAATGGACGCGTCGCGCATATAACTCCCTTAGTCCCAACCCCAAAGCTCCAGAACACAACCCTTCTAGATTTTTTAAGAACGCTCCAACAGAATGGAGTCAACCAGGTCTTTACCTCCGCTCTACGTCCTCGAGAACAAGCTTTCTTTGAGGAACTGGGCTTTGTCGTTCATGAAGAGCTGTTGCTGTTAGGCCATGATTTTTCGACACCACTTAACGCTCCTGTGAAAAAGACGCGAAAGGGTCGTCGTTCCGACTGGAACCAAATGCTGGAAATTGACGCAAGCGCGTTTTCAGAATTTTGGAGGTTCGATAAGCCCGCGCTCCTAGAAGCAATTAAAGCAACCCCAACTTCCAGGATCCGGGTTGATGCCGACAACGAGATCTTTGGTTTCGCGATCACTGGACGTTCAGGGCGTACTGGCTTTTTGCAACGACTCGCAGTTGATCCTCGTTATCAACGAACAGGCATCGGGCGTTCACTAGTCGCCGATGCGCTCCAATGGTCCAGACGATGGTTTGTTAACGAACTGCTCGTCAACACCCAAATCGGAAATATTGGAGCACAAAAACTTTATGAATCCATGGGGTTCATCAAAAAGAGTGATGGACTTGCAGTATTGAAATGGAACGCGAATACATGAAATTCCGTCGATTGTTGGGCGCATTCTTACTGACGCTAGGAATCTCGACAGCAGCAAGCACATCCGTCGCCGCTAACCAAGAGTCCGCCGGTGGATTACAGGTGATGAGCCAGTCGCTCATTACTCAAAACGACGAAGTATTTGATCTTGTTCTTCAACTCCCAGGCGTTGTCTCCGATGGGGACCAGATCACGGTGACAGTGCACGAACGCGCAACTAGTGAAGAACAGTTCCTCGCTTCCAGTCGTGGCGAGAATTTGAGTGGGGTTCTCGCGTCACAACGCTTCGACATAACAGACCTCCAACCTGATGTTTGGGGTGTCGCTAAAGTTTCATTCTTTATTTCCGACACTGAAATTGGTGACATTCAGTTAGTGCGACCGGGCGTTTACCCCATAAGCATTGAAATGCGCACTCAAGGTCAAGAGTTAGTTGGCAGAGTCATAACTCACATAATCCGAGTAGGGGGAAGTCTGGCGGGACAGTTGCCTGTTGTCTTCATTGCTCAAATCAAAGACTTCAATTTCGAATCAACAGATACGACAGTGCCGGTTAACAATTGGCTCGAAGTTTTGCGTAGACATCCATCAGTCCCCCTAAGCATCACATCTCATCCCGTTTTCATAGGTGAAACCTCTTTCCCGTCGCTCGCCCCCAGTTTTACCGACACAAAACATGAGATCATTCGCAATCCTTTTACACCGATTAACGAAGCTGCTCTGATTAACGCAGGCCTAGGTAACGAAGTGGTATCTCTCATGGAAATGGGGACGGAGACCCTCGCCACAATCGGAACCCTAGCCCCACCAACTCTTTGGGTCGGACACGGGGAAGCCGACGATGCAGAGGTTGAAGTTCGTTGGGGTCGAGGAATCCGAGAACTAATCGTCGAGTCGACCTCACTTTCACCAATGCCTGACGTAAGCCCACGGGGACCCGTCGAATTCACATCGAGCGAATCAACATTTCGCGGTCTTGTAGTTGACACTTTTTCTCAAAGGCACCCTCACGACACACCTGCAAGCGAGGCCCAACGCCTCCTCGCGCATTTGGCGACTATCGCTTCTACTGATCAATCAGATCCTTTGCTTACTATCGATCTGACTGCCAACAACCGGTCACCTCAATTCGCAGACATCTTCCTACAAGGAATAGAAGAACTCAGTTGGATCAGCCCACTGAAGGCAAGTGACGCGGTGACACGATCGTTACTTCCGGGTGAAACCCAGCCACGTCAACATCGTCTCCGAACTCGGTTGAGTTCAACAGACCAAAATTTCGCCGGCTACAGAGACGCGCGCCGCCATTTAGCAGCAATTCGCTCAATGGTCCGTGACGAGGACGCCGAGGATTATGAAGCGCTAGCTCAAGAATTGTTACTCAGTCTCTCGAACGAGGTTCCAGCTCTGACACAAATCGATCTCTGGGAATCAACGGTTGATCTCATTCGGTTACAAACAAGCTTGATAGATATCCCTCCTGATGAATCGATCCAATTAACGTCACAAGCAGCTTCGGTGCCATTTAGTTTTCAAAACAGAGCCGGAATTCCTTTACGTGTTGAGCTTCGGATAATTAGCGAACGTGTCACCGTAGAAGATTTCGATGA